>JADMIO011575650.1_pt1 | contig 16062 bp, 11 predicted proteins | sample 8958161 | NCBI WGS metagenome assembly JADMIO01 (sample SAMN16585339, study PRJNA669376) | soil metagenome | isolation source: Crop rotation soil | place: USA: Cullars Rotation, Alabama | collected 2011
TTAAAACCGTTAAATTTAATACCGTTAACATAAACCCCAGCGTTATGGTACTATTTGCTTATGCATCAAACATGAATGTGGACGAGTTTGCCAAAACCGTTCCATCGGCAAAAAAGATATGTAATGCCAAATTGCCCGGCTACCGGTTCAGCTTTAATTTAACGGCAGATGACGGATCGTCGAAGGCCAGCCTGGTGCCATCTACAGAAATGGACGCGGCTGCCTGGGGGGTATTGATTGAATTTAACGATGACGAACTGGATAACTTCTTCTTCCAGGATGAATGGTTCGACTGGACACAGGTGCATTGTATGTGCGCCAGCGGAGAGATCTGCAAAGCCCATGCCTTTGTTACCAGGCCGCACGCCATAAATGATTTTACCCTCCCCTATGATTGGTACCAGGCCAAGATCATTAAAATAGCTAAAGAACAAGGCCTGCCCGAGGAATATATCACCGCATTATCGCTTATGCCCCACAAAGTCGACCCGGATGAGAGAAGACGGGCGAGGCGAATGAACCGCTGATTTTCGCTGATATTTTTGATTTCGCTGATAGTCCGTGTTTGATAATCAACGGAATCAAAAATATCAGCGAAAATCAGCGGTTCTATTCATTCTTCAAACTATTCACCGGGTTACTCACAGCCACTTTAACGGTTTGATAGCTGATGACAGTGATGGATATGGCGATAATGATCACCACCGGCAAGGCCAGCAGCCACCAGCTGATATCGATATGGTAAGCATAAAACGCCAGCCACTTATTCATTACCAGCCAGGTGATAGGGATAGCCAACACCGCGGCTATGGCAACCAACTTTACAAAATCCTTAGCCAGTAACACCAATAATTGATCGAGCGCGGCACCTAATACCTTGCGGATGCCGATCTCCTTAGTACGTTGCACAGCTATCAGGTTGGCCAAACCATACAAGCCAAGGCTGGCCAGCAGGATGGATAGCAGCGTAAAGAAGTTGAACAGTCGGATGGTCGTTCTGTCTTTTTGATACATGGCGTTAAAGCCGTCATCCATAAAATCGGCGCTGTAAGGCACATCAGGGAAATAAGTTTGCCAGGTTTTATGCACCAAGTTCGCATCGTGAGGGTTTATTTTTACCAGTACCGATGTCGGTTTCATCGATTGATAAACTAACACCAGCGGCGCAATGGGATTGTGCATAGATGCGTAATGAAAATTTTTGACCACGCCGATGATCTTGCTCTTATCATCAAAGCCGTTTGCGTTTTTGCCGATGGGGTCTTTAAGATCAACCTGCTTCAGAAATGCCTCATTAACGATGTATCCCGCTTTTTTAACCTTTTCATTACCGTAGAAATTGTGGCCGGCAATAAGCTGCATGTGCAACAAAGGTATAAAATGCTCATCAACCGAAAAGTAATTGGCTACGATCTCGCGCTTAACGCCGTTCACCATCACCGTTGTAGTTGATTTTGGGGTTTGATTATTCAGCATAGATAAACCGGTTTGCGCAGTGAGTCCTTTTACCTGACTTAATTGCTTTAGCGCATTACTGAAGGCGCCCACCCGCGTTAAGGCTGCCGAATCATCGGGCAAACCAACATTTAGCAACTGATCCTTATCATAACCTATCGAACGGTGCTGTACAAAGTTAATTTGCTGATTCATGATAAAGGCGCCGGCTATCATTACCGTGGCAATAACAAACTGCACAATAGTAATACCCTTGCGCAACGATATTCCCTTAGCCTGGAACTTAAAATTACCTTTTAAAACAGCTATGGGATTAAATGCCGACAGTACAAAAGCCGGGTATAAGCCTGTGAGCAAGGACGAGGCCAACACCAAACCACATACCGTAATAAAACTAAATGCTGAACTTAAGAACGAGATCCTGATCTGCAACAGGTTATTTAGCAAGGGCAACATCAAAAACATTAACCCAATACCAATAAGCAAGGCGATCACCGTTACAAAAAGCGATTCGAACAGAAACTGCCGCACCAGGCTGGATTGCAGCGCGCCGTTCACCTTGCGCACACCTACCTCTTTGGCGCGTTCGGTGGCCCTGGCGGTAGAGAGATTGATATAATTTAACAAAGCAATCAACAGGATCAGCATCGCTAATACCGAGAAGATGTATACCAGCAGCTTATCGCCCTTCGGGGTATCTCCCATCTTATCAGTACTGAAATGCACATCCATTAACATTTCCGCATCAAACTGCACGGAGTAGCCCACGGCGCCGGTTTTATTTAGTTCGGGTTGCAGGTCACGTTTTGATATAATGGCCAATTTTTTCTTCAGGATATCCAGATCGGGCTTTTGCTTAAACAGCACAAAGGTGTATACCGCAAAATCGGCATCCATCCAGGCGGTCTCCTTTTCAAAGTTACCGTTGACTAAGGCATCTATTTTCAGGTCGGAATTTTCGGGCAGTTCGGCCATTACACCGGTTACGTGATAAGGCTTTTTATTGTAGCTGATATTTTTGCCCAATGCTTTTTGATTACCGAAGTACTTCTTAGCTAACCTGGCCGATAATACAATCCCTTGCCTATCGGCTAAAGCGTGTGATGGATCGCCCTCGGTAAGCGGATAGTTGAATACCTTAAAAATCTCAACATCGGTGCCCAGCACATTATCCTCGTTATACAACTGGTTGCCCACTTTTATAATGGCCTTTCCAGGTTCAAAGCGGGTGATGGCCTCCACATCGGGATAATCGTGCTTTAAGGTAGCGGCCAGCAAGGTTGGTGATAGCGCGATGTTCACGTTATCCTTTTCTGGCGTACGCATCAGGTTGGTGATGCGTACAATGCGGTTGCCTTTGGTGTGATACGCGTCGTAACTCCACTCGTAGTGTACATACAGCGATATCAGCAGGCATGCCGCTATCCCGATAGCCAGTCCGCCGATATTTATAACCGAGAATGTTTTATGACGAAGCAAATTGCGCCAGGCGATCTTTAGGTAGTTTCTGAACATATGACCGTTTAGTTTGATGTAAAAGTAAACGGTTGCATTAACGATAACTATTGATTGGCAGGGATTTAACAAAGTTTAACATTGACCTTGATTTACAGGATTAAAAGATTATAAGGATTTTTAAACAACGATCAAGTAAATCTTTAAATCCTTTAATCATGGTCAAATCAACGGTTTCACATCAACTCCTTATCCTTTTTCTCGTGATAGGTTTTATAAGCCAGGTAGTACAGCGCCATTACCATAAACAGGTCGCCGCCCATATTCCATAAGTTAATGCCATGGATGTGGGTGTTAAACAGTTGGTAGATGAATAACAACAGTGCCACCGTACCGCAGATGAGATATATGTATAAAAACTTATTGTACATATTTAAGCTTTTAATACTATTAACCGTATTTAGTGGCTTAAAGTTTTAGGGGCAGGATAGTCGTATATGTAAAAAAAGTTTATATTGCAGTAATTAATTTAAACGCTATGCATAATTGGGAAGATACTTACCTGGAGGCAGAGGAAGCCATACGCAATACTAACTATTTGCACGCTAAGCAATTGCTTGAAAATATCATCCTTGATGAACCCTCGACCGCGCAGGCCCACAACTCGTTAGGCTGGCTGTACCGTACCCAGTTTGATGACTACGAACGCGCCGAAAATCATTACAAAGCGGCTATACGCAGCAATCCCAACTATCCGCACGCTTATATTAACCTGTTGATATTATATACTTACCAGGAGCAATGGGAAAAGCTAAAACCCGTAGCCGACAAGGCCATGAACCGCCCGCTGGTTGATAAATCGCTGATCAACTACCGCCTGGGGATAATGGAAGAATACCTGCAAAATTTTGATAGCGCGATAGCTTATTACAAAAAAGCCATTAAGCTTTGCCTTAATTTCGATTCGATAGAGGATTATAAGCGGGCTATTGCCAATTGCGAGTATAAGGCTACGCTGTAATACCTCTCCTCGCCCCCCTCCAAAGGAGAGGGAGAGTTAAAACATGATTTCTGATGTCATGCTGAACTTGTTTCAGCATCCCATATGCAAATTCGCGACCATCCAAATGGGATGCCGAAACAAGTTCGGCATGACTGTTTATTTGTTTATTTTTCTCTCTTAAACATCACCGCGCTTAAAGGCGGCAAGGTGATCAGTATAGAATGATCCTTACCATGCCAGCCTTCCTCTTCGGATGCGGTAACATCTGCATTGCTTACACCGCTGCCCCAGTATTTCTTTTCGTCGCTATTGAATAACTGCTTCCACTTGCCACCGGCAGGCACGCCTGTGCGCTGGTTGTGGCGTACTACCGGGGTCATATTCAGCACTACAACAATATCATCATCCGGATTGGTGCCTTTACGCACATACACCAGTACCGAATCGTTAGCATTGCCGCCATCCAGCCATTCAAAGCCAGTGCTTTCAAAGCCTTTTTCGTATAGGGCGGGTTCGCTTTTATACAGCGCGTTCAGGTCTTTAATGGTTTGCTGTATACCCAGGTGGTTAGGGTATTGCAGCAAGTGCCATTGCAGCGATTGCTGGTAATTCCACTCATCTCCCTGGCCAAATTCGGCGCCCATAAATAGCAGTTTGGTACCCGGATGTGTGAACATATATCCATATACCAAACGCAGGTTGGCAAATTGCTGCCATTCATCACCCGGCATTTTGCGCAGCATCGACCCTTTGCCATATACCACCTCATCGTGCGAGAATGGCAGCATAAAGTTTTCGGTAAAGGCGTATATCAGGCTAAACGTAGCCACATTGTGGTGATATTTCCTGTTGATCGGGTCTTCGCCGAAGTATTTAATAGTATCGTGCATCCAGCCCATCATCCATTTCATACCGAAGCCTAAGCCGCCGGTATAAACCGGGCGGCTAACGCCGGTGAACGAGGTTGATTCCTCGGCAATGGTTTGCACATCGGGGAAGTGGCTGTATACGGCCGAGTTAAATTCCTTCAGGAAAGATATCGCCTCCAGGTTCTCGTTACCGCCATACTGGTTTTGTTCCCACTCGCCATGATTGCGCGAATAATCGAGATACAGCATCGAAGCTACGGCATCTACCCGCAGGCCATCTACATGGTACCTGTCCAGCCAAAACAGCGCGTTACTGATCAGAAATGCCCTTACCTCGTTACGGCCATAGTTAAATATGTACGATTTCCAATCGGGGTGAAAGCCCTTGCGCACGTCGGCATGCTCGTATAAATGCGTACCGTCAAATTTGTAAAGCGCATGCGCATCACCAGGGAAGTGCGAGGGAACCCAATCCAGTATCACCCCTATCCCGGCTTTATGAAATTCTTCTACCAGGTACATCAATTGCTTTGGCGTACCATAACGCGAGCTGGCTGCGAAGTAGCCGCTCACCTGGTAACCCCAGCTTGGGTAGTAGGGGTGTTCCATTATCGGCATCAGTTCTACATGGGTAAAGCCCATTTCCTTTACGTAAGGCACCAGCTTTTCAGCCATTTGAGCGTAGGTATAAAACTCATCGGGGCTTTCCGGGCTGCGCGCCCACGAGCCAAAGTGTACCTCGTAAACCGAATATGGCTTATCCAGTCCATTATGCTGCAGGCGGTTGGCCATCCAGTCCTGATCCTTCCACTCGTAATAAGTATCGGCTACAATAGAGGCTGTAGACGGCGGCACTTCCCAGCGCAGGGCAAATGGGTCGGCTTTTTCCAAATCTTCGCCTGTAGAGGCTTTAATGTAGTATTTGTACACTTCTCCATCGCCTACGTTCGGTACAAAAACCTCCCATATGCCCGAACCATCCCAACGGGGGAACAGCGGTGTAGCGCTTTTATTCCAGCCATTAAAATTGGCTATAACCGATACCGTTTGGGCATTAGGCGCCCAAACCGCAAAATAGGTACCCACCACACCCTTATATTCCACCACGTGCGAACCTAATTTCTCGTATAATTTATAATGCTTGCCCGATTTAAACAGGGCGATATCAAAGTCGGTAAACCGGCTGTAAACCTCAGGCATAGGCGATGCACTATCCACTACTTCAATTACGGCATCTTGTTTATCGGCTGTATTTTTTGCCGTTGTTTTTTTAGGGGCAGCTATCTTTTTAGATGTCTCTGCTTTTGCAGTTTCGCCCTTGGCTTTAGCGGTTACTACTTCCTTTAACGGTTTATCAGCGGCAGGTGTAGTTTTTTTAGATGCCACGGCTTTTGCTGGTTCGGCCTTGGCTTTAGGGGCAGCGGCTTTTTTCACAGATTTATCGGCAGCAGGTTCGGCTTTTTTAGCCGGCGTTGCCTTTTTTTTACTTGCAGATTTTTCTACAGGTAAGTCGGTTGCAGGGGTGGGAGTTTTTTTTGCCATAATAGATCGCCCATCGGGCGCAGATAATTTTTAGGCGATGAGGCTAACGTGCCATCATCTCATCAAATATACTCAATTCAACATATATCTGCCTGCCTTGTTTGGCAGATCTCCAACCTACTGACAGACAATATCTTAAACAGGAAAAGCCGCAATCACACGGCTTTTCCTGTTAATTTAAGACTAATCTCTGATTAACTAATCTCCAATCTCTTATTTTTTAATGACATGTTTAACAATATCATTACCAAAAACAAACACCATCAGGGTGATTAATATTACAAAGCCCACCAGTTGCGCCCGTTCAAGGAACTTGTCGCTCAGCGGTTTGCCTTTGATCATCTCAATGATCAGGAACAAGGCATGGCCGCCGTCCAGCGCCGGGATAGGCAGCAGGTTCATTAGCGCCAGTGCCATAGATAGTAAACCTACCAGGCTCCAAAACTTAAACCAATCTACATGGCTGCCAAACATGGTAGCCATAGCAACCGGGCCACTTACAGCCTTGTTAAACTTCAGTTCGCCTTTAAATACCTTGCCCAAGCCTTTGGCATTATCAGCAAACATACCCCAGGCACGGTTAGCACCGACAGGCAGGGCGCTGATCAGGCCGTAATTTTCTGTCTTGGTTACAGGTTCATCAGGTTTAATAGCGATGCCGGTGCTGCCATCCTTGAAACCCAGTTTACCATCCTTGTTAATTTCGGTAGCAAGGGTTAATACATTACCATGACGTTTTACCGTCAGGTCGGTCTTTTGATTTTTGTACTTCAGCAATTCGGCCTGGAACTCATCGAAGAATGTAACCGGCACCTTGTTAACTGCGGTAACGCTATCGCCTTTTTGCAAACCGGCCAATTGCGCATTACTGCCCTTCACTACCGAATCGATAGCAAACTTTGTACGTGGGGTAACAAACTCGCCGATACCATAATCAGAAATATCATTCAGGATATTACCCGGAACGGTGATGATTTTTTCTTCACCGCCTCTTACAACGGTAAGTTGGGTGTTGCCCAGTAGCACCTTCGAACTTATTAACTCCTCAAAATGCTGAATAGTTTTTCCGTTTACCGCAATGATCTTGTCGCCTGCCTTCAGGCCAATATGTGTACCGATCTTACCGGGAACAATACCATATTTAACATTATCATTAGGTACAAAGGTCTCGCCATATTTAAGGGTGATCATCCAAAAAATGAAAATGCCCAGGATGATGTTCACCACAATACCGCCCAGCATGACGATCAAACGCTGCCAGGCCGGTTTAGAACGGAACTCCCATGGCTGCGGTGGCCCGGCCAGTTGCTCGGTATCCATCGATTCATCTATCATACCGGCAATTTTAACATAACCGCCCAATGGCAGCCAGCCTATGCCGTATTCGACCCCCTTGTAATTAAACTTGAACAGACTAAAGTTCCAGGCATCAAAAAACAGGTAGAATTTCTCTACTTTAATGCCAAAAGCACGGGCGGCAAAAAAATGGCCTGCCTCGTGCAGGATAACCAAAATTGAAAGGCCCAGCAACAACTGGCCCACCATAATCACTATACTCATTCGTTACTTTGTAATCAAATTGTTAACGCCATTAGGGGCATTATGCTTTATTAAATATTCTGCTAATATGCGTGTTTCTTTGTCAGTATTCAAATAATCATTTAAGGTTGGGTTTTCCTTAAATTCAACATCGGCCATACACTGCTCAATTACGTCGCTCATGGCCAAAAAACCTACTTCATCCTTCAAAAACCCTGCCACGGCAACTTCGTTGGCCGCGTTAATGATACATGGCATATTCCCCCCCCTGTCCAGCGCATCAAAGGCCAACCTCAGGTTACGAAAACTTTCCATGTCCGGTTTCTCAAAACTCAGATTTGGGTAAGCGGTAAAATCGAAACGTTTAAATTCATTCCTAACCCGGTGCGGATAGGTAAGTGCATACTGAATAGGCAACTTCATGTCCGGAAGGCCCATTTGAGCCTTGATAGAGCCATCAGTAAACTGCACCATAGAGTGGATGATGGATTGCGGATGCACAATTACCTCTATCTGCTCAGGCGTTAAACCAAACAGCCATTTAGCTTCTATCACCTCCAGGCCCTTATTCATCAGCGATGCAGAATCGATAGTGATCTTGGCGCCCATCACCCAGTTAGGGTGCTTCAGCGCCTGCTCGCGGGTAACATTAGCCAAAAATGCGGAAGATTTTCCACGAAATGGCCCACCCGAAGCAGTTAGGATGATCTTCTCTATCTCGTTATGCCCCTCACCTGCCAGGCACTGGAAGATAGCCGAATGCTCTGAATCGACAGGTAATATTTTTACGTTATGCTGCTTAGCTAAAGCGGTAACCAATTCGCCGGCAACCACAAGCGTTTCTTTATTGGCTAAAGCAATATCCTTACCGGCCTTTATAGCGGCGATTGTAGGCTCTAAGCCAGAGAAACCCACCATAGCCGTCAGCACCACATCGATATGCTTCTCTGTAACCACCTCGCAAATAGCCTGGTGGCCACATCGTACTTTTACAGCGGTATGTGCCAGCGCCTGCTTTACCAGCGGGTATTTCTGCTCGTCGCAAATAATGGCATAAGCCGGCTTAAACTTTAGCGATTGCGCGATGAGCAGATCGGCGTTAGTTTGCGCGGTAAGCACATAGGCATGGAACATGTTAGGGTTTTCGCCTATCACTTCCAGCGTTTGTGTACCAATACTCCCGGTTGAACCTAATACGGCTATGTTCTTTATCAATGTCTTTTGTATTCTTGTTATATAGTTTGTCATTGCGAGGAGCGTAGCGACGCGGCAATCCCATAGGCAGGTCCTCATTGCTTGTCCTATGGGATTGCCACGCTATCGCTCGCAATGACAAATTGTTTTATTGTATTGCCCCTTTACTCCCCCTTTAGGGGGCCGGGGGGCTTAATTCTTCCACTATCTTCCTGTCGTTACTCAACCTCGGTACCTTATTTTGCCCGCCCAGTTTACCCTGCGCGCGCATATAATTTATAAAGGTATCCTTTTTTAAGCTTCTGACGATTAAAGGCTGCAATATGTTACCCTCAATCAGATCAAAATAGTAAATATTTTTTTGCTGCAGGGCTTTGTCTACTTTACCGGCAAAAGCTTCCAGGTCTTTCGGCTCGGTACCGAACTCTATAAACCACTCGTGATAAGGCAATTCGCCTGCTGGCGGGTTTACCTGCGGGGCTACGGTAAACTCTACCACGTCAACACCTTCTTCTTTAGCTACGCTCATCAACGCCTGCTCCACCTCCTCGCCTATCACATGTTCGCCAAAGGCCGAAATATAATGTTTGATACGACCGGTTACCAAAATGCGATACGGATCCTTCGATACAAACTTAATGGTATCGCCAATGCTATAACCCCACAAACCCGCATTGGTATTCAAAATAAGCGCGTAGTTCTTATTCAGTTCAACTTCTGCCAGGCTAAGGCGGGTTGGGCTTTCATTAAAAAATTCCTCGGCTGGGATAAACTCGTAGAACATACCCGCATCGCAAAGCAACAGCAGGCTTTTATCTTTTTGAGAATCCTGGTAGGCAATAAAACCTTCGGATGCGGGATAGGTCTCGATAGAGTCGATAGCGAAACCAATACTTTCCTCGATACGGGCGCGGTAAGGTTCGTAGTTCACCCCACCATAAACAAATAGCTTAAAGTTGGGGAAGATATCCTTGATTTTCTTACCACCTGCTTTTGCCGATAACCTGTCAAAATACATCTGGCACCAGGGTGGTATGCCACTGATGAGGCGCATATCCTGATTAAAGGTCTCGTCGACTATGGCATCTACCTTTTGCTCCCAATCTTCTATACAATTGGTATCGTAAGTGGGTAAACGGTTCTTTTGCAGATAAGCCGGCACATGGTGCGCTACAATGCCAGACAGACGTCCGGTCTGCACGCCATGCTTTTCAGCCAGTACCGGGCTGCCTTGCAGGAAGATCATCTTGCCATCCACAAAGTCGGATTTGCCGGTTTCGTGGATATAATTGAGCAAAGCGTTGCGGGCGGCCTTGATGTGCTCGGGCATACTTTCTTTGCTTAGCGGAATATATTTTACGCCAGATGTGGTGCCCGATGTTTTAGCAAGGTAAGCGGGTTTACCCGGCCAAAGCACGTCGGCTTCGCCTTGAGTTACACGCTCTATATAAGGGCGCAGGTCTTCATAATCGCGTATTGGGACATGCTTTTTGAAACCGGCATAGTTATCAATCTTTTCAAAATCATGATCCTTACCGAAAGCGGTATTCTTTGCCTGATTGATAATTGACTGAAAAGTTTGCTGTTGCAATGCCACCGCGTTTTTACGCAGGTGATCTATTTTTCTGTTTACAACCGCCGCGAAAATCCTACTTAAAACAGATTTTAAACCCATTGCTTTTTAATTGGTTTCGGCAATATCGTCATCCACATCCATATGGCTGTAAACTAACTTGCGATAGGTAACCACCAGGATGATATTTACCAGCGGGTAAGTAATAATGATACCGATGATCAGCGCGATGAATCCAAGCGCGATCAGCCCGATGCTGATGAGCAGGATCAATATAATTTTGGTAAGATTACCTTTGGTGATATCAAAACTTTGCTTCAGCGATTCGAACGGGCCGGAATCATCGTCAACAATAAAGCACACGCAGAACATGTAGCGCAGGGCCATATACAATAACACCAATACGCCCAAAAACTTAACGGTGTTTTGCGTAGCCGGGTAATCGCTCAGCCATTTGTCGATAATAAAGAAGTTAAACGTAGTTACGATGAACGCGAACAGCAGGCAAATAGCGATATAGCTTAATACCATGCGTATGGTGGGCACTATCTGCGAAAACTCAAATTCGTAATATTCGCTGTCTATCAGCGTAAAAATAAGCTTATATAAGCCGAGCGTGGTATACCCCTGCATCAACAACAGCAGGAAGAACAGGATGATCTGTACCGTAAAATCGGACGTAGAGGTGAATATAAAGTTGACCAGTTGTATCACTATCAGCGCTACTACGGCTATGGCCGAATAGATGATAATGGTTACAAAGTTCTTTTTTATAATGTCCCACGCAGCCTTAATAGTTTCTGCAATAGAGAACGGATGGTACATAGTAACCTTATTTATTTTTATTCAATATTATTCGCTTCCAAAAATCCTGCATAAAACCTAAGCCATAAGCAGTTAATTGTATAAACGCTGCAATAATGCTCAAAAATGCAACTTTTACAGATTTATTTTTAATAAGCGAATGAAAAAATATTAACAATATAAAAACTGTTAACACTATATCTCCTAATATAGCAATTTGCCAGCCAAAAACATGGGCTATAACAGTAAATAATAAACCGAGTGTAAACGTTGCAGGAAAAAAATGCACAGCTTTTAATCCCCCGGGAAAGAACTTGTAAACATTAATGCGCGCGCGCCCAAAAAAGTGCAACTGCTTATAAAACTGCAAAAAGCTGGTGCGGCGCTTATGGTAAACCTTAGCTTCGGGTATCAGGCCAATTTTAAAACCCATGCTGTGGATGCGGATGCTATATTCAATATCCTCGCCCAAACGCGTAATGACGTAACCGCCCGCTGTTTCCCACACCCTGCGCGAGATACCCATGTTAAAACTGCGCGGATGAAACTGCCCTATCCCCTTTTTATTACCACGGATACCACCTGTAGTAAACGGCGAGGTCATGGAATAGCTGATAGCTTTTTGTATGGGTGTAAATGATGGGTGCGAATCGTCCGGGCCGCCGTAGGCATCCAGGTAATTAGCGGCAAGGCTTTCGGCTACTATTTCCAGATAGTCGGGCGGGATGAGGCAATCGGAATCGAAGACGATAAAATAATCGCCCATAGCCCGCTCGAACCCAAAGTTGCGGCTGAATCCCTGGCCGGTGTTGGGCTTTACAAAATACTTTACATCCAGCTTATCGGCATAGCCGGCTACGATATCCTTGGCATCATTTACCGAACCATCCTCAATCACCAGCACCTCAAACCGGGTATAGGTTTGTTTGGTGAGCGTATACAGCAGTTCATTGATCTCCTGCGGACGATTGTATAAAGGTATGATGATGGAGAAAAACATTTATGAGATTTGAGACGTGAGATTTGAGACGTGAGACATTGTTAAGTGATATAAAAGTTGGAAATAGTTACGGGTGGGTTCTATCTCAAATCTCATATCTAAAATCTCACATCTAAGAAATTAAATAACCTCCTCTACCTGGTACTTATTACGTTCGCTGGCGCTGCGGGCAACCAGTTCGGCTACGAAACCGGTGAGGAATAGTTGAAAGCCTACTATTACCGCCACCAGTGCTATGTAGAACAGTGGTTGATCGGTAACCTGGCGGTATGGTATGTGCCGGTAAATACTAATCTTCTTTTCGGCGATCACCCATATCATGCTGATAAAACCCGCCAGGAAGCTCAACACCCCCATCGCGCCGAAAAAGTGCATAGGGCGCTTACCAAACTTGCCTACAAAAAATATCGACAGCAGATCCAGGAAACCATTCACAAAGCGGGCCATACCAAATTTGGTTTTGCCATATTTGCGCGGACGGTGCTCAACTATCTGTTCACCTATTTTAACAAAGCCAGCCCATTTGGCCAGTACAGGGATGTAGCGGTGCATTTCACCATAAACCTCTATATTCTTTACCACAGCGCTGCGATAGGCTTTCAGGCCGCAGTTAAAATCGTGCAGGTTGGGGATACCGCTCATTTTGCGGGTGGCGGCGTTAAATAATTTAGTTGGGATAGTTTTGCTTAGCGGATCATACCGTTTGGCTTTCCAGCCCGATATTAAATCGTACTTATCTTCTACTATGCGGCGGTACAAGGCAGGTATCTCGTCGGGGCTATCCTGCAGGTCGGCATCCATGGTAATGATGACGTTGCCTTTTGCTGCCTCGAAGCCGGTATTCAGCGCGGCCGATTTACCATAGTTGCGGCGAAATTTGATACCCCGCAGGAAAGGGTTATTTTCCTTCAGTTTTACGATCATGTCCCACGATCCGTCCTTGCTGCCATCGTCTACCAGTATCACTTCGTAAGTGAAACCATTTTCCTGCATTACACGCGCTATCCACGAGGTTAACTCGGGCAGCGATTCTACTTCATCGTATAAAGGTACTACTACTGATATATCCATTGACAGGTTTGCCAAAGCGGTTTTGGTAAGTGCAAAAACCACATGGCTGCGGCAAAAATAACAAAAAGCTGTTATATAAAAACAGCCCTTTGCTTTATTCAGGAGAAATCGACCTTAAAGCCTCAAACCTTTTTCTGGGCTAAAGCCCACCCTATATTTTTACTATATCCGCCCCATAAATGGGACGGCAATGAATGTAAAATAACCCTTCGCTGTCGTTGGCTTCAACCAACGGATAAATTAAGCCACTATAGCCATCTCACAAATGGAACGGCAATGAATGTAAAATACGCTCTTCATTGCCGTTGGCTTCAGCCAACGGATAAGTCAGGCCGATGAATGGGCTTTAGCCAAAACTTTAAAAGCACTCCCCTTTACTCTATTCCATTTCTACTTAGCGGCAAAGCGCAGCACCGTAAACGAATAGCCCGGCAGCGTGGCTTTCGCTGCATCCTGTTCGCTTATCTCCGAAGTTTCCGGGCGGGCTGTTTTGCTGGTGGGATCGCCTTGCAGGATAGTTTTGGTTACCTTTCTTCCGTTCAGGTCTATACCCGACAAATCCAGATCGGCACTTACTTTTACCGGCAGCATATTAACCAGCTTAACAATCACATCGTTTGTTTTACTATCGCGCACTACCGATATGGCTACACGCTTTTTAACGGCATCTATGTTTGATGATAGCGCCAGTGTATTAGGCAAATACTTATCGCCCGAATTGGCACCGTATAACTGCTGCACAAAGTAACCCACCGTCGGCTTCACTTCGGTATTGTTAAAGTAGATCAGGTCTGGGTTCCATTGGGTATGGCCTTCTTTGGCCAGCAGCGGCGCGTACGATGCCATGCTCAGCACATCGCCATTACGTTCCAAACTGGTCATATATAAAGCTTCAGACAAGGCGGTTTCCAAATTATTAGGCCTGCCCGGCAAATGCGCGGCGTATTCGCCCAGGTATACTTTAGATTTTGAACGGTCGTAACTATCGTAAAAATCCTGGTTGTAAATAAACCAGCCCGGTGGCTGATAGTAGTGCTCATCAACCATGGGCACATGCAGTTTATCAGCAATATCCCAACCCTGCTCATAATCTGTCCCTTCGTAAAAAGGGCCAACGGTACCTATGACCGTAATTTCGGGATGGGCTTTGCGCATGGCTTTATAGATCATGGTGAAACGCTCCTCGAAAACATCGGTGATCAGGTCTTCGTTGCCAATACCCACATATTTAAGGTTGAAAGGTTTGGGGTGACCGGCCTCGGCGCGCTTTTTACCCCAGGTGGTATTTACATCGCCGTTGGCATATTCTACCAGATCGAGCACATCCTGCACGTACTCGTCCATTTGCGCCATGGGGATACCGCCCTGCTGACCGGCACCACCAGTGCCCGAATTTTGGCAGGGCACCCCGGCTGCCAGTACAGGTACCGGGGCGGCACCAATATCCTCACAAAACTGAAAGTATTCAAAATAACCCAGGCCTGCACTTTGATGATATCCCCATAAATTACGCTGTGGCTTACGGGTTTCAACCGGGCCAATGGTATTCTTCCAGCGGTAGATATTGCCCAAGCCATCGCCATGCGCCACGCAGCCACCCGGGAAACGGATAAAGCGCGGATGGATATCGGCAATGGTTTGCGCCAGATCGGCACGCAGGCCGTTGGCACGGCCATTAAACGTATTTTGCGGGAACAGCGAAACCACATCCAGCGCCACTTTGCCCGTGGTCAATGGTTTTATCTCCAGCACTGCATGTTCGGCATTGGCATTAGGCGTTAACACGGCGCTCAGCTTTTTCCAGCCCGCATTAGCTGCATCCAGTTTGGTATCGGCCAGTACACTGCCATCGGCATCTACCAGTGAAACCTGCATGGCTGTGTTCGCGCCCGATAATTGTTTAGTAAACAGCGACAGGTTATAAGCCTGCCCCTTCTTCACAACAATACCATCAAACCCGCCATTAACCAGCGCGGCGCCAGTTTTTTTGGTAGTTAATACCGCGTAATGCCTGTTATTAATGTGTATGGGCGAAACGCTGTCTATCGCCATTTCACTGCCATTGCCTTTCACCGTCCACGAGTGCGTGCTGATCCAGGCTTTATCCCTGCCCTCTTTATCGCCGGGCTGATATTCAAAATCACGGTTTTGGATCAACTCTGCATACAGGCCGCCATCGGCAGCGTAGTTAAGATCTTCAAAAAACGCGCCCAGCAGCATATCGCTTATCGGGCGGGCCTTTTCGGGGGCTATTTTAATGGTGGCCGTTAGCGGTTTCAAATCTTTAAAGCGTTCGGCATCCTGTTTGGTGGTTTCGGCGTAAAGCGTGTTCTGATATTTTTTCAGGTCGGCGGTTTTTACCAGGCCATCCACGGTCGACCATGCTACATGATAAACCTGCCCGCGCTGCTTTCCGGCAGGCAGTTCAGCCGTGATACTGGCGTTATGATATTTTGAGGCAGGTACTTTCACAGCCGGGCTGTAATGTTTAAAGTCGGTAGTGGTTAACTGGTAGTACTGATGATCGCTATCGGTATAGGTAATGGTATATGTGCCT
>JADMIO011430609.1_pt1 | contig 16061 bp, 17 predicted proteins | sample 8958161 | NCBI WGS metagenome assembly JADMIO01 (sample SAMN16585339, study PRJNA669376) | soil metagenome | isolation source: Crop rotation soil | place: USA: Cullars Rotation, Alabama | collected 2011
CGGCCACCGCCTGTTTGCCCAATTCTTCCTGTACATTTTTCACCATCGGTTCCACTTTTTCTGCGGCCGGCGGCTCCGTAGGTTTTGCTGGCGGTGCATCATCATCGCCGAATACTTGCTCTGCCCCCGCTGCAGGTGCTGCTGGTTCTTTGCCATTTACCCAGGCGGTCGTGCCTGCGCTATCGACCTCTTTCGCGATCGGCTCTTCGGGAGTGGGCAACACGCGCTCGACTTTGGGCGGCTGGTTGCCGCCCGCGGCGAAAGTTTCAAAAATCGTTTTATCCTGGTTGGGGAACTGCATGCCGCCCGGATCTTCCGGCTTTTCCTTCATCGGCGTTTTATCGGCTTCGACCACTAAAAGCTCGCCGTCTTTCACCGATTGGCCACCGGCGCGGTAGGCATAAATCGCGAGCGCGACGAAACCGGCGAACGCGCAGGCAAGCACCACCGGCGGCAATACGCGCGCGATCAGGCTTTGCGGTTCTTCATCATAGAGTGGGTCTTGCTCGGTCATCAGCGCATCTCTCCTTGTTGCTTTATCCCGAGCGCAGCCGAGGGATCGTTATCAGATGGTGAGCGTTCCTTCGACTTCGCTGCGCTCCGCTCAGGATAAAATATATACATTAGCGCATCTCCTCCATCGGTTCCACGCCCATTATCCACAGGCCGGAAGCGATCACCTCCGACACAGCGCGCGCCAGGGCAAGGCGCGCAGCAGTTTTTTCTATAGCATCATTTTGCAGGAAACGAAGCGATAAATCGTCATTGCCGAGGTTCCAGAAACCATGAAACGCCGAGGCGACCTCATGCAGGAAGTAAGGCACACGGTGCGGCTCAAGCGCGGCGGCGGCCTGTTCCACCAGCCTCGGCCAGCTAGCCAGCAAACGGATAAGCGCCAGCTCCGCCGGATGCGAAAGCAGCGCCAGAATGGCTTCCGTTGGCTTTTTGGCAAGCTCTACCGCGTCCGGCAATTCGGCCAGCGCATTGCGCAAAATCGAGCGGCAGCGTGCATGCGCATATTGCACGTAAAACACCGGGTTATCCTTGCTTTGCTCCATGACTTTCGCGAAATCGAAATCAATCGGAGCATCGTTTTTGCGGGTAAGCATGATGAAGCGGAACGCGCCCGGCCCCACCTCTTCCACCACCTCGCGCACAGTGACGAAGGTGCCCGCACGCTTGCTCATTTTCGCCGGTTCGCCGTTACGCAGGAATTTAACCAGCTGGCACAGCTTCACCTCCAGCCCGACCTTGCCACCGGAAAGCGCATTCACTACCGCTTTCAGCCGCTTCACATAACCGCCATGGTCGGCGCCGAACACATCGATCAATAAATCGAAACCGCGCTTGCATTTATCGTAATGATAGGCGATGTCCGGCGCGAAATATGTCCAGCTTCCATCAGATTTTTTCACCGGGCGGTCCATGTCATCGCCGAACTGAGTGGAGCGAAACAGCGTTTGCTCGCGCGGCTCCCAATCTTCCGGCGTTTTGCCTTTGGGCGCTTCGAGCACACCCTCGTAAATCAGCCCCTGTTTCGAAAGCTGCGCAATCGCATAGATCACCTTGCCATCATCGGTGATTTTGCGCTCGGAGCTAAATACATCATGCTGGATGCCCAAGAGCAGCAGGTCGCTTTTAATCAGCTGCATCATTTCATCCACGGTGAATTCGCGCACGATGGGAAGCCACGTATCCCGGTCTTTGCCCAGCAGCGAGCGGCCATGGATGGAGGCCAGCGACTCGCCCACCGTCTTCAAATAATCGCCCGGATACAGGCCTTCGGGAAATTCGCCGATGACTTCGCCGCACGCCTCGCGGTAGCGCAGAAACGCCGATTCCGCGAGCTTATCCACCTGCGCGCCCGCATCGTTGATATAATATTCCTTGGTCACCGAATAGCCCGCCTTGATGAGCAGCATCGCCAGCGCATCGCCCACCACCGCGCCACGGCCATGCCCCACATGCATCGGCCCCGTCGGGTTCGCCGAAACAAACTCGACATTCACCCGCACATGCTCACCCATCGTCGAGGTGCCATAGCCGCGCCCGTGGTCGAGAATCACCGAAATCTGCTCCTGCCACACCGAGGGCGTCAAGGTGATATTGATAAAGCCCGGCCCCGCGATGTCGGCTTTTTCCACGCCCTCAAATCCCTTGAGCAGCGGCACTAATTTCTCAGCAATTTCTTTCGGCTTGCCGCCAGTCTGCGCCGCAATCACCATCGCCGCATTGGTCGCAATATCCCCATGCGACGCATCTTTCGGCGGCACCGCGTCGATTTTATCCACGACAACATCAGGAAACTCCCGGCGCGCCAAGGCTTTGATGGAATTATTAATCTGGGCGTAAATATTCATGGGGCTGTTTTTTCAGAAAAAGACGGCAATTGCAAGGGACATGTCCACCCACCCGTCATCCTATGCATTTTCCCTCTTCCGTGACACGCGCAGTTATGAGAAATTTGGATAAGAGGCTATTGAAACGCTCTCCTGTTGTCATCCCCGCGCAAGCAGGAATGACCAGGACAGCGCAAAAACAGATAGTTTTATTGAAAACAAACAAGAAAAGGAGAAAATCCCAACCGAAATCTGGGAAAAAGGTGGGAATATGCTGCAAAAATGTGGGAGCATTTACAAAAAATATGGGAATATTGCACCGGATAATGGGAACAGCCTAGCACAGATTGGGAACCCGTTACCTTCCAAGCCAGCTCCGCGCATGCACATCGAAAATGCGGCTATGCTCATCGAGCGCAAAGCGGTCGGTCATACCGGCGATGAAATCTGCGACCGCAGTCGCGGTTTTCGGGCTGTTCGGCACATCGGTGAGCGAGCGCCAGGCGTCGGGCAAACATTCCGGTTCCGTTAGGAAAAAGGTGAATAATTCGCGCACCACGCGCTTGGCCTTGCTCGCCATGCGGTTCACCTTGTAATGGCGGTACATGTTTTTCCACAGGAAGCTTTTCAGCACCTTATTCGCCGCCGCCATGTCCGGGGAGAATTCAGCCAGCGGCCTGCCGAGCGCCCTCACCTCTTCCACCGTTTTCACCCCCGCCGCATCGATATTTTTCTGCGTCTGGGTGATGAGGTCGGTGGCCATGCGGTTGATGATGCGGCGGATGGCTTCGTGGATCAGCCGCGGCTCACCGGCATCGGGATAGCGCTTACGCACCTCGTGGAACACCGCCGCGACATAAGGCACCTGCTCCAAATCCGCGACCGCAAACAGCCCGGCGCGCAGCCCGTCGTCGATATCGTGGTTGTTATAGGCGATATCATCCGCAAGCGATGCAACCTGCGCCTCTAAGCTCGCGAAACTGCCGAGTTCAAGGTCATGCTGCGCATTATATTCGGCAATCGCGCGCGGAATATTTTTTCCCAAGAGCGGCCCATTATGCTTGGCAATGCCCTCGAGCGTTTCCCAGGTAAGATTGAGGCCGTCAAACTCGGCGTAACGCTGCTCCAAACTGGTGATGAGCCGCAGCGTATGCCCGTTATGGTCGAACCCGCCGAACGGCGCCATTTCCTCGGAAAGCCCATCTTCCCCGGCATGGCCGAACGGCGTGTGGCCAAGGTCATGCGCGAGCGCCAGCGTCTCCGCCAAATCCTCGTTCAGCCCCAGCGAACGGCAGATGGAGCGCGCCAATTGCGAGACTTCCAGGCTATGCGTCAGCCGTGTGCGGTAATGGTCGCCCTCATGGTTTACGAACACCTGGGTTTTATATTCCAGGCGGCGGAAAGCGGTCGAATGGATAATCCGGTCGCGGTCGCGCTGGAACAGGCTGCGGGTATTGCTTTCGGGCTCGGCAAACCGCCGCCCACGGCTATTTTCGGGCGAGCAGCCATAGGGGGCGAGTGTTAAGGGCTTCACATTCATGGAAAGAGAGACTATAATAGCCGTATGAATTTACAAGAACTACCTCCCACAATCGGCGCGCCACCAGCAAAATTTTCGCTTTCCGAAGCAGCGGCGGCGCGCATCAATGTGCTGAAAACCCGCGAGAACAATCCCGCGCTGATGTTCCGCGTTTGCGTCAAAGGCGGCGGCTGCTCGGGCTTCCAATACGAATTCGATTTGACCGACGCCGCCCCCGCCGAAGACGATGAGATTTTCACCCTGAACGGCGCGCAAGTGATCGTCGATGAAGTATCGCTCGGCATGCTGGCGGGTTCGATGCTCGACTACACCGAAGACTTATCGAGCGCCGGCTTCGCCATCAAAAACCCCAACGCCACCACCAAATGCGGTTGCGGGAATAGCTTCTCTGTGAGTTTATAATGGCTGTCACCCCGCACTTGTTGCGGGGTCTGGTGCTTTTTAGTCCAGACCCCGTCATCCGCTTCGCTACGACGGGGTGACAATGTCCATCACCATCGCCACCTGGAACGTAAACTCAGTGCGCACGCGTTTGCCGCATATGCTGATGTTCCTGCGCGAGGAAAAGCCGGATATCGTGCTGCTGCAGGAAATCAAATGCATGGATGAACAATTCCCGCGCATGGAGGTGGAAGAGCTCGGCTACAACATCGTCACCCACGGCCAGAAAAGCTATAATGGCGTCGCCATCCTCTCCAAATTCCCGCTGGAAGATGTAGTGCGCGGCCTCCCTGGCAATGAAGCCGATGAACATGCGCGCTATATCGAAGCAGTGGCCACCACACCGCTCGGCGTAATCCGCGTCGCCTCAGTCTATGTGCCCAACGGCAGCGAAGTGGGCAGCGATAAATACGCCCACAAACTTTCCTTCCTTGCCCATCTCTACACCCACGCCGCCCGCCTGCGCGGTTATGATGAGATGCTGGTGATTGGCGGCGATTACAACATCGCACCCACCGACGCCGATGTCGCCAACCCCAAAGCCTGGGCAGGCAGCGTGCTCACGCATGACGATTTGCGCGCGGCCTTCCGCAAATTACTCAATGTGGGTTTATACGATGCCGGCGCCAGCACCCATGATTTCACCTGGTGGGATTACCGCGCCGGTGCGCTCGAAAAAAACGACGGCCTACGCATCGACCATCTGCTACTCTCCCCGCAAGCCATGGATAAATTCACCTCGTGCCACGTTGCCACAAAATTCCGTGCGCTGGAGAAGCCTTCGGATCATGCGCCGGTAGTGGGGATTTTTAGCTAGTCCGTCCCGATTCCCTCAACGCAGCCAAATTTTCCTGCGCCGTTTGCAGCAACAGAGCCTGTGATTGGGCAAACGCCTCTTCCAATGCATCAAAAAAACGCTGCTTGACCGGTGCGAGAAAATCCTTGCTGCTGCCATTCCATGCGCCATTCGTGGCAATATTTGCCGCGGACGCCAATAATATATCGGCTGATGATTGGATAGTAGGATCATCGGTGATTTTTGTAGTGTCTACTCCGTTGTGCACAAGCCGTTCGGTAAATCGGCAGTTAAATTGTTTCTCCAGCGCATTTACTAGCTCCATCACGCTATTGGGAGTAACGCTGTGTCTCGCAATGGGATCGGGAAATGCCATAGTGAGCGCATGATCGATGGCGACTATGGCCTCACCTTTTACGCGCGGGCTTTTATCTTTGAAAGAATCGATAAGTTTTGCCTGCAGCAGTTTCTGCGCAGTGGGATTATTATAACGCTCTTGCCAATTTTCGGCAGCGCCAACGCGTTGCCCCCATAATTTAGTCATAACTACTACCAAAAAAATAATTGCTATTAACTTAATAGCTCAAGTTGCCTCAGAACACAATGATTATTCGCGTAGTATCCCCGCCACCGCCAGCGCATCCGCCCGCTCATTCTCCGGGTGGCCGTCATGGCCCTTTACCCAGTGCCAATGCACCTCGTGGCGGGCGCATTCTTCTTCGAGTTGCTGCCATAAATCGACATTTTTCACCGGCTTTTTATCCGCCGTTTTCCAGCCGCGCGCCTTCCAGCCGGGCAGCCATTCCTGCATGCCCTGCATCACATATTTGCTGTCGGTATAAATTTTGGTGACGCAGGGTTTTTTGAGCGAACGCAACGCCTCGATCACCGCCGTCATTTCCATACGGTTGTTGGTGGTGTCTGCTTCACCGCCGGAAATTTCCTTCTCCACCTCGCCATAGCGCAGCACCGCGCCCCAGCCGCCGGGGCCGGGATTGCCGCTGCAGGCGCCGTCGGTGAAAATTTCCACGTGTTTTTTCATAGTTTATATTTCTGGAAAAATTCCAATTTCGCCACATATTCGAGCGGATCTTTCGGCGTGATATCCGCTCCCTCCGCCGGAAATAGCGCATCCTGCGCGCGGGTGAGCAAAAACCGTAGCGCCGCCCCGCGCAGAAGCAGCGGGAAGCAGGCTTCTTCTTCCTGCGTCAGCGGACGCATATCGTTATAGCCCTGCATCAATGCCTGCACGCGCTCGGGCACCAGGCGATGGCGGTCGTCGAAGCACCAGGCATTCACGCAGATGGCCAAGTCATACGCCCACATATCATGGCAGGCGAAATAAAAATCAATGACGCCGGTGAGCTTGCGGTTGCGGTCGAAAAACACATTGTCGGGAAATAAATCGGCATGCACCGGGCCGCTGGGAAGCGTAGTCGGCCAGTGTTCGCTTAAGTAATTATATTCTTCGCTGATGAGCTTTTTCAAGCCCGGCGCAATTTCATCTGCGCGCTCGGCGATATGGTCGATGATCTGCTCCCAGCCGGAAAGCGACAATGCATTCGGACGCTGATAGGGAAATCCCATCCCAGCAATATGCATCTGCGCCGCAAGCTGCCCCACTGCGAACACATGTTCATTCTGTATTTTATGCACGCCGGAACCTTCGAGGAAACTCACCAATAATGCCGGACGTTCCTTCAGCGCCGCCAGCACACGCCCATCGCGCATCTTAATCGGCAACGGGCAGTGGATGCCCTTGCTGTGCCACCATTCCATCAACGCGGTGAAATAGGGCAAATCTTCAAGCTTGAAGCGCTTTTCGAATAAGGTGAGGATGTATTTTTCATCCGCCGTGTGCAGCAGGTAATTCGTATTGCTCACCCCCTCGGTGATGCCTTTGAAATCGGCGAGTGCGCCGATGTCATAATGCATCAGGAACTGCGCGATGTCGTCATGTGAAAGCTGGGTGTATACGGCCATGGCTTAGCTACAAAAGCCTTTAATACAGCGCGCTTCGGGTGCAGGCTCTTTGTGATATTCTGCGCATTTAAAATCTTTTTTATTGGCATATTCCTCGATCACCGCCGCCACATGGAGTTTGGCCACTTTGCTCACCGCCAGCATACGCGCGCATATTTCATTCACCGTGGTGCAATCCACATCACGCGTACAGCGCCGATATTCCGATTTCAATTCATGTCTACCAAATGCAAATAACGCCGGATAATCTTCTGCGAGCGCCGCATGGCTTATGCAACAACACACCAGAAAAAGAACGAGGCGGCGCACCGGCTAGACCACCCGCTCCACCAGCATCTTCTTGATCTCGCCGATCGCCTTGGCGGGATTCAGGCCTTTCGGGCAGGTTTTGGCGCAGTTCATGATGGTGTGGCAGCGATAGAGCTTGAACGGGTCGTCAAGCGCATCGAGGCGCTCACCGGCCATTTCGTCGCGGCTGTCGATGATCCAGCGGTAAGCATGTAGCAAAATCGCCGGGCCTAAAAACCGGTCGGAATTCCACCAGTAGCTAGGGCAGCTGGTCGAGCAGCAGGCGCATAAGATGCACTCATACAAACCATCGAGCTTCGCGCGGTCTTCGGGCGATTGCAGGCGCTCACTGTTCGCTGGTGCTTGCGTCTCGGTTTGCAGCCAGGGTTTGATGGAGGCGTATTGCGCATAAAAATGCGTCATGTCCGGCACCAGGTCTTTCACCACTTTCATGTGCGGCAGCGGGTAAATATTCACGTCGCCCGATACATCGTCGATTGGTTTGATGCAGGCAAGCGTATTGGTGCCGTCGATATTCATCGCACACGACCCGCAGATGCCCTCGCGGCAGGAGCGGCGGAAAGTGAGCGTTGAATCCACCTCGTCTTTGATTTTGATCAGCGCGTCGAGCACCATCGGCGCGCAGGCATCCATATCCACCTCATAGGTATCCAGGCGCGGATTCTTGGGCTCGCCCTTGTCATCAACCTCTTCCGGGTTCCAACGGTAAATATTGAAACGCTTCTTGTTTTTCACGCCCTCGGCGGCAGGGAATTTCTTGCCTTTGCCGACTTTGGAATTTCTGGGAAGTGTGAGCTCAGCCATAAAAAATACCTTTAATGGGTTCAGTGGTCAGGTGAAAAATCATCAGGAATGTCGCCGGATTTTTTCTTGTGCGAGCGTTTCTTTTTTTCAGGCTCCGGCGGGAATGCGTCGACCGGGAACAGGCGCTGGAAGTTCGCACCCGACGGGCAGCGCTTCACATGCTCGTTGCCTGCGTCGCAATATTGCAGCATCACCTTGTCGCCGGGCTTGAACACCGGATTTTCTTTCTTCTGTTCCTGCACGATGGTTTTGGTATCGCCATTGCGCATATACAGCACATATTCATTGCCCTTGCTGCTCATGATTTCATCGGCAATCAGGCTGCCGATTACCGCACCGGCCACCGCGCCACCCGCCGTCGCCCAGCCGCTTCCTGAGCCTTTCCCAACGTAGCTTCCTCCGCCCGCTCCAACCCCCGCACCCAGCAGGCCACCTATAGTGGATTCCTCTTTCTTCGCAGAAATTTCCACTTCGCGCACACTCAGCACCGTGCCGAATTCGATCGCTCGGCTAGCGCCCACTTCATTTGCATCATAGTGTTTATTATCCGGTTTTTTTACGCAGGCGGAAAGCACGAGCACCAGTGCAATCGAAAAAATATACTTACGCATAAAAACCTATTTCCTCTCCACCGGCGCGGTGACTAATGATTGCGTCGCGGGCGATACCAGCACGATCGCGCCACAATTCACCAGCTCCGTGTAGTTGGCATTGCTATTATGCACGGTGGCCATGCACGGATTCACCGGCTGCGGCACAATTGCCACCGGGCGCTCTTTTGCTACCAGCGGCACCGTGATTACGTCATCATACGAGAACATCGCGCCGGTAGCGCCATCGATGGCAAAGCCAATCGGGCCGCCCGCGATAATATTGCCGAATGTCCAGGCTTCCGCATCCGCCGGATCTTGAATCTGCCCCGCATAATCGGCGCTATCGCATTTCACATTGAGCACGGTTTTTGAACGCTTGACTTCCATCGGTCCCGGCACGGCATTGATCGCCCAGCTACCGCGGCCATTGCGCGCTTCGCACGATACCAGCGCGGCAGGAGCAGTGCTTACATTGATTTTCTGCGTCGAGCCTTCAATGATAGAAGCGCAACCGCTTAAAGTAGCAAGCAAGCCTGCACCGATAATAATTTTTTTCATATGGTTCCCCCTTTTTATCATTAATACACCCGCGCTTTCGGCGGCACGGGCTGAACTTCGTTGGACAAGGTGTTGAGATGCACCGGGCGATAATCGAAAGTAGTTTTGCCCTTGTCATCCAGCCACGCATAAGTGTGTTTCATCCAGTTCACGTCGTCGCGGTCTTTGTAATCTTCGCGGGCATGCGCGCCCCGGCTTTCCTTGCGGTTCAGCGCGCTGTTGATGGTGAGCAGCGCCTGGCTGCGCAGGTTATCAAGCTCGAGCGCTTCCACCAGATCCGAGTTCCATACCAAATGGCGATCGGTGACGGCGAGTTCGCTAAAACTCTGCCATACGTCTGACATTTTCTTAGCGCCTTCGGCGAGCGTTTTTTCTTCGCGGAATACCGCCGCGTGGTTTTGCATGGTGCGCTGCATATTGCGGCGGATCTGCGCGGTGGAAAGCGAGCCGCTGGCATTACGGATGGCATCGAATCGCGCGAGAATCTGGTCGCTGTTACTACCCGCAAGCGGCTTATGCGCCGCGCCGGGTTTCACCAGCTCAGCAGCGCGGATAGCCGCCGCGCGGCCAAACACCACGAGGTCGAGCAGCGAGTTGGAGCCTAAGCGGTTCGCGCCATGCACCGAAACACAGGCCGCCTCGCCGATCGCCATCAGACCCGGCACGACGCTTTCCGCGTCGCCGCCTTTTTTGGTGACGACTTCGCCATGAATATTGGTGGGAATACCGCCCATATTATAATGCACCGTCGGCAAAATCGGGATGGGTTGCTTGGTCACATCCACGCCCGCGAAAATTTTTGCCGTCTCGGAAATGCCTGGCAGCCGCGCATGCAGCACTTCCGGATCGAGATGGTCGAGATGCAGGAAGATATGGTCTTTCTGCGGCCCGACACCACGACCTTGCGCGATTTCCATAGTGATCGCGCGGCTCACAACGTCGCGCGAAGCGAGGTCTTTCGCGCTTGGCGCATAACGCTCCATGAAGCGTTCGCCCTCGCTATTCACCAGATAACCGCCCTCACCGCGCGCGCCCTCGGTGATTAAACAGCCTGCGCCGTAAATGCCGGTGGGGTGGAACTGCACGAATTCCATATCTTCCATTGGCAACCCAGCGCGAATTGCCATGCCGCCGCCATCGCCGGTGCAAGTATGCGCAGAGGTGCAGGAGAAATAGGTGCGGCCATAACCGCCGGTCGCGAGCACCACCAGATGCGCGTTGAAGCGGTGAAGCGTGCCGTCATCCAAATTCCACGCCATCACGCCGCGGCAGACGCCTTCGCTGTCCATAATCAAATCGACCGCGAAATATTCGATGAAAAATTGCGCGTTGTGGCGTAGCGCTTGTGTATAAAGTGTGTGCAAAATCGCATGCCCGGTGCGATCCGCCGCCGCGCAGGTGCGCTGTGCGGTGCCTTTGCCGTAATTGGTGGTCATACCGCCGAACGGGCGCTGGTAAATTTTTCCAGCTTCAGTGCGCGAAAACGGTACGCCGTAATGCTCGAGTTCTATCACCGAGGCCATCGCATGTTTGCACATATATTCAATCGCATCCTGGTCGCCCAGCCAGTCGCCGCCTTTGACGGTATCATACATATGCCAGCGCCAATCATCCTCGCCCATATTGGCCAGCGCCGCCGAAATGCCGCCTTGTGCTGCCACCGTGTGCGAGCGCGTCGGGAATACTTTGGTCACGCAAGCAGTATTCAACCCCGCCGCCGCCATGCCGAACGTGGCGCGCAAACCTGCACCGCCAGCACCGACGACAACGACATCATGATAATGATCTACGATTTTATAGCTTTGAGTCATAAGAAATCTTCAAGTTGGAAACGAGGTGAGGTCGATCATATGCAACCGCAGCACGGTAAGGATGCCAAGCAGCATGCAGCCGATCGAAATAAAATTATTGGCGAGCAGCAGGAAATATTTTGCGAACGGCGCATGCACATAATCCTCGATCACCACTTGAAAGCCGAGCTTGGCGTGCCAGAACATCGCGATGAGCAGTGCAATCATGCCGAGCGCATTCATCGGCGGCGCGAACCAGCTCGCCACCAGCCCCACATCCGGCGACAGCATCGAGGCGATGAGCGACGCCACGAACCACGGCAAAAGCACAATAAGCGCCACCGCCGTCACACGCTGCAACCACCAGTGGCCAACGCCGCTATGCGATGCGCCATGCCCCTTGGCGCGGGCGAGCGGCGACTCGAAATTACTGTGTTTGCTAGTCATTACTGATATCCTCCCTCGGAGTGATGGAACGCAGGCTATTTTTGGCGCCATGCTCGCTCATTTGCGTTGCATAGGCCCAGCTTCCCGCCGTGAGCGCAAGTGTAAGCACCACCACCAGCCAGCCCGAACGCGTCGCCGCCGGCAGCGAAAAACCCTTGCCCATATCCCAGAATAAATGGCGCACGCCATTAGCGAGATGGAAATAAAACGCCGCCATCCAGCCAAGCAGCAACACCCGCCCGCCCCACGAGTTCGCCAGCTCATGCCAACCTGTATAATGCGCAGGATAATAAGCCGCCACCGCCAGCCACGCCACCATCGCCACCGCCCCCGCATACAGCGCAACGCCGGTCATACGGTGCAGAATGGAGAGCACCATGGTGATCTGCCACCGATAAATGGTGAGATGCGGGGAAGTGGGGCGTTTCATAAGCGGCCTTGCAAGGTAAGTTGCACAAAAACATGAAACTTATACCGCAAGCTGCAAAAGAGTCGAGGGGAAAATAATTTACAAGGCTAGATTCTGTACAGCACCATAAAATATCCGGGTCACTGCATCGGTATAAGTTTTGGCTACTTGCTGCAAGGAAAATACAGGCAGGTGTTTTTGCACCGTACGATCGGTATAATTCGGATAAGCAAATGCCATGTCGCGTTGCACGCCCAAAATATTACTGGGGCCGGAAGCGTGTGGACTAAACAATAATTTTTCACCCATATCTATAAAACGGGTTACGTTCATGATCGCAAGCTCCCTCTGCTTGCGGTCATCGCCGCGTACCTGCGCTCCCAGAGGGAGTATCGCCAGATTATTGCTGCTAAATGCAGGCACTGTTTTAGCAAAATCGAATTGGCTTTTTCCTGGATTAATAAGATTGAAAATCGAGGTTGGACCTGCCACTTTCGCCATGATCCTCTGTTTAATATTATCCTCTCCAGCAGATTCAAGATGGCCATTCGCCAGGCTGTCGAATGTTTCGGCCAGGATATAAGGTTTACTCCCTTTGGGTCCATCACTGCAATAGGCCACGGCCTTATCAATATATTGCGATTTGGATGCGGCAAGAAATGAACTCATCACATCCCGATGCTTGCTAACCACTACAATATAAGGAAGCTTACGCGAACGGCTGTCTACCCGATCCAATGCCGTATCCGAAACTTCCGCCTCCCGCCCATTGGGCTTCACTAAAAACGCGTCCATGCATACGGCGGCAGTCTGAAAGCCCTGCTCCTTGAATTCGCGCGCAATATCGCTGTAGCGCGGCTCAAAGGGAATGCCGGTGCCATCGAACAGGATATTATACTTCCCCACCGGTTCGCCTGGCCTTGGATGTTTATTGAGCGCCCGGTCTTTGATCCATTGGCGCAAAGCGGAGGAAAAAGGCTCTACCACCTTGTAATCATCCGCATGATGGTCCGCGGCCATCAAGACCTTATAAATATCGCTGAATTCACGCGCGCCATCGAGGGTGGCCGTCACATAATTCTCACCGCATTTTGCCCTGAGCACAGCTTCAACACTGGTTTTACCGGCACCGGCCCCTCCCAGCGACATAACGAACTGAGGCGGCACTCCATCTTTCACACGCTCCTTACCCTTAAATATGTCTTCCATTGCCTTATCCATCTGATGAGTGATCAGTCCCGCATGGTGGGTGGCGATATCGATAAGGCTTTTCATATTCGTGGAAACTGCCGCCTTACGAAATTTTTCGGCAATATCCTCCGACTTGCAAGAAAAAATATTGTCGTTAGGGAAGTTCCGTTTAATGAAATCAATGACGCTGTCATGGCTGGGACCGCGTAATCCGGTAATGGGGTTCACATCAAGACATACGAGCGGCGCCTGGCCATCGTTGATTTCATAGCCGTCAACCACCTGCTTGTGATTAATCGCATCCGTATTAGCAAGATATGCTTCCGGCTTAACACGGAATTCCATCACCTGTTGCTGCGCATGCAAATGGGTGCTCAGCTGTTCTTCGATAACATCGCGCCTGACCAGGCCACCATTCACCGTCACCAGATATTCGACGTCATTCTTTTTATAGCGCAAAAACGGCACGCCTTCGATCAATACTTTATTATCCGACAAAGCGCCGTAGGCATTTTCCTTGTTCTGCAACGAGGCATTCTTAGAATACTGCATCATCTTCATGAACACAGGCTCCAGATCAGCGCCAGGTGTTTCCAGCTGCAACAACTCCTCATTGCTAAGCTGGCTGAAATCAAACGATACGAAGTTCATGCCTTTTTTGTTAAGCCGCCTGCCCACGCAATCCACAAACAGGTTCAATGTGGTTTCATTGCCATATTCATATGGCTCTATTGCCCGCACTTCACGGTAGAACGCAGCCATGGTTTTTGCCAAACGCTGCGAATACATTGTTTTCAGCTTCTCGTTATCTTGAGCATTAAGCGCAATTTCCGTGGTTGTTACGCTTTTGGCAAAACCATTCTTATCATAGAGATTATTAGCGAGCTTGATAATAGCGCTGCGCAAACGTGCGCTCTTATCGCCATCGACAGCGATACCGAGCGGCTTATCGGTCTGCGCATGCGTATCGGCGAACAACCTGCGGTGAATTTTCGAGAATTGCGCCTGCAGAAAATCCTCAGGATCGGACTGGTCATGATCGATAGTTTTATTGAGTTCGGCATCATATTCCTTAAGATATTCCGCCCCACGTGTAATCGCTAATATATTGCGCAGACGCTCTTCGGAATTTGCCGCATGATCAATTGATAAGTCCATGATTTTTCACTATATGTTATTTAATGTATAAAAGATATTAATATACAACTAATACATAGGCAAATCAAATTTACATGGAAATCTTCCCAAACCGCAGTTTCAGCACGGGATAGTTGAATTTTCCGATGAGGGTTTCGTCGTGGGTGGCGAAGAGGATGGTGGTGCCCCACTGGTTCAGGGCTTCGAATAAATACATGAATTTCACCGCCAAATCGGCGTCCAGGTTGCCGGTGGGCTCATCGGCGAGGATGATATCGGGCTTGGTGACGACCGCCCGCGCAATCGCCACACGCTGTTTCTGGCCGCCGGAAAGCACGCTCGGGCGCTCGTGATAATAGTCTTTCAGCTCCACCCATTCGAGCAATTCTTTCACTTTCGAGGCGATTTGCGAAGCCGGTTCGTTCGCCACTTTCAGCGCAATCGCCACATTTTCCGCGACCGTGAGATGCCCCAGCAATCCGAAATCCTGCTGCACGATGCCAATGCGGCGGCGGTAAGCAGGTAAGGCGCTGCGCTCCATAAATGTGACATCTTCGCCGAACATGCTGATGGTGCCACGCGCCGCGCGCTGGCGGAGTGCGATGAGCGACAAGAGCGTGCTTTTTCCTGCGCCGCTCGCGCCCGTTAAAAAATGAAACGAGCCGGGCTCCAGGTGGAACGACACGTCTTTCAACACCGGCGCGCCGGTGGTATATTCCACGGCGATATGTTCTAGTTTTATCATTGCAGCCCGCCAGCCCTTTCAACCACTTGTCGTTCGCTCGCGCGCATGCTACACATGCACTTATGATTTTGCAATGCCCCGCTTGTAACGCCCGCTACGCCGTGCCCGACCATGCGATCGGCGCGAATGGCCGCACGGTGAAATGCGTGAAATGCGCGCATCAATGGTTTGTAGAACCGGCGCGCACCACCGAGGAAAATCTCGAAGCATTATTCCAGTCGCCGCCCGAAACCATCGTGGCGGAACCGCTGGCAAAAAATGCCAATGTCCCCGCCCCGCCAAAACCGCCCTCACCCATACTCATCGGCGCGCTGGCGGCATCGTTTGTGGTTGCGTTGGTCACGACCTTGTTCGTGAGCAAGCCTTCTTTGTTCGGCTTCCGCAAAAGCAGCGCCGTAATTTTAAGCGACGTATCGCTCAAAAAACAAAAGCTGGATAACGGCACCGAATATGCGGTGAGCGCGAACTTCGTGAACACTACCGACAAGCCGGTGGCGCCGCCACCCATCCGCATCACGCTGGTCGATAAAGACGGCACGGCACTTAAAGCATGGGAACCCGCCACGCCGGAGCAGCTCGATGCCAAACAGGTGTTTCCCGTCACTTACGGGCCGCTCAAAACCAGCTTCGCCAGCGGCGACCGCTTTGTGATCGATTTGGGCAATTCGCTTGAACTGATGCTCAGGAGCAAACCATGAAACCGCATAAAATCGATACGCTGATTTCTTCTGAGCAGGTCTCGTCGCGCATTTCGACGCTCGCTAACGACATCACCAAAAAACTGCCGCAGGATTTGATGGTGATTGCGCTCTTGCGCGGCAGTTTCGTCTTCACCGCCGATCTTATCCGCGCCTTCTACGCCACCGGCATCAAGCCGCAGGTAGATTTCATGACGCTCGATAGCTATGGCAGCGGCACGGAATCGAAAGGCAGCGTCACCCTTCTGCGCGACATCGCTGAAAATGTTGAAGGCCGCGAC
>JADMIO011456576.1_pt1 | contig 16061 bp, 22 predicted proteins | sample 8958161 | NCBI WGS metagenome assembly JADMIO01 (sample SAMN16585339, study PRJNA669376) | soil metagenome | isolation source: Crop rotation soil | place: USA: Cullars Rotation, Alabama | collected 2011
CCGCCGCTCGCTCGCGAGAATGACGCGCATATGCCGCAACGGCGGATCTGTATCGACCCATTGGTTGCGCTTGCGATCGTACTTTTGAAACGCCGCGGATTCGGCAGCCGGTCCCAAAAACGATTCGGGGGAGAGCGGACGCAAGCGTGCAACCACGGTCTTGCGCCCGTCCGATGCCGACATGTTTTCGGCGACCGGCTCAACCAGCATTCCGGCGCGCGAGAAGATTGGCAATCCCGACGCGAGAAGCGCATCCTCGGTCTCGCCGAGGATACGGAGAAGCTGGCCGTCCATGAGCTGAATGGTGGGGCGAGCACCTTGGGACGGTGGCTGCGGTCTCGAGCGCGGTTGCTTTCGCCCGGCTTGTGCCTCGCTGTCGATGGTGGCCTCTACCGATGCAGCGCCGTCATCAGCGACGAGCCTGCAGGTTTCTGCCGCCTCGAACAGCCGATCGCGGACCTCCTGTTCGTCGAGACCTCCACCCGCAACAATCTGAAATAGATTGAAGGCGGCCGTGTTGAGCGTGGTATTGCGTGTGCCTGGCTGCGCGGAAGCGACTGCCTTGCATTCGCGCTCAAGAGCGGCTTTCGCCCAGGCTTTCGCCTTCGTGGCTTTAGCGAGCGTGATCAGCCAGCTTGGTGCCGGTGCTGCTTGGGCGACACCGTTGGAGTCCCAATGATATTCTCCGCCGCTGGCGTTCTTGCTGGGCGGCAGACAGATATAACCACCATTGCCGCGGACATCGACGCCGGGGCCGATCTTGCCGGCGCTGTTACGGATCTCGACGCTGCTGTCCCAACTAAAGATGAGATGTTGTCCACCGCGCGGAGTGATCGTCTTCAGCGTTTCCGGAATAGGGCCGCGCTGGGCAATCAACTGCTCGAGCGTGGCCTTGCCGTCGATCTTCCTGGCGGGGTCGAGGTCGAGGTCTATGACCCACATGCCGCTGGCCGGCCCGGTCGGTGCGCCAATCATGGCGTTGGGCCATTTCTGCCACCACGTGCGAATCTGTGCCTCATCCTTGCTCGCGTCCTTGAAGCCACTGGAAGTGAGTGGCTTCTTATCGAGCGGGTTACACGGAAAGACTGGCGTACCCAGTTGCGCATACTGGAGCGCGGCTTCGAGCTCGGTGGGCGCGTTGTTGGCTTGTGGCTGCGGGCTCACGTGATTTTGCCTCCGAGCTTGTAGAACAGGCTGTGTAAGTATTGGTGCTGCTTTGGCGTTGGTTCGCGCCCGTACACAGTGCGCGATGCCATATCGTCAATGAATTCGCGGTGCTTTTCAGGGAGCCGCTGCTTCTCACGCTGTAGGAACAGCGCAACCTCGGTCCATTCGAGTTTTCCATCTGTATTACAAAACGCGCCCGTGCCGTGCTGCTTGGCTTCGGCCGCCTTGACGCCTTCGGCGTACCCGACGGCACGCGCGTTCTCGATCTCGCTGCGGATTTTTTTGTTTGTCGGCCTCAGTTAGACCGCCGCCATTCTCGACGTGCTCGGCGAGTGTGTGGATGCTGATACCATTGGATTCCAATGTGCGAATGATGGCGTGCACCGTGGCGACAATCTGCCCGGCATGATTCGAGGACAATAGGCGGATCAGATTCGCAACCTTGCCGCTGATCATGACGGGGATAGCGCTCATGTCGCCAACAACCTTCGCAATACTGCGCGCGATTTCGTTCGCGCCCGGTAGTCGCTTGGAGAAAATGCGACCACGAGGACGCGTGTGCGGCCCTGCTGATCGAGCCAGCTAACTTTCCAATGCCGATTGCGTGCGACCTTAGGCTTGAATCCACGAGCGCGGATCATGGCTAGCGCCTCGGTGAGCAGCTCGTGCCTCATCGCCAGCACCGCTCCTTGTGCGAGCACATCCGGCAGCGCCAATCTTCGGGATCGTCATAGGCACGCGGGAGCAATTCGCCGGCGCGCGTTGCTTCGATGATACTGACAGCGCGATCGCTCCATGCCTGCGCGTGCTCGGCATTGAACGGCACGAGGAAGTGCAGCCATTCGCAGGTATCGGCGTTAGTGATACTAACCAGCGCGGGGTTGGTGATGTTGAGATACGCCTGATAGACCGAGACCTGTGCGAGGTAGTGCGGATACTTCTTCTCGAGACCGTCGCGTTCCACCTCACGCCAGCCTTTTGAGTTGAGAGCCTTGTGCTCCCAGATCAGCGGATAAATTACATAGACGCCCGGCAGGTCGGGGCCGTAGATGATGATGCCGTCGGCATGCCCGCGCAGTGCCCCACCGGCAGCAGAGAAGGCCAGCGCTTCAGGTGGCGCAAACTTAAATCCGGCCGCGATGAGGTGCCGGCGCATTCGCTCTTCGAAGTGATGCCCGCGCTGGAAGATCTCGCGCGTCCTGGCCGCGAGCACCGGATTGCACCACCAATCGTATTGAATGCGGCGAGTGCATTCGTGCCCAATGATCGAGGCGCCCAAATAGGGGCGCGGAAGCTCGGCGGCCGTTGCCGCGGCGCGCTCGATCGCTTCGTTGATCGTGACGTTGATCGGCTCGATTGATAGGTTGGCGCGGTTCAAATTCAGCACGGGAAGCCCCCTAAAATCCGATCGGATCGTTGAATTCGTCGGGAGTCATCAGCGGGCCGCCTGCAGCTGCATTGGCCTGGCGCGCAACCATGTCAGCGCTTGATTTGCGAGTGATGCCCTTGTCGCTCAGATCGCGCGCAAGCATCGCCTTGCGGATCAGCGGCATTGCCTTGAGCAGGAATTCGACGATGGTCTCGCGTGGCCATTCTGTGAGCGGCTTCGACCAATCGACGATGTCGGCACATGCGTCGGCCAGATCCGGCAAGATCGCCTCTACCGCACCGGCGTCCCATGGGGATGGATCGAGCGCGGTCATACGGATGAGCTGTTCGGAGGCGAGTTGTTCTGCAGCTGCCTGTTCGGCGCGCTTGCTGATCCAGGCGAACAGCTGCGCAGCGAGGATCCAGCCCAGCTCAACATCGCTGAGCTTGCCGACGGGCGTGCCGGGTGGAATGGGGCCGTCCGCATGGACGACCCCACGCGCGGCGGTAATAGCCGCGGCGGTGGCATCTCGCTGCCATTGATCTTCGATCGCGGACAGCGAGACTCGCCCGATGGTGCGAGCTTTCTTTTTCATGATGCCCATCCCGGCCGTGCGATGGGCGGCGCAGAATTAGAGGGCGCTGCTGCTGATGGGGCGCCACCACCGTTAAATGGCGCCGGCTGCTCGATTGGGTGCCATTCCTTTTTGTCGGGCGTGACCACGCCGGCCAGGATGTTTTTGTCCGGCCAGTTCTCACCGCTCTCGTCGTTCTTTGCTTTGCCTTTCTCGATGCCGATCCTCGCAATGAAGGTCATGCCTTCAAACTGTTTGAGGCTCACTGTCCGAGCAGCGCGCGCTTCCGGACTTACATCGTCGGGCTTGAGGCCAAGCGCGCTATCCAAAATGGCCTTGAGGGTGCCGCGGTTGATGTCGGCGGACTTGGCATGTCCCGGGGTCGTGCCATCGAGGATCCAGCGTTCCCAGAATTTGCGCCCCTTGTATGGGCCATCGGCAACGGCGAGTTCACAGTCGAGCATCTCACAGCCGCCGTCCTTGCTGCGCTTGAGCATGCCGTCCTCGCCGGCATTACCGGCGCGGATATGCAGCACGACGGTAGCGACCGTGCCGTGCGGGATCGGTTCGAACTGGGGTGGCGGAGCATCACTGTAGTCATAAGGCATTGTTGCCTCCTCTATGTTTGAGCAGGTTGCTCGGGTGAAACGGTTGTGAAAGGTTTGCGCTGACCCGGACGGGTGAGCTTTTCGATGAGCGCACCAAGACTTGGTGGCTCGAGCTGATCGAGTTTTCCGGAACGATCTTTGGCCGGATAGCTCCAAGGATTCGGATTGGTGCATACGAAGGCGCGCACAGGCTTGCGGTCTCCGAAATCAACCCAGGTCATAGTGACGATTTCGTCGACAATCGCCGGCAACTCACGCCCCGTCTTCCCGCCCTCGATCTGCGGCCGCCACGTCGCGATGTTGAGGTCATCGATGTGCTTCTCGAGCACCGCAACGAAGCAGACATTACGCCCGCGGCTGTGCTGTAATTGATTGAGCCATCCCACCAGAGCGCGAGCGTGCAGTCCGTAAGTTGCTCGCAGATCTTTGCGGCCGCGATCGGTGAAGGATTCTGGCTGCTGCTCTGCCCACGTGAAGCAAAGGCGAGCCGCGGCCGTCAGCGAGTCGACGAACAGGTTTTGAAAAGTTGCGAGATGTGCGAGCTCGCTGTTCTGCATCACCTGATTGAAGTGCGCTTCGCTGTAGCACGCAGTTGCAGGCAAGGCCGGATTAAAGCCGCCGAGCACACATGCCAGATCGCGGCATTCTTCCCATTGCCGCGGGCGCACACTCGCGACCGGGAGATCGGCAACGGCGATGTCGCCCGCCTCGATATCGACGAATAGCGTCGTCGCGAGCATTTCTGACTCGAGCGACCGCAACAGAGTGGTCTTGCCAACGCCGGGTGGCCCCACGATTAGAATTTTCGCGCCGCTCTTTTCGGCGAGACGCTGATCCGCAGTGATGATTTTCATGGCGCGCTTCCTTTCCCGCGCTCCGCCTGCGCCACCACAGTCATTGCGGGCTCCGTTCTTTGAACACGCGCGTGGCGGCGAACCGCAGCGCATCAGGCAACAGGTCGTTGATGAAGCTCCGGCGTTGCTCGATCGACAAATTGGCGAAAAGGCTCGCGACCAGAAAGGCGCACGCGACATCTAAATTTTCGCCGGCCCAGTCTTTGGAGATGGCGACGCGCATGTCCTCGCCAACTTCGCTCACGGTGATGGTGACGGTGTTCATGGTCATGTTCCTGAAAGAGGAGGCGCTGCCCACCACCGTGAAGGCAGCGAACAGCGCCTTACGCAGAACTAAAGGTCGGCCCGGCACGCGGCTGCTAACCAGCGATCCGGTCCGACATGGTGGGCGAGGGCCGCCAGAGATTCCTCAGAGAGAATCTCCACCTTCGACGGCACGATCACGCGCGCCGCGAAGGCACGGAAGGCTCCGTTACCGCGGCCTGCCAGAACCGCCTGGCGCATTTCCGGGGTGAGCTTCCTCGCTATGTCGACGTAGGAGCGCGACACGTTGAGCAAGCTGGCCAACTGCCCGACGGAAAGCTGGACGATGGTGCGCCCATCGGCCAACTCAGCCGCCAGGACCGCGCGGCGTTTCTTGTCGTTACGCAGGTGGGCGATGCCCCGCCCGTTCAGTACACGTGGCGCGGCGATTGCCGAGCCGTTTCCGTTTGTGGTAAGCCTAAGCATCCACATATCCTCAGAGCCGTTGTTGAGGGGCTGGGCCCCTTCCGGGCACTGCCCCGAAACCAAAATCAAGCAGCACGCCGCTTCGCTTTGGCGGCGGAGATTCCGATCTGAACATCGTGGTAGGAGCACCCGAGGGCGCTGATCTTCTTCAAGGCGGCCCTTAGCGAGGCCAGCGCCTCATTGACGTTGCCCATGGCAACCGGATCAGAAGTCGCCGGCGAATCGGCAGCGACGATGTGGGAGAGCGCCTTGGTGATCAGGTTCGTGATCGAGGCGTTGGGGTTGGAGTCGATCTTCTCAACGCGCGCCCGCTCTTGGAGCTTGCGCAGAAAGTTGAGGGAGGCGGCTTTTCGGATCCCATCCACACCGACGTGGTCGAGGAGCGCCATCCGCTCGGCATCGGACGCGCGTTGCCAGAGGCTCAACAAAGTGGTGGCCTTGGATTGTTCAGCGTTTTGACCGCGTGCCTTTGGCTTCGCGATCAGGCGTCGTGCCGCGCGAAGGCTGAGGTACGGAATACGATCGCGCTCGGCTTCGATCTCGGCGCGATGCCTTGCCAGTTGCTGATAGAGGCGTGCCGTTGACGCCCCGAAGAAACAGTTCTCTCGTAGCCACACCGTCCAATTGGACGAAACCTTTTCTTGCGCAACGATCAGAGCCTCACCCGCGTCGAAGGCGAGTGCTAACGCGTTAGCAGCAGCTTTCTGGACGGCGGTGTGGGCGTCGCGGACGCGACAGGCAAGCTCTGGAAGGGTGAGGTCTTGCGCGGCGGGGGCACTGGTGCCATCTGACATGTCGATTCTCCAAAAAAACTTGCCGCGCCGGATATTTCCGCTCGCGGCATTTTTCTTCTATGCGAATTCCGTGGTCCGGCGCATGGTCGCCGCGCGGTCAGCGGCATCAAGCTCATCACGATCCCAAAGGGGGAAGCGGCCGCGGTAGATCGGCGGCGGTAGCCTGCCGTCCTTGACCATTCGTTCGACGGTGGTGGCGTGAATGCCCCCGTAGCGGGCACCGACCTGCGACTTGCGCAAGTAAACTTTAAACGGGGGCTCGTGCTGCAGTTTCATACTGCAGCAGTACGAGTGTTAGGCGGGGTGAAAAAAGTGACTAAATTCGCGAGTTTTCACCCCAGTCCCAGAACCAGAGAGCGCGCGTGGCCCATTCCGTCCGCTTGCGCGCGTGCTCTGTGAAGACATCGACGCGAGAAATGCCGATCAGGGGGGACTCGGGTATCGTCTTCTTCTTCTGTTTATCCTTTAAGCGCTCGGCCATGCGCTTCGCATCAGCTTCGCTTTTTGTAAATTGCCGGGCCGCTTGCCGCCGGGCTTCGGCCATACTGCAGCCGGCGTCACGCTGAATCACGCGGGCCATCCATTCCGCAGCGATGTCGTTTTTTGCAGGGCGGCCCGTGGTGCGCTTTTTCATTGAATCCGTGGCACGACAAAAAGCGGCATATGCGCGGCTCACTGCGGCATCAGCGTCGTCGTCTGGATACAGCGACATACAATGCAGGATCAGATTGCGCGCAGTCTCGTCCGGATCCGCACTCGGTGGAAACACCGCCGGCGGGTGCTTCGGCTTACGTGCCACAACACTAGCGCCGCCGCCGCAGTGGGGTTACTTTTTGTTGTTGTGGGCCGGTAATGTTCTGGATTAGGGCCGCCAGCTTCTCAAACGCGAGCAGCATTTCGTCATGATATTGATGCCGATCATAAACACCGCGCACGCCAAGTATTACGTGACCCAGACACCGCTCGGCAGTATCAGAGCTGACACCGGCACGGCTCATTAGGCTGCGCGCCGTTCTTCTCAAGTCGTGCAAAACGTAATTGTGCACACCGCACTTGTTGTCAAACTCGGCTTTGAACCTGCTGAAACCTGCAATCGCGCGCTTGCCGTCAGTTGAAAAGACAAAATCGCAGCCCTCAATGCGTGGCAGGTCGTCGAGCACCGCTTGTGCAGCCTTGCTCAGCGGTCTGCACAGCTCTTGCTTGGTTTTGTTTCGACTCGCGGGCAGGCACCATGAGCCATTTTCAAGCTCGCTAAATTTCATTTCAGCAGCTTCGCCGCGACGACACGCCGTTAGTAACAGGAAGCGCACGAGCGCATTGAACGGGGTCTGTATCGCGCTTGCGGTGTGCCAGACCTGCACCAACTCGTCGTCTGATAGAATGCGCGAGCGCGCCCGCTCTTTTTGTTTGCTGCGCCCCATGCCCTTCACGACAGGCGTGCGGAAATGCTCGTCGCGTATTGCCCACCAGTTGAACAGTTTGCGCAACACCGCCAGCGTCACATCCGCCGTAGGTGCGCCGGACTGAGCCTCGATCTTGTCGAGCAGCCGGACCAGCTCGCCACGCCCTATCGCGTGAATGTTGCGGTTGCCAAGCGCCGGGTAAACGAGGCGCTTTAATAACCGCACGCGTTGGCTCACAGTGCGCAGCTTGGCACCTTCCTTCGCGAGGTACTCTTCGCAGACGGCCTGCAAGGTGTTGGCCTTCGCGGCAGCAGCCTTCGTAACTGCTTCCTTCTTGGCTATGCTCGGATCCACACCTTCAGAAACGCTGTGCATGGCAGCCGCACAAGCCTTGCGCGCTGCGGCTAGCGATATGCCGGCTTGTAGCGTGAGCTTCTTCGGCTGGCCGTGCATGCGGTAGCGAACCGCGAAGCTCATGCTGCCGGATGGCTGGACAATAACGTAGAGCCCACGAGCACCCCGATCAGGTACCTCCCGGCGCGCTGGTTGGCCATGCCGGTCCTTGCCGGGTTTCAGGCTCTTGATTGAAACGTCGGTTAAACCTCGTAATGCCATGTTACCGGACCCCTCGGGTAACGCAGGGGTATCAATACGCCCCTGCTTGCTAGCGCTGCACTATACAGCAGCAATGCACCGCAGAACCCGATAAATCAAGGGTTTTCAGGCCATTATCCGACGCGAAATGCTGCACTGTGCTGTGCCGCGCACAGTGCCGTATGATTATATTTATTGAACAGACGCGGTTCCGGCGGAATCTGGGCACCCACCTCCGCGACATGTTTCTTGTAGTTGAGCCCGACGCATACGATCTTTTCCGGCTGCGTCACGCACGGACCGAATCTGGCCTCTTGCGCACTCACGAGATAGCGACTGTCGTCCGCGGCCCTCTCGATCAGCTTGCGCAGCGTTGCGACATCGCCTTGCTGTCTGATGACCGCATCCACCTGAAGTGGCACCCCGAGCCGCATGTCGAAATCGGCGACCTTGAGTCATTTTAGCACCTTCATGTTCCGCATAAATTAGGGCCGGCGCGCTCTCCGGCTGGTATCCGGCCGTTCGGTTTTATACACGATGCTGCGTCGATCTGTCCTTGGCGTTCCACGAACTCAATCGCCTGGATTTCGGCAGATCGCAGCGCGCCGGATGACTGCAACGGGCAGGCTGTCGGCATTTCCAGACGTCACGCAGGAAGGCGGTCCCACAACGGAAACGGCTGTTCTGTGATGCTCATCACACTACGGCGCCGATTACGGGCCTATCGTCCCGCAATCGACAGACGGGAAGGAGACGTCTCATGGCAATGCTGATCCGGGCCACCAAGCGGTTCTTCGGTCCCTGCAAAAGAATCTGTTCGGGCGTAGAGTTCAGCGCTTTCGGTCTGTAGCCTCAGCGCTGGTTGCCAGCACCTCCCCGCCGGGGCTGCTTCTTTTGCCGCGTTTGCTACGCAGGCGCGTGCGAGGGGAGCAGCCCCGGCTTGCGCGCAACTCAGCAGAAGGGCGGTTCGATCAGATACCCGGATTTTTGCGAGTTTACCTGCCTTACTTTCGATCAGCCCTGCCTACAATTATCGTCCACCTGATCGGCGTTGTTGCGCTATACGTGCTTGCGCGTCCTCTCGGTGAAATTTTCGGGTGGTGTCGTTTGCTTATCGCATTGAATAACGGTGGCTTACCGTCGAGCCATGGTATCGCAAGAATGGACAAGGACTTCGAACGTTAACTAAACCCCGCCATTTTAGCTCAAAAATTTCGATTCGATTCAGACTTGCGGCGCACGATGACCCGCGTGGGGCGAGCGCCTATGCCCTTTAGGCGCTCCATGGGACGGCGATCCGGGTTGGCGATCCTCTGGCCCGGACGCCGCTTCCGCTCAGAGGCTTTTAGTTGAACCAGCCTCTCCACTTGAACCATGCGAGCGGGATCAGTGCGCTGAGAGTGATGATTAAGAGGGCAAGCGGGTAGCCCCAGCTCCAGTTCAGCTCGGGCATGAACTTGAAGTTCATGCCATAGATGCCGACCACGATCGTGGGAGGTATGCCAACGACGGAAACAATCGTCAGCACCTTAAATAAATCGTTTTGCTCGATCGAGATAAATCCAAGCACGGCATCAAGCAAAAACTGCACTTTGTTCGAGAGATGCCCCTCGTAGTCATTCAGCGCCGTGGCGTCCTTGATGACCGCTCCAAGCCTGGCCTCAAATTCCGGGATGATCCAGTCCTTTCGAACACTCAGCACAAACGGCGCCATTCGGGAGATCCCCAGAATCACATCTCGTGCAAGCGCCAATCGATCCCCCGTACTGCCCACGGTGAACAGGATGCGTCTCAAGGCCCTGTTGGAACGCACCATGTGCTGCCGCTGAGCAGGATTGCCGCGAAAGATGGATCGCGATATGCGATCAAGATCGACAGCGAGCCGCTCGAGCACATCCGCTGCACGATCGATGATGGCTTCCATCAAGGCGGTGAATACAGCCCCACTGCTGTTTACCGTCTCATCCCGGGCAACCAGATCGGAAACTGCAGCGAAGGCCTTCAGTTCGGCAAACCTGACGGTTACCAATACGGCTCGTGAGATGATGAAGCCCACCGGTGAAAGCGAGGCGTCGCGCGTATCGGCCTGAGCGACAACCGCCGTGCCCAGATAAATGACTTCGCCCTCCACAAAGAGCCGACTCGATGGCTCGATCTGGCTTAGTGCCTCGGCGTTAGGGACGTGTATGCCGGTGCGTTCAGCGACAAATTTCTGTTCATCATCCGTAGGGTTGAGCAGATCAATCCAGATAATTTCCCCAGGCAGCGTCTGAGCCTTGCTTGTGCTGAATGAGCCGCTCTTGTCTCGAAACACCCGAAGCATGTCAGTATTCGCTTCGTCGAAGGTGAGTTGCACTTGGCGAAAGCAGACGTATGGCGCCATCCAGGGCACCCCGTTGACCGCACGGGCGGTGACCAGGGCCTGGGAAAGCGCCGTCTTGCTTGGCAAGCCGCCGCCTCGGTACGAAGCTGCAGCCCATTTGCAAAATATTCGATCTGATCAGGCGGGGGAGGCGAGCGGTTTATCTTTCTGCACGACGTAGGTGATGAGAATTCTCGTCCTGGCGGCACCGGGCTTGCCACCTGCATGCGGCGTCTCAGGCGGTATCTGAAAGGCATCACCGGGTTTCATGTTGCGCGTTTCCTGACCCTGAATCGGAAGCTCGAAACCCCCTTCCAACACGTAGGCCGATTCAATCCCCGGGGTGCGTATGCCGTCCAACACTCGCGCCCGGCTCTATGGTCGCTTCCACGAGCAGGGTCGTATAGCCGGGCATCGGGCCATCGCTCTGCGATAAAATTTTTCGAGCAACGCCGCCGGCTGGCGGCGGCGATCCGCCCTGCGCTGACGCCGCGGTCGCAACAAACTCGCTGATCCCGCAAAGCGCGCACGGCGCAAAAGCGGCAAACTTACGTCGCGTCAGCATGAACGAGCCTCCTTTTTTACTGCTTCCGATTGTGAGCGTCGGCGCTTCTTTGCGGCCCTATGCTACTCAGTTCAGGCAGGAACCGGCAACAGTGCGCGCAACTTGACTTGTAACAATGTTGCGTGCGGCACAAGAATAGTCGTCGCGCATATCCGGCTTACCTGCACGGTTTTGGGTCGAGCGCTGCGAGGCCGCATTTCGCGATAACGAGATCGAAGGAGTAACCATGGTTCGTATACAAAGGCTGCTGTTAGCGTTCATGGGACTGAGCTTGGTGATGGACCTCGCGGGCATTGCTTTCGCCCAGGACGCGAAGGACCTGGTGGGCACTTGGCAGCTGGTATCCAACGTCATCGATCAGGGCGGTAAAAAGATTGACCGGTTTGGACCCGATCCGCACGGCGTCTTGTTTTTCGAAAGCAACGGCCGCTATGCCCTGGTGATTGTGCGCGACGGCTTGCCTAAATTCGCGAGTGAAGGTCGCGGCAACGGAACGCCCGAGGAAAACAAGGCGGTCGTCCAGGGCAGCATCGCGCATTTCGGAAGCTACAGCGTCAGCGGCAACAACATTGTCTTTAACGTGGATCACAGCACATTTCCCAATTGGGACGGCGGCGTACAGCAGCGCCCGTTTACGCTCAGGGACGATGAGCTGTCGTTTTTTGTCGCTGCGGCGTCATCCGGCAGTGGAAGCTCGCAGGTGGCCTGGAGACGCTTGAAATAAGAGTGGGCGATCAGGCGCCGTAAAGCCCTGTAGCGGTTCGCCTTGGAGAAAGCATGCTAGCGATGCTGCTCGTTTGCTCCAGGGACTGAGCTCGGCTGCTGCCACGCCAGGCGCATCTCTTCCTTTACGTGATCGGCCTCTGACCTTAACTCTTGCTCTATTGTATCCAGCATGTCCGTATCCGTGAGATGCCACGGCACATTCATCAGGACCAAGCGAGGGCCACCAGCTCGCAACAGTGCAGCTCGTATTCGCCTCGCCCGGTGCGTGTGAAGCAGATATTGCCACCAGCCTTGTTTTACGACCTCGGGGATCATGACCGCTATGACGCGATCCCGGTCATGTTCCTGCAATTCTCTCACCGCCGCCAATAGCGGAACATCCAAACGGCGATACTGGGCTTCGTGCATCAGGAGCTTCGGAGGTTTTAGCCTCGCCTCGCGTGCCGGAACCTCCACGTGCTTTTGCCATTGCTCAATGAAAGCCTTTTCGTTTTCCTTCCGATCCGGCCCTCTCATTGCCTTGAGGTGAATGGCATACACATCCGGTGAAATACTCAAAGCAAATGCCAGCGCCTTGTCCGTAAGCTTGTTCCAGCTGGCCGCAACGATGAGAATGATGGGAGGCTTTATATGATCGAGGGCGAGAGGTTTATCGTCACGCAGCTGCCGGGCAGCATCATCGTAATAATGCCGGATCGATTTGAGCAGGACGATCGCTGCCGGGATCACCAATAGCGTGATCCAGGCGCCCTCGATAAACTTGGTGGCAATGATAATTAAAGAGGCGAGGCCCGTTGTGGCGGCGCCCACGGCATTTATGGTCAGACTGACCTGATTGTGTGCGCGATTTTCTTGCGATCGGCGAAGCTCTCTGTACCAATGAATGACCATGCCGGTCTGGGACATGGTAAAAGTAAGGAATGCACCCACAGCGAATAGCGGTATCAAACGATCGGTTATCCCATCGAATGCGATCAGTAGCAGCCCAGCCGCTACAGCCAGGTAGATAATGCCGATCGAAAAAACGAGCCGTCGTCCCACTACGGCAAACGAGCGCGGAAAAAATCCGTCTTCAGCGACGATGCGGCACATGCGGGGAAAATCGGTAAAGCTTGTATTGGCGGACAGGGCGAGAACAGCAAGCGCGCTGGCGAGCGCCAGATAATAAAACCAGTTACGGCCGACCACCGCAGAGGCTAGTTGAGACAGGACGCTTTGATAACCGTCGCGGGTTTGATCCATGGCCGTGATGCCGTAGGCGTGAACCAGGTAGCTGATCCCGGCCAGCAGGAGCGCCAAAATCAGGACAATTGCTCCGAGCGTGCGATGCCCGTATTTGACTTTCGGTTCGCGGAACGCGCTGACGCCATTGCTGACCGCCTCTACTCCCGTCATGGCGGTACAGCCGCTGGAGAAGGCGCGCAGCAGGATCCAGAATCCGACGGCCTCGGTCACCTGCGCAGGAGCCGGAGGAGCCACAACGGCCGTCGGGTGGCCTGCAGTTGAAAGGACGTCGTAGCAGCCCAGAGCAAGCAGCAGCAGAAAACAGCCCACAAAAATGTAAGTAGGCAATGCAAACAGCCGGCCGGCATCGAGCGTGCCGCGTAGATTTATCACGGTCACGAAGGCGAGAATTGCCAAGCACAGCTGCAAAGTGTAGGCGTGCAGAGTTGGTATTGCCGAGACGAGCGCTGCCACGCCTGCAGAGATTCCAACTGCGACGTTGAGTACGTAATCCACCATCAAGGCGGCAGCAGCCAGCAGGCTGCCGTTCACACCGAGATTCTCTTTTGAGACCGTGTAGGCGCCGCCGTTGCTTGGATAGGCGCGGATTGTCTGTCGATAGGAGATATAGAGGATGGCAAGAAGCGCCAGGATGGGCGCCATAACGTATCCGATGTAGGAGGCGCCTGCTGCGCCCAAAGGGATCAGGATCGAGAGCGCAGCTTCAGGCCCGTATGCGGACGAGCCGAGCCCGTCCAGACCCATGGCAGGAACGCCCTCGAAGGCTCCGATCTGGCGCTCATTGAACTCGCGGTTCGCCAACGGTCGGCCCAGCAGGGCGCCGAGCATGGACATGGTTGCTCCATCACCTCCTTGGTGATGAACCAACTCTCATTGTCGAGGTTCCTGGCGTTCAAGTTCAGTACGCATCGCCGCGATATTGCCTACAAACGGAGACCTTCAGATCTCCGATTGGCCCTGACACCCCTGGTTAGAGTCGTGAAGCAGACCTTTTAGTCTGCGTTCAGACCACAGCGACAGATCGAAACGGCATACGAAAATGGACCGCGGATTTCGCTGCGCTCAATCCGGCTGAAGAGGTCATAGACCTCTTTTAGGCCGACTTGCTCTCCACCCACTTGGTCATTGAAATCCACACCAAACGTTCATTAAGCCATCCCCAATCCCATTTCAGAGCCTGATTAACTGTCGAGCGCCAATTTTCGGTATCGGCCGTAAAGCCGATTTTGTTGCTGCCACAGACCCGCCAATATTCGCTGCAGGCCATATAAAATTTCTCATCTCGGCCGTGCGCCTTGCCATGAATGAGCTGCCAAGCCTCAATTATGACCGCAGCGCAGATTTGACGCTGAGCATCGTGTTTTCGGCCAATCCTTTGATGATTGATCCGCTCCAATTCCGCTTTGAGCCCGGGCAATCCACTCAATACCAACTTCACGGCCTGTGGGCATTTGGCTTTGAAAGCCATGTGCGTGAATGCTGGGAGGGACTGTTCCAGAACCTTGGTAGCTCGTTGCAATTGATCAAGGATATCGAAGACTCTAGCATCTGAAGTATCGCCGCCAATCCATTGGCTGAAATGCGCCAGCACAATCGGCAGCCATTCGGGCGCTGGATCGGCGATGCAGCGGGCAACTCCGTCAAAATCCCCATCTGCTGCAATAGTCAACATCGGTTCATAATCCCACAGGCTGACGTCTTTCTCAGCCGTGTTGGAGAGCTTCTCGTTCCATTTAAGCACTAACGCGATCCCGATTGATGCGGGTCAGGCACGGATGTGTAAGAACGCTTGGCGGAGCACGGTTTTTGTTCCGAGCCCTTCCATGCGTGCGCTCAAGCTCAGGACTCAAGGGCGGTTCTTTTGGGGCGGCAGTTTGCTGTTATCGGGCCGCGTCATTCATCTAGACGGCGATAATTTGATGTGCGGAACCGAGTTCCAATGGCCCACGTACCCCTTCGCTGATGCGGTGTACGAACTGGTCGGTAACCTCCGGGCTTGCTAAGCTGAGCCCGGGTTGAGGGACTCCCAGCATGGATAAACCCGTCGCTTTTCTCGATCAGCTCGATCAGCTGTGTCAGCAGATTGCAACTGCAATTCAACACTCGGAACTACAGATTTATGCGATACTTGCCGTCATCGTACTTGCGGCCTTCTTTGCATTCCCGCCGAAAGACGATCCTGATCAGATCTGATCCAGGCCGATTGGCCAAGCTGCAGGAACTCTGCGGCGCTCTCCGAGTTGAGCTTTGAAAGTACGGAGAACAGACCAATGTTGGGCCTTGTCATATCGCTGCTGGTAATAGCGCTGATTGCAGCCGCGCTCGGATTTGGCGGAATTGCCGGCGCGGCCGCAGGCATTGCGAAAATCGTTTTCGTCGTCTTCATCGTTCTATTCCTGATCTCGCTTCTTTTCGGCGGGCTTCGCGGCGGCTTCCGCTGGGGGCCGTAGCTCACCGGCGGCTGCTCGCGCCCGCTTCAAGCGTTAGAGCGGCACGTCGTTGCGGACTGTGCTTGCCGGAAATCTGCACACTGCCAACGCGGACCTGAGCGCTCATGCGCGGCTAACCTACCCGCGCGAGAGGCGGACACCGCGGCCGCCATGGCGTGCCGACCAAGTAACGGGATCGGCAAGAAAACGCTCGACGGCACGGCGGTCAGGGGAGGAAAGATTCTCGATGCGCAAAACATCGCCCCAGCCCGCGAGCCAGTGCAGCGCGAGACCGCCCTCCTTGAGGCGCTCGACCGTGCCTGGAAAGGCATCGTTGTAAAATATGGTCAGCGCGTGCTCGACCACCGCGCCGGCAGAGCGCAAGCCGCGCGCGAAATTAAGTTTGCTGCTGCCGTCCGTGGTGAGATCGTCGACAAGCAACACGCGCGCGCCTTCGACCGATCCACCTTCGACCTGCGCATGGCGTCCGATACCGAGCGGACGCTTGCGCACATAGCGCAACGGCAAGTCAATCCATTCGGCGAGGAGCGTGGCGAAGGGCATGCCAGCCGTCTCTGCGCCCGCGACCATATCGAAGGTGCCGGCGGGAAATTGCGAACCGATCAACGCCGCAGCGAGCCC
>JADMIO010789821.1_pt1 | contig 16060 bp, 14 predicted proteins | sample 8958161 | NCBI WGS metagenome assembly JADMIO01 (sample SAMN16585339, study PRJNA669376) | soil metagenome | isolation source: Crop rotation soil | place: USA: Cullars Rotation, Alabama | collected 2011
GATGCCACGAACGGCACTGCTTCGCATTGCGCGCATCGTTAAGAACTGTGGCTTGGCCATCTTGGCCAAGAGTGCCAGCGGCATCCTGCCGCTGGTTACACGGGCTTGAAGCCCGTGACACCCATAGCCGGTGTGCAAAACAATCCCCTGGTGCGGGTCACACCAACTGGGGCTGCGGGATGAGAGTCATGTCGTTCCAGTTGGGGCCGGTCTTCGCGTCGACCTCCACAGGCACCGACAACGGCAACGCGTTTTCCATCTCCGAGCGAATCGGCTCGACCATCGTCGAATCCCCCGTCGGCATCTCGAAGACCAGTTCGTCGTGCACGGTGAGCAGCATCCGTGTGGGCGAGCCCGCCAGCTTGCGGTGGATGTTGATCATCGCCAGCTTGAGCATGTCGGCGGCGGTGCCCTGGATCGGGGCATTCATGGCTTGGCGCTCGGCGGCTTTGCGCTCGTTGATCTTGGGGGCGTGGATGTCGGGGAAGTAGCGGCGGCGGCCCATCATGGTCGTCGTGAAGCCCTTCGCCTTCGCCTCGGCGACGACGCTGGCCGTAAACGCCTTTACGCTCGGGAAGCGCTCGTTGTACGTGTTGATCAGCTCCTTGGCCTCGCCGATCGAGAAGCCTCCGCCAAGCTGCTGGGCCAGGCCGAACTCGCTGACGCCGTACAGCACCGCGTAGTTGAGCATCTTCGCGTAGCCGCGCTGCTCCTTGGAGGGCTTCTCCTCGCCGAGGTTGAACATGAGCTGGGCGGTGGCGGTGTGGACATCCTCGTGCTCGCGAAAGGCGTCAACCAGGGCGGGCTCGCCGCACATATGGGCGAGGACGCGCAGCTCGATCTGCGAATAGTCGAATGAGCCGAGCTGGTAGCCGGGATCGGCCCGGAAAGCCTTTCGAATGCCGCGGCCAAGCTCGGTGCGGATGGGGATGTTCTGGAGGTTCGGGTCGTTCGATGAGAGGCGCCCCGTAGCCGCGACCGTCATGCTGTAGGTCGTGTGGATTCGGCCGTCCTCACGCACGAGTCCGCCGAGGGCATCGGCATACGTCGACTTCAGCTTCGACAGCTCGCGCCAGCTTAGGACCTCCTGGCAGATGTCGTGCGGGATGAGCTGGAGCACCTCGGCGCCGGTCGCGTAGCCGGTCTTCGTCTTCTGCGCGCCGGGCAGCTTCATCTTGTCGAAGAGGACCTCGCCTAGCTGCTTCGGAGAACCGATTGTGAACTCGCACCCCGCCAGCTCCCAGATGTGGCGGGCAGTAGTGTCGATGGTGACTTCGAGCTGCTTCGAGAACTCGCGGAGCTGATCGCGGTCCACGGCGATGCCGAGATTCTCCATCTCGGCGAGGACCGGCACCAGGGGCAGCTCCATCTCGCGCAGGACCCGCATCTGCGACTCCTTTTCGAGACGGTTGCACATCGCGTCTTCGAGCACGAGCATCGCGCCCGCCATCTCATGCGGCTCGGTCGGAACCTGGAGGTCGGTGTAGCCCTGGATGAGATCGCGCAACGCATAGTTGGCGCGGCCCGACTGGAGGACGTAGCCGGCAAGCAGCGAATCGAATCGCGGTGCATCCGTACGCTCCCGGATCTTCTTGTAGATCGGCTTGGCGTCGTGGAGGACGGCTAGGTCCGGGATCGAGCGGATCAGCCGAAGCGCATCGGCTTCGGGCGCTTCGACGACGTTCTTGCCGACGGCGATAAAGGCGCGCGGCATGGGGGTCTCGAAGAGATCGGCGGCAGGCGTCGCCGCGAAGAAGACCGAGAATCTGCGGTCGTCGACGAATTTGGTTAGCGACGCATAGTCCGCGACCTGCGAGAGAGTGACCTCGAGCTTCTCGGCCTCGACCTCGGCTTCGGCGAGACCGTCCTTGACGGCGGGCGAATTGCCATCGAGATAGGCGCCGAGAGTCTTCGGCGCGCGGCGCTGGAGGTTGCGGAACTCGAGCGACTCGAACATTGCGATCGCGGCGTCGAGCTGCGCGCGAGTGAGGACGAATGGCTTGAAGTCGTATTCGAGCGGGACGTCGCGGCGGATGGTGGCGAGCCACTTGCTCTTGAGCATCTGCTCCTTGACCGGCTCCATCTTTTTCTGATACTTCGGCGGGACTTCGGCCCACCGCTCGAGGATCTGCTCGATCGTTCCGAACTGGCTGATCAGCTCGGCCGCGCCGACGTCTCCGATGCCGGGTACGCCCGGGATGTTGTCGCTCGTGTCGCCCTTGATCGCCTTGTAGTCCGTCACGAACTCGGGCGCGAAGTGGTAGCGCTGCATGACCGCTTCCGGGTCGTAGGTCACCGTATCCGAGACGCCCGTCTTCATCGTGAGGACGCTGATGCAGCGATCGACGAGCTGCAGCGAATCGAGGTCGCCCGTGACGATGGTGGTGTGGTAGCCATTCTCCTCGGCAAGCTTGGAGATCGTGCCCACGATGTCGTCGGCTTCGAAGCCGGTGATCTCAACCTGCGGAATGCCGAGATCCTCGATGAGCTTGCGCGCGATGGGCAGCTGCTCTTTCAGCTCGGGTGCGATCTCGCGGCGCGTGCCCTTGTATTCGGAGTATTCGGCGTGGCGGAAGGTCTTGCCCGGAGAGTCGAGGGCGACGACGATCGCGTCGGGCTGGATGTTCTCCAGCAGGTTGAAGAGCATGTTCGCAAAACCGAGCAGCGCGTTGGTCGGACGTCCGTCGCTGGTGCTCAGGAACCGGGTCGCGAAAAAGGCTCGATATAAGAGCGAATAGCCATCAATGACGACGAGTCGCTTGGGCATCTGAAGAGCGTACCGCGACGAGGTCTCGGGCGCTTCTTTCATGCCGTTTTCAGCCTATGGGCCAGATGTCCCGATCTGTTGCGGCATCAGGCCCAAAAAGCCGAGGGGCGGCTAACGTTTGCCCCGCGCTTTGCGCACTCTAAGTAGTGGGTGCTTTGGGGAGGAATGGAAAATGGGGAGCATAACAAAGGTCGCCGTAGCGCTGTTCTTGGTGCTGGCAACCGCATTCATTCTGCAACCTTATAGGCCGGTTATCGTGTCGGGCGAATCGATGTCGCCGACGTTTCAGAACGGCCAGTTGGTTTTTGCAGTAGGGCTTAATCGTCAGCCCAAGAGGGGCGATATCGTTCTCGTCGACAAAGACGGGAGCACGATCATTAAGAGAGTGACGATGGTTCCGGGAGACCGGTACCTGGAAGGCAAGCCTTCACGTTCCGTGTTCTGGACAATCGTCAGCACAGCGGCCGGCAAGAAGCTGGCGGCGAGCGGCAGAATGCAGAGCCGTGTGCGAACAGTTCCGGACGGCAAGATCTTTATCGAGGGCGACAATCCGGGTTGTTCCCTGGATTCAAGAATATTCGGACTGGTGTCCGTCTCCGCCATCAAGGGCGTCGTCGTTCCGATCTAGCCTCGCCCTTTCGGGCCGGCAAGGCTTTCCGGGCTCCAAGGTTGTGCCTTAGAGCCTGGGAAGTTATCGTATTTTCAATCGGAATTTATATCGCTTCGCGATCTTATCAGTCTCCAGTCAGACCGTGCATTATTGCGGTGGTGCGAGCAAGACCCGGCAACACCGCTGGGTCAAACTAGAGTACAATCTAAGAACTTCCCCAGAGGGGCTCCCAATCCTGCCCTAATTTTCTTAGGGCGCTGGAAGACACCATGGTCTATCGTCCCATTCGATACGAGCAGATGATGAGGGCCGCCGAGGCCTATGACGTTCGAGCCCGTCGCATGTTTAGCGGCATGGGCGTTTACACCGGAGAAAAGATGTTCGCCTACCTCGTCGGCGAAGACATCGGACTGAAGTTGGCTCCGGAAGACCTCGAAGAAGCGATGCTCTTGCCGGGAGCCGAGCCGCTTCGACCCGAGCCGGACGCAGAACCGATGCGCGAATACGTGAAGATGCCCCGCGAAGTGCTCGATAACTTCGATAAGTTCATGACCTGGGTAGACCGAAGCGCGGCATACGCGCGACGGAAGGGCACCGTCCACTAACGGGCAAAAGTCTTCTCCAGAGGGCTGCCTGACTTGACTGGCGGCCCTCTTTCTATTTCAGTCCATGGCTGCCGACATCCGAAAAAGGGTCCTGTGGGCATTCGCGATCCTGGCCGTCCTCTGCCCTCTCGGCCTCGGTGGCATCGCGTACTTCGCGTATAACCACGTTGTGGACGGACCACTGGAGGCACTTCGCCACGAGATTCAGATGGCTGAGAAAGAGGGCATCCCTCTGAGGCCCGCCGATCTGGTCCCATCGCCTCCGATTCCAGATCCCGAAAACGCAGCGGTCGTCTACCGGCCCTTTCTTGCCCATATTCAGCGAGCCGTAACCGCGGATCCCGCGCTTCTCCCCGCCTGTCGAAAGGTCTGCCAGGGCGCCGCATCCCGGTCGGAGACCGGAAGGGTGGACGAAGCGTTGACCCGTGAATCGGAGTCGTTGCGCGAGATCATCGCGGCCACCGGTCGCCCATCGTGCGATTTCGGCTACGCCTACAAAGATGGTTTCACGGTTCCCATGCCCGAGTTGTCCCCGGCTCGAACCGCGGCCTGGATGCTCTGCGCAAAGGCGGAGATCCTCGCGGAGCAAGGCAAGATTGCCGATGCGATCGACGTTTTGGCCGCAGCCCACCGGCTGAGCGAGCATGTCGCCCAAACGCCGATCGCGATCGCCTTCCTCGTGAGCGGCGCCATCGAAAGCATCGCCTGCGCCGAGTTTGCGCGCGTCCTCCAAAAAGCCGCCCCGAACCAGGCCCTTCTCGACCGCGCCGGGAAGATGCTCGAAACACCCGCGAAGGCCGTCGATCTGCGTCACACCTTGGGAGGCGAGGTGGTCATGGGCTGGCTGGCAATGAGGTCCCTCAAAACGACAAACGACATTGCGGTGCTGAAGGGAGATGACCCCAAAAAGGAATCGCTGCCACTCAGCGCATCGACCAAACTGGAGATCGAGACCAAGTTCGTCGCGAGTTGGCGCAGGGTCTACGGGGTTGTGCGCGAGCACCCGCGTGATTGGTGGGCCATCCGTGAGAAACTCCGACAGATTGAGTCCGATCTGAAGAAGGACAATTCGGCTTCGGGACTCGCAGTGGATGGTCTGATCTCGTCGTTCGTGGACCTTCCCGCCGTTCCACCTCGGAACGAGACGAAACACCGGCTCCTCGCGGTCGCGATCGCCTTACTGTCTGAGCGGTTGCGCGATGGGGCATTTCCGAAAGCTCTGCCGCACCTTGGCCAGTCGATCGTCAATCCGTACACGAGCCGGCCCTTCGAATATAAGGTTTCCGCGAGTGGATTCACGTTGTCTGCTCCGGACGGGAAGGACAACAGCCCCGCCGATCTCACGATGAGCTTCAACTGAACCAAAGTCACGGGCGGGTCCGTCCCTAGGCCGAATGTCGAAGACGAAGCGGTGGCGTGTCGCCCTGGTGGGCGTCCTGATTGTGGGCCCCTGCCTGTTATGCGGGATTGGCGTGACCCTGATGCGTCATAGCTTCGACACGGTCGGTAACACACTTCCTGCGGAGTTGGCGGCTGCGCGGGAAGCTGGACTAACCACCGAACCCGAAGACCTGAAGAAGCTGTTGGCCATTCCGACTGACCAGAATGCCGCGCCCGAGTATGCGCGGGCGTTCCGCATGCTTCAAACGCTGAAACCGCCCCGTACCTGGGATCGGAGCTACCTGGAAATTGCACGCAAGACCCTTCCGGCCAAGGAGCAGGGAGAGTTGGAGGACTACCTGCTCACAGCCGCACCGACAATTCGGCAGATCGAAAAGGCGGCGGCGATGCCGGCGGTCGACTGGAAGCGGGACTGGACTCTCGGCGCCGCTCTCACCCTGCCCGAGGAGGCGCGACTGAAGGATTCCGCGAGACTGCTGTGCGCGGAGGCTCAGCGTCAGGCTCGCGATGGGCACATGGCCGAATCGTTTAGATTGCTTGGCGCCGCTGCGCGAACGGCGCCTCACGCAAGCTCGGATCGCACTCTCATTGGGTTCCTCGTCGCGTGCTCGATCGATATGATGGTGACCGCCAACCTCGCGACGATCCTCGACCTACGCCACGACGAACCGACTTTGGCCCAAGCGACCAAGTTCTTGAGCGGTCTGCCGCCGCTGCCGACCGTAAGCGATGCGTTCGACGCCGAAATGGTCCTTCAGCGGGTGACAATTCACGGCGTTGGAAGCGGTGGAACCGACCTATCCGCTCTGCTCCCGGATAACGAGCACGTCGAGAATGGAATCCTCTCGCGCGATCCCGGTTATCGCAAGGCGTGGGAGGCGAAGACCGTCCATTATCTTCTGCGGGGTTATCTTGCCGCAAAGCACGGAAAGGATTGGCAGACCATTCGAGATGGCATGGTGTCCGTCGAACGCGACATTTTGTCCGATAACTCCCTCGAAAACCGGCTGAACCAGCAGATGTCGGCTATCTACAGCACCTGCCCCGATTCCTGGGCTCGAGCGCTGGCCAGTCGTCGGCTGGCGGGACTCGCCGTCGCAGTCTTGCACGAGCTCAGTCAAACGGGCAAGCTCCCAACCGCTAGACCGTCCCTAGGTGCGGAAGGGATCGATCCCTTTAACGGCAAACCGCTGGGCTTCGTTCAAACAGCAGACGGCTTCAAGGTGTACACGGTGGATCGGGATCAAGTCGACGACAAGGGCCGGACCTCGCAGGAAGGTCGCCACGGGGCCGCAGGCACCTTCGATACCGCTCGGACTTACCACGTTCATTGAGCGCTGGCTCTCGGTCTGCAGAACCCGGGTTGCGCACCTTCTGCTTGCACCATCCGTCAACTGGATGAGTGCGTAGCAGCAAGAAAGTTTGGATAACGGCATCGCTGACCGCAGGAACTCTCTGTGTTTTCACCGCATACGCCTTTCTCAGTTGTGGATCCTTTCCGAACAACCTCCAGGAGGAACTCGCTCGAGCGGCGGCACGCGGAATACCCACTGAACCCGGGGACCTACGTGCCCGGGCGCGAATTCCGGACAAGGAAAACGCCGCTTCGGAATACCTGAAAGCCTTTCCAAGCATCGACTCGGTCATGGCCGTAAAGCGGGTCAACGACGCTGTGAACAAGGCTCTGTCAGAGAAGCCTTCCGTGACGGAGCTCGCCGAAATCCGCAAAGCTGTCTCGACCTGCTCGGTCGGATTGGATCGCGTGCGCGCGGCGTCTAAATGCCGCGGAGTCGACTGGCATAGGCGATGGGAACTGGGTCCAAACCTCCTTTTCCCAGAGTATCCGAGTATGAAGCGAGCGCTGAAGCTCCTTTGTGCGAAGGCGATTCTGGAGGCCACCGAGGGCCACCCCGACATCGCACTCGATGACCTTCGCACAGCATCGAGGATAGCGGGGCACTGCGGCGACGACCCTGCGACAATCGGTGGCCTGGTCCAGTTCACCAGCGACAAAACGGTAACCGGGGCGATAAGTCGAGTTTTGGCAATCCGCCACGATCGAACCACGTTGCAGGCAGCTAGGCAGCTCGTACTTGACCTTCCTGACCTCGCGTCTATCGAGCAGATTTTCTCAGGCGAGCTCGTCTTTCAGCGGATGTGCGTGCAGAACTTGGTGGAGCTGGCTGAACAACTCGACCGTACCGATTCGCCAGTTTTCGAAGGACCTCTCGAGCGAAAGCTGATTCAGAACCGTGGATTTCGCGCAGCGATGGAAGCGGCCTGCGTTCGCTACGGTGTGGACTTGGTTGAAGCAAGCAGGATAGGCTCCGACTGGGGCGCCGTGTACAAAGCGGTGAAACGACTTGACGAGTCGCTTGCAAGCGACAAGTCTCCCGCGACACGGTACGCAGCCGTGCTGATGTCGCTCTGGAGTCCGGTAGTCACCGCTCGATTCGAGGCCATTGCGTATCGGCGCGCACTTTGTTGCGGCATCGAAGCGCTTCTCGTGCGAGAAGCTACCGGCAATTTCCCGCGAGCCGTGACCAGCACTACGGAGATGACAATCGACCCGTTTACACTCAAGCCGCTTCGACTCACGGTAACTGGCGGAGAACTGCGGATTTATAGCCTCGGCAGCGATCTTGTAGACGATTTCGGACGCGATCGTCGAGAAGCCGGCCTCGCTGGACTTCACACTCACGATCTTGTGCGATCCTTTAAGTAGGATGCCGATGATCGACTCGCCCGTCGGAGCGCTCTCATACTGGATGACGCCGGAAGGAGCTCTCGGCAAGCTCTGGTTCGGCTGCCACGAGTTCGATGGACCGCGGTCGGAAGCCGTCGAGCAGGAGCTTCGCGAGTTCTTTCGGCATGAGCGGACCGAATTCACGCTGCCTCTCGACCCTCGTGGCACAAGCTTTCAGAGATCGGTATGGAACGAGCTCCTGAAGATCCCTTACGGCGAGACGAGAAGCTATCTGCAAATCGCGGGGGCATTAGGCGACCCTGCCGCCACTCGCGCGGTCGGAGCAGCGAACGGCGCCAATCCGATCGCGATCGTGATTCCCTGTCACCGCGTCATCGGGGCCAACGGCAAACTGACGGGCTATGGCGGCGGACTCCCGATCAAGTCGCAACTCCTTGAATTTGAGCAGGGCAGCTTGTTCGATCCGGTTCGTTCTTAGCGCGCGGTTTCTGTTCGGTTTGGTCCCGGCCTCCCACCGAACCGGCCGGGATGACCGATTTCCTCTACGTCACCCGAGCTACTTCGTCAGGTCCATGGCGAGCGTTTCGCTGCCACGGTCCAGCCGCATGTGGATCACGTTCTTCTTGGAGTCATAAGTGAGCTTGGGCCATGCCTCCTTGGCCGTAATCTCGATGGCGTCGCCCGAAACCTTCCACCCCCCCTCCGAGGCCATACCGAGGCCGGTGGCGACGACCTTGTTTGGGTTTCGCGTGAACGTGAGTCCGATCGTGCCGAGGGTGTTCTTCGCGTCGATCCAGTCCTGCTTCTGATCTGCCCCCACGCCCAGGCGATTGAACTGTACTGAGGCCGGATCGACTTTCCACGCCCCCGCGATCTGACCCTCCGGACCTCCCCGACAGCCTGCGGCCAAAAAGACTAACAAAGGCAGGCAGGCGCGGCGCATGCCCCATTCTGAACGATTCGGCCAAACCACAGCCAAGTCGCGTCTACTGTGTAGGATTGACCCTATGATCGTTGGACTCGGCCTTGACCTCGTAGACATCACCCGAATCGAGCAAGCGATGGAGAATCCGCGCTTTATCTTCCGCGTACTCACAGACGCCGAGCGTGAGATGTGCCGAAGCCCCCACTGCGTCGCCGGCCGCTGGGCCGCCAAGGAAGCGATTGCCAAGGCCATTGGTCTGCCTCTGACGTGGCAGCAGGTCGAAGTTCTGCCCGACGAGACCGGCGCGCCCCACGTCACGATCACCAATCCTGGCTTCGATCCGGTTCGGCTGCGCATCCACGTCAGCATCACTCACGAGCGCGACCATGCGGCGGCCGTAGCGGTTCTGGAGAGGTTGACGATGCAGCTGCCCTACGTGTAGTCCCGACCTATCAGGACCCCGGAACGACATGCCGCAGCATCTTTATCGAATTTGCCGAATCAAACGCGAGTCGCCCTACCACTATCTTTCTGTAATGTGGCCCCTCCACATAACGACAGCGGGAGACTGGCGGCTCGCCTCTAAGGCGGCCGCCGGCGACCGTGAGGCCGGAGATGAGTTCGTCAAACGCTATTACACAAGCGTCTATGGATTCCTCTTCGCGCTGACCCACTGCAGAGAGACGGCCGAGGAACTAACTCAGACGACCTTCGTTGAGACCTGGAAGAACCTCCGGAGTTTCCAAGGCCGTTCCTCTCTCAGAACCTGGGTGCATCGAATCGCCTATCGGCAATATGCGAAGTGGCTCGATTCCAAGCCTCGCTTATCGGCGGAAATAACCGAAAGCGCGACGCCTGGACACGAACTCTCGGTGGTCGACGCGCTTTGGCTGCACGCAGCAATCGACACTCTGCCTCGCGAACTGCGCGAGACATTCGTTCTTTTCTACGTCCAAGAGCTTTCCATCAAGGAAGTCGCCGACGTCTTAGCCATTCCCCGCGGTACCGTCCTTTCCCGATTGCACACGGCAAGAGAGCGTTTGCGCAAACAGCTCTCCGCTCCCGGCGAACAGCCGGCAGATCCTATTTCCATTGAATCCAACGATCCTGGAGGCAGCATCTATGAGATGCGGAAAGCTTCGATATAAGAAATTCTCCCTGCACCTGCTCTGGTGCGCGGATTGCCGGCGTTACCGTCGGTCCGATGAGTTGATTCGCCGGGGAATCCAAGCCTATCGCGAATCGCTCCCGGTCCTTCGACCGATGGGCTTCAGAGCCGTTCGGCTTGCCTTGGTCTGCGCCGTTGTCGCGATTCTCGCAATAGCCACATTTGCTCCGAGGCAGAAAGGCTGGGGTCCTCAGCCAAAGATGGTCGCCGACACCCAACCGACACATGCGAACGGGCACGACTCGACCACGCGGCAGCAGACGCCGCCGATTCCGGACAAGAACGAACGGCCCAACGAGGGAATCGACAAGCCGAAATCCCCGACGAGGGTCGCCAATCACGATCCGGAAGGAACCGCAAAGTGGCAACCGCCGAAGGTGCAAGACGACCTCGACTATCTCAACCGGAACAGGACCGATCTGGCCGGCCTGTGGAATACGCAGCCTGAGGCGATGCAGAGCCTGGCCGTCATCCTCGGCCGCCCGCTGCCGGCCATGCGAGACGACTTCGTCGAAGCGCCGCAAACCTTGATCGCCTCAGCCGGCAATCCGGAAGATACGCGACGCCTTGCTCGCCAGCTCTACGCCGAATATCAGAAGGAGGCCGCGATCTCCGATGCCCGGCTCGCGAAGAACGTCGCTTTCAAATCGAAGAACGATTCCCTCCGAGAGGTCTGCGACTCCCTCGCGAAGCAAACCGGAATCGACATCCGGGCCGGCCGCGGCGTCGGCGACGACAACGTCACCCTACTGATCAAGAGCAAGCCGGCGCGAGAGGTGATGCGAGCGATCACGAAGCTCTTTGGATACACCTGGGCCCGATCGGGCAACGAGGGACAATACAAATACGTTCTCGAACAGGACTCGTCGGTCATCACTCGCGAGCAGAAGATCCGAAACGAAGATATCGCCAATGCGGTCGCCAGGATCCTGGAAGCGACCAAGCTGCCGACGGACGCCAAGGGCACCGAGGCCATCGTCAAGCGGGCCTTTATGGGGCTCACCGTAACCGAGCTTCAAGCCTTGCGCAATGGGGATGAAGTGGAGTTTTCGAGCAAGCCCGGCGCGGCCCGCCAACTCGAACCCGCAGCGGCGGTGGAGCTGATGGACAGCATGGGCCGCTTCAAGGAGACCGGTGGCGGTACCTATATTCACACCGGCTTCGACGGCATGGCAGCCAGCCAGCTTCCCGGAAACTGGGCCAGCATCACCTTTAAGCTCGCCACCGGCGAATTGGGCGGCGCAAAGGCGACCGCTACGGCGATGCTCGGATTCAATGGACGCGACGCGCTGGATTCGAGCGGCCGCTCCATTGCCATCGCGACCCCGATCACCCTGGCAGAAGTCCCCGGCGCGGGAGAAGCAGATCCTAAGAATGGGGCCCTCAATGCAGACCTTGCGAAAGTGAAGGCCCTCCAAGGTCAGTCCACCGTGAACCCTCCGTCGAAGGCGCTCTACGTGCCGAAGGAGATCGTCGAACCCGAACAATGGACCGACATGGACAATCTCGGTGGATGGCGCGGCGCCTTCCTTCCTCCCGACAAGTTCGCAACAACCGCAGACATCTGGTTGTCGATCCATGAGACGACGGGGGTAGACGTGATCTCCGACTCGTACAGCAGGCTCTTCGCCGTAACCAGCCGCTCGGGCCCAATCCACCAGCTCCTGAACGAGTTCGCGGACACGATGGGAGAGCGATGGCGCTATGAGGACGGCATCGTCTACGCCCGTAGCACGACCTACGCCTGGCAGCGCCTGAACGAGCCGCCGAAGTCTGTCGTCTCGAAGGTCGTCGCGGAGCGGCAAAAGGGCCCTCTGTCGCTGGCCACGCTCATCACGATCAGCCAGCTCTCTGACCGCCAACTTGATTCATTCAACGTCGGGCGGACGATGTACCACTACTACGAAGTTCCGGAGTGGGGACTGATCTCCAGACCGTGGATGCTCAGCTACAGGGACAAGGGCTACGCGTATCGCCGAATGATGCGCTCCCTGTCCCCGATCCCGGCGGGATCACTGGACATGCTGCAGCGTCAACCGATGGGGATCGAGGGACTTCCAAATGAAACGGTCGAGAGTCTCCTCGAAGCGACCGGTCCCTGGAAGGAGGCTCCCAAAGGAATCGCCGTGGACTACATCCCGGTGGATGCCCTGTATTGGAAGCCGAAAGGCCAACCCACTGGCGCCCCGGGGTTGGGCATCTGGGCGACGACCGCAGCCGACCTTAAGGCGAAGATCGAAAAGGCCGGTCTGGCGCCCGACGGCGGGATCATCGTGAAAACACGCGGTCATCTGATGATCATGTTCTTCGACGCGCAGGGCCACTGCAACCGCTTGGCCGGCGACACTGGCGGCTTGATCATGGTTCCGCGCCAAGACAAGTAGCCGTCCCCCCTTCGGTTTCCTGTTCCGTAGCCTGAAACAGCTACGAGAACTGGAAACCGAGGGGCGAATTCTCTCCGAAACTTGCAGGTCATGCGTGCGCCTAAGCGCGTCAGAATGCCGACCCCAAAGCAAAAGAGTGCCATAAAATGGACTTGTCGCTAATGGTCAACTTAACTCGGATTCTTCTCGCCACCTGGACTCTCGCGCTTTTCGCCGCCGCCTCTGCCCAGGAAAGAAATCTCGTCCAAGCGCCCGACGGGACGGTCCGAGGCAAGGCATACGCCAGGGTTCACGCGCTACTCATCGGGGTGAACAAGTATCCGGCGCTCCCGCGCGGTCTGCAGCTTTCCTATGCCGTGAACGATGCCACCGCACTCCAAAAAGTGCTCAAGGAGCAATATGGGTTTGCCGATGTCACCTTGCTGACCGACGCACAAGCGACCCTATCCGCGATGCGAACCGCCCTGTCGTCCTTTGCGGACAACACGAAGATCAAACCGGACGACCTTGTGCTTGTCTACTTCTCGGGGCATGGGCAAACGGTGCCGACGGCATCGGGCGGGACGATGGGATTCCTCATTCCGAGCGATGCCAAGGTCGATCTCAATAACCCGACCAACTCCGCGCCCTATCTGGATACCTGCCTTCCAATGAAACAGGTCTGGGATTACCTCGATCTGAGTCCGGCAAAGCACGCGGTCGTCATTGCGGACGCATGCTTCAGTGGGCTTCTTGCTCGCACTCGTGGCGGCTCGGGGTTGAGCAACCGAGCGTTGGAGGTCATGCTCGCAAAGCGCGCCAGGCAGGTCATCACGGGCGGAGCCGGAGGTCAGAAAACGGCTGAGAGGGACGACATCGGTCATGGGGTGTTTACGGCGAAGCTGATCGACGAGCTGAACGCGCGCGCGGCTGCCAAGAACCGGGCGTTCACTCTCAGCGACCTCTTCGCTTCTCTGCAGGAGCAGGTCTCGAATGCGACCGAGGGGAAGCAGACACCGCAGATGGGTAACTTCGACTCCGACGGCGAGGTCGTCTTCGTGCCTTCCGCGACCGCCGAGGCTCCCAAAGCAGACCCCCCAAAGACCGATCCGCCGAAAACGGACCCTCCCAAAGCAGATCCTCGAAAAACGGATCCTCCAAAAACTGACCCGCCCAAGACCGAGCCTGGGAAGGTCCCGGCAGGGCTCAGCAAGAAACAGGGCGAGTACTACCTCCGTATCCAGGAGATGCTGACGGACGGCGCAAACCGCTTCGCGAACCTAAGTCACAAGAAGAACAAGACGTCGCGGATGAACGGGCCAACCGAGGTCAGCCTTTGGGAGTTGACCAAGCCCCTTCCGAACTTCAGCTTCGGCGGCGTTTCAGATCCCGCCGGATCCGAGGTCTACCTCTACTTCGAAGGCGCCCCGGCGAATGGAATGCCAATCTTCAACGACTACAAAGCTGCCATACGCGCTCTGATGCCGGGCGGGCGAGAGCAGCACTTCGACGAAACCAACTGGCGCATCAGCGACGGAACATATCAAATCACTCTTTGGCGCGAGAAGGAAGACACTTGGCGCGTCGAGCAGGTGTTCCAGCGCATGACCCTTAGCATCGCGCGCATCAAATAGCTACTGCTTGGTATAGATAGACTGGCCGCCGGCTGCCTCGTCCATCCCGGCCGCCATCGTTTTGCCGTCTGGCGCCAAAGTCAGGCTCATCGGCTTTTCCAGGTTCTCCGCTATGGACCGGTTGGCTTTGTCCTGCTTGTCGCCGCCGTGCTTTGCAAGCATCTGCTCCTTGACTTCTCCCACAGGCTTGCCGTTGAGAGCCTCGACTTGGACAATGACCTCCGACTCCTTCGTCTTCCATGAGCCCGTGATCTCCAGATTTCTATAGACCTCCCGGAAATGGTGACTCTCGTCGAAGGTGAACGTGGCTCCCGGAATCGGCTTTCCTCCGCCTTTTGGATAAAACCGGGCGGACCAGGTACCGACTACCTTCGCGTCATTGACGCCACCTGACCCGCAGCCAATGATGAGAGCACAGCCCAGCACGGAGAGGAAGCGTCGCACGGGCTGATTATACGGCTAGGAGTCGCGGTCGGTAGACTTCGAAATCGATGCCGAATTACGTCGCCAGCATCGGCATGGAGGTTCATGCCGAGCTGAGCACCCGCTCCAAGATGTTCTGCCGCTGTCCCGTCTCATTCGGCGGCGAGCCGAACACTCGGGTCTGCCCTGTGTGCTTGGGGCTCCCGGGAGCTCTGCCCGTGCCTAACCGGGTGGCGATCGAGATGGTGATTCGCACCGCCCTCGCCTTGAACTGCCAGATATCGCTGTCATCGAGTTTCCAGCGCAAGAACTACTTCTATCCCGACTTACCCAAGGGATTTCAGATCAGCCAATACAGCGATCCCCTCGGCCACAGCGGATGGCTCGAGATTCCAGCGAAGGACGGTGCGACCAAACGAATCAATATCCGCCGGGTCCACCTCGAGGAAGACACCGGCAAACTAATGCACTTACCCAGCGGTGAGTCCGGCGTCGATTACAACCGGGCCGGCGTACCGCTGATGGAGATCGTCACCGAGTTTCCGCCGGACATCGCAAACGCGGATGAAGCCCGCGAATACCTGGTTCAACTCCGTCAGATCCTGATGTACCTCGGGGTCTGCGACGGCAAGATGGAAGAGGGCTCGCTGAGGGCCGAGCCGAATATCTCCGTTCGTCTCGAGGGGGCGGAGAAGCTAGGGACAAAGACAGAGCTCAAGAATCTCGGATCGTTCAGGAGCGTGCAGCTGGGCGCGAATTACGAGATCGCCCGCCAGATCTCGGTTCTCGAGAGCGGTGGAACGATCCACCAAGAGACCCGGGGATGGAACGAAGAGCGAGAAGAGAGCTTCCTCATGCGCCGGAAAGAGGAGGAGAACGACTATCGCTACTTCCCTGACCCCGATTTGGTCCCTATGACGCTAGACGAGCCCTTCATTGAGGCGCAGCGTTCCAGCATCCCGGAGCTGCCTTTGGCCAAGACGCGGCGCTACCAAGACGATCTTGGTCTCAGTGTCTACGACGCCGGAGTCTTGGTGGCGAATCAGAGATGGGCCGCCTACTTCGAAGAAGCGGTGGGAGTCGGCGGTGATCCTAAGATCGTGTGCAACTGGCTCATGGGCGACCTCGCCAAGCTCCTCAACGAGCACGGCCTCGAACCGGACGAAAGCAAGGTGAAGCCAAAGGACCTGGTTGCCTTGGGCAATCTGATCAGCCGAGGGACAATCTCGGGAAAGATCGCCAAGGATGTGCTGCCAGAGATGTTCGCAACGGGCAGGCCGCCGGACGAAATCGTTCAAGAGAAGGGCGCGACCCAAATCAGTGATTCCGAATCGATCCTCTCGTCCGTACGTCAAGTGTTCGAAGCCAACCCGGAGGTCGTCGCAAGGTATCGAGCGGGCCACTTTCCAGCACAGTGGGATCCGAAGCTTGGAATTCACGTGACTTGAAGTCGCGGC
>JADMIO011419588.1_pt1 | contig 16060 bp, 18 predicted proteins | sample 8958161 | NCBI WGS metagenome assembly JADMIO01 (sample SAMN16585339, study PRJNA669376) | soil metagenome | isolation source: Crop rotation soil | place: USA: Cullars Rotation, Alabama | collected 2011
CCTCGCCCTCACCGCCGACGAAGAAGGTGGCAAATCCAACGGTGTTGACTGGTTGCTTACGAACCAACGTAGCCTGGTCGATGCGGAATTCGTGCTGAACCACGACGGCGGTGGCGTTGAAACCGACAACGGCAAGCCGGTAATGATGGTGGTCGACGCCACGGAAAAGGTTTATGCCGACTTCGAACTAACCGTCACAAACCCCGGCGGCCACAGCTCGATCCCGGTCCCGGACAATGCCATCTATCATCTGGCGAGTGGCCTGGTCCGCCTCGAACACTACAAGTTTCCCTTCGAGCTGAATAACGTAACCCGCGCCTACTACGAGCGAATTTCCAAAGTGGAAAAAGGTCAGCGTGCCTCCGACATGAAGGCCATCTTGAAAACACCTCCTGATCAGAAGGCTGTTGACCGCTTGTCTCAGGACCCCATCGACAACTCCACCCTGCACACTACCTGCGTTGCCACACGCCTTAGCGGCGGCCATGCCAACAACGCCCTGCCGCAACAGGCCCACGCCAACGTGAATTGCCGCATCTTGCCCGGGCACACCCCGGCGGAAGTTCAAGCCGAATTAGAGAAAGTTTTCGCCGATCCTAAAATCAAGGTGACCAATCTGGGCGTGCTTGGAGAAGCCACCACCCAGGGCACCGACCGAAAAGGCTATGCCCCCCCTCCACTTCGTCCTGACGTTTTCGAACCGCTGGAAAAAATTGCGGCCGAAATGTGGCCCGGCGCTCCCGTAATTCCGGACATGGCTACCGGCGCATCCGACGGCATCTACACCAACGCCGCCGGTCTGCCAACCTACTGCGTCTCCGGCCTGGCTCTCGAGCGCAGCGACGTACGGGCTCATGGTAAAGACGAACGCATCGGAATAGAGTCGTTTTACAAAGGAGTCGACTTCTACTATCGCTACCTGAAAGCCTTGACCACCCAATAAGTATCCGCACTGTTCCAACTCTGTCATCCCGACCGAAGTAAGATCGTCCGCTGTGCGGACGATCTTGCGCAGCGGAGGGATCTTGCGTTTTCTCCCGCGCGAAATAAAATCCTCCCTCATGTCCAAATCCCCCTGTCCCCAAACGTCACTTAAATAAGAAGGGAAGCACCCATGCAATACATGCTAATGGATTACGTCCAGGAACAAGGCTGGCAAGAGCTTTCCAAAGAAGACCAGGAGCGCTGGCTCGGCGCCTACCGTGCCTACATGGAAGCCATGCAGAAAGCAGGTGTGCTAAGAACCAGCGGCGGCCTGAAGCCTCCCTCTACGGCAACAACCGTGCGTGTCGCCGAGGGCAAAACCCAAGTGCTTGACGGCCCTTATGCCGATACCAAAGAGCAACTCGGTGGCTTCCACTTGATCGAAGTTCCCGATCTCGATGCTGCCATCGCCTGGGCCGCACGCAGCCCAACTGCGCTTCATGGAGTCGTTGAAGTGCGCCCTATGTGGGAGGGCACCATGTTGACCCGCCCTGTCACTGATTACATAAGCAAATAGAGGAGAAGCCATGCAGAAGCTGATCGTTTTCAACCACGTTTCGCTCGATGGATATTTCGTCGACGCTAACAACAGCATGACCTGGGCGAAATCAGAAGCTACCGACCCTGAGTGGAATGCCTTCGTCTCCGAAAATGCAAGGGGCGACGGCACACTCCTGTTTGGCCGCATCACTTACCAAATGATGGCCGGTTACTGGCCGACCCCCATGGCCGACCACCACAACCCGGAAGTAGCCAAGCGTATGAATGAGATGCTCAAAGTGGTGTTCTCTCGCACCCTCGACAGGGCCACGTGGCAAAATACTCGCCTGATCAAGGGTGATCTGGCGGCCGAAGTCCGCAAGCTGAAACAAGAACCCGGAGGAGGCCTGGCAGTTCTGGGGAGCGGCACCATCGTTTCGCAATTGGCACAAGCTAATTTGATCGACGAATATCAGGTCGTGATCAATCCCGTCATCCTGGGCAAGGGAAGAACCATGTTTGAAGGCGCGAGCCGGAAGCTGAAATTGACCAGATCGCGCGCCTTCGGCAACGGCAACGTAGTGCTGTGGTACCAGCCCACGTAGCGACAGGTGTCTCACCGGCGCCGTGAGCGAAGCGAGGCAAACAATGATTTCGCCCTATTCTTTTCAAGTCTGCAATCCGAAAGTTCTGCTCACCGGCCTCGGCTTCCCCGAATCCCCCCGCTGGCGTCAGGGGCGCCTCTGGTTTTGTAACTGGGGCAAGCAAGAAGTCGTCGCTATAGATCAGGAAGGGAAGACCGAAGTCGTGGCCCGTGTGCCCACCACCATCCCCTTCTGCATCGACTTCCTCCCTGACGGACGCCTGCTGATCGTCTCCGGCCAGGAAGGTATCCTCCTGCGCCAGGAACCCGACGGATCGCTAAACCACCACGCCGACCTGAAAAGCATCTCCAAACACCCATGGAATGAGATTGTGGTCGACGGCTGCGGCAATATCTATATCAATGGTGGCCCCGGCATCATCGCGGTGCTGACTCCAGGTGGTGCGCCAAAACAGGTTGCTGACGGCATAGCCTTCCCCAACGGCATGGCTATCATGCCCGATAACAAAACGCTCATCATTGCCGAGTCTCACGGCAAAAAGCTAACAGCTTTCGACATCGCCGCCGAGGGCACATTGTCCAATCGGCGTGTCTGGGCTGATCTTGGCGATGGTGTCCCTGACGGCATCTGCATCGACGCCGAAGGCGCCGTCTGGTACGCCGATGTTCCCAACAAGCGATGCGTCCGCGTCCGCGAAGGTGGCGAGGTGCTGCAAACGGTGGGTGTCGACCGCGGCTGCTTCGCGTGCATGCTGGGCGGGTTAGATAAGAAGACACTGTTCATCATGGCCGCCGAATGGCACGGGTTTGCAAAGATGATGGAGGGGATGGGAACGGGTCGAGTGCTAACTATTGAGATATCTGTCTCAAGAGCCGGTTGGCCATAAACCGATTGGCAGTTCCCCGCATGCATTGCAGAGTTCCCTTGTGTGCTTCCGTTTCCTTTCTGGTCAAGCTCTGTGTTTGCGAGATATCCTTGGAGCCGTACGTGATGATCACTTCCAAGAAAAAACGCCCCACTACCATCGCCGGATACATCAACTCCGCCCCCAAAGCCACACGTCAGCCCCTGCGCGAAGTGCTCGCCTGCATCCGCACCGCTGCTCCCGGTGCCAAAGAAAGCCTGAAATGGGGCATGCCCGCATTCTCCCACCGGAGAATTCTGGTCACCTTCGCAGCTTACAAACACCATATCGGCTCCTATCCCACGCCTTCGGCGGTGAAGGCGTTCGCCAGGGACCTTTCAAAATTTGTGACTGCCGACGCCTCGATTCAGTTTCCGTTGGATCGACCGATGCCGTTATCGCTCATACGCAAGATAACTGCATTCCGCGTCCGCGAGAGCCTCGAAGAAGATAAGAAATGGAGAACTTGACCGGGATTCGAACTGCCGAGGCCGCGACTTCGCACGCCGCCACTACTGCCGAGGCTGTTGCCCGCCGCAGCTATGGCAAGCTGGTTGCTTTTCTCGCGGCCCGCACCCATGACGTGGCCGCCGCCGAGGATGCCCTCTCTGAGGCCTTTGCATCGGCCTTGTCGGACTGGCCGCGCAACGGCTGCCCCGCCAACCCCGAGGCCTGGCTGCTGACTGTTGCCCGCCGCAAGGCAATCGACCGTTTTCGCGGAGAGCGTCGGCATGAGATAGCCACTGAGGAGTTGAAAGCGATGGCGGAAACGGCGTCCGCGGCTGAAATTCCAGACCAGCGTCTGGCGCTCATGTTTGCCTGCGCCCATCCTGCCATCGATTTGTCGATGCGTGCGCCGCTTATGTTGCAAGTGGTACTGGGTCTTGATGCCGGGGCAATATCCTCGGCGTTCTTGATGTCCCCGGCCGCCATGGGCAAGCGCCTGGTCCGCGCAAAAGAAAAGATCAAGCAGGCCGGTATTCCTTTTCGTGTACCCGAGCGGGACGAATTGCCCGCTCGCCTCGACACCGTACTCGATGCTATCTACGCCGCGTTCGCCGAAGGGTGGACTGACGCTACCGGAACCGATGCCGCCCGCCGCGATCTCACAGAAGAAGCCGTGTACCTGGCCCGGCTGCTCTCCGAAATGATGCCGCAAGAGCCGGAAACATTGGGCCTGCTGGCGCTCATGCTTCACGCGGAAGCTCGCCGCCGTGCGCGGCGCAACGCCGCCGGCGAGTTTATTCCGTTTGCCGAACAGGATCAGACCGCCTGGGAATGGCCTCTCATCGTCGAGGCCGAAGCTCTGCTGCGCCGTGCTGGCGCGATGGGACGCATAGGCCGCTACCAGTTGGAAGGCGCCATACAGTCCGCCCACATCTACCGCAACCGGACAGGAAAGAACAACTGGCATGATGTGGTGGAACTATATGACTTACTTTTTTCTCTGACGCATTCTCCGGTCGCCGCCGTGAATCGCACATTAGCCATGGCGGAAACCCAGGGCGCCGCTTCCGCTCTCGCCGCCATGCCCAGTCCCGCCGCGGACAACCGGCTTTCGGAATATCAACCCTACTGGGCGGCCCGCGCCGAGCTACTGGCGAGGACCGGTGCAACCCAGGAAGCCAGAAACGCTTACGAAAGGGCAATCGGACTTGAGCGTGACCCCGCCGTTCGAGCTTTCCTGCAAAAACGTCAGGCTGTACTAGCGAGGTAGCCAACTGCGATTGCTTTTCAAGTGCTGTTCCAATATTTTGTAGAGACGTTCCTTCGCAACCTCTCGGGCAGCAAAGCCGGGGTCGGCCTGCGATTCTAAAAAATGACGAAGAACAAAATTTGATCCTTCCCAGGCTATGCATAGTTCCGTTTTTTGCGATGGCAACTTGGGCGGTCTGCCAATCGCAATCCGGCCCTAACAATGCTCCACTGACTGCCGACCCGGAAAACGTTGTCGTCACCGGGACCTTCTCGCCTATTCCGCTGGCGGAAGCCAATCGCGCAGTGCTCTCCATCAATACCCAGGAGCACGACCTCCTGTACACCGCATTTCCCGAATATCTTCAGCTCGATTCTTCCATTGACCTGCGGCAGCGAGGCGCTGGCGGAGTCCAGGCGGATCTTTCAATTCGTGGCGCCAGCTTTGGCCAATCGCTGGTGCTGTTGAACGGGTTCAGCATCAACGATGCCCAGACCGCGCATCACAATCTGGATATCCCCGTCCCGCTCGAGACCGTCTCACGCATTGAGGTGCTGCACGGAGCGGGCTCGGCCCTTTACGGCGCCGACGCTTTGGGTGGCGCGGTAAACTTCATCACCGCGCCGCCCCCCAGAACTGAAATCCGCGTGCGCCTCGGTCTCGGCAACTTTGGCTTTAACCAGGAGCGCGTAGTCGGTTCTTTTCTCGGCAAGACCTGGTCTGAGCAGATTTCCGCCAGCCGCGATTTCTCAAGCGGGTTCCGCCCTGACCGCGACTACCGCAGCAGTTCTGCCTCTTCCAACACCTGGATCAAGACCGGTCTCGGCGACACCCACCTTCTCTTCGCCGGCAGCGACCGCCCTTTCGGCGCCGACCAGTTTTACGGCAATTTTCCTTCCTGGGAGCGCACCAAGAGCTGGTTTGCTTCTCTCAGTCAGGATTTGGGAAAAGACACCAACGTAGATTTTGGCTACCGCCGCCATACCGACGATTTCGTTCTGGTGCGCGACAATCCCGCGCTTTACGAAAACAATCACATCAGTCAAAGTTGGCAGGGAGCGGTGCGGCGCAACTCCACGTTGAGCAATGACCTGCGGCTCGCCTACGGCGTCGATGCCCAGGGTGACGTCATCGATAGCACGAATCTCGGACACCACAGCCGCAACCGTGGCGCGGGCTACCTCAATGCCGACCTGCAATTGCTGCATCGGGTGTTCTTATCGCTGGCCGCGCGGGAGGAAATCTTTACTGGCGGACGTACGGAATTTTCTCCATCCCTTTCTGGGGGAGTCTGGTTGGGCAAGGGATTAAAGCTGCGCGCCAGTGCCAGCCGGGCATTCCGCCTTCCCACCTATACGGATCTCTACTACCGCGATCCCGCCAACATCGGCAATCCGCTGCTCCAACCTGAGTCCGCATGGAGCTTTGAAGGCGGGCCGGAATGGAATCTGGGTGGGCCCGTCTCCGCCGAGGTCACGGCATTCCATCGCAGGGAACGGAACGACATCGATTATGTGAGAAGCTCTCCCGACCAGCCCTGGCAGGCCACCAACATCGCGCGCCTGAACTTCACCGGTGTGGAAGCGGCGGTGCGTTTTCGGCTGCCGAAGTCGCAACGCCTGGATGTGGCATACACCGCGTTGCATGGCAGCCAACAGGCCCTGCCCGGACTGACCTCAAAGTACGTCTTCGAATATCCCTCGAATAACGCTACATTGGCCTGGACGGGCCAATTCAAGAATCAACTCGCCATACGAACCCGCATAGGCGTCCTGCAGCGCGTCGAACAGGATGCCTATCCGCTCTGGGACCTGGCTTTCTGCCGCATCACGGGCTTTTTGCGACCTTATTTGCAATTCTCGAATCTAACCGATACCCAATACCAGGAAATTCCGGGAGTCGTGATGCCAGGCAGAAGCGTGATCGGCGGAATCGAGCTGGTCTTCTAACCAGGACCGCTTGTAAGACAAAGCCCAGCAAATGTGTAGAGACGTAGCTCCCCTACGTCTCACCTCCGAGAAGATTGTCCCTTTTTGCATAACTAAACTAAACCGTATAGTATTTCAAAATTCGAGGTGCCTAGTGCCCGCTATTCAGGTAGACAACCTAGTCAAGAAATTCGGAGACTTCACCGCGGTAAACGGAATTTCCTTCGAAGTGGATGAAGGAGAGATCTTCGCCTTCCTCGGCCCTAACGGGGCAGGGAAGACGACTACCATCAAAATGCTTACCACGCTTTTGAATCCCACATCAGGCAAAATCGAACTCAACGGTCTCGACCCAACCACCCATCAGAACCAGGTCCGCCACAGTTTCGGCATCGTCTTCCAGGACCCCAGCCTCGACAGTGAGCAGACGGCCTGGGAGAACATGGAACTGCACGGTGTGCTCTATAAGGTCCCGCGCAAGGTCCGCCACGAACGCACAGAAACTCTCCTGAAACTTTTCGAACTATGGGAACGCCGCAACGATATCGTGAAGACTTTTTCCGGGGGCATGAAGCGCCGCCTCGAAATAGCCCGCGGCTTTCTCCACACTCCCAAAATTCTTTTTCTGGATGAGCCCACGCTGGGCCTCGATCCGCAAACCCGCAACCAGCTTTGGAACCACGTGAAGCGAGTCAACGAGGAGGAACGCGTCACCGTATTCCTGACCACGCACTACATGGACGAAGCCGACCGTGTTGCTCACCGCATCGCGGTAATCGACCACGGCAATGTGGTGGCGCAGGGAACATCGGATGCGCTCAAGCAGCAAACCAATAGTGAATCGCTGGAAGGAGCATTTCTGGCTTTGACCGGCTCTACCATCCGCGATGAAAGCGCAACCTCAGCCGACCAGCTACGACAGGTCGCCAAAATGTGGGGGAAACGATGAGTGCAATCTATATTCTCTGGCTGCGTGAACTGAAGCGTTACATCCGCTCCAAGGCCCAGATTGTGGCGTCGCTTGGACAGCCGCTGCTTTACCTGCTGGTCTTAGGTTTTGGTCTGGGACCGGCCTTCCAAAAAGCAGGCAACGGTAGCTACCTGCAATTTGTTGCTCCAGGTGTGATCAGCATGTCGATTCTCTTCACCTCGGTTTTCTCGGGGATCGCCATGCTGTGGGACCGCCAGTTTGGGTTCCTGAAAGAAACTCTGGTTGCGCCCGTACCGCGGATTCAGATCATGATCGGACGCACCCTCGGTGGCGCGACTGTCGCGGTCATTCAAGGCCTGCTGATCATGACGGTATGCTTCATCGCCGGCTTTCGCGTACAAAATATCGCCATGCTGCCGGTGGCATTCTTCTTCATGATGCTGATCGCTGTTGTCTTTGCGGCGCTGGGTGCGGCCTTTGGCTCCATCCTGCAGGACATGCAGGGCTTTCAACTGATCATGAACTTCATGGTGCTTCCGATCTTCTTCCTGTCGGGTGCACTGTTCCCGCTGAAGAATCTTCCCACGGCGCTGAACTACATCACGCGTCTCGACCCGTTGTCTTATGGGGTCGATGCGTTGCGTGGTTCCATGATCGGCGACTGGGCCTTTACCCTGCATACTGATCTGGTGCTGTTGTGCCTGATCGCCACCGCGTTCCTCGCGATGGGAGGATACTTGTTCTCGAAAATCCAGTTGTAGAGACCTGTCGTTGGCCGTTCGTCTTTGGTCGTTGGCTTCACGAACAGGCGAACGGCCAACGATCAACGACTAACATGGCACGTACCAAAAGCCCGCAAGCTCACGGCAAAGTGCTCGATGCCGCCATCGAGCTCTTTGCTGAGCGGGGCATTGAAGGCACGAGCGTTGATGCCATTGCGGCCACTTCCGGCGTAAGCAAGGCCACAATCTACAAGCATTGGCAGGACAAAGACTCGCTTGCACTGGAGGCGCTCGGCATGCTCCTGGGATTGAATGTAGAGCCGCCCGTCTTTGACAGTGGAGATTTGCGGGCCGATCTGATCGATGCCCTCAACTATCAGCCGCCGGAGCCTGATCCGGAGAAGAAGAACCGCATTATGCCGCACCTGATGGCCTATGCGGCGCGCAATCGTGAATTCGGAAACCAGTGGCGCACCCGCGCCATCGAGCGTCCCCGGCGGCAGATCACCGACATCCTGAGGCGTGGGGTGGCAGAAGGCAAGCTGCCCGGGAGCCTTGATTACGAGATGAGCATTGCCATCCTGCTGGGGCCGATGCTTTACCAGCACATTTTTCTGAGCCGCTTCCCCAAGGTGGCCAAGGCTCACCCGGACCTTGCAGCACACGTGGTCGCAGGCTTCTGGAAGGCGAATGCCACGCGGCGCTAGGACTGCGAGGCCAGCTTGGCGGCGACGACACCCTTAGGGCGCTCGAAGATCCAGGCTGAGATCGTCGCGCCAATCAATGCCAGCGCCCCCAGCGCCAGCGAGAGGACGCCCCCCAGGGCGAGGCCTCCGTTTCCTGATCCACAGAACTGTACGGTTGCACCTGAGAAGGGGTAAGCGGCGGTGACGCCGGCGGTGCCGTGCCAGACTGATTCCAGCATAAAGACGCCGGCAGCAAGAAGAGCGACGGAGGCGAGCAGGAGGCGTTTCGAGGTCATAGCCACCCTAGGATACTCCCGAGACAGGCGGCCCATACAACTTTACAAAACGTTCCACGTGGAACATTGTATGTACAAATAAGTCGGATGTCACAGAATCTAAAGCCTACAGAAATTGGAAGGGGAGATCAATTTGGCACACTGTGCTTGTTCAGGAACAGGACGGTCAAAGACTTGCTTTGGGCGGCGGTTGCAATGCAAGCGTCTTTGGCGCACATCAGGCAAGCTTTAGGGATCGATTGCGCGGACATTAGAGATTGTCCGTGCCCGGAGATCCAAATCCGCTTGTGGCACACATCGCAAGTTGAGATGGCAAAGTTCTCACGAGGCTCGGTCACGTCCAAATCCGGCATGGCGGAGACAGGCAGACAAGCTAGAACAGAAAGGGAAGACTGCATTCCCGTACCCTAAACCCGGGGGGAGAGGCCCGAAGCGCCAAGAAACGACTTCGGATTTTCTTTACAAAGCAACCTCGGCGGGCGTCGTCTACCGGACCCATTGGGATGTCATTGCAATTATGAGAGATACAGCATAATCGACTTCGTGAGGGCGTTTGTGCGAATATGTGCGTCTCGAACCGGGATACGCCAAAATGCGCCAGAGGCAAAAGGAAGCCACGAACCTGCTCAATTCGTGGAAGGAAATTGCGGTTTTCCTAAACCGAGGTGTGCGCACGGTGCAGCGCTGGGAACGTGACCAGAAGCTGCCTATACACCGCATGGGGAAGGGCCCGCGAAGCCCGGTTTTTGCCTACACATCGGAAATCAACCTGTGGCTGCATTCGTTTTCAGCCAGGCCAGAGAGGCGGGGGTCGGATGGCGCGCCACCGGAGTTGGCCCTTCGGTCGCGAAACTCGGGTCTGCTGATGCAATCCCGCACACTCAGCCGAAACCTGGTCCGGTTGACCAATGAGCAACGCCAACGCATCTTGAAATTGTTGGAGACGGTGGAGAAGATCTCCGCGCAACAGCGCCGGCGCAAATAGCAAGCCAAATTAGGATCGGTGCAACTTGGGTTCGGCACGTACCCCGGCGTCTGCCGCTGGCCCGAAGGTAATCAGCACTCTCACACTGCGATCCTCTTCCGCGACGGTACTGAAATGAATGTCGACGGCCGAGTTTTTGCCGTCGAGGGTCTGGTTGCGAAAGACGATGGGCTTCTGGCTGACCAATACGGCGCGGTGACGGCGAATAAGCAGCCTACGCAAGGCTTCGGGTAGAGGCAGTTGTTCAAGCGTGAAGTTCACCGGGGGGCGCGATTTGAATCCGAACATGCGCAGCGCCATGGTGTTCCAGAAGAGAATGCGGCGGTCCTGGGCGACCAGCATCACCGGCATGCGAATTTTTTCCAGGGTCTGAGAGTAGATGCTGTTGAGTTGATCGAGTTCCTTGCCGCGTTCCTCCAGTTCCTGATTGGTAGTCTCCAGTTCTTCGTTCAAGGACTGCAGTTCCTCGTTGGTAGTCTCGAGTTCCTCGTTAGTGGACTGCAACTCCTCATTGGTGGTTTCCAGTTCTTCGTTGGTGGACTGCAACTCTTCGTTGGTGGTCTCCAGTTCTTCATTAGCGGACTGCAGTTCCTCGCTGGTGGACTCAAGTTCCTCGATGGTAACCTGCAGTTTTTCCTGAACGGTGACGTTGTCGCAATAGATCAGACTACCGGTGCGCACACCACCCTCGCCCAGCATGGGGCGGATGGTCAATTCCAGCATGCGGTCTTCCTCTCCCACCCGGGTTTTGATCTGAAATCGCGCCGGCTGGTTTTGGACGCGGGTAGAAAGCAGGTGCCTAGCAAGCTCAGGAGTACGCAGGAAGAAGTCAGTATCCTGGAGTTTCTTACCGTCGAGCTTGGCCGGGGCCAAACCGTATAGGGACTGGATCGAGGAATTGTTCTGGACGATGGTGTCATTGCTGTCGAGAACCAGGACGCCGAGCTGCAATGTGTCCATCAGAAGTTGCTGCTGCAGGCGAAGGGCATCGACCTCCCGGGTTTGGGGAGGGGCGGTAGTGGGTTGCGGCGCCGGGGCCTGAGCGGCGTCCACGCGCTCCGTGGCGGCTCCTACACCCGCTGAAATATCCGCCAGCGGGCGTCCAGGCGGCGGAAGTGACTGGAGTTCGTTAACTGCGATTCGGATTTGCCGAGGAACAATATCCCCTCGGGTTCCAGGGCATAGTGCATGCGGGAGAGGATCTGGCGCTGCAAGTCGGAGTCGAAGTAGATGAGAACGTTGCGGCAAACCAGGAGATTGACGTGGGAGATGGGGGCGTCCTGGGCGAGGTTGCCGCGGCCAAAAATCACCATGCGGCGGATGTCGCGATTGACGCGCAGCATATTTTTCCCCTGGAAATACTTCTGCCGCCAGGCAGGGCGGAGCTTGCTTAAAGATGCCTCCGGGTATTCCGCCCGGCGTGCCCGGGTGAGCTCTTCCTCGTCGATGTCAGTGGCGTAAATTTTTACATCGAACTGGGGCAGCCGCGGGCCGAAGAACTCTGCCACCAGAATGGCGATGGAATAGGCTTCCTCGCCGCTGGCGCAACCGGCGCTCCAGGCGCGGAACGAGGCCCCAGGCTCCAGTTTTTTAAGCATGGGGTTGAGGAAGTTCTGGCGCAGGAGCTCCCAGGCGGCGGGGTCACGAAAAAATTCGGTGACATTGATCAGGAGGGTGGAGAGCAGGTCGTTAATCTCCCCGGGTTGGTTGCGCAGGCGCTCGGCATATGTCGAGTAGGAGCCAATGTTGAGCTGAAACATGCGTTTGCGGAAACGCCGCTCCAGGGTGGTGCGTTTGTAGCCGCGGAAGTCGAAGCCGCGCTCTTCCGCGAGCTCGTGCAGCAATTCCTTCAAGGTTAAATCCGTCGTCATGCTGGGGCGCATGCTCCCGTGCAGAGCCTGACCAGGGTTTCCGCCATAACTTGAATGGAACCCACAAATTCTACACAACCTGTATCAATGGCTGCCTGCGGCATGATGGCAAACTCGGCGGTAGCCGGCTCCTGCGCCAGGGTCGCGCCGCCTGCTGCCTGGATGGCGCAGATACCTTTGGCGCCATCACGGTTAGAGCCGCTCATCACTACTCCGATGGCCCGGGACCCGTAAGCTTTGGCAACTGACTCGAAGAGTAGATCAATCGAAGGGCGGGAAAAATGCACCTGAACGGAGTGCTGCAGTTGAATTCTTCCCTTCGTTACCAGCAGGTGTTCATCGGGAGGACCAATATAAATCTGTCCCGGCAAGATCGCCTCGCCATCCACCGCTTCCTTAACCGGCCGTGCGGTTTTCCGGGCGAGCAGACCTGGCAGAAGGCTTTTATGGGTGGGGTCAAGATGCTGGACGACGACCATGGCGGGCATCTCCGCCGGCAGGGGGGTCAGGAGGTCAGTCAGGGCCATCAATCCGCCGGCGGAAGCGCCGACAGCGATCAGCTGGTATCTTTGCGGATTGCCGGAGATAGAGGCCAATGGCCGTTTCGAATTAGGATTGCCCAAAGTCATGGCTACGATATTGGCCAAGCGGGGTATGGCCAAATTGTACCGGGTCGGCTTGCGATTTGGCGGGAGGATTGCGGAACGATGGCAGCGGATAGCGAGACAAAGCTATTACACCACCCAGGACTTTGGTTCTCCCCATCGCACCGCCAGCAACATGCGGTTCCTGCGGGCCTGGGCGCAAAGCCGTTTGGCCCGCGCTCGTTCTTCACTGCAGCGAGCCAACAACACGGAAAGCTTTTCCAAGCGCATACCTCTGGCTACTCTTTCGCCCGTTGCAGCCTTGCCGGCTTGGGAGCCATCGGTGAATGGCAGGAGGAAAGTGTGAGAGCTGGCACACACAAATGGCGCTACCCAACTGAACTCTGCACGCAGAAAAAGTCCAGCTCTAACGCCGGAGAATTTTACTTCGGTGCAGCCGCAGACCGGACATGAGAACGCAACTGGTAATTCGAGTTTTTCGACCATGGGCGAACCTCCGAATCGGGAACGCGGGTTGAACTTTCTTTTCTGACGTATTTGGGGCCTAATTTCAAGTAGCTGGGTCGCTCCTCGCCTCGAAATAACCTTGAGCCGCACACCAGGGCCGATCAGATGGCGCCTACTCCGTGGCGCCGGGCACGCCGGGAGTCCCTACAAAGTCGGACAAGGGGAGACTCTTGCCCGCACCGTCGGATGAAGCGCAGGTCAGGGTCAACGAGTGGCGAAGAGAGATTGAGACGACCCGCAAAGCATCACTGGCGCGGCGCAGCATGCGGCTGGCATGACGCAGTTCTGCCGACCTCGCGTTCAACTTCTCGGGAAGCAGGAGCAGCGACCCATCCTTTGACACGGCAAGCCTCCTACGTCTGTCGCGCAATGCGACCGTCGCAGGACTGACGGCGGAAGGGGGTGCGTAAGAGACAGCTACAGAGTATGCTCTCCGGGCACGAATGCAAGGGGAATAGATGAAAGCGCTAGTTTTGCCTGCTGGGATGGGTGTGGTGATAGAGCAACGAATTCTTGGTTTTCAGGATGAGGCGGCGTGACTGGTTTATTAACTTCCGCGACCTTTCAATGAGAGCGCGAGAGACCTCACGGTTGTTGCCCTCCGGAATCGGCCCGAGCAGGGAAGGCCACTTGCGGGTGAAGAAGCAGGGCAGGCTGGCTTCGCGGGACGCGTACGGAAGCCGAGCCACGGCGCGAGGGCTGTCGTTTTCCGCTGCCGGGCGATCCCAAGCGTCTTGTTCCCGAGGCCTTTCCGGTTGCCCTTGCTGCATAACAAAGAGTCTGGCAACCGCGGTGTGCTGATAGCAATCGGGTAAACACCGTATGATGTGGAGCAGGGTAGCGCCAACACTGGCGAACACGGGCATTTTGTAAGGTTGGGCAATGAATTGAAAGCTGCCATTCTCCATTCGCCGAAGAGTGTTCTACAGAAGCCGCTCACAATAGAGGATGTTCCCCAGCCCGCCCCGTCGGCGGGGCAAGTACTGTTGCGCGTCCGTGCGTGTGGGGTCTGCCGAACCGACCTGCACATCGTGGAGGGGGAACTGCCGTCCCGCCGGCAGAACATAACACCGGGTCACCAGATCGTGGGCGAAGTGGCAGGCGGAGCGACAGCCGACCTGCCTCTGGGCAGGCGAGTAGGAGTGTCGTGGATCGGTGGCGTTGACGGCAGCTGCTGGTATTGCCGCCACGCCATGGAGAATCTTTGCGACTCGCCGATATTTACCGGCTATACGGTAGATGGCGGGTATGCTGAGTACGCGGCCGCGAGGGCTGATTTTGTATTTCCCTTGCCGGATACGTTAGATGATCTTCACGCAGCGCCTCTGTTGTGCGCCGGAATCATTGGCTTTCGCAGCCTGCGCGTGGCCGGGGTGGAGCGGGGTGAGCGCGTGGGCCTGTTTGGCTTTGGCGCCTCGGCGCACCTGGCAATCACAGTGTTGCGCGCCTGGAAGTGCGATGTTTATGTTTCGACCCGGGGGACTTCGCATTGCAAGCTCGCGGAATCCCTGGGGGCGAAGTGGGTGGGGGAAGCGACGGAAAAGCCTCCGGTGGAACTTGACCGCGCGGTGACATTTGCGCCCAGCGGGGACGTGGTGATCGCGGCCCTGGGCAGTCTACGTAAAGGCGGGGTGGTGGCGATCAATGCCATCCATCTGGACCGTATCCCGGAGTTCGACTACGACAAGCTGCTTTGGGGGGAACGGCAGATGCGCAGCGTGGCGAATATGACGCGCGCGGATGCGCGGGATTTTCTCGCGCTGGCAGCAGAGATTGGGTTGAAGCCGCAGGTGACGGCGTATCCCCTGGAGCGGGTGAATGAGGCATTGGCGGCGTTGAAGGCGGATAAGGTGGATGGAGCGGTGGCGATTGTGCCGAAATAATCTGTCATCCCGAGCGAAGTCGAGGGATCTTGCGTTTCAGATTACAGCTTCACCCAGCTAGACCCCTTCTTGTACGATTCAACCGCGGCATAAATGAACTCCATTCCACGCACCCCGTCGTAAATCGTAGGGAACTCGTACTCCGCGGTTTTCATCGGCTTTCCATCGATATAGCGCCGTATCGCCCGGGCCACCCCGTCGTAAATGGTCGCAAATGCTTCCAGATAACCCTCCGGATGTCCCGAAGGAATTCGTGTAGCAGCCTTGGCCTCGCCAGAGAGATAGTCCTGTCCCCGCGACAAAGTTTGCCGCGGCTTCCCATACTGATAGAGCTCGAGATAATTGGGATTCTCCTGCTTCCACAGGATTGCGCCTTTCTCGGCGTAGACCCGAAGGCGGAGGCCGTTCTCTTCTCCGGTCGAGACCTGGCTGATCACCAGGATGCCTTTGCCGCCTTTTTTAAAGCGTAGCAACGCGTTGACGTCTTCATCGAGTTTGCGGCCCGGCAGGAATGTGCTCTTGTCGGCGCAAAGCTCAACGATGGGATCGCCGGTTACGAATTCGAGCAGATTGACGCAATGGGTGCCGATATCGCCCAATGTGCCGCCAATGCCGGACTGTTTGGGATCGACGCGCCAGGCAGCTTGTTTTTGGCCGAGCTTTTCGTGCGGGACCATGAGGAAATCCTGCAAGTATTCGACGATCACCTTGTGGACTTTCCCCATTTCTCCTGACTGGAACAAATGGCGTGCGTGCCGCACCAGAGGGTGGCCGGTGTAGTTGTGGGTCACCGCGAACACCAGCCTGGATTTTTCCACCAGTTTCGCCAGCTTGCGGGCTTCCTCGAGGGTAAACGTCACCGGCTTGTCGCAAACGACGTGGAAGCCGGCTTTCAGGAAGGTCTCAGCGATTTCGTAATGCGATTTGTTAGGAGTGACAATGCTTACGAAATCAATGCGCTCGTCGGCGGGTAGCCT
>JADMIO011736217.1_pt1 | contig 16056 bp, 17 predicted proteins | sample 8958161 | NCBI WGS metagenome assembly JADMIO01 (sample SAMN16585339, study PRJNA669376) | soil metagenome | isolation source: Crop rotation soil | place: USA: Cullars Rotation, Alabama | collected 2011
ATGTGTTCGGCCCAGACACGAGCTCTGCGTGCAACGCGTCTGCTTTTTCTTTGCCAATTGAGATTCTTTACGTGCGAAGTAGAACATTGCTGCGCGTGAACTGTCGTAAGAAGACAATAGACATATAGACAAACGTTTAAGCTTCAATTGATCATGACACACTAATTAGGTAAAGTGATGCTAAACAATGAGATGACGGCATTTTCGCCGAAGAAACGGTGTCATGAGTTGTGTCATGCTTGGGATTTCTGTTTGTAAACTTTGCCAAGTCCGTATTTGGAAACCTGGACTTATACTTTCGTTTGTCACCCCAAAACACAGAATCTTGACGACACACAAACACCCAAAATGTCAGAACTACGTAAATTGGCGTCTAGCCGTTTCGCAAATTGTCATTGTCGCGACACAGTTTATCTTACATTTTCGTGAAAAGCATTTCTCACATTACAAAAGCGTAATTAATGCAACGCGTTTTATGTCTATTCAATTAACATTAACTTTTAAAGACAGAATTCACCTTGATGGTCTGCGACGGCGAGTCGGAGAGTGAGGCCAGGAGCAGCATGCAGGATTCCTTATTTGGCGCCGCGAAACACAAATTCGTAGACGACACCAATCGCGCAAAAATTTTAGTAAGCGTTGACGAGACATCAAAACGCTATTAAAGATGGGAATAGAATTTCAATTCTAGACGAATGCAATAAATCAGGAGTTCGCCTGTGAAAAGGCCTTGAGATGGAACTTACATTGAGATTTTACGTTGAGGTGAGTTTATGCAGCAGTAAAAAATTGAAATATCTTGCGAGATGCGCTAAAGACTCCGAAAATAGAACTTCGTTCATGGAAATGATATATGAATACTGCTTTCGCATTATAAACAGCAATGAGTCAATAATAATGATATATTTGGACTAGGACTCGGAACTTGTAACTTGTAATCCTCAATTTCCTCCCAAATTATTACAATGTACTCTTGAACTTTGGATGTGAAAACGCTCCACGCACCTTACGTACATTGTAATTCATTTATCAAGTTTACAAATTCAACATTTGCTCATTCAAGCTGTTTGAAGCAGCGACCAGCATTTGGTCTCCAATGAAAGAAACGTGCTCTTCTGCTGTCTGTGTTCCTCTTGCGGGCTTCCTCATTAATGTGATATGAATATTTTTTACAATTAATAAATGGAACCTCCTCTTTAAAATTGGATAACTTTTGGGTGGTCTTGAACGTTTATTAGTTACGGATTCAGTGCGTAAGAAGATGCAACTCGAGAATTGACAGTCGCAAAGCTCAGATGAAATAAAATAAAAATTATTATTACGCGGCAATTTCAATGCAAAAGAGTTTTTTTTACATCGTTTGATTTCATCTATCTCCTTTCAGATCGAAAGGTTAGCTAACAGCACCCTTCGCATGTGTGCGATCGTGTTGACTTGTCCTCCTCACAAACTGACCAGCGTGCTCATGCTCCGGCGAACCAATTGATTTCGACGTCCGTAAATTTTATGTTTACAGAAATCAAACAAATACAGAAACTCCGCAATTTTCATAAATTAGAGAAAATCTTTGTCGTTTTTAAGTTTAGCATTTTGTTCATTAATTTTAATGCCGATCTCCCAGTCTTTTGTGATTTGCCGTGCAAATAGTATAAGATTTGAGACCACATCTTCGAACACAATCACAGAAACAAGTCACCAGCGTCATAATTCTTATTTTATAATCACAAGAATTCTTTGTCGCATTTGCATATTTGTCTACAATTTTTTGTGCGATCTCTGCAATCGTATTAAATTGATGCAAATGAGGAGGCACAAAGAGCTGCTGATTCTGGTAATACAATGTTGACGTTTGTTGTATATTTTTATAATTGAGACAGATTTATGGCGTATAATCCTTCTTCTGTTCAAGGCTCAGGCTCTCCCCATGCTGCACATTGCGAAGAAGCTCGCCAACTTTCCACGAGCGTCATCAGTAAAGGCCATAGAAAGATTTGTCCCGATTTTACGCATGTAAAAAACGCAGCCGGTGAACGTGCGAAAGCTTGAGTTAACATTTAAAGGCCGATTAAATTGAATTATCAAAAGCAAGAAATGAGCACGCACAGGACGCTCAGCAATAATACCTGTCAACGATTATTTATTGGACGCTTGAAAATATTTGGTTGTATCACAATCGACCACAAGTCACAACACTGAAAGCGAACACTGCGTATTGTGTTTCATTTGCGAGCGATGCAATGGCACTGGCAATTTGTCGTTATTATTTATTGCCATTTTTAAATTCGCACAAGCAAATTAGCATAAAGTGTAATATGAATATATAATCGCTGTACATGCGGGTCTGGCATTTATGTGATGGTGTACGCAGTGCTCGTCCCATAAACATGAAGCGAAGTAATTCGCAATTCCACACAGACGATAAATCACAGGACAAAATATTGCTTTAATTAAAAGCAGCGCTTTTCGCAGTGCTTTGATGAAATAGTTGCATCCTTTTCTTTGGGGGTTTTGAGCTAGGGCCATGTTAAAGAAACTGGACTGATTGCCTCCTCTTAAAATTCTGAGCACGACTCCAGCCGTGGTGCTGGAACCATTTAACCAGAAACAGATTAAGGAAAGACGGAAAAGTGTTAATCATAATCATCTCGTTGTGGTCCGTCCTCATTCCTATCCGTTATTATTATTATTTCATATCAGTAAGACGGAGTGCGTAATTGAACTTGCCCGTTTGCAGCACGACCACGGTGGAAGCAACGATTCTTCTGCACTTCCAGCTCTTGGGCAGACGACTGCATTTTTCTCCCGTCGAATTGCACCGGATGTACTTGAGAGATTACGAGAGCGAGAGAAAAAAGTTACGTTTACAAGAATTTATTATATTTTTATTTTTGAAAAGTGTTTATAAGAAGAATGAAATTCCTATTTTTGTGTGAGTTCATCTTTTCGGATGTTTTCTCATTTTTCTTTAATTTCTTTTTCTTTATGATTTCAGAAGGGGAGAAAAATACTATTAAAAGGTTAAGCACTACGGCACACACAAATCACTCGTGCTACATGCACCGCGATGCAAGTCAGTCACTCGTACTATCATCAACTCATCGCGGATCATGAATCATACAAATTATATTCACGGGGCAATTTCTAATTTATTGTGGGCACAGGGCTCATGTTCATGATGAGTAGGAACGCAACGGAGTTCAGAACAACAGTGATAAGCAGGATACGCAGCGGAATGAAAGTGTAAGCTCGCGAGCACATCACACCACGAAAGGTGGAATAAATTGAGATTAGCTGGTGATGACCTATTGATCTCCTCCACAAACATGTTGGCACCTTCGAAGTCAACATGGCACGGATGCAGTGAGTCTCAACTGGAAAGGATTACGAACAATAGTGCAACAATGCACACCTCACGCGTGCCTTCCTTCTCTAAATTCCAACCCTTGGTCTTTTATAAAGCTTGTGACTTGTGACTTGGAAATTCGTGATATTTTATCACCCACCGAAATGATGATCCAGTCGTGCTGCCTCTTGCGTAAACACGGCGAGACATCTAAACAAATAGGAACCCAATCAAAGGCAGGAATCTATTTGCTATTCAATCAAATTAGAATTTGCGCAATGTGCGCCGCCAAAATATTAATTTTGCAATCGACAAGATCAGATTAGGCAACCTTACAGACAATGTGCATTTGGCATAAGTTGCGCAATTATTTTGTGTGGAGACCCACTTCAAATCCAAATCGACCTTGTACATGTCGGAACTGATAAAGCACCGCGGTACAAAAATCTTGACGCATGATGATGGACAATGTTTGTCGTGTCGATGAGCAAAATGTATTCAGCTTGTCGGCACGCTTTTAGGCCGCTAACGAATCAGTTGCGATTTCGGAGCAGAACAAACAATTATGTCATGCATGTAAAATTGTATACATGAAGGACAATCCGAGCCGATTTCCATGAGCGAATGATTCACGGAAGGAAGCTGAAGTTGGAGTAAAAACGCGCTCGCTCTAATCACCGCATTCAACTTTCGCTGCCGCACGTAGGCGTTTGAATTGCTTCCGATTTCCGTGAAATAAGTACTCGATGTATCACACATGGCCTATTGAGTCCACTCGAGAACTTGTGTTGTGTGTGTCTCGACGTCCCCGCAGCTCGACCTTTGTTACCCTTCTTTCGCATGGTTTTGATCTTTTCATGGACAAAAAAGTCAAAATCCTGTTCCCTGCCAGAATGTAGGAAGCATGACAATTCAATTACTAAAGCCAAAAATCGCTCTCGGGACAAAAGTAAAAGTAATCCGAGCCAAAGTACGGTCGAATCAAAGCAAAGGTGATCTTTAGAAACCAAGTTGAGTATGAAATTGGATGATTTCATGATCAAATGATGGAAAAGGTGATCGATGCGGCTTGGCCTACCTCGTACAGATGACTGCAGCAGCTAGTCCTTCTGGAAGCTGTCACCCCTTCAATTTCGAGACTAATCATACGTAAGCACTTTAACAATAAAGCCCCTGAAAGATGTGATGGAATGAATGATGCTAATAATGGAAACCCAACAAAACATGAAAGCAAAAGTGCCGCCACTTCTTCCTCGTCGCTTGTGATTGAATTGTTGGTTTTGTGGATCTTTTATTTCCCGACGTCCTCATGTTCGATTATTACTTATTAGTGGAATTGCACTACGCGCTTGGGTCCCCTCCTGCATTAATCATAGCGCAGGGGATGTCAATGGCATTGTTGGCCGCTAATCAAGTTATTTATAGGCACACCTTGAACCGAGAGCGGTGCGGCTGTAGTGATGAAAACTGTCTCACCTAATTAAGGAGAGGAAGCAGCCACAGCCACAAATGAGATTTCCACTCCGGTTTTTTATCGGCACGTGTTACAAACTCGCACTCGCAGGGCTCACATTATTTCCTTTTGTTATCTGAAGCGCCATTCATTGAGGAGTTGGAGATGGGAAAACTGTCTGCATTCTTCCTTGACCAAACTGCGTAGCTGTGGAACCCAATTTAGCCAAGGCACCGCACAACATATGGTTAATTCTCTCAGCTGGCAGCACCTCTCCAGCGCATTTCCCGGCAACGCAGTGGTGGAGGAAGCTGTTAAGTAGCTAATTAGATACTTCTTTCAGGCAGTAATGGTAATGACGATGATAACGACCGGGAATAATTGCGATCGAACTCGTGACGGGGCCAAGGGACTGAGAAAAGGCTCCTGCACCTCGACATTTATCTTACCTTTTTGATTTCATCCATAATTTAATTATGATAGGAAGCTGTGTGTCTCAAAGACATGATAAGCAATTTTCTTTCATCGGTTTAATTTCCGGCGACAAATGAGGTTGGGAGCGTCTTTTGACCTGGCCCGAAATATTTCTCACTAGCGAGTTTCAGCGTTTAAGTCATAAACTTATTCAGTTCATAGGATGAACAAACGACAACGGTCAGAATGAAAGAGAGTTCGTTGCGTTTTCTTTGGAGTCTGGATATTTACTCTATAAAATCATAAAATGATCTCATACCTGAAGGAAGATCAAACAAAGTGCATTATGGTCGGGATGAGATGATTTTGTAACTCTTTCTCTCCAGCGACTCCAGCCAAGCAGCACAATAAACCCACAGGTAACCTGTGGCTGATGGTTTTGCCTTTAGAATGCACAATGGAATTTAACGACGCTTCTTCCCGAACGCAAGAATAATCTCATCTCATTGTTACCCTGCTCATTGCTCCAGACACAATGCAACGGCAGCGCATGCGGGGCAGGAGAATCAAGGAGCACACACACGCACACATGGACACGGAACAATAAAGAGCAGAGATGAATTCTACAATGCAGTTTATTGTTGCTATTGTTGCACAAAGGGTTAAAGTACAATATAATATTATGATTTGGAAAAAGTGATCTCACAGCCGCCAGCAGGAGACTTTCTTTCCAGAATGCCACAATGCACTCCACAGCCAATCTCTCATGGACGCATTACTCCAAAGGGCAAGCAGCAAAACCGATGCGGACTGAACGGCGGGCAAGAATCTCGTGTGCGAGTCTCGTAAGTCGTGTGATCAAAATGCTGTAAATGTAAAATGATCACAACACACATGGCATGGCGTGAGTGTGAATGATTAATAATTTCCGAACAAGAATTTGTGTTTGGCAGGACCCCAGACGCAAAAGCACCGGGAACTCATTTCAGGGTGCAAATGTAAGCGTTTAATTTCAAACCAGAAATTTTCGGTTAGCATTGCTAGAAGCGTATTTTGAAATTGGCGTGCTGTGAAGACCGACGAATCGTCGACTGAGCCTCATGCGGAAAATTCCCCGTGGATTTTCGTTATGGTCTCTAAACTTCTGGAGGAGAGACGCGGAGGTGTGAGCAACCCTTTTCACGAGGAAAATCAACTGTTTACTTTTCTTTGCGTAGCGTGGTCGCGTATGAACGGGCGAATCAAGTTCTCACAATATTTGCTCACCTCATAATTTATTCACAGCGCACAATCGTTGCTGCACATTGAAGACAGGATGAAGAAGTGTATACTGCATAATAATATGCAAATTATCTAATCGCATTAACAATTAACCGCACCTGTTTCGTAGCAATGCGCCGTAAATAATCAGATCAAACACTTTGACTACAAGCTGTGGCAGAAGTGAGGTGGGTACTTGAGATTAAACGAACCACGAAAGTGTGAAAATCATTTCCGCTTTTTAGAAGATGCAATCATCAACTCAGTCGCGATGATTATCTCGCGTCAAGAAAATTGTACGAGGTTTGGGCTTGGTCTCCTCTCCTCCGAACTCTACTTGGCGCAGGCTATTAAATCGTGGCAATTATTGCATTAGTACATCAAACTTCCGGTTAAGGTCGTCTTGATGCTCGGGGATGACGTAGCCATTCTAGCACTACTTAACCTGATCATTAATTCTAGCTCATATTCTATCGCTAGCCATTTTGGTTCCCAGATACTAAATGCTGGGTTTGATGTCTCCATCATTTTGCTCGTGTTGTCATGAATTATGACTTCCTGTTGTCTCCTGCCAGGCAGCCCATGCTCTCGTCTTCTCATTTCGTTTTATGGCTTCACTTGCAATGCAATGGCCATAAACGCAGATGCAGATGCTGTTTTTTCAGTCAGTGGTTATGAATTATCCCGACCACTGCTGGTTAATTGGTGGTAAATTGTGATATATGGGAAATTAGATCCTAATCTCACTTGAAGTACCAAAATTGTATTTCACACAGCATAGCATGTGCAAAGGCATCAGACTTCTCGGGAAGCGTGCCGTACTGCGTGCGCTGGGTCAATTCTCAGTCATGCAAGCATACAGAATTCTTGAGGGCATAAATCGATTAGCCTGTTATTATCCAAGCCAGCAGTATTAAGCAATGAAATACTCATTTGTGTCCTGCAGGGATATTCAAAATACATGGAGCTTGCTCCATCATTGGAACTCGTTGCGCAATCTAACAAGAGAGTTCGAAATTTACGTGAGCAGGTCTCAGAAACCACTTCATCATGGCCATTCGGCTTAGAAATTCTTACATGGGCCTCATGCTATGACCGACTTCGGGTTGTAAATTTCAATGTTTCAATTCTAATTTTTGATAATGATTATCCTACGACCAGAAAACCGCAACCGAACAAAAGATGAGTTCAATCAAATAAGTAATTCATTCCATGATGAATGCTGACTTTAGGCTTAAATCTGAGGTGAACCTGATATTCTATGAAATTCATGCCTTCATCAACAATAATTCACACACTTGTTTCTCCGGAATGAGATCGACCAAATCAGAATGTCTAGTCTCCAGGATCTTACATTCTTGCTAGGTTAGGCTGGGCTCAAGCTACAAGCAACATCTCATTGCATTGCCGTTTACTTTCTGTGTACATTTTTCATACATTATTTTGCATTTCATTCCGGGTTGAATTGTATGCATTGATGCGTGGGGTCATCGAATCGAAGCACTACACATCATCACAACTCGAAAACAAAGTTTAAAACTACGTGTTTTATGTACGTACGCGGTTGGATTTTAACTGCGAACACTCGACTTGTCCGAAACTAGTGGAAGCTCACGACCCATTTAACTGTAGTTTGTAAGAGTATTTAATAAGCGGGAGCTGAGTTTTCCATCGAAGACATTTTAGCAGTTAACGTGGTAATTAGGTTTTGCCTATCTGTGATATTTATTAATCTTTGCATTCTTGCATGAGCAACGAATTAAGTGCATTACTAGTTTCGTCAATGCTTCTGTGAAGCTGCAATAATCTGTCTTGCTTATCCTACTCTTGAGAGAACATCTGGAGTGCCAGGAATTGGTGAGTCATTAGTTGAACATCGGCTTAAATCTAAGAAAGAAAAGATATTGAGCCTATGCTCTTTACTTGAAATTTATTCTCAACTTTGCAATGTTAAAATTTATTCTGGCAGCGTTCGCTGTGGCTACCCACTCTGAGACTGGATGTCTACGTACTTAATTAATCAACTTTTAGCTTCTTGATCATCTGGTAAGCCAATAAACATCAAATTAAGTGTATAGGTCTTATCTTTGAGTTAAATGTGTGCTAAACACTGCCCTTCATTGATTTTTGATAGGTGTTGATCGATCTTCTACCCATGACATTCGAGCAAGGTTCTGACTTAATAGCCTCCTTGGTCAAATCAAGTGTTAAATCAGCAACTAACACCACACCTATAGCTATGAGCTCTCAAGACTCAGCAACGTTGAGGCAGCCTTTGGATGGGCTACGCCAGGATAATGACAATTCTGGGTCTGGGTCAACGCAACGATTAAATCGGAACAGTGATAGTCTAAGTCGGATGAAAGCTTCAGCGAGAAAACATGAGCCACTTTCATTTGAACCCAAGCTTACAGTTAAGGAAGAATTTGCAAAGCTAGATACAACCTCAAAATGTTTACTGAAATCAGTTATGGAGGTAATTAACACTACCGACAATATTAACACTGTGCAATTAGTGATTATTAACTACTAGCATTACTCTAAAATTTTATAGAAAATCTCACGGCTTAAGGAGAATTCCAGCTCTTCAGCGGTCGGACCTCGGCGACAAAATGGGAACAAGAGCAAAAGTGAATTAAATGTTCAAGACGAAGAGATTGCAATCAGTGAGCTATTTGCAGACTTACGCGGTTGTCTAGCGCAAATGAAGTCGTTGTCTAGTGATATGAGTTCAATCCAAGCAAACAAGAATTTGAGTCCACGAATCTTAGATCAAATCAAGACTTATGAGCTCACCGTGACTGGGTAAGTTCTTCTGTGACCCTTGACTCCATTGACTATCTAGAATGTGCACCGTACCTTCAAGTAATCACATGCTTGCTTTATTGTCCAGGCTGCACTCCTCTGTACGGAAGCTTCAACTAGAATTTCAGCAAATTATGAATGTGAAGAAAAGAGAAGATTTGCTATCACTATCCACGAGTCCTTTCGACAATGAAAATTCCTTAGCCAATCTGTAAGTCAGTGTAATAGTTGGATCTCGGCCGTACTGAAATTTCTGGGGCACGGCGCGTCTTGATTCGTTTGAATTGTACAGGCGAAGTCGCAGAGGAACTGGTCCAGGGTCCATTTCTACAAATACCACAGATAGTTTGCTCAAGACTAGGAATATTTTAATGGAAACCGTGCAAAAAAGCACAGGCACTCTGGAGCAACTTGGTAAGATGACAGATTTTCTTTGCCCTTCTCACACAAACCTAGCACGAGTTTCTAACAATTGCAATCTTGCCCAGCTCAATCGTCGCTAACTATCGTCAACAGTCAAGAGGATCTCAAGGAGCAAAATACAATTGTTGGCGCTTCTCGTAAATTGCTTTCAAAATACGGAAGGCGAGAGTGGACAGATCGCGTTCTAATCTGTTTGGGACTAGTATTCTTCTTTGCTGTGGTAGGATACATTCTCCAGAAAAGACTGTTTTAGAGGAGCTCTCATAATGAACACGGCTTCGCAGCGATAAGGAACACTACCAAGCCAAATGTGTCGACAGCTCCAAATTCTAAATGTGGTCGCACGGTCCCAGGTTTTATGCTGTTATGTTTTAGCTTATAATCAACTCAAAATTAAGTAGTCTTTCTTACCTTAACGATAAGACCTTGCCTGAACTGGAATAAGTCATACGCACAAAATTATTTATATACCAAAATACGAAATAAAGGTTAGACAAAAATTATGGCCATACTTTTCAAATGCGCATTTATTACATTTTCATTTACATACGGTGGACAGTTTTAGCACATTGCTTAATATGTTTTTCTAATTTTACCAGCTGTTAAAGGGTAAATTAGGAATACAATTGCGTAAGTAAAGTTGATGACAGATTTTGAGCGTAAATTTTGGAAATGCGCATAAAGTTTGCATTGAGATTAATTGAATAGACATTATTTTTTCTTGGGCGCATCTGTTTGACCAGTTCCATATCGGTAGAGAGTGGCTTCATTATCAAGGCTGTACAAACCAATTCCAACTTCATTGACTGATTCAATTTCATCCTTCAGATTCGCCATGAATTCTAGGGCGGTATCGTCCATAATAGCACGAGCATCATAAGAAAGCGTAAGCTTCATCGTGGAAGTCAGTTTGCCATATTTTCCTGACAGAGTAATCCAAACAGCGTTAAAGTCCATGTAATAAAACTTTAATGATTCACTGCCTGCACAGTCCAGCGTATCTTACCACTAAAGTGGACGTGACCGCCGCCAACAGCCAAAATTGCACATTGAGGAGGGTTGATAATAGCTGTGAAATGACTGACTCCAAACATTCCAAGATTGCTGATCCTAAATTTTAGAAACCAGACATTTCAACGACCTTCAATATTTTCACCGCTAGATTGGCGTTAATCTAGAAACCTAGGCAACTGTGGACCGACTTACGTGAACGTTCCTCCCATGAATTCGTTTGGTTGCAATTTTCCGTCTTTGGCTTTGGCAGCCAATGCCTTGACAAGTTCAGAAATTTGAATGATGTTCTTGTTGGCAACGTTCGGGACAATTGGAGTCAGAAGTCCAGCCTTAGTGGCAACGGCGACTGAGATATCAATCGGACCACGCATTTGTAACTGCAAAATAGAATATTCAGAAATCAGAAGTTGCAGTTATCCGAGGGTCATATAATAAGTTGACAAAGATTTTTGTCCTTACGTCTGAGCCTTCCCAAATAATATTAACTTGTGGGCACTTCGCAAGTGCATTGGCTGTGCACTTGATGACGAAATCATTCATGGAAACTGATACACCGGCAGCTTGAGCACGTTTGCGTAACTCAAGGACATTTTCCAGGTTGCAGCTGGTAGTAGCGTACGCATGAGGAATTGTAGACTACAGGAGAGTGAACGAATAACAACTTAGAACAACTCGTGTCCTCCGAGGAGGTTTCGGAATTGGGATGGGACATGGTCAAGTGCTTACCTTTGACTGCAGCAATCTCTTCGCAATTGTACGGCGCATACTTGTCAGTTCAATGTCGATAAACGGTTGGGCCTTTGAAAACTTTCGCACAACCTTGACCGGAGGAGGAGAGCCAACTTTGCCTTCGCCAGCTCCAGTCAACAATGGAACGCCAAAGTCTGAAGAAGAGTCAGATAAAACATGAGGTGGTTCAACGTTTTCCATTAATTCATGGTAAGATTGAAGAACGATTTATCATAAAAGGAATGCCAACATCTACCTGTCTTAGCTTTGAGCTTATTTTCCTTAACAAACTTAAGAACATCTCCTTTCAGTAAAATTCCATTGCGACCAGTTCCAGGTGGTGCCTTTCCAGAGCTAATACCATATTGGTGAAGAAGATTTCTAACAGCGGGGCCGATAAGACGCATGATGACCTGCCACGTTAGTGCAAGAAGTTGATTTCGTTAGATGTGCTGCAAGTTAACATCAATATTAACTTTAACTACATATGAATCAGATGATAACTTACTGATTATTCCTACACCAAACACCAAATAAATACTGCAAAGATGTCTTTGTATCCTCTCACCAGCAGAATGCCCGAAACTTGATTGCTTGACAGATCCAGCAAATTGAGAAGATTTCAGCACCACCAACAGTTTCCTTAAAATTGCAAAGATTTCAGCACTTTTAATTAATTCAAACGAAGGATTGAAGATTGATGATTGTCGATCCTCGTGCTGGTTATCTTCAAACGACTGACTGATTGATCAGAACAATCATCAGTTAGAATCGTTTACCGAAGAGACCCAGCACATGCGAAGAACGATCGATCAATCAGTCAGTCAAAGAGTGGACAACTTGAGGATTGAATCGTGCTCTTCTCCAACTCAAGCAATAAAGTGTGCAGAACACATGTTCATGCTTGCTTTTCTCATGTAAGCGGCTAAAATCTCACTTCACTTCGAGACAAGACGTTTCTTTCTTTGATCGAAAATTCTACACCACGGACGGGAATAATTCCACAGAATCTGACGACCGAATTTTCAGAATTCCCGAACAACAAGACCGTCTGAATTCTGTAGATTCGGAAGTAACTTTGTTTGAATCGTCGGCAGATTTTCCCTCCGTTGGATTTGTCACTTTATTGGTAAGGTTGCCATAGACACAACTTTCTTGTGAACTGCAAATAATTCCTTATTATTACTTTTATGCTGATGACAGATTCTCAGCACTGAAGGGCACCGATGATAACACGGAGCTCGAGATCCTTGTTGAATGGCCAAAGAAGCTGTTATTATTACCCTGTCAAGTGACGAAGAATCTGACGAGACTGATAATGAAGATGCTAGATCCTTTGCGGAAAATGCAGCCAATATTCCTGCAGAGGTTGAGCGCACATCTTTTGAAATTAAAAGACGGCTCCAGTGGGGTCAGCACAACATCAATTCCGGATGTTTACACGAGCTTCCTCTGATCGCCATCGATAAATTTCACGGAGATACCCTCAGTGCGAAGATATTCTTTCTTACACATCTCCACACAGGTGAAAATACCAGAAACCAGATACATGCCACTTCAAGAGTTAATGTATATTTTCTTGATCCCGTAGATCACATGGTTGGCTTGGAATTCTCGCCATTTCTGAAACGTTTGCATGAACCCGGCATAAAGTTGTATACGTCTTCAGCCACGCCCATGCTTTTTCCTATTTTCAGTGGGTCAGGGTATTTGGGCGGGCCTGAAAATATGCACAAATTAATTCGAGAAGAAAAGTTGATCCCTCTCGACGTGAATCAAAGAATCCAATTGGACTATAGAGGAAAGACTACGCGCGATCACAAACAGGTTTACGTAACCATGATTCCGGCTGGACACTGTCCCGGTTCTGTAATGTAAGTTTATGTAAACTTTATGCTTCTAATCGTCAATCTGAAACGTTCTAAAGGGCTTTGATCTCAAGGTTGCTATTTGAGTATGATAAGGAGAGAATACTATACACTGGGGACTTTCGGCTCAGCATTGAGGAAATCAAGAAACTCTCGTCTTGTTATTATCAGTCCGAAGAAGAATATTTAAAAGATTATCCAGAACGAAAGAACTCCACGGCCGAATTCAAAACCAAGCTGAAGAGGATATCGCATTTGTACTTGGATACCACCTTCTGTTCAAACATAGAGAACACCAATGTAAATTCTTCGTCAAACCTGGTGAGCCGGGATGGTGCCATAGAACGCGTTCTGCCAAGAATCAAAGATCATTTACAAACGACAGGAAATGTGATTCAGTTGGAATTCTCAGGTACAAAATTTTTACAAGGAGATACAAAGGTGAAAGAACTCATTTAGACTCAACTATTACGTTTTCTTTCAGCACGGGTTTCGCACGAGTATGTCATTGTCCAGTTTAAAAAATTGCTCAATGAAAAGACTCATGTTAGTCCCGAAATTTTCAAGATTTACTCTGAGATTGATTCTTGCGTTGAATCAATGACTTTGGACCCCAAGGCCGCCATCCACTTATGCAAAAGAACGGAAGTAAGAGCTTAGCTTTTTGTTACATCACATGTAAAATTGCATTTGGATAATTTGGAAAGTTTACCTGGAACCTGTTTGATTTTCCACAGAAATGCATTTCTGGAAAAAATGTTCTCAAAGTAAAATTATCTGCAATGTGGTTCACAATGGGAAATGGAAGTACAACAGTTCGTGAGAGAGGAAATTTCGTCAACGTTTGCTACAGCATGCACGCCTCCTTGAAAGAAATGGGCGCTTTAATCGAGCTCTTCGACGTCCAAGTCGTTACACCATTGGTGCTGCCACGAGATTTGCCTCGACGTCAGGTTCATTTCATTTCCACCATACGAAACAACGCGAGAATGTAATATTACAATAAAATCTTGTATATTTCTGATATGATAGATCGAATCCTCCCTCCGCAGCGTGACAAGCCACAACTTCACTTACAAAGATTACGAAAATGAGCCTGAACATGAAGTACTTAGTAGTTCTCAAGAAACCAATTCTCAACAATCCAGTTCTTCCAGTGAATATCCGATACTGAACGACTCCCAAGTATCTATTTCGCCGAAGTTGGATAGCCTGGAACTGTTTGAAAATGAATATTTTGTTCCATGTAAACGCTCAAAGCTGGAATGGAGCCGTTCCAAGACACCACCGCCTTCTAAAATGTGAAAAAATTATAACAAAGAACACTGCGCTGTGATATCACTTCGTGACAGATTCTGCACAGGCCACGAAGGTAACCCCCGGTGTGAAGCTTTAAATCTTAATTTTAGGTGTACTTTAGTCTGTATTTTGTAATGTACAGTATTATTAATTATTTGTAATCTCTAAGAATATGTATTTTGCTACGAAACATGGCTGCTTTGTGCGCCCAACACTTAAATCATGTTATAATTCGAATCAGAATTACCAGTGAGGTTGCAAATTCAATTTATTTTTATTTTTTGTTAAATCGAATCAATAAATGTATATTGTGGCACTTCTCCTATCCCAAAGACACAGCATATTCACTCGCTAGTTGTTGCAATAATCAGTAAGCAGCAATGGATCAGTTAAGAGACATAGCACTCCCATAATTTTGACATTGGAAGTCCACGATTGGAAGGTCGAATTAATACTCGAAATCATTGAATGGGCTTAAAGTGAGTCCCAGGACGAAAAGTCACATTTTCTTGTGCATAAATTATGAAAGGATGACTTTGACCTGAAATATCATTTAATGAGATTGAGTTAAATTGACGACAACGAGTTGCGAATTTACAGCGTCTGAAGCAATAACTTTTAACTTTGCCTATCCAGCGACTTTTGGCTTATGACTTGAGTCTTCAGATAACATTGTCTCTATTGCGTCCTGCTTCTTGTTCCAAGAATTCTGCGTCCGGAATCTTTCTAATTATGTAAGCTTTTAATTACAAATGCGCATAAACAGGTTCGACTACTGACCAATTTCACTCTGACTGCCTTAGAGGCTTTGACTTTTGGCATTAGAGTTCATCTTCAATTGATCTTACTTTCGCACGATGGCGTCATCCAGAATGTCATAAACAAAATGATAAAAGTTTCCATGATGGTTGACCATTATTAATGTTATTAGTTCTAAACTTGGACGAAGGTCAAGAGTCAAAAACACATTGATTAAGTGGCATTATATGAGGGCAACGATTCATATTAGCTAGAAGCCGGTGTCACCGAAATTCGGTGACTGGACTGTGGCTGTATAAACCGTGACAAAACCGCACTCGAGCCTGTCTCAACACTAATCTACAGGCTAACTTGGCAAAGGTCCTCGAAAGATTGTTGCGTCTAGGGCCAACACAAAAACAACAACGTCATTGCAGAGAATCCGAGCACATCATCATATGCCATGCACGCCATTTACAGATTGAGTGAAAGCGAAGAACAGCCAAGACTTTATCAAGTGTACATATCAGAATGGGGAGTGTGAGAAAAAACTCTATAGGTAAAAATATTCTGACGGAGTTGAGGACCACGATAGACTGTGAAATCAGTTTCTGTGTATCTCTTACAGTTTCTGATATTTTTGGTTACATATATACCAGGTGCCGATTAAAGAGTAGATGGTAAATGCTCTTCGTATAAAAATCGTGGAA
>JADMIO010647571.1_pt1 | contig 16055 bp, 9 predicted proteins | sample 8958161 | NCBI WGS metagenome assembly JADMIO01 (sample SAMN16585339, study PRJNA669376) | soil metagenome | isolation source: Crop rotation soil | place: USA: Cullars Rotation, Alabama | collected 2011
CGACAACTTGTCCACGTGGAATTCTAAGCTTAGGATCCCAATGTGCTGGAAAGGGAGAGCGGGCTTTTCCCCCCGGAAGGAACTCATCTGGAGCGATACGCTTCGCAATTCCGTGCCGTTGAACTCAACAGTTCCTTTTATCGACCTCACCGCGGTACCACCTACGCCCGCTGGGCCAAGTCGGTCAGCGACGGTTTTCGTTTCTCTGTCAAGATGCCGCGGACAATTACGCACGACGCGAAGTTGCGTCCAGATCGCTTGATCGTCGACCAATTCGTCGATGAAATCAGTCATTTGGGCGACCGCCTGGGGTGCGTCCTGGTCCAATTTCCACCCAGTTTACAATGGGATCGACCGGCCGGCAGGGCATTCTTTGCGATGCTGAGGGAGCGGATTGTTGTCCCTATCGCGTGTGAACCGCGGCACAAGACATGGTTCACTGGTGAGGCGGAAGCCGAACTGAGCGAGTTTCGTATTTCGCGAGTGGCAGCCGATCCCTGTCTAGCGTTGGGTGGGGAAATCCCCGGCGGCTGGACGTCGTTCGTCTATTACCGTTTACATGGTTCGCCACGTACCTATTATTCGACGTATGACGCGAATTTCCTGGATCGATTGGCCAGGCGGATACAGAAGCACGTTCAAGAGGGAGAAACTTGCTGGTGCATCTTCGATAACACAGCCGCAGGAGCGGCGACGCACAATGCGCTGGATCTAATCGCCCAGATCTCTGCTGCAGCGGGTGGGCCCCGCGTCTCTAAGTAATTAATCAAGATGATTGAAGCTTTTCGCTCGTCCCCATTGGACCTGCCCTGCTACCGGCGCGCCGGGATCGGCTTTTGCTATAATGCGGTATTTCAGTAAACATTCTGTAGCAAAAGCCCGTGAACCGCTTACACAGGGGGAAGTGGGGGAGATTGGCGAAGCGTTTCAGTGGATTGGAGGATATTTGCATTGGAAAAGCTGAGTCAGACCTTCTACGAACGACCTGCAATTGAACTCGCGCCGGACCTGATCGGTAAGATCATGATTCGAAAGGTTGGTCGAAAAGAATTCCGTGCACGAATCGTTGAAACCGAGGCATATGTCGGTGCGCATGATCTGGCATGCCACGCCTCGAAGGGACGGACGACACGGACTGAAGTCATGTTCGGTCCGGCAGGTTGCGCGTATGTGTATCTGATTTACGGAATTCACGAGATGTTTAATATCGTTGCCGGTGAGATCGACGATCCACAGGCCGTCCTCATCCGGGCCGCTGAACCGTTGGATGGCTGGTCGACCGATCTTTCAGGGCCTGGAAAATTGACTCGTGGAATGCAGATTACTCGGGCGGAGAATGGATTAAAACTCACCGATCGTCGGCTGTACCTGATGGACGATCTGTCTGACAAGCCACCAGTGATTGCAACGCCGCGAATTGGGATCGACTATGCCCAGGAGTGGAAACACGAGTTGTTACGATTTCTCGATCCCTCCAGCAAGGCCGTATCCCGTCATAAAGGTGTTCGGGCTCGGGTGGTGAAGACAGATACGTGACGAGGCAGTCCCTGGTAGACTTTGACTAGGAGACATGATCGCCAGATTATCCATCGACGAAGTGATTACTGTCTGTTATCTGGTGAGACCAAAAGGGGACCTCGCCGCGGGATGTTACGTGGAAGAATCCCGGGGCTTGCGCACCCCGGCTCACCGATGTGGTGTCAGGCATTACCGGACACTCATTCTTTCACCGATTCTTACTCTTCTATTGCCGACAGTGCAAATGCGGGGAATAAGAAGCTGCCGGAATAGTATCCCGATTGTCCCAGCGGTTCCTGGTTTTCCAGCGATTTCATGCCAGCGATGATGCCGTTCCGCAATGACTCGCGCAGGATCCGCAAATGCTCATGGTTGCCGGTTCGTTTCGATTCGTAGGCTAATGCCTCGGACACATGAAACGTAACGGACGAGTATGCGGGTGCGGGTGATTTCTGGGCATGAGTGCAGGACGTCAAATAGAAGGATTTGTCCTTCTCGCTCCACGCCTCGCGAATGACTTGATCAAGACCAGCGGAAAGTGCGGTCAGGACCTCGGGATCACCCGTGATACGGTGATATCGAGCCAGTGCTGTCAGCGTGAAACCAAGCATGTACATGTTGTTGCCCCGACAGCGTCCAGATTCCGCTTCCACAGAGCAATGTCCATAAGCCAACATCACGACCCAGCCTTTGTTGGGATCGAAGTTCGCCTTGAGCACGCGCCACTGTTGATGAGCGGCCTCCAGATATTTCTTGTCTCCGGTCGCTTCGTATGCGGCGAGCACCAGATGCAAGGGCCAACCTATCCAGCGGATGTGGTCGGAGTACCGCGTTGGACACAGCTCGGCCATAGTATCGCTGGCCAGCACGCCAACATCGCGAGATCGGCGATCGCCCGTCAGAACGTAATGGTCGAACACACCGCCAATCCAGACGTGGCCGTGATCCCAGTACCCGACCTGTGCCGCGCCTTTCTGCTTGAGCGCTGCCTCAACTTCGTATTTCTCGTTGACGTAACGTGCATAGTATCCGCCCGTGTGCCCGACACTGTGAGCCCAGATCTGGCCGGGCCGGATGTTTGAAGATCCTGGATACGCCTGAACCAGCGGGTTCACCGCATGCACAATATCTACGTCCACGTAGTGCCGAGCCGCTTGTTCCGCGCGATCAAAATAACGGCGATCCCCAGTCCGCAGATACTGTTGAAACCAAATCCGTGCGGTGTCGTACTCGAGGTTGCCCCACGAGTCCCAGGCCGTGTTATACCAATCTCCATGGTTCAACATTCCAGACTCTCGCACGCGTTCACGATCGCGCAGGTGCAGATCGAAAAACGTATTCATCCAATGGTCGTATCCACCGAAACGATTGGGATCGGCAGGAGGAAATCGTCCCATTGCCTCTGTCGTGCCAACATACTCGGGAGTGCATTGAGCGAGTAGAGGTTTCTCTGTGGACTCGAAAAACTCAGTCAAGTGAGCCGCGAGTGGAGTGCTGTTAAAGAACGTCGCCCACAATTCGTGAGTGCGGGCCACACCGATCTTGAAGGAATAGACGCCGTCACGCAGGTAGTAATACGAGCGGCATTCTTCCTCCAGCGGCTTGTTGTCATAACGCCCATTCGGAAAATCCGGGCAGATCTCGACTCGTAACTCGCCAGGTTTGTGCGCCAGTCCCTTCGGCCAATTCTGCCAGAACTCACGAATTCCAACCGCCATTCCAGCCCGCTCGTTTCCCTGTGCGATCCAGCCCTTAGCCCTGCTGCCTGCGGGTTGACCGTCAATCTCATAGGACCGATCGTCAATCTGCTCCAGTCGTCCGGCGTTGGACTTGCTGCCGTCCGTCAAATAGGCAAGTCCTTCCGCATGGTTGAGTTGAAACGTCAATGCCAGCGAATCAATGGTTTTCATCAATTCCGGCTGATGGTCATTCACGAACGTGTAATGGAGCTTTAGATACGGCTGTCCGCGAAAGGCATGGATCCGCACGATATAGCGAAACAGGGCGCCGCGTTTCGAAGTGTGTCGTCCTTCCAATCGCACGCAAGCGCGGAGTGGACCAGTTTGTTCGACGGTGGCCTCGGCAGCCGCCAGATCGGCTGAAAAAATCTCTCCGTCAGGGGTCTGTAACGAAATCCCACTGGTGTCGCTTCGCGTGACTTTCTCCGCCTCGGAGAACTCGCCATCGCCATTGCGATCCAGTCGCACATCGTCCAATAAGCGAAAGCTCTGGCGTGAAAGCGTCGCCTGCATTGGCCCCGTGTTCACGACAATCGCCGTCTCGCCTGACACCGCACGCACTGGGTTTTCAATGGGAGTACATCGCACCGCATCTCCGAAGCGGAGCGTAAACGCTCGTTTCTCTTCAGGCCGCAGGTCAGTGAAAAAATCTAATAGCAGCCATCTCACGGAACCGTCAGGCCAGAGCGACAGCACTTCAGTTTGTACCGGCAGTTCTCGTCCGTTTTGCGCAAACAAGCCAGCAAGATCGGTTTTTGCCATGACACCCCGGGCGAATGGAATCCCCGATGTGACCGGCCACGCACGACGAGTGACGCCCGAAGGTTCGGTAACCGTAAATGAGACCGATTTTAGCTCGCCGGCACCTCCTGTCTTCCCGTTTGTCAAGAAGAGCAGGACCGTAAGACTGACCCAGATCTTGTACTTCATGGTGGTTCTCGAACTTTCAGCGCACATGTGTCTTTCCAGACTGGATCTGCGAAGCAGCGAAGAACCTGAACGTACGTGTGTTCCGATTTAATTTCGAAGCGGACTACAATTGTCCCTCCGCCTGTGGGACAATTGCCGAACTCCGGCCGAGATCGCATTTTGCATCATGCTGTCACAGGATTTTCTCAGAATAACAGTATCGGTCTGCTTGAGAATATGGAAGATCGAAACGTGCCCGGAAAATGAGTGGGGCGACTGACCAGAATTGGCGCTTTTGGAAAGTCGAAAGATTTCCACAATTGAGATTTGCGGTCCGGGGGTGATTTATTGCCAACCTCGGCGGTCGCGCGTGGGCCGAACCGAGTGAGAGGACGAAATGTTAGACGAACAGAATCAGCCGGTGATTGCGCGGGGGACCGACATTTTCTCCGGCGATGACCCGCAGCGCTATCGCGAGAAAATTGCCCGGATCATCCTGGATTCGATGGTTCAGTTCGTTGGCCTGTTGGACCGAAACGGCACGGTGCTGGAAATCAACAAGGTCGCACTGGATGCAGTGGGTATCAAGCTCGCGGACGTCGCGGGCATGGCGTTCTGGAACACCTTTTGGTGGCAGGTTTCTGAGGAAGTCAACGCGGGACTGCGGGATGCAATCGCGCGGGCATCGCGTGGCGAGTTCGTCCGCTGGGATGCGGAAATTTACGGAAGCGCCGGCGGCAAAGAGACGATTATCATTGACGCCTCGCTCATGCCTGTCTTTGACGACGATGGGCAGGTTGTGTTCATTTGCGCTGAGGGGCGTGAAATCACCGAGAAGAAGGCCCACTTACACCTGTCCCAGTTACGTCGCAAATCGCAGGCGGCCCTGCGTGAGAGCGAGGCCCGCTACCGGGCGATCGTGGAGGCAACGCCGGAGTGCGTCAAGCTCATCGCTCCGGACGGCACCTTATTGCAGATGAACTCTGCCGGGTTGGCGATGTTGGAGGGAGATGAATCCCTCATCGGGCAGTGCGTCTACGACATCATCGCGCCTGAATTCCGCGACGCTTTCAAAGCCTTCAATGACCGGATCTGTCGCGGCGAACGCGGCACATTGGAGTTCGACATCATTGGACTGAAAGGAACCCGTCGGCATATGGAAACAAGGGCGGTTCCCCTGCCAGCGTCGAACGGCGGCTTCACCCAATTGGCGGTGTCGCGGGATGTGACAGTCCGGCGGCGGGCGGAAAGCGATCTCCGCGATATCCGGTCCAGAATGGAAGCTGCACTTGCCGGGGCCGCCATTGGCACTTGGAGCTGGGACATTTGTGAGGATCGATTTTTTGCGGATCCAAGTCTTGCGGAGATCTTCTCCCTCCCGCTGGAGCTTGTCTCCGGTAGCTCACTGTCGCGGATTGAGAACTACATTCATCCCGCTGACAGGGAGAGGGTGGCAGATCTCATCAACAAGGCGGTTGAGTCGGGGCGATACTACGAGGCGGACTATCGCGTCATCCAGACGAATGGGACTTGGCGCTGGGTCACCGCGCGAGGTCAGGTGGAAAGAGATGAGCAGGGGAGGGCAATCCGTTTTCCGGGAGTTGTAATCGACATTACCGAGCGGAAGAGTGCCGAGGAGACGTTGGCGCGCGTGACTGCAGAATCCGAACGGAGGAAGCGGCTCTATGAGACGATTCTGTCGGCAACACCCGACTTCATTTATGTCTTTAGCCTGGACCACCGCGTCCTGTATGCCAATGGGTCACTGGTGACCATGTGGGGTGTGGGTGACCCGGTCGGCAAGACGTTTTTGGAAATCGGCTATGAACCGTGGCACGCCGAGATGCACTGTCTCGAGATCGACACTGTCCGCTCGACGAAAATGCCGATCCGCGGAGAGGTCCCATTCTCCGGGACTAAGGGACGGAGGATCTATGATTATATTTTTGTGCCGGTGTTCGGACTCGATGGAGAAGTCGAAGCAGTCGCGGGGACCACGCGTGATGTCACAGACCGGAAGGCGATGGAGGAGGAGCTGCGGGACACGGATCGGCGCAAAGACGACTTTATCGCGCTCCTGGCCCACGAGTTGAGGAATCCACTCGCTCCGATCAAGAACGGCCTGCAGGTCCTGCGGCTTGCCCAGGGCGACGCTGTCACTTTGACGGAAACCCGCGGGATGATGGACCGGCAGCTCTCGCACATGGTGCGATTGATCGACGACCTGTTGGATGTTTCGAGGATCAACCGCAACAAAATGGAGCTCCGGCGGGCGCGTGTGGCTCTCACCGATGTGATATCCAGCGCGGTCGAAACAGCGCAACCGCAGATCGACAGTGCCGAACACGAGTTATCGCTGACGATTCCCGCGTTCCCGATCTACCTTGACGCCGACCTGACGCGGCTGGCTCAAGTGTTTTCGAACTTGCTCACAAACAGCGCCAAGTACACTCCCCGGGGCGGCAGGATCTGGCTGACGGCAAAACGCAATGGCGGACAAGTCGAGGTATCGGTTCAAGACAATGGGATCGGCGTACCGTCGGCGTCGCTGGTTAAGATTTTCGACATGTTCAGTCAGGTCGACCGCACCTTCGAGCGCAGCTCGGGAGGGTTAGGCATCGGGTTGGCATTGGTCAAGGGCCTCGTGGAAATGCACGGCGGCTCGGTAACGGCTGCGAGTGAAGGGGAGGGGAAGGGGAGTACATTCACCGTGGTGTTACCCGTTCTGATTGAGCACTCCGATCCCGTGCATTCACTCCCGGCTGACGGAGCTCAGGTCGCTGCACCGTGCCGCCGCATCCTCGTGGTCGACGACAACCAGGACGGAGCAGACAGCTTGGCCATGATGCTTCGCCTGCTGGGTAATAATGTCCTGACGGCCAACGACGGAGTTGAAGCGTTGGAGCAGGCAGAGCGGTTCCGTCCCGAAGTTGTTCTGATGGACATTGGAATGCCCAAGCTCAATGGTCTGGAGGCCACGCGCCTGATCCGCCAACAGCCTTGGGGACAAAATATGCTGGTCATTGCTCTGACCGGCTGGGGCCATGAGGTCGATCGGGAGCGATCGTCTGAGGCCGGATGCAACGGTCACCTGGTCAAGCCAGTCGATCTCAACGATCTCGAACGGCTGCTGGCCGAAATGTGATCGAGACGAGACGATCAACTAGGAGATCGTCAATCTTCGATTGACGGGATTGAAGGAGATTTTTACCACGAAACACACGAAATACACGAAAGAGGAGAAAGGCCAAATGAGATAGCCCGGCACCAACTCGTCTTATTTGTTATAGATCCCGTTCTAGCGACAGATCTTCTTCATGATTCCCTTTTCGTGTGTTTCGTGTGTTTCGTGGTTTAATCCTCAACTTAATTGGACCCGTCAATCGAAGATTGGCGGACTACTAGTCTCCGATCAGGGAATGCCAAAACTTCACGACCCCACCTTGATCGGCTGAAATCAGCGTGCGGCCATCGGGCGTGAACTTGAGAGCCGAGGCGACGTGTGCGTCGCGGTTCAGTCGCAATTCGCCGGTCGCGATGTCCCAAATCTTGATTGTGCCGTCATTACTGGATGAGGCGAGGGTCTTGCCATCGGGATGGAAGGCCATCGCTGTGATGTTGTCGGCGTGACCGCGCAGTGTGGCTTTCGGCTCGCTTGGCGGTTCGGGCGGTACTGTCGGTTTGCTGCTGGATTTGGTCCCTGCGGCTTCTGCTCGCCGCTTCAGTTCTGCATACACTTCGTCCAATGCCTGATTGGAGACATCCCACAGGTCGATCGAGTTGTCCTGCTGAGACGTGGCTAACGTGTTATCGTCTGGCGATAGAACAAGCGATTGAGCGTTGTGACCCAGAGGTAACGGTGACTCCAATACCGAAAGCACCTGCCCTGTCGTTGCATCCCAGGCAATGATCCGAGTTTCCCAGGGCAGGATATACCGTTTGTGGACGGTGAAGATTCGCTTGCCGTCTGAAGTGAACGCGATACCGTTGCAGGAGCCTGACCACGTCAGGCGGCCCCAGAAGCTCATCAACCCGGGCCCCAGTGCAAACCATTCGTCCTTGTCCCCCGGCTTGGCCGGCAATTTCATTGTCTTGCCAGATACGAGGTCCAGAACATGAAGGAGATCAGGACCGATCGAATCTCCATTGAACTCGCGACTGGGAAAAGCAACCTTCTTGCTGTCTGGCGAAAACAGCACTCGTGCAATGGCATTTGAATTATATTGCGGAGCGAACAGAGTCCGTTCGAGTCTTGCACTCGTGCCTGACACTTCTTTAGTGATCTGCCACATCTGAATGAATTGTTCGCGGCGAATCGCTTTCTTCGTATCTTCGTGAAGCCCCTCACCGCTCAGCGCCAGCCACTTTCCGTCCGGAGAAATGCTCACGCCGTGGGGCGAGAACTGCTTCGGCGAATTGTTCGCGGCATCCAGCCAGTTCCACTTGATATGTACAGTCTGCTTGCCAAGTCCCTTTGTCGCCAGATCATACAAAGTGAGAGCTCGGGATTGATCCGCATCTCCCAGCGACCAACTCCATAAACATGCCAGGGTGTCAGCGTTCGGCGAGAGAAAGGCTCCCGCGGGTGTCTGGCTGATTTCCACTTTCTGGAATGGGTGTAGCATCTGCGGCGGTTTGCTTGCGAAACGGAATTCATCGGAACTGGGACGCATGGGGAGCTCCCAGACCTTGGCTTCATACGAATTGGTGATCTTGTTATTTGCCACGGTGATTAGCGTTTTGCCATCCGCCCCGAATCCGACGGCACGGTTTGCGTCGTTCTGGCCTCGGATTTCACCGATCTGCTGTTTCGATTCCACATCCCACAGATCCACCGACAATCCTCGTGTTACAGCCAAAGTTCGACCGTCGGGCGAAAATCGTGTCGGTGGGGTATAACCCGCCGTGGTGCCAGCGGGAAATGCATGGATCTGTGTCCCTGTTTTGCCGTCAAGGAGTTTGACGATGGAGCCCTGCCAACTGGTCAGGTACTTGCCGTCAGGCGAAACCTGGACACCCCAAGGGCTCATATTCAAGGTCGTATCCTGACCCTCGCCGGAAACGCTTGTCACTGTCACCGGGTCGGCCAATCTGGCCCAGAGCAGGGATTTGCCATCGGGCGTGAATTTGAAACAAGTCATTCCGACGTCACTCCACATATTGATTTCGCGCAGTCGAATAGGACGTGGGTCACCGGCAGCCGTGTCGGGCCGATCTGGAATGTTCCAGATTGTCACGTAGTGAACACGCTCCTTGTCCTTCTCGGTAGGATCCAACGCACTGGTGGTTCCGGCAGCCACCCGCAAATTATCAGGCGAGATGGCGATCCGATCGCGAAGGTGAAAGCACTTGAGCGGGATGGTCGCGCAAACCTGCAAGGTCTCCATGTCTCGAATCACGATTCGTGGACTCATCGGTTCTCGCCATCCCTTTCCATGATCCAGGAACTCGGAGACCACCACAGCGAACAATTTGCCGTCAGGAGAGAAGACCATTTCCTGAAACAGCTCGTCAGGCTCCAGGACTCCTTCCGAATTGAATCTTCCGCCGATCCTCTCCCGGAGCGTTCCGTCGGTCACGTTCACCATCCGGATTTCGGTAAAGGTAAAGTCTTCACCATTCGAGGAGAAGCCGCTGCCAAACGTTCCGACTGCAATCCACTTTCCATTGGGTGAAATCGACACGCTGCCAACCGACTGGCCAGTTGTCAGTGCGATTGTCTTGCGTTGACGATTGCACTGCTGCCACAGGTAACCCCATTCAAAGCTGCGCAAGTCTTCGTCTTCCGTCACAGGCCGGTGCTGATTGAGCAACTCGACAGTGCGCAACACATTGCCGCTCTTCCACGCTTCGTTGGCGAGGTTCATGTGTGCCGAATACAAGTGCCGCCACATGAGCCGTTCGGCTGCGGATGACTTCTCGGCCAGCCTGGCCGACACACTGGCTTCATATTTGGCCCGAACAGCGAGTTTGCTGGAGATCACTGATCCGCTCACTAGCGCCAGTAGCAACGCCGCAGTCAGGCTGGCGACAACCGGATTACGCCGGCACCAGCGCCAACCTCGTTCAATCCGGCTCACAGAACGGGCGCGGATCGGTTCACCCTTCAGAAAGCGGTCGAGTTCCTCGGCCAGCTCCCGGGCCGAGCGGTAGCGTTTTTGCGGATCTTTTTCCAGACACTTGAGCGTGATGGTTTCCAGGTCGCGGGGAATCGCGGCGTTCAATTGACGCGGGGAAACCGGGTCTTGTTGAATCACCTGCAAGACCGTATCGAGCGGCGTGGCGGCCTGGAACGGCGGCCGGCCAGTCAACTGGCAATACAGGATGGCGCCGAGCGAATAGATGTCGCTGTGCATTCCAATTCGGTCGGTCTGGCCCGATGCCTGTTCGGGTGGCATGTAGCTTGGCGTACCCAGAATCTGGCCCGTGGCCGTGTGCTGTGGGGCTGCGTCGCCGGTCTGAATGCGTTTGGCGAGCCCAAAGTCGGTGACATGCGGCTGGCCGTCCTTGTCAAGCAGGATGTTTGCTGGTTTCAAGTCGCGATGGATCACCCCCTGGACGTGGGCGTAAGCAATTGCTGCAGCGATCTTCTTCGTCATCGCGGCGGCATCATGCGGGCCAATCACTCCACGCGAGAGGGCATGCCCCAGACTTTCCCCTTCGATAAAAGACATGGAGAAGTAGTGCTGGCCTTCGTAATTGCCAACTTCAAAAATGGGGACAATGCCGGGATGATCAAGCTTCGCAGCCGCTTCCGCTTCGGCATAAAAACGCCGGACTTCTTGTTCCCCCGCAAGTTGCCCAGCCAAAATCATCTTGAGGGCTACGGTTCGCTTGAGATTGACCTGCCGCGCCTTGTAGACGACGCCCATGCCACCCCGAGCAATTTCTTCCAGCAGTTCATAATCGCCGAAGTAGCGCAGCTTGCTGCCAATTCCCGGAGGCTTCGCTGACGTAGAATTGGCTATCGCATCTGACGAGAGGAGTGTTGCATCGACGTTGGGCAGTTGTGGACCTGCATCGACGTCAGTTTTGAACGGCTGAGCCATCAGATCGAAGCGGGCCTTGTCGAGAAAGAATTCCTGGAGCTCCGCAGCAAACTCAGGATGCCGTGCGAGCAGTTCTACTGGATCGGGATTCAGACCCGCTTCGGTTTGTTGGATGAATTCCGCCAGGATGCCGTTGAGCCGCGCTTCCGCTTCAGAGTCACCGATCGATTCTGACGTCATGGCGTTCGACCTTTCTTCAAGCACGTGTCGGCTCGGCTCACTCTGGGACAGTCAGCAATTCCCGCAATCGCCTGAGTCCTCGTTTTAGAAGGCCGGCGACGGCTGCAGGAGTCCGGTCCATATGCTCCGCGATCGCGGCCAAAGTCCAATTCTCCCAATTCTGCAGGACCAGTGCTTCGCGTTGCGCGGACGGCAGTTCCGCCAACGCGTCAGCCAATCGGATCGCCAGTTCATGTTGATCCAGCTTCTGGCTCGGAGTCGACTGCTCGGCAGCCAGCCACATGCCGATCTGCTGTGATGATTGCTCGATCTGCATTTCCAGCGACACTTCACGGCCCACATCCCGCTTTTTCCGTCCCACGGCTCGCAAAGCGTCGACCAGATTGTTGGCCAGAATCTGGCGCAACCACGCGGCCTTTTCCGCGCCGGATGTACCGCGAAACTGGTCACGCTTTTGATACGCATCCATTAATGTCTGCTGCACCACGTCGGAAGGATCGAGTCTCTCACGCGATCGCGGATCAATCTCCATGCGGGCCAGCAACATCAAATACTGCCGGTAGCGGTTCAACTCCGAACTAGTGTCCAAAATGCGGTTTCCCCCAGGTCCCTATTCATATGGACGACAACCGCGCCAAAACAGGGCGCTGGAATATTAGAAATTTTTTCAGCTCACGAGTTAGCCCTTGGGTGAGGTGATTTACATGACAACTGACGATTCACGTAAGTATTGTTGCACTTTTAGAAAGAGGCCACCATCGACCCTGTGTCGGTGGAGCCATGACTGGTCGGCTAGCAAAAACTTTTAAAAAAACTCCGCGCAGCGTGTAGTCTGCATTGTCCCCTGCCGCCGCGACAGCCCGGATTCTCAGTACAGGGCGGCATCACTTATGACACGGACTTGAATTAATAGCGAACTCTGCGGCGGCAGGGGACAATCCAGACGTAAGCGATGAGAAAACTTGGAATGGACTTTTGCTAGCTTGCCAGTCAGCGCTCCACCGACGCGGGGTCGGTGGTGGCGGTCTTGCATTTGCGCACGAATGGATCGCAACAAAACCGCAGGTTCTTTTCAAACATTCATTTAATAAGAACCTTGAGCGTCGTGATGATGTGCATCATCCCAGCCCTCGATTTACGGCTTCGCTCGCTTGTAGACAGATGCCATCGCACCTGTGTCCGCTTTCGTTTTGAACTCGGTGGGACGTTTCTGATCTGGGCTGCCAGCCCGGCAAAACTTCAGCGTGTCGTCATCGATCTGATAAATGCCCTTGAAGGACTTCCCCTTGTCAGGTCCTTCGGTGTATTTGGCGTCCGTGGCCTTCGGTTTCTGGGTCGCGTCGACCTTGAACGTTCCGCCCGCGATCACTTTGTCCCCAACTTGAATGACGAATTTGTCCCCAGTGAAAATGGCTTTGGTATTTTTCTGCGGTTTAACTTCTTTTCCATCTCGCTCCAGACTGACCATGTCCCAGGTCCCTTCCAACTCAGTCTTTCCGTCTTCAGCCGCCCGGATCTGGGAAACGGCCAGAATGGTGATGGCCAAAAACAATGTGCAGTAACAAAAAGTTTTCATGCTTTGTCCTTTCGGGATTTCGTAACCGACTTTCATGTCCTTGGAAGGGATGTTCATGCATCACCTCTCGCCCGCTTGTCCGCCTTCTTCCGTTTGGGACGTGTTTCAGGCGTTTCTTCAATGTGACGCACGACTTCGCTTTCGGCTTCCGGGTAGCCGCCGCGACGGGCGGCTTGCTCGCGGGCGTGTTCGATGGCCTCGTGCAGCCGTGCTTCCAGCAATTTCAATGGCGGTAGTTCTGTCAGATACATCACGGGCGAGAGGGTCCTTTATTGGAATGAGTGCATGAAAATGTGACCAGCTCAATTGTGTCGACAGCGCCGACACAATCTCTTCATCGGGGAATACTTGGGAGAGTTGAATCATCCGGGCGACTTCAGCATAGCTAAAACCGCGTCCATATTCCGCTGTCAATTCTCGTGACACTGTCACGAGAATTTGTTTCCCGTATTCCGCTCGGCCACCATTGAGGTTTTCTTTCAAGAGCCGCTTCCCCACGTGCCAACAGACCATGGTGTGCGTCGAATTCGCCACAGTGGCGACCCGCTGGCGGGCGGCTTGGATAAGACCACGCAAATCGGCTAGCAGTCGCGCCTCGTCGACAACGGCAACGACCTCAGACGCCGCGACACGCGTTCGTTTCGTTTGTTTGATCAGTTTCGAGGGTGGCTTCTCGAAGGTCTTTGAAGTCGGTTTGGACTTCTTGCTCATTTTGATAGTCCTTCGATGATCTTCAGAATGCGGTCGGTGACGTCTTTGCACCGACGGCTACTGCGGACCGCTCATAGAATGTTCGGGCCGATTGGGACTTATGTTACGATGTGTCCTAGCATACGGACGGGTGAAGTGACTTGCCAGCGAAAGGCCTGACGATATGGACGAAGACCTTATCCAAATGACACGCGAGCAGCTCATTAATGAGGTGCAGAAGCTGCGGCAAGGCATTCGACAACACCGCGATTGCAGCGGACAAGACCTGTGTTGGTATCATCCTGCACTATGGAGTTTACTACCCGATCAGACTGATCCGGTTCCCGTCGTTCCGGAATGGCCAGAATTCCTCCACGGTTGTGTCAAATACAGACAGTCGCTTGACGAGCAGGGCGCTCGGACCCCGACCGATTAGGCGTCGCTACGTTTTCAGGACAATCTTCCCGGCAACATGTCGGCCATGGCTGAGTTGCAGCGCCTCTTTGGCCTGCTCAAGTGGAAGAACCGCTTGCACGAGCGGGCGGAGCTTTCCGTCGTCGATGATCTTTCCGATGTCAGCCAGGCGCCGGCTATCGGGCTTGACGCCGATCATTATGGCTCGGACGCCGTTTTCCCTCGCCAGGTCCTGCGGTGGTTCTTCTGTCAATGCGACAAGGATTCCGCCTTTTTTGAGAACTCCGAACGATCGCGTCTGCGAATCATCGCCTTGAGTGTCGAGCACGATGTCCACATCACGCACGTGATCTTCAAAGCGGGTGGTCTTGTAGTCGATCGCTTCATCGCAACCGAGCTCTCGGATCAGTTTAAGATGTTCCGCGCCGGAAGCGGTGCCGATCACCCGCGCACCGCGAGCCTTTGCGAGTTGCACTGCCATCGACCCGACTCCGCCAGCCGCCGCGTGGATCAGCACTGTCTGCCCCGCGACCAGGTTAGCGGCGTCAAACAGCGCCTGATGTGCCGTCAGCGCGGCGATAGGTACAGCCGCGGCCGTGGGGAAATCGACGGTCCTGGGCTTGATTGCGAAGGCCGTCTCATCGGCAACAGTATACTCGGCGTATGCGCCGTTGCCGGACAAATCGATCATCCCGAAAACTTCATCGCCGGGCTTGAACCGCGTCACAGACTCACCCAGCTTGTCAACGATTCCTGCCAGCTCCCAGCCCAGCGTCAGGGGCAAGCGGTGGTCCAACCATGAGCGGGCTTTCCCCTCGGCGATCATCCAGTCTAGTGGGTTCACGCCTGCCGCTTTCACGCGGACGAGAACCTGTCCGCGCCGCGGCTCCGGGCGGGGAGCCTGCTCGATTTTCACTCCGGTTGGATCACCGTAGGAGTGGATTCGCGCGGCCCGCATGGTTTCCGTCGAACGCGGTTGCGAGCGATCGTCCCGCGTCGAACCTTCGGACAGTTTGCTGAACGGAGTCCCTCCCTCGTGCCACCTCCTCTGTACGAAGTGTGGAAACTCAGGTTCAGGTTCAGGTTCTGACTCGAGCCACCCATTCGCAAACCCTGCCTGACGCAGTCCGCGCCAGAGATAGGGACATCGCCGCGTGAGGTTCCAAATCAGGCCCGTGCGGTGATTCTCAATCATCATCACGATCGGACCCTGATCCAATCCGTAATTCAGGGGGCTGATCCAATCGCCGAATGTCGGATTCAGGCTGGAGCGCAGCCCGTATTCACTGCGCAATGTGGGATAGGTGCGAAGCAGCTCTCGAAGCGTGTCAATGACGAGTTCCGGTGCGAACGGGATTGATGCGGCGACGGCGCCGGGCGACAGCGTGCCATCATCAGGTCCTTCGGGGACTCCCCGAGCTTCGTACATCCAGAAATCACGATCGACCTTTTCAATCCTCTTCGTCGCTGGTCCAGGACCGTCGCTGGCGCTGACGCCCCAGCCGAGCGATCCATACCCGCGGAACTTGTGCGGATTTTCCTCGGCGTACTTTTGCTGCACGCGTACTGCCCGGCAACTGTTCTCGAAGTAGTCGATCTGCTTGCCTCGCATAAACTCATCGGCAATTCCACGCAGTTCAAGCCAGCAGTGACTGAGCTGGTGAATAAAAAGCGGACCCTCATGAAGGTATTCGATTCCATATTGCTGTCGCCATTCAAATGTCTTCTGCCACGCGCCGTAGCATTGTGGAGGCAGCGGAAAGGTGGACGATCCCAGAGCGAGTACGTGCATCAATAATGATTCATCGTATCCCTGATAGCGATAGCTGATAAAGCCGCCTTCCGGGCTGCCGCCATGGATGATTGTGACATCGTCGTCCGTCTCGGTCGGCCAACCATTCGCATTGCACGGAACTCCGTACAGGGCCCACTGCCAGTCAGCACGTCGATAAAGAGCGTCGGCCGTTACGCGGATCTCGC
>JADMIO011222229.1_pt1:0-15000 | contig 16054 bp, 17 predicted proteins | sample 8958161 | NCBI WGS metagenome assembly JADMIO01 (sample SAMN16585339, study PRJNA669376) | soil metagenome | isolation source: Crop rotation soil | place: USA: Cullars Rotation, Alabama | collected 2011
TGACCAGGTCAAGAGGCTGCGACGGACGCGGCCCACGTGTCGACCCGCGCAATTATTGATGAGAGACATCCGACCTCCTTCGTTTGCAAGACACAACTGTTCACAGTGCAGGGGCAATAGCATCGGCTTGCTTCAGGCGTCAACGACTTTCTAGTGGGTTGTCACCACTCTCTTCGTCCCAATTACGGAATTAGGGATTCACACGAGCCAGCCGACAACCCATCTCCCTCCGTGGCTCAGTAAACGCCCGACCGGACCCGCCCTGACGCCCGGGCATTTCGACTGTGATTCCACACGTTTCAGCTCGCGCTTCGCCGAAGGGCGGCACCACGAGGGTCACCGTGGGCCTCACCGTTGCGCTGCAGGCCGACCAGCGCGCCGATGCTAGTGTGACGAACTACGATCGGCTTGATGCCGTGCTGGCCAGGCGCGTCGATGCGTCCTGCGTGCCTGCGCGGAGGCAGCCACAGGCCGGCGGCGATACCCGTTCCTCGCAGCGTTTCCACGGACAGCGTGAGCCCGGGCTCCTCGGTGTGAGCTTCTGGTGGGCGGGTAGTGTCTCAGTTTGAACTGAGTCACTGCCCGGAGATCGTGTCACCCGGCAACGCTCCCGCGGAGACCGGCCGCATCAAGCGCGGCCTCGCGCGACTGTTCTCGGGCAGCGCGGCTTGACCTTCGTCGGGCCGAGACCGACTCAGTACGGCACGCGCGTCAGTACCCGGATCCGGTTCGACATCAGGTCGGAGTAGTAGATGCGACCGTCGGGCGCGACGGCGAGATCCTCCGGACAGGCCGCTTCGGCGAGCAGGCCCGGTCCGCCGTCGCCCGCGCCGCCACTGCCGCCGTTTCCCGTGCCCGCGATGGCGATCACGGAGCCCAGCTTGTCGACGAGCGCGATGCGGTTGTCGGTCATCGGGCCGATGAGCACGTTGCCGTCCGCATCGCCATCCACGCCACAGTTCTCGTAGAAACGTGCGCGGATCGCCGGGCCGCCGTAGCCCGAGTGGATGCCGACCGCGCCGATCGGAAGGCCGGCCACGTGCTTCACCGTACCCAGTGGATCCACGGCGAACACGCGCTGCGTACCGGCCTCGCCCACGAACAGCGTGCCGTCGAAGCCGAAGTGGAGCCCGTACGTGACGCCCAGAGTGGACGGTGTTCCCGGCACGGTCGAGACGAACGTGTGGATGATTCCGCTCGTATCGACGTAGCGGACCGACTCCGTCCCCGTCGGCGTATTGCACAGGACTCCCAGCAGCGGCGAATTCGTGAAGAACACCCGTCCCATCGCGTCGACCGCGACGCCGTCCGGCGCAACGATTTTGGCCGCGAGCGCCGGGCCACCGTCTCCCGAGGTGCCGGCGACGCCGGTGCCGGCGAAGGGCGCGATCGGACCGCCGCCGGCGGGGATGACCTTTACCTGCTGCTCGCAGCGGTTCGTCACGTAGACGTCGCCGTTCGGCCCGGCCGCGACGCCCACCGGGAACGAGGGCGTCGAAGACAGAACGCTTTCGACACCGCCCGCCGTCACCTTCTTCACGCGCGAAAAGCCCGAGTCCGCGATGTAGAGCGTACCGGCCGCGTCCACATCGATGCCGTGCGGGCCGGAGATTGTCCCGACGTCGCGCGTGTCGATGCGATACTGCACCGGCGTTCCGCCCGACGCGGAACACGAGTAGCGCGTGCGCACGGTGTCGCACGCGGGGCCGATGCAGCAGAGGTTCGCCCCATGGAGCGTGCGCGCGGTCGCGAGCACCGCCTCCTCGAGCTGGCAATCGAGACAGTCGAGGAGATCGTCGGACGAGAAAGGCGTATTCAGCGCGCTCATCTGCGAGAACGTGCACGGATCGGCGCGCGCGCCGCAGAACGCGATCGAGGTCGGGAGCTGCCCCGAGCACAGCATCGAATAGCCCAGGTTGGTGAACGGGTTGGTGGCACCGCACGCGCTCACGGCCGAGGCGCGCCAGGCCGCGACGGCCGCGTCGGGATCGAAGCACGAAGCGATGCTCACCGCGCCCGGCTGGGCGAGGCACGTCGCCGACGCGTCGAGCACGCTGCGAAGGGCCTGCAGGCCCGCCGAGCCGATCGCGCTGTGGCAGGTGGTGGAAGGCGCGTCGTTCGCGAACAGCCGGTCGACGGCCCAGCGCACGATCTCGCCGAGCTTGCAGGCGAAGCAGTCACCGAGCCCGGACAGCGTGCCGCTGGGGCCGGTGCACGACGACGGAGCCGCGTCGCAGGTCGTCAGGTAGCCGAGGTCGCGCCAGACGTCGATGCCGTTGCAGGCTGCCGTGATCGCGCCGATCATCGTCGTCCTCTGCGTGTTCAACGTCGCGGTGGCGCTCGCGGACGTGAGGCAGCTCGTCATCGACAGCGGCTGTCCGGGATCGGCGCATCCCTCGGCCAGATCCAGGAGGAGGTTCGCGTAGGCGAGGCCGCCCATCTCGATGGTCCGCTGGCAGGCCAACGTCTCGTCCGACGGCATGGTGCTGGTCGTCGTGCTGCCGCCGACGGTCGTCGTCGATGTGGTCGTCGGCGACGGCGGGTCACCGGGCACGGCGGGCGTGCAGACATACTTCGGCTTGAGCTTCGTGATCGCGTGCTCGCCGAAGCGGTCGCTGGCCGTCCGCGCGGCGGGCGCGGTGTCGGGACAGGAGGCCCGATAGCACAGACGGTCGACGTCCAGGCCCGGACCGCCGATCGGGAAGAGCGTCGGCTGGTTGCTCGAGACGACCATGGCCGACGCGCCGACGCAGAGGAGCTTCGCGCGCTTGAGCTCGCAGCCGCTCGCGGCGTCACCGGCAGGGGTCATGTCGACCGTCGCCGACGTCTTGAGCACGTCCTTGCCGGTGTAGCAGGCCAGGTGGTCGAGCACGGTCGAGGTGGGCACCGCCGGCCCCGGCACGGCGGGCGTGCAGAGAAGCCGCGGCGTCAGCTTCTTGAGGGTGTGCGTGCCGAATTGATCGCTCTCTCGCTCACTCGGCGGCCGCTCGTTGCAGCGCACCTTGTAGCAGATGCGGGCATCGGAGAGGGGAGGCCCGTCGATCGGCAGGATCGGCGTGCGCGACGTGACGACCGACTTCGTCGCGGGGCTGCAGTAGAGCTTTGCACGTCCGAGCGTGCAGCCGGCGGACATGCCGAGCCGCTGCGCGTCGATCGTCACCGTCGCCTCGACGGCGAGCGAGTCCGTCAGCTTGTGGCAGAAGAGATGGTCGTCGACTGCTGCGGCGCTGCGCTCGGGAACGGCAAACAGGATCACGACCGCGGCCACCCGTGCGGCATGATCCCATCTCATGCCTTCACCGGATGCGCTTCCGTTCGATCCGGCCGATCTCGACGATGCCGCCCGTGTCGCCACCGAGGGTCGCGGTCACGGCGGGCACGTGCAGGATCATTCGCGCCTTGCCCGGACCGCCGATGACGGCGTTCACGGTGAACTGGACGGCCGCGGCGCTGAGGTAGGGTCCGGGCGGATTGCTGAAGACGTCCGGGAACACGAACATCGAGAACTCGCCCGAGAAGGTGGCCGTGTCGCGCCGGATCGCGAGCGTGCCGGCATTCACGCGTCCTTGCAGCGTCATGAGCTGGCAGCCTTTCCAGCCGCCCACGTCCGGCCCGAACATGCTGCACAGGAAGAACCCGCCGTCCGCATCGCAGGCGAACGAGAACTCCGAAGGCGACGCGATCGTGATCCCGGGAAGCTCCGCGCCGATCCGTCCGGCGCCTACGACCCGGACACCGCGTGCGGCCCGTGCCAGCGGCGGCGCCGCGAGGCCGGCCGCGCCGGCGCCCGCAAGGGTCATGAAACGGCGTCGCGAGAGCGGCACTGGGCGCTTCATGAGTCGACGAAGTTCCTACTGCTCGAGCGCCGGCGGCGTCAACGTTTGGCTCCAGAAAAATCCAGACCACGCGCCGGGGCCCCCAAAACGCAACGTCCGATAAGGAACGTTATGTTAACTCTTGGATCCGACGCTCCGTAGCGCACGCACTCGGAGGCGAACGGCGATCGCAGCAAGCGTCGTCCAGGCGCGGCGGCGGTCCTGCGGCGACACCGCCCCGCTTTCGAGGGCGATCCGCAGGATTCGGAGGAGCCGCGCGCGACGGCGGACGAGCTCGGTGCGATGGCGATGACCGTCCGGTAGCACGAGCCGTAGAAACCGCATCATGGTGCGCGGCTCGGCCAGGATCTCCCGGCGTCGTGCGACGGCGCGGCCGAACGCCTGGGCGGCCTCCGCATCGGAGCCAGCGGCATACAGCTCGGCGGCAGCCCGGAGATCGGCGTGCTCGAACGCCGATGGCTCGAGCTGCCGGAGCGCGTGCGGCAGCTCCGCATCCGCGAAGAAACGCTCGAGGATCTCGCGGGCCACGCCGTGCACGAGCGTGAGGCGCTCGTGGCTCTGGCCGGGATGGATCCGGTAGTCGCACAGTGCTTCGTCGACGACCGCCCATTCGACGCCGGTCCGGCCGAGGCGCAGGAAGAGATCCCAGTCCTCGTTGACGGGACAGCGTGCGTCGAAGCCGCCGGCGGCTTCGACGACCCTCCGGCGCATGACGACCGCTACCGGGTGGAAGAGGTTCCCGAGCACGAGCCGTGGGAGCAGGTCGCCTTCGACGCGGGGCCACCCCTGCTCCGGCAGCGGCCGTCCGGCCTCGTCGACGAGCCGCCAGCCGCAATAGACGGCGCCGACTTCCGGGCGCTCGGCCAGGACGGCGATCTGGCGCTCCAGCTTTCGCGCATGAAATCGATCGTCGGCGTCGAGGAGCGCGACGTACTCGCCGGTCGCCGCGGCGAGCGCGCGGTTCCGCGCCGCAGACGGTCCGGCGTTCGCCTGCCGGAGGCACTGCACCCGCGGGCCGAAGGACGCGGCGATCGCCGCGCTGTCGTCGCGCGACCCGTCGTCGCAAACGACGACCTCCACGTCGCGATGGGTCTGTGCGAGCGCGCTCTCGATGGCCTCCCGGAGGTAGCGGCTCGCGTTGAAGCACGGGATCACGACGCTGGCGCGGCCGGGAACGTACCGCGTCATGCGCTCATTCGAGGTAGCCGAGCGCACGCAGGTGATCGGCCACCTGCTCTTCATCTTCGCCCGACCGCCAGCCGCCCTCACCGCCCGCCGGTCCTTCGACCATCGGGTCCTGGTACGCCGCCGGGTGCGCCGCGAGATGCGCGGGATCGACCGTCGCATGCATCAGCGGCGCCTCGACGTCACTCGGAATCGGAACGTCGAGCGCATAGAGCGTCGTCGGCGCGATCGCCTCGATGGGATGTGCGTCGCTCCGCCCCCGCGCCGCGAATGGGCCACCCGCGACGAGATACAGCCCGTCCGGATCGTGCGTGCCCGTGTATCCGAGCTCCTCGAACTCGCCGAAGAGCTCGGGCTGACGCAGCTCGCGGCGGAGGCTCTCGAACAGGACGCCGTAGCGCGGCATGCACTGCACGACGACGTCGGGCGCCTCCCCGACGAACGGGCCTCGGTAGAGCTCTTCGCGTCGCCAGACGTTCGCGAACACCGGTCGCCCCTGCGCGTCGCGGAGCTTCGCGAGCCCGTCGCGGATCTCGTCGCGGATGCGATCATACTCCGCGCCCGGCGACACGGCGCCGTTCGGATATCGGCCCGTGACGTTGATCCACACACCTGCCGTCCCGGTGAAGATCGTCTCTGCCCATGCGTGGCTGCGCGCGCGGTCGACGAGGATGAAGTCGGTCGTGTCGTACCGCGTGCGCCACGGCTCCGGGAAGAGCTTCCGGACGACGCGCCGGCGCGTCGTCCAGAACGGCCGTCGCTTGAGATGGCCGTGATCGGCGAGCCAGCGGTTGATGCGCACGGAGCGCTCCGGTTTCTGTCCGAACCCGTGGTCGGACAGCACGATCACCGCGGTATCCGGCCCGACCGCATCGAGCACACGGCCGACGGCGCGGTCCATCTCGGTGTAGACGTTCAAGACGGCGTCGCGCACCGCCGGCTCGTCGGGCGGCGGGCCCTGCCGCTTCGGATCCACGTACTCCCAAAAGTAGTGCTGCACGCGGTCGGGCGCATAGAAGACGACGCACAGCGCGTCGACGGGCCGCGCGGCCATGACACGCACCGTGGCCTCGCCGCGAAGTCGCGTCTGGCGCGCGATGCCCTCGAGGTAGGCGAGCGCGCGCGGGCGATAGTCGGAATCGGTGCGCCGGAGATTCTTCGGCGGCGGCAGATCGATCTCGTACTCGCCGAGCTCGCCGGCGACTTCCGGCGGATCGGTGAACGTCTGCCCCGGCGGGGTCAGCATGCAGCCGACCACGAAGCCGTTCGGCACCGGTCGGATGGGGTACGAAGGCGGCACGTTGATGACGCCGACGCGCTTACCTGCCGCCGCGGCGACGTCCCAGATCGTCGTTGCTCGGAGATCGCGCGCGTTCGCGATGCCGGTGCCGTCGTAGCGGTTCCATGGCAGGCGCTTGAAACCGTACACGCCGTGTCCGCCGGGATTCTTGCCGGTCATGAACGAAGACCATGCGGGCAGCGTCAGCGCAGGGACGGTCGAGCGTAGCGTGCCCCACGTACCGCGTCGCATGAGCGCCGCGAGCGCGGGCAGTCTGCCCGCATCGGCCCACGGCGCGAAGAGATCCCAAGTGGCGCCGTCGAGCCCGATGATGAGCACCTTCGGCGACGCCACGGGCGCTTCCTATTGCCGCACGGGCGTCGGCGCAACTTGACTTCGAAGGTGGCGGCGCATACCGAGCCGCCGCATGCCGTGGCGTCGCGCCGGTGCGCTCGCGCTCGGCGCGACGCTCGTCCTTTGCGCCTCGCTCGACGCGGAATCGCTCGCACGCCCGAACGTCGTCTTCGTCTTGCTGGACACGACGCGCGCCGATCACTTCGGCAGCTGGGGCTACCCGGTCGACACGACGCCGGTGCTCGACGCATTGGCGGCGCGCGGCGTGCGTTTCCGTCGCCACTACGCGAACTCGCACGCGACGCGGCCCTCGATGCCGCAGCTCATGAGCGGTCGCTACTATCGCGACAACATCCTCGCGCCGTTCCAGCCGAACGCGCATCCGCGCGAGATGACGTTCGCCCGCCCCGACCCGACCGCAGTGCTGCTGCCGCGGTTGTTCCACGACGCAGGCTACGTGACGCAGGGAGTGAGCGCGCACACGTGGGTGTCGCCCGACAGCGAGCTCGGGCGCGCCTTCGACCGGTTCGAGCTGCTGCCGTTCACGACGAAGGAGGCCCACGGCGACGCCACGCCGCTCGTCGATCGGGCGCTCGCGATGTGGCAGGCGCGGGATCAGAGCCGTCCCCTCCTCCTCTACGTCCACTTCATGGACATGCACATTCCGCGGCGCCTCCCCGAGGGTGAATCGCTCCGTCCGGTGCCCGGATACGACTGGCACGAGCGTTTCCGTCCGGACGGCGAGCCCGCGTTCGATCGCGATCGGCGAGAATGGTCGCGCTACGACGCGTCCGACTTCACGGCGGACGACCGCGCGCACTATACCGCCGTGTACGACACACGTCTCCGCTACGCGGACACGCAGCTCGGGCGCCTGTTGGCAGCCCTCGAGCGCGACGACCCGGGGCTGCGGCACACCGTGGTCGTCGTCACGGCGGACCACGGCGAGGAGCTCGGCGAGAACGAGCGCATCGAACATCCGCCGTCGCTGAGCGATGCCGTCCAACACATCCCATGGATCGTCGCCGGCGGCGGTCTGGCCCGCGGGCAGCGCTGCGAGGGGTTCACGCAGCACGTCGACGTCGTGCCGTCGTTGGCGGCGCTGCTGGCGCTGCCGATGCCGGCGGGCACGCATGTCGACGGCGCCTCGTGGTTCTCCGGCGGCGGCCTGCGGGCCGGATGCGGCCGCCCTGCCGCGTACTACGCGTGGGAGGAATACCGCGGCGCCCGGCGCGGTCGTTACGCGATGGTCGAGTATCCACCGGCGAGCATCGAGGCGCGCTGCGCCGGCGCCCGTCGGCTCTTTCGCATCGACGGGCAGCGGCAACGCCCGATCGCGGGACCGTCGGCGGACCGGCGTATGGCGCAGCTCGCCCGCGACACCGAAACGGAGCTCGGCGCGCGGGAGCGCGCGTATCGGGCGGCGCGGTACGGCACGCCGCACGACGCCTTCCTCCTTCGCACCGACTTCTGGGGACTCGAGCCGGCAACGTCGATCCGCTGCGTCACCGTGAACGACGACACGCCACGCAGCACGCTCGTCGCGCCCGGATGGTTCACGACCGGCCGCGGGGTCGCGCTCACGGACGGCACGCCCGCGCCCACGGGGATCACCGTCGCCGTCCCGCCGGGACCGTACGAGGTCGAGGCCGCGCTGCGGCCCATCCCACCGGCGCCGTGGCTCTTCGGGGTCGGTCGGTGGCGACGGCGGTCGTTCCGGAAGGACATACCGTCGGAATTTCGCGCGCTCGGCACCGTCGATGCCTCGGGCGGCGAAATCCGCCTTCCGGTGCTGCCCGACGTGCTCGCCGGCAGCCACGTTCTGGCGCTACGCCTCACACCGCCCGGCGTGAGCAAGGACGCGCCGCCGGCGATGGACCCGGCCCAGCACGAGCGCTTGAAAGCGCTCGGCTACGTCCAGTGACCGCTCAGACGCGCTCGTACGGGTCGAAGAGCTTCTTGTACTCTTCGAGCGCGAAGCGGTCCGTCATGCCGGCGATGTAGTCCGCGATCACGCGCGGCATGGTCTGGTCCTCGCCGACGGTTCGCCCGGTCACGTGCGGCGGAAGCTGCCGCGGCTCGTGCATGTACACCTCGAAGAGCGCGCTCATGATGCGGTCCGCCTTCTGGGTCATGCGGGTCACGCGATGATGGTGATACAGGCGATCGTACAGGAAGCTCTTGAGTGCACGGTGCCGCTCCGCCATCTCGGGGGAGAATTCGATGAGACGCGGCTTCACGCGCCGTACCGCCGCCAGCGAGTCGATGCCTTCGTTGGCGATGCGCGCCTCGAGCGTCTCGGCCAGGTCGCCCACCATCCAGTCGATGAGACGGCGCACGGCCTGATAGCGCGCGACCTTCTCCGTGCCCTGCTCGACGACTTTCGTGGCCTCGCGCCAGGCATCGGCCCACACGGGAATCGTGAGTAGGTCGTCGTTGTCGATCAGGCCCGACTGCAGGCCGTCGTCGACGTCGTGCGCCGTGTAGGCGACCTCGTCGGCGAAGTCGACGATCTGTGCCTCGAGGCACGGGGCGGACTCGGCGCCGAACTCGACCACCTGCGGGCGGTCGTAGCGCGTGGAGTGCTTCACGATGCCCTCGCGCACCTCCCAGGAGAGATTGAGGCCGCGGAACTTCGGATAGCGTTCCTCGAGCACGTCGACGATGCGCAGGCTCTGCGCGTTGTGCTCGAAGCCGCCGTAGTCGGTCATCAGGCGATCGAGTGTCCGCTCTCCGGCATGCCCGAACGGCGTGTGCCCGAGGTCGTGAGCCAGCGCGACGGCTTCCGCGAGGTCCTCGTTGAGCGCCAGCATGCGCGCGAGCGTGCGGGTGACCTGCGCGGCCTCGACGGTGTGCGTCAGCCGCGTGCGGTAGTAGTCGCCTTCGTGGTTGACGAAGACCTGCGTCTTGTACTCGAGGCGCCGGAACGCCGTCGAGTGGATGATCCGGTCGCGGTCGCGCTGGAACACCATGCGCGACGGATGCTCGGGCTCGGCATGCACTCGTCCGCGAGACTCGCCGCTGCGCATGGCATAGGGCGCCAACGCGGCGGCTTCGCGCGCTTCGAGCGCCTGCCGTCCCGGCTGCACGCGGCGATCAGCTCGCCGACTCGCCCTCGGACTCGACCACGACCTGAATCGTGGCGCGGACGTCGCGGCTCATCTGGATCACCACGGGGAATGTCCCGAGCTGCTTGATCGGCTCCTCGAGAAGGATGCGCCGGCGCTCGACCGAGTGTCCCTTGGCCGACAACAGGCGCTCGATGTCGAGGTTCGTCACCGAGCCGAACAGCCGGCCCTCCTCGCCTGCGCGTGCCTTGACCGTCACCGAGAGCCCTTCGAGCTTGGCGGCCGCGCCTTCGGCGCTCTTCCGATCACGCTCGGCTTTGACCGCGATCACCCGCTTCTGGTGCTCGAGCTCGGAGACGTTCTTGCGGCTGGCCTCGACGGCCAGACCGCGCGGGTAGAGGTAGTTGCGCGCATAGCCGGGCCGCACGCGGACGATGTCGCCGATGCCGCCCAGGTTCGGAACGTCTTCGCGAAGGATCACTTCCACTGCCATGACCGCCGATCTCCTTAGGGATACACGGTGGTGTACGGCAGCAGCGCCACCGTCCGCGCCTGCTTGATCGCTGCCGTGAGCCGGCGCTGATGGCGGGCGCAGTTGCCCGTGATGCGTGCCGGAATGATCTTGCCGCGCTCGCTGAGGAACGTACCGAGCGTGCGCGCGTCCTTGTAGTCGATCGCCATCTGCTTGTCGGCGCAGAACCGACAGACCTTTCGGCGGCCCAGTCCCCGCCGGCGCGCCGGACGGGCCGCGCCTCGTTCTCCACGCATCGCCACCTAGGCACCCTCCCCTTCGGCCACCTCGAAGTCGGCCGGCGCTTCTTCGGAATCGGCGGCCTCCGCTTCGGGCGGACGCTGCTGGCGCAGCGTCGCCGGCGGCGCGTTCTCCGCCTGCTGCACCGAGATGAAGCGCAGCACCGGATCCATGAGCTTGATGTTGCGCTCGGTCTCGCGCAGTCCGCGGACACCGATGCGATATTCGAACAGCACGTAGATCGCGCGCCGCTGCTTCCCTATCGGGTACGCGAGGTCTCGCGTTCCCCACTCCAGCACCTGACTCACGGTCCCACCCTGGTCCTCGATCAAGGACTTGATGCGGGTCGCGAGATCCTTCGCTCCCGGTTCGCCCTGCTCCGCATGGATCAGAACGAGCGTCTCATAGCGGCGATCCGCCATGCATGGCCTCCTGTTGGGTTACCCTTCGCTCTTCTTGGCCGACTTGGCCTCGGCTTCGGGGGCCGCCGCTGCGGCGGCGCCCGCCTCCGGGGCGGCCGGCGCGGCGCCCTCGGCCGCCACTTCGCCCGGCTTCGTTTCGATCGACGGCGGCAGAACGGTCACGATCGTCCGCGTGGGGTCGCCGACGAGCGTCACCCCCTCCGGCAACGTGAGGTCCGACGCGTGCACGGCATCGTGGATGTCGAGCGCCGTGACGTCGACCTCGAAGAAGTCCGGAATCTCCGTCGGCAAGCACTCGACCTCGATCTCGCGGAGGATCGGCTGCAGGATGCCGCCGTTCACCACGCCGACGGCCTTGCCGACGAAGTGGATCGTGACTTCGACCGTCAGACGCTCGGTCAGGTCGACCTCGTAGAAGTCGGCGTGCAGCGCGCGGCCCGAGACGGGATGCATCTGCATCTCGCGAACCAGGACCATCTTCTCGTGCAGCTCGGCGTCGCTGCCGCCGTGCACCAGGCGGATCAGATGCGCGCCTTCGAGATGCACGACCTTCTTTTCGAACTCGTCTGCCGCCACGGTGATCGACGTCGTCGTCCGCTTCGGACCGTAGAGGATACCGGGCACGCGACCCGCGGCCCGCAGGCGGCGCATGGCGCCTTTGCCCTGCTCCGCGCGTCGCTCGATGGTGATCTCGACCGTTTCCATTCTCAAACCCTCACACGAATAGCGAGCTGATCGACGCTTCCTCGTGAATGCGTCGGATGGCTTCCGCGAGCAGCGGTGCCACGGGCAGCACTTTGATCTTGCCGACGCGCCGCGCCGGCTCCGACAACGGCACGGTATCGGTCACGATGAGCTCGTCGATGACCGATGCCTCGATGCGCGCGATGGCCGGGCCGGACAGCACCGAATGCGTCGCGCACGCGAGAACCGATGGGGCCCCGGCCCGACGTACGGCTTCCGCTGCGGTGCACAACGTGCCGGCGGTATCGACCATGTCGTCGACGAGCACGGCGATGCGCGCATCGACGTCGCCGATGATCTGCATGTCGGCGACGACGCCGGGACGGCTCCGCCGCTTGTCGATCACGGCGAGACTCGCGTCGAGCCGTTTTGCAAAGGCGCGCGCCCGTTCCACGCCGCCCGCGTCGGGTGAGACGACCGTCACCTTCCGGTCGCCGAGGCGCTCCCGAAGGTACTGCAGCAGGATCGGCGTGGCGTAGACGTTGTCGACGGGAATGTTGAAAAAACCCTGGATCTGTCCGGCATGCAGATCGACCGTCAGGACACGCTGCGCGCCGGCGGCGGTGATGAGATCGGCGATCAGCTTGGCGCTGATGGGGACGCGGGGGGCGACCTTTCGGTCCTGCCTCGCATACCCGTAGTACGGGATGACGGCGGTGAGCCGCTTCGCCGACGCGCGCTTGAACGCGTCGAGCATCAGCAGCAGCTCCATGATGTTGTCGTTGGTAGGCATACAGGTCGACTGCACCACGAAGACGTCGCCGCCCCGGACGTTCTCCGTGATCTCGACCTGGCATTCGCCGTCGCTGAAGCGACCGATCTCCGCGCCGCCGAGCGGTACACCCACACCCTCCGCGATGGCGCGGGCGAGGGTCGGGTTGGAGGTCCCCGAAAACAGCTTGATCTCGTCTTTCACTCGGCCTTCGGTCCTGCGTTTCTCTTGGTGAGCTGGGCGGGAAGGATTCGAACCTTCGGTGCCGGATCCAAAGTCCGGTGCCTTACCAACTTGGCGACCGCCCAAAGTGCTGCGCTCGCCGTCCCGCGAAACGCGCGATGCTAGTTTCGACCTCGTTCGAAGTCAACTGTTTACGGGGTCTCGCGTGCCGTTTGCAGCAACGGTCGTCGCTCGCGCTTCTCGGGTGGACGCCGCGGAGTCCGTGTGATACCCGCCGCCTCTTCGAATGCAGCTCCACGTACCGCCCCCGTGGTGAAATGGATATCACACAGGCCTCCGGAGCCTGGGGTAGAGGTTCGATTCCTCTCGGGGGCACTCGCCGTTCGTCGCGCGACGGCGCAGGCGCACGCGCTTGATCTCATGGGACTTATTGAGTTAAGTCCAAGCAACCTTGACCTGGCCGGGTCCGGCTTGGCGTGAGGAGTGGCTGATGGAATTACCCAAGTGCCAGAAGTGCAAAGCGGGCATCTTGATACCGCTCTCCGACTACGGCCAGGAAGGCGCGGCAGTCATTTTCAAGGCGTGGGCATGCACTGATCCCGAGTGCGGATTCTCACTCCGCGTCGACAAGGGCGAAGTCAGCTACGGAAAGAAGATCGAGCACAAGCGTTGATACCAGCGTCGGGCGCTGACGCCCGACTCGCGTACGACCGAGGAGGACGAGATGCGACGAGCGGTCTGGATGGTTTCGCTGGTTGCCGTGCTCACCGTCGCAATCCCGGCGCAGGCCGGATGGGACGACCGGTCGCCCGGTCAGAGAGCCGGGTATACGACGCTGGCGGTGGTCGAGAACGTCGTCCCGGTCACGTCGGCCCTGGCCGCTCCGAAATGTCTCCAGGGCTACGTCTTGTGCAAGCTGTCGTTTGCCGCCTTCAGCGTCGTGGCCGCCGGCGAGCAGCTGTTCATGTCCGGCGGCAGCGACATGAAGCAGTTCGAAGCGGTCCTGCATCGCGGCTGGGCGGGCGACTGGTATCTGACCGGCGCGCACGCGGCGGGCGACGATACGGCGGACGTGCTGCCGGATCCCGGCCCGTCGGCGAATGTTGCGCCCGGATCCGGATCCGCGCCGTTCAACGATCCCGCTGCCGGTTCGGGGTCCGCGCCGGTCACTCCGTGAGCAGGTCCGTCGACACGATTGCGATCGCGTCGATGGGAACGTCGCTGTAGCCACTCTGCGTCCGCGTGCGGACTCGTCCGATCTTGTCGACGACGTCCATGCCGTCCACGACGCGTCCGAAGACCGCGTAGCCGATCCCGTCGCGGCAGCGGTCGCGGTTCAGTGACCCGTTGTTGCGAACATTGATGAAGAATTGCGACGTCGCGCTGTCGGGCTCCGACGTGCGGGCCATCGCAATCGTGCCGAGGTCGTTCTTGAGGCCGTTCGCGGATTCGTTCGGGATCGCCGGGCGCTGTCCGTCCGTCTTCTCCCACATCCCCTCCTCCATGCCGCCGCCCTGGACCATGAAGCCGGGGATGACGCGGTGGAAGATCGTGCCGATGTAGTACCCGGAGCGGACGTAGTGCAGAAAGTTGTCGACCGTCACGCGAGCATCCGCTCCGTAGAGCTCGACGGTGATCGACCCGAGCGTCGTGCCGATGCGCACCCGCGCCGTCGCGTTCGTCATCCCATCCGCCGTCAGTGGCCGACGTGTCCCCCATGCGCACCGTGGCCTTGGTGCTCGCCCGGCATCGGCAGCAGGATCGTCGACGTCGAGCGCACCACGTCTCCCGTCACGGTCACGCAGCGCCTTCCATACACCCCAAGGGACCACTGGGTCGACTCGACCCGGGCATTGATCAGCGAATCGGCCTCTGCGTCCCGTGCGAGGAGGTGCCGGACGGCCGCATCGAGGAGGTCGTGTGGCTCCGACGCGGCGAGGCCTTGCCCGGCGCACTCGATGACGGTCTGGGCCGGTCGCAGCATCTTGTAGCCCTGTGTGTCGGGGGGCGCCTGCACACGTGGCAAGGTCCCGAGCCCGGTGGTGCAGCTCGAGAGCAATGCGCCGGCTACGATGGCCGCGATGCGTCGGGCTCTGGAGTGCCTTTCTTCAGCACTGCCGCCCGTCGTGGTAGGACCCCGTCCCGCACTCATCATGGTTCGACTTCTGCACTCTCCCATCCGAGTCCTCCACGCTTCTACGGTCGTGCTCCTGGGCGCCATGCTTAGCTGCAGCAGCCCGTCGGAACAGGCGCTGCGCGCCGACCTTACGCTCTATCTCCAGCGCGCCAACGACTGGGCGCCGGTCGAAGCCGAAACGGCCCGGACGATCGATCGCATCCTCGCGACCCAATTCGTCGACGAGGCGGAGGTTCGACGCCAGATCACGGCGGACGCGCCGCGTGTCGCCGCGCACCTGGCCCGCGTCGAAGCCGTGACCCCCACGTCCCAGGAGCTGCGTGACGTAC
>JADMIO011227323.1_pt1 | contig 16052 bp, 15 predicted proteins | sample 8958161 | NCBI WGS metagenome assembly JADMIO01 (sample SAMN16585339, study PRJNA669376) | soil metagenome | isolation source: Crop rotation soil | place: USA: Cullars Rotation, Alabama | collected 2011
CCGCGACTTCAAGTCACGTGAATTCCAAGCTTCGGATCCCACTGTGCTGGAAAGATCAGGGGGATGACGAAATTGCCGAGCGTCGCCGGGATGGACGGGATCAGGAAGAACCACACCATGATTATGCCGTGCATGGTGAAGAGGCGGTTGTAGCCGTCGGCGCTCATCAGGTCGCCCGCGGGGGTGACGAGCTCGAGCCGGATGAGGGTCGCGGCGAGCCCGCCGACGAAGAAGAAGAAGGTGATCGACGCGAAATAGAGCAAGGCGATGCGCTTGTGGTCGGTGGTGAGCAGCCAGGAGCGCAGGCTCGTCTCGGCGTTGAGATAGGTTTCGGTGCCGGCCCCGTGCATCAGCGTCCCCCCCGCTCTTCCGGCGCTGGCGCCTTTTCGGACCCGAGCGACTGGATATAGGCGACGAGCCTGGCGAGATCGTCCTCGCCGATCTGGCCGGCGAAGGAGGGCATGATGGGCTGGTAGCCCGCCGCCACCTCAGCCTTCGGCGTCAGGATGGAATCGCGCACATAGCGTTCGTCGGCGATGACGACGCTGCCGTCGCCGAGCGGCACCGGCCCGCCATAGACGCCCTCGAGCGGCGGCGCGCGCACCGCCCCGCCGGGCCCGTGGCAGCCGCTGCAGCCGAAGCGGCGGAACAGGATCGCGCCCTGGGCCGCGAGCGTCGGCTGGCCGCCTCCATTATTCAGCCAGTCGGCGAACTGGCGCGGCGCCATCACCGTGAGCCAGCCGCCCATATGGGCGTGGTCGGTGCCGCAATATTCGGCGCAGAAGAGATGGTAGCGGCCGGGCCTGTCGGCGCGGAACCAGAGCGTCTCGTAGCGGCCCGGCACGACGTCATGCTTGATGCGCAGGGCGGGGATGAAGAAGCTGTGGATGACGTCCTGCGAGGCCATGACCAGCCGGACGTCGCGGCCGGCGGGGACGTGCAGCTCGTTGATCTCGCTTTGGCCGCCCGGATGCTGCGCCTTCCACATCCATTGCTTGCCGACGACGAAGATCTGGAGCGCGTCCTGCGGCGGCCGATAGAGGCCGACATAGAGACGCGCGCCCCACACGGCGAGGCCGACGAAGACGAGCAGCGACGCCGCAGTCCAGCTCACCTCCCAGCGCCAGGTCTTCTTCGTCGTGCCGCCGCGGTCCGCCTTGCTGCCGTGCCGGTAGCGGGCCGCGAACAGGATGAGGAGGAAGATGACGAGACCGGCGGTGAGAAAGGCGAGGACCAAAAGGGCGATGAAGAGCTTGTCCCATTGCCCGGCATAGGCGCCCGCATGCCCCGGCCAGAAAGGGAGCCCCTGCACCCGCTCAGCTCCGCGCCGTCCGCGTCAGGCGGAAGATCATCAGCAGGCAGGCGAGCAAAGCCAGCGCCGCGACGACGCGCAAAGCCTGCATGGCCGAAGCGGCGACGCTGCCAGGCTGCGGATCGTAGCCGAGGCAGAGCAGGAGCAGGGGGTGGACCGCAGGCGCCACCCTCTCCTCCCCCGCCGCGGCCGCCGCCGCCCTCAGCGCCGCCGGCTCCGGCTGGAGGCCGAGAAAATAACGCGAGATGCGGCCGTCCGGAGTCGCGACGACGAAGCCCGCCGGATGGGCATATTGGCGTAGCTTCGGGTCCCAGCGGTAGGGAAAGCCGACGGAGGCGGCGATGCGCCGCACCGCGGGCTCGGGTGCGGTGAGGAAATGCCACCCGGCCGTGTCGCCGCCGGCCGCGCCGAACCTCTTCGCATAGGCACCGCGCGCCGCGGCGGCGTCGGCGGGCGTCTCGCGCGGATCGATGCTGATCGCGACGAAGTCGACGTCGCGCCCCGGCCGCAAATGCGCCTCCGCCAGCCCGGCGACGGTGCCGCGGAGGACGAGCCCGCAGAGATTGGGGCAGTGGAGATATTCGAGCACCAGGATCGCCGGGCGCCCGCCAAGCGCGGCGCCGAGCCGCACCGGCCGCCCCGCCTCGTCCCGCAGCATCGCGTCGAGGGGCAGCCGGGCGCCCGGATGCTGGCGGAACTGGAGCGAGGCGAAGGCGGAGGGCTGCAGCGCCTGCGCATCGGTTGCGGCGGGGACCGCGCAAAGCAAGGCGGCCGCCGCCGCGACGGGCAGCCTCACGGCGCCTCGCTCCGCCAGCCGCCGGCGGCGACCTCGCGCATCGCCCGGTCGACCGGTACGCGGACGCGGCCCCGTGCCCGGTCGCTCCAGCCATAGGTGGCGAGCCGCCTTCGCTCGGCCTGCTCGTAGGCGACGCGGTCGCGTTGCGGCGCGATCTGCAGTTGCGGCGCCGGCGGCAAGGCCGAGAGCGGGCCCTTCTCCTGGTCGTGGAGCGCGTGCGGGAAGGCGAAAGCGAGGGCAGTCATCACCGCCGCCACGATCAGCGCGAAGCCGAGGGCGAGGGCAATCAGCAAGGGAGGCGGCACGTCCGATCGCTCGAAGCCGGCCGGATTGGCGGAATCGCTCATGCGCCCTGCACCTGGACGAAGATTGCGGGGCGAACGGCCCGCCCCCGCCATTCGTTCCAATGACAATATCGTAACGCGATAGAAGAAGGCGGAACCGAGGGGGCGCAGGGCCGTTCGCCCTGAAGCTGCCGAACAGGAAATGAGGCACGAGGCCCGGGTGGCGCAGATCTTTTCGCGCACTGCCGACACGTGGTTCCGCGCCGCCGTGGCTGCGATCCTGCTCGGCCTCGTCGCTCTCGTCGTCGTACCGGAGGTGGTCGCGCGTTCCCAATATGTCACCGACGTCGCCCGCACGCCGCAGCAGCCGGTCCCGTTCAGCCACAAGCATCATGCCGGCGAGCTCGGCATCGACTGCCGCTATTGCCACACATCGGTGGAGACGAGCGCCAACGCGGGCTTCCCGGCGACCCATGTCTGCATGACCTGCCATTCGCAGATCTGGACTGAGGCGCCGATGCTGGCACCGGTGCGCGAGAGCCTGGCGGAGAACAAGCCGCTCGTCTGGCACCGCGTCGCGCGGGTGCCGGACTATGTCTATTTCCGCCACGACATCCACGTCGCCAAGGGCGTCAGCTGCTTCGAATGCCATGGGCGGGTCGACCGGATGCCGCTGATGTACCGGGCGAAAGCATTCGAAATGCGCTTCTGCCTCGACTGCCACCGCGATCCGGCGTCGCGCCTCCGCCCGCGCGAGGCGGTGTTCGACCCGGACTGGGCGCCGCCCGCCGACCGCGGCGCGCTCGGCCGGGAATTGATGCGGCGCTACCATATCCACGGGGCCCGCGACCTCACCCATTGCACGGTCTGCCACCGGTGAGCGGGCCGATCGACATCGCGGCGCTGCGCGCGCGGCTCGAGGGACGGCAGGGCAAGGCCTTCTGGCGCAGCCTCGAGGAAGCGGCGGCGGACGGCGATTTCGAGGCGGCGCTCAAGGCCGAATTTCCGAGCCAGTTCGAATTCTGGCGCGCCGACCGGCGCGAGCTGCTGCGGGTGATGGGCGCCTCGCTCGCGCTGGCCGGCCTCGCCGGCTGCTCCTCGCGCCGCTCCGAGGACGCCATCCCTTACGTGAACCGGCCCGAGGATGCGATCGAGGGCCGCGCCGGTTCCTACGCCACCGCATTGACGTTCGGCGGCTATGCCCAGCCGGTGGTGGCGACGACCAGCGCCGGCCGCCCGACCAAGCTCGACGGCAATCCCGACCATCCGGCGAGCCGGGGCGCCTCCAACCTCCACAACCAGGCGGCGATCCTCGACCTCTACGATCCCGACCGCAGCCAGGCGCCCCTCCTCAAGGGCCAGGCGGCGAGCTGGAGCGACTTCGACGCGCTGATGGCAAAGCTGCGGCTTCAATGGGCGGCCAATGGCGGTGCCGGCCTCGCTCTGCTGCTCGGCCCGACCAGCTCGCCGACCTTGATCCGCCAGCTCGGCGACCTGGCCAAGGCGTTGCCCAATGCGCGCGTCTACGGCTTCGACCCGCTCGCCGATTTCCGCCGCGCGGCGACCGTTTCGCTGTTCGGACGGCCACTCGACATCCTGCCGGACCTCTCGCAGGCGCGCGTCGTCGTCAGCCTCGACGACGACCTGCTCGGGCCGGGGCCGGCGCAGGTGGCGAACGTCCGCGCCTGGGCCTCGCGCCGCGGCGATCGGGTGCCGGCGGCCGAGCGGATCCGCCTGTTCATGGCCGAGACGACGCCGACCCAGACCGGCGCCGCGGCGCTGCGCCGGCTCGCAATCCCGCCGTCGCGGCTGCCGCTCGTCACGCTGGCGATCCTCCACCATCTCTTCGCGGGATCGGCGCCGCAGCCGCTTCCGCCGCTGCAGGCGGGCCTGTCGCCGCAGGAGGCGGCCTGGGCCGCCGAGGCCGCCCATGCACTTGCCGGCGCGCGCGGCGCGTCGCTCGTCACCGCCGGCGCCCATGCGCCGCCCGAGGTGCAGGCTTTCGCGTTCCGGCTCAATGAGGAGCTCGGCAATGTCGGCCGGACGATCCGCACCGTCGAGCCGATCCTGTTCGACGCTCCGGCGGGCGGGCTTCCCGATCTCGCCCGCGCGATCGCGGCGAAGCAGGTCGGCACGCTCGTCACGCTCGACGCCAATCCCATCTATGCCGCGCCGGCCGACCTGCGTTTCGCCAGCCTCTATCGCCGCGTCCCGCTCACCCTCCATGCCGGGACCCATGCCGACGAGACGGCGGCGGCGAGCCATTGGCACCTTCCGCTCCCGCATGCGCTCGAGGATTGGAGCGACGCGCGCGCAGTCGACGGCACCGCCACCATCATCCAGCCTTTGGTCGAACCGCTCTACGACAGCCGCTCGATCCACAGCCTCGTCGCGTCGCTGACCGGCGACAGCGTGCCGCCGCCGCGCGAGATCGTCCGCGCCACCTGGCCGGCGCTCGACGACAAGGCCTGGCACGAAGCTTTGCGCTCAGGCGTCGTGCCGGACAGCGCCGCCGCACCGGTCACGGCCAGCGCCGCCGCCGCGTTAGGCGTCGCCTCCCAGGCCGCGCCGGGAGACGTCGAAATCCTGTTCCGCCCCGACCCGACCATCTGGGACGGCCGCTACGCCAACAATGCCTGGCTGCAGGAGCTCGGCAAGCCGCTGCTCAAGACGACGTGGGAGAATGTCGTCGCGATCAGCCCCGCGCTCGCTCAATCGCTCGGCGCGCAGACTGGCGATGCGCTGCGCGTCACCAGCGGCGGCCGCTCGCTCGAGGGGCCCGCCTGGATCCTGCCCGGCCAGCCGGAGAAAGCGGCGACGCTGTTCCTCGGCTATGGCCGCCGCAATGCGGGGCGGGTCGGCGACGGGATCGGCTACGACGCCTATGCGATCCGCACCGCCGCGGCGCCGTGGAGCGCGCCGGGCAAGGTCGAGCGCCTCCCCGGCCGCAAAACGCTCGCAATCACCCAGCTCTACCAGTCGATCGACGCCGAAGGCCGCGACCTCGTCCGCACCGTCGCCGCCGCCTCGGTCGCAGCGGCGAAGCCCGAGGAGAAGGACCGCACCTCCTTATATCCCGACTGGCCGCAGGAGGAGCCGGCCTGGGCGATAGCGATCGACCTCGACCTCTGCACCGGCTGCAACGCCTGCGCCATCGCCTGCCAGGCCGAGAACAACGTCCCCGTCGTCGGCAGGGACCAGGTGGCGCGCGGCCGCGAGATGCACTGGCTGCGCATCGACCTTTATCATCAAGGCGGGCTCGACCATCCCGACACGATGTTCCAGCCGGTCCCCTGCATGCATTGCGAGCAGGCGCCGTGCGAGATGGGCTGCCCGGTCCACGCCACCGTCCACAGCCCCGACGGGCTCAACGAGATGGTCTATAATCGCTGCATCGGCACGCGGACCTGCTCCTCCTACTGCCCGTACAAGGTCCGCCGCTTCAACTGGTTCGACTATACGAGCGGCGCGCCGGCCTCGGTCCAGGCGCAACGCAATCCCGACGTCACCGTCCGCGGCCGCGGCGTGATGGAGAAATGCACCTATTGCGTGCAGCGCATCCGCGGCGCGGCGGTCGAGGCGGACAAGGAGGACCGGCCGATCCGCGACGGCGAGGTCGTCACCGCCTGCCAGCAGGCCTGCCCGAGCGGCGCCATCGTCTTCGGCAATCTGAAGGACCCCAACAGCGCCGTCGCGAAGCTGCGCCGCTCCCCGCGCAACTACGCTCTGCTCGGCGAGCTCGGCACCCGCCCGCGCACCACCTATCTCGCCCGCCTTTCCGACCGGACGGAGGAGGCCTGATGGCGAGCCAGGCCCCGCCGGCCCTGCCGCTCGGCCAGTCGCTCCACGACGTCACCGTGGAGGTCGGCCGGGTCCCGCTCCGCTTCCCGGCGAGGGTGCCGTGGCTGGTCGCGCTGATCCTCAGCCTCGCCTTGCTCGCTTTGTTCTTCGCCTCGGTGACCTGGCTCTTCATCTGGGGCGTCGGCATCTGGGGGCTCAACATCCCGGTCAACTGGGCCTTCGCCATCCACCTTTACGTCTGGTGGCTCGGCCTCGGCCATGCCGGGACGCTCATCTCGGCGATGCTGCTGCTGATGGGGCAGGACTGGCGCAACTCGCTCAATCGCTTCGCCGAGGCGATGACGCTCTGCGCCGTCATCTGCGCCGGCATCTATCCGGTCATCCATCTCGGCCGGCCGTGGTTCGTCTACTGGATGTTCCCTTACCCGGCGACGATGGGCGTCTGGCCGCAATTCCGCAGCCCGCTCGAATGGGACATCTGGGCGGTCCTCACCTACCTCAGCGTCTCCTTCCTCTTCTGGTATATCGGCCTCGTCCCCGACCTCGCGACGGTACGCGACCGGGCAACGAAGCGCGGCTGGCAGGTGTTCTTCGGCATCTTCGCGCTCGGGTGGCGCGGCTCGGCGCGGCACTGGGCGCGCTGGCAGAAAGCCTATCGCACCACCGCCGCCATCGCCGTCCCGCTCGTCGTCTCGGTGCACAGCGAGGTGTCCCTGCTCTTCGCCTCGGGCCAGATCCCCGGCTGGCACTCGACCATCTTCCCACCCTATTTCGTGCTCGGCGCCGCCTTCTCCGGCTTCGCGATGGTGGCGATGATCGCGATCGTCGTCCGCCACGTCTTCCGCCTCGGCGACCTCGTCACCGCGCGGCATCTCGACGTCCTCGCCAAGGTGCTGCTCGCGAGCGGCCTGATGACCGCCTACGGCTATGCCTTCGAGGTCTTCGACGCGGCCTATTCGGGCGACGTGCACGAGCTCGCCACCCTCCACGACCGTTTCCTCGGCCCCTATGCGTGGAGCTATTGGGGCGCGATCCTGTTTAACTTCGTGCCGCTCCAGGGCCTCTGGCTCCGACGGGTGCGGAGCAGCCCTGTTTTGCTCTTCCTGATCGGCACGTCGGTGGTGATCGGCATGTGGCTCGAGCGCTACATGATCCTCGTCACCAGCCTCTACAAGGACTTCCTCGTCTCCTCCTTCGGGCAATATCACGCGACCTTCTGGGACTGGGGCGTCTTCCTCGGCACGATCGGCCTCTTCTTCACGCCCTTCCTGCTGTTCATCCGCTTCATCCCCTCCATCTCGATCTTCGAGGACAAGGAGGTGCTGGCGCGCGAGAAGAAGGAGGCGGGCCGTGGCTGAGCCCGTCCTTGGCCTGCTCGCCGAGTTCGGCAAGGCCGACGCCTTGCTCGACGCGGTGAGGCGCGCGCGGGCGGAGGGCTATCGCCGCATCGACGCCTTCAGCCCGTTCCCGGTCGAGGGCATGGCGGAGGCGCTGAAGCTCGAGCGCGACCATCGCATCGGCTGGCTCGCCGTCGCTGGCGGCGCCTTCGGGATCGCGGCGACGCTCGGCCTGCAGGTCTTCGTCAATTGGGACTATCCGGTCGAGGTGGGCGGCCGGCCGCTGATCGCGCTCCCCGCCTTCTTCGTCGTCGATTTCGAATTGATGATCCTGTTCGCGGTGACCTTCGCGATCCTCGGCATGTTCCTGCTGAATCGGCTGCCCAAGCTCCACCATCCCTTATTCGGGACACCGCGCTTCAGCCTCGCCTCCGACGACCGCTTCTTCCTCTACATCGAGGCCGCCGATCCCAAGTTCGACCCGGAGGCGACGCGCACCTTCCTCGGCGGGCTCGGCCCGGCAACGGTCGAGACGGTGCGGCCGTGAGAGGCGCGCTCGCCCTCCTCTTTTTGCTGCCGGTCGCGGCCTGCGGGCAGAATCTGACGATGAGCGACCAGGAGAAATATCACGAATATGAGCGCGCCGGCCTGTTCCGGAACGGCCGCGTGCTGCAGGCGGCGCCGGCGGGCACGGTGGCGCGCGACGCGGCTGCGGGCGACGTCTTCGGGCAAAGGCCGGCGATGAGCCTCGCCCTCGTCCAGCGCGGACGCGAGCGGTTCGGCATCTTCTGCGCGCCCTGCCACGGCGCCGGCGGCGACGGGGACGGCATCGTCGTCCGGCGCGGCATGCCGCGGCCGCCCAGCTATCACGACCCGCGCTTGGTCGCGGCGCCCGACGCGTATTTCGTCGACGTGATCACCAACGGCCACGGCGCCATGTATTCCTATGCCGACCGGGTGCCGCCGGCCGACCGCTGGGCGATCACCGCTTACATTCGCGCCTTGCAGCGCAGCCGCGACGAGGGGCTCGACGCGGTGCCGCCGGCAGCGCGGGCGAAGCTGCTTGCGGAGGCGGCGCGATGAAGCCGGGCAGGATCGCGCTCATGGTCGGCCTCGCCGGCTGCGTCGCCGCGGCGATCGGGCTGCTGCTCGCGCCGCGCGTCGCGCTCATCGTCTGGCTCGCCGCCCTGCTCGGCTGGAGCGCCATCCCGATCGGCTGCCTCTCCTTGCTGATGATGGTCGTGCTGGTGCCGGGATCGTGGCGGACCCTGCTTGCGGGGCCGTTCGCCGCCGGCGCCTCTTTGCTGCCGCTCGCCGCCTTGCTGTTCCTGCCGGTGCTGATCGGCTTCCGCCTCATCTATCCCTGGGCTGCGCCTGGCACGGAGCTTCCCGCCTTCAAGGTCCTGTGGCTGTCGCCGCTCTTCTGGATCCTGCGCGCGATCTTCTACTTTGCCGTGCTGATCGGCCTCCAGCGCGCGCTCGCCGCGGCGCGGGAGGAGATCCGCCCGGCGATCGCGGCCGGCGGCCTCATTGCCTACGCGCTGATCGGGTCTCTGCTCGGCATCGACTGGGCCGAATCGATCGAGCCTGAATTCCACTCGTCCATCTACGGCCTGATCTTCCTCGCCGGCCAATGGCTCGCCGGCCTCGCCTTCGCCCTCCTCCTCGCTCTGCCGGGGCGACGCGACCGTCTGCCCTTCGCGGCGAGCGGGCCCCTGATCACCGCCCTGCTCTTCTGGGGCTACATCCAGGCCATGCAATATATCGTCATCTGGTCGGGCGATATCCCGCTGGAGGCGCATTGGTATCTGGAGCGCGACGCGGGGATCTGGGGCCTCGTCACCTGGGCGCTCGTCTTCGGCCAGTTCGTCCTCCCCTTCCTCGCTTTGCTCTCGCCGCGCGTGCGCGAGAGCGCGGGGGCGATGCTCGCCATCGCCGGCGTGACGCTGGCGATGCGGCTGGTCGAGGCCGCCTGGCTGGTGCTGCCGCCGGCCCACCTCCCGGCCCTTCCCGCCGCTTTGCTGCTCGTCGCTTCCTGGGCGGCGATGGGCGGCCTCGGCGCGGCCTGGCTGCTGCGCGGGCGCGAGCGCGCGGCTGAGGCGCAAATCTCGTTCGTGGAAAGGAAGACATGATGGACAGCAGGACACCGGAAATCGTCGTCGTCACCGGCGCCTCCGCCGGCATCGGCCGCGCGACGGTGCGCGAGTTCGCCTGCCGCGGCGCCCATCTCGGCCTGATCGCGCGCGGTACGGACGGGCTCGAAGCGGCCCGTCGCGAGGTCGAGGAGATGGGCGGCAAGGCCGTCGTCGTGCCCGCCGACGTCGCCGACCACGAAGCCGTCGAGCGCGCCGCCGCCGAAATCGAGGAACGTCTCGGCCCGATCGACATCTGGGTGAACAATGCCTTTGCGGGCATCTTCTCGCCCTTCCTCGAGGTGACGCCGGAGGAATATGAGCGCGTGACCGCCGTCACCTATCTCGGCCAGGTCAACGGCACCCGCGCCGCGCTGAAGCGGATGCTGCCGCGCAACAAGGGCAAGGTCATCCTGGTCGGCTCGGCGCTCGCCTATCGCGGCATCCCGCTGCAGAGCGCCTATTGCGGCGCCAAGCACGCCATCCAGGGCTTCCTCGATTCCGTCCGCTGCGAGCTTCTCCACGCGAAGACCGAGGTCGGCATCACCATGGTCCAGCTGCCGGGCGTCAACACGCCCCAGTTCGACTGGATCCGGGCGAAGCTGCCGGGGAGGCCCCGGCCGGTCGGCACCGTCTACCAGCCCGAGGTCGCGGCGCGCGGCATCTGGTTCGCCGCGCACGGCAATCGCAAGGAAGTGTTCGTCGGCGCGCCGACCGTGCAGGCCATCTGGGGCAACAAGATCGCCTCGCCTTTGCTCGACGATTATCTCGCCCGGACCGGCTTCGACAGTCAGCAGGACGACCAGCCGGTCGGCCCGGATCGCAGGGACAATCTGTTCGAGCCGGTGCCGGGCGACCATGGCGCCCACGGCCGCTTCGACGACGAGGCGGTCGACAGCAGCGCGGAGCTCTGGGTCGGCATGCATCGGAAGCAGCTCGGCCTCGCCGCTCTGGGCGCCGCCGCGGCGGCGGGTGCCGGCCTGTTCTTCGCCAGCCGGCGGCGGGCTGCGGAAACGGAGGCCTGACGCCCATGCGCATGCGCCACCAGCCCGAGCCTTCGCACCGGCCGCTCCTGGCGGTGGGGGCGCTCGTCTTCGCCGGCGCGGTCGGCGGCTGGCTGGCGCTCAGGCGGCTGGCGCCGAAGGACGAGGCGAAGGAGCAGATGGCGGCGCGGGCGCTCGGGGCCGGAGCGGCGGTGCTCGCCTTCAGCGTCGCCACCGACAGCGCGCTCGAACATTATCGCGGCTCGTTCGAGAATAGAGCGATGTTCGTCGCGCCCACGGTCTCGGCGATCACCCTCGCCGCGGCGGCCCTGACGCTGGCGCGGCCCGGCGCCGCGCAGGGAGCGAAACGGCTCGTCTTCGCCGCCGCCGCCGCGACGGGCGCGGCGGGCGTCGGCTTCCACGTCTACGACATCGCGAAAAGGGAGGGCGGGTTCGACCTGCTCAACCTCTTCTACCACGCCCCGCTCGGCGCGCCGGCGGCGATCGGCCTCGCCGGAATGTTCGGCCTGCTGAGCCAGCGTTTCGCCCGTGGCGAGACTCGGCTGATGGGGCAGGACGGCGCGCGGCTGATCGCGCCCTTCGCGGCCGCGGCCCTGCTCGGCACGGTCGCCGAGGCGGGGATGTTCCACTTCCGCGGCGCCTTTCAGAACCCGGCCATGTTCGCGCCGGTGACCATCCCGCCGGCCGCCGCGGCGGCGCTCACCGCCGCGATCGCAGAGCCGCGCCTGGTTCCCGCCGCCCGCCTGCTGCTCGAAGGCACCGCCGTGCTCGGCCTCGCCGGTCCCGTCTTCCACGCCTACGGCATCCACCGCAACATGGGCGGCTGGCGCAACTGGAGCCAGATGATCCTGCAGGGCCCGCCGCTGCCGGCCCCGCCCGCCTTCCTCGGCATCGCCATGGTCGGCCTCGCCATGCTGCCTTTGCTCGAAGGGGAACGCGGATGAGCGGCCCCGGCTTCCGCACGCCCTACGAAGGCTATGACGTCCTCGCCAAATGGGATTCGCCCTCGTGGAACGACCAGACCCGCGAGGTGGTGCGGCGGCGGCTGGAGGAGGTGCCGGAGCGCCGTTTCCTCACCGAGGAGGAATGGGCCCTCCTGGAAGCGGTGACGGCGCGGCTCGTCCCGCAGCCCGACCGCGAGACGCCGGTGCCGATCGTCCCCTGGATCGACGCGAAGCTCGCCGAGAACCGGACCCCAGGCTACCGCTATGCCGACATGCCGCCGATGCGCGCGGCGTGGCGGCAGGGCCTCGCCGGCATCGAGGGCGAGGCGCGCGAGCGGCACGGGGCCGGTTTCGCAAGCCTCCCGCCCGACCAGCAGGATTCCATCCTCGCCGACGTCCAGCATAATCGCACCGACGGCCGCTGGTGGGGCGACCTGCCGCCCGGCGGCTTCTTCGCCCATCTGTTGCTGAAGGAGACGGTGGCAATCTATTATGCCCACCCCGCCGCCTGGAGCGAGATCGGCTTCGGCGGCCCCGCCTCCCCGCGCGGCTATGTCCGCCTCGGCTTCGATGCGCGCGATCCGTGGGAGGGGGAGGAACGCGATGCTTGACGCGATCGACACCCCCCGCGCCGCGGACGGCCGCGCGCCCGACGTGTTCCGCCCCGGCGGCTGGGTGAAGATGCGCTGCTACCCCGACGCGGAGGAGGTCGACTTCGCCATCGTCGGTACCGGCGCCGGCGGCGGTACGCTTGCTGCCAAGCTCGCCGAGGCGGGCTTCTCGGTCGTCGCCTTCGACGCCGGGCCCTTCTGGCGCCCGCTCGAGGATTTCGCCTCGGACGAGGAGGCGCAGGGCGGCCTCTACTGGACCGACGAAAGGATCACCGGCGGCGCCGACCCGATCGAGCTCGGCGCCAACAATTGCGGGCGCGGCGTCGGCGGCAGCACCGTCCATTATACGATGATCGCGCTGCGCTGGCGGCCCGAATGGTTCGAGGCGCGCTCGAAGCTCGGCTATGCGCGCGACTGGCCGATAAGCTTCGACGATCTCGAACCTTATTATGAGGAGGCCGAGGAGGCGCTGAAGGTGGCGGGGCCGGTCGCCTATCCCTGGAGCCGCCGGCGCAAACGCTATCCCTATCGCGAGCATGAGGTGAACGCCTCCGGCCTCGTCCTCGCGCGCGGCTGCGAGAAGCTCGGGATCGGCTGGGCGGCGGTCCCGCTCGCCACCCTCTCGGCGCCGCGCGGCATGGCCCATCCCTGCGTCTATCGCGGCTTCTGCGCCTATGGCTGCTCGACCAACGCCAAGCAGAGCGTGCTCGTCACCTTCATCCCGCGCGCGATCGCGGCCGGCGCCGAGGTCCGCGACCTCGCCATGGTCGGCCGGATCGAGATGGGGAAGGACGGCCGGGCGACCGGCCTGCTCTACCATCGCGATGGCCAGTGGCGGCGGCAGAAAGCGCGGCACGTCGTCGTCGCCGGCTATGCGATCGAGACGCCGCGTCTCCTGCTCAACTCCGCCTGCCCCGAATTCCCCGACGGGCTGGCGAATGACGAGGGCCACGTCGGCACCCACCTCATGTGCCACTCCGGCCCCGGCGTCTGGGGGCGGATGGACGAGGAGATCAGGAGCTACAAGGCGCCGCCCTGCATGGCCGTCACCGAGCATTGGAATTACGACGACACCGGCAAGGATTTCCACGGCGGCTACGCCTTCATGAGCCAGGGCCCGCTCGCCGTCGGCTGGGCGCAGGACGTGGCGGTCAATCGCGGCCTCTGGGGCATGAAATTGCGCGAGGAGATGCTCCTCTACAATCACATGGCCGGGCTGCGCATCGTCGGCGAGGTCGAGCCGCGGCGCGAGAACCGGGTCGAGGTGGTCGCGGAGGAGAAGGACCAATACGGCCTTCCCATCCCGCGCGTCACTTTCTCCTACTCGGAGAACGACCGCCGGCTGATCCGCCATTCGATCGGCTCGATGCGCTCGGTGCTGGCCGCGGCCGGCGCGCACGACCTCTGGACCGACGACGACACCTCGCATTTGATGGGCGGCTGCCGGATGGGCGACGATCCGAAGGACAGCGTCGTCGACGCCGACGGGCGCAGCTGGGCGATCCCCAACCTCTGGATCTGCGACGGCTCGCTCTTCCCGACCAGCGGCGGCGTCAATCCGTCGCTGACCATCCAGGCGCTCGCCTGCCGGATGGGCGACCGGATCGCGGCCATGGCGGCAAGAGGCGACTTATGAGGAAGGCTCCGAAAACGATCGCCAGCATCGAGGACCTGCGCCGGCGCGCCCACCGCCGGGTGCCGAAGCCCTTCATGGACTATGTCGAGGCCGGCTCCTTTGCGCAGGTCACGCTCGCCGCCAACCGGACGGACCTGGAGGCGGTCCGCTTCCGCGAGCGGGTGATGTTCGACGTCTCCGACCGCAAGCTCGAGACGACCATGCTAGGCGAGAAGGTCGCCATGCCGGTCGCGATCGGTCCGACCGGAATGTGCGGCGCGGTCTGGTCGAACGGCGAGATCCTCTCCTGCCGCGCGGCACACGATTTCGGCATCCCCTTCTCGCTCTCGACCAACGCCTTGCTCTCGATCGAGGACGTGGCGGGCTCCGTCGACAGGCCCTTCTGGTTCCAGCTCTATCTCGAGAAGGACCGCGGCTTCTCGAAGGATTTGCTCGAGAAGGCGAAGGCGGCGGGCTGCCCCGTCCTCATCCTCACCATGGACCTCCACGTCGAGGGCACGCGCTATGTCGACGTCCATAACGGGCTCGGCGTCCCGCCCCGCCTCACGCCGGCCAATGTCTGGAGCATCGTCAGCAACCCCTTCTGGGCCTTCGCGATGCTCCATTCCAAGCGCTGGAGCTTCGGCAATTATGCCGACAAGGTGAAGTCCGGCAACGTCAAGGAGATGGCCGAGCTGGTGAAGAGCCAGCTCGATTCCTCCTTCGACCTCAAGACCCTGGAATGGGTCCGCTCGCTCTGGCCAGGCAAGCTCGTCGTCAAGGGCATCCTCGATCCGGAGGATGCGCGCATGGCTGCCGATGCCGGCGCCGACGCGATCCTCGTCTCCAACCATGGCGGCCGACAGCTCGACGGCGCGCCCTCCACCGTCTCGATCCTGCCGAACATCGTCGAGGCGGTCGGCGACCGGGTGGAAATCTATGTCGACAGCGGCATCCGCTCCGGCCTCGACGTGCTGAAGTTCCTCGGCCTGGGCGCGCGCGCCTGCTTCATAGGCCGCGCCTATCTCTACGGCCTCGGCGCCTATGGCCAGGCGGGCGTCACCAGGGCGCTCGAGATCCTGCGCGACGAGCTCGACGTCGCCATGGCGCTGACCGGAGTCACCGACGCCGCCAGGGTGCCGCGCGACATCATCCTCTCGGCGCCGCGCATCCTTGCGGCGAATTCACCCGACAAACCGGAACCCGCCTCTCGCGCGACCGGTTACCCTTCCACGCAGACATAGCGGAGCAGCACCATGGCCCAGACCGCCGGAGACATACTCGTCCAGACCCTGATCGACTGGGGCGTCGACACATTGTTCGGCATCCCCGGCGACGGCATCAACGGCATCATGGAGTCGCTCCGCGCACGCCAGGACGAGATACGCTTCGTCCAGGTGCGGCACGAGGAAGTCGCCGCCTTCGCCGCCTGCGGCTATGCCAAGTTCACCGGCCGGCTCGGCGTCTGCCTCGCCACGTCGGGCCCGGGCGGAATCCATCTCCTCAACGGCATCTACGACGCCAAGCTGGACGGCCAGCCGGTGCTCGCCATCACCGGCCTCCAGCATCACGATCTGCTCGACACCTTCACCCAGCAGGACGTCGATCTCGACAAATTGTTCATGGAGCCCTGCGCCTACAGCGTGCGCGTGATGGGGCCGACCCATGTCGAGAACGTCACCGAGCTCGCCTGCCGCACCGCGCTCGCCTACCGCCAGCCGACCCACATCTCGATCCCCGTCGACGTCCAGTCGATGCCGGTCGGCAAGGCCAACCGCTCCGAGCGCAACATCAAGGACCATGTCTCGAACATGATGGCGCGCGGCGGCGCCCTGCCCGACCGCGCCCAGCTCGAGCGCGCCGCCGCCATCCTCAACCAGGCGAAGAAGCCGTTCATCCTCGCCGGCCGCGGCGCGCTCGGCGCCCATGCGGAGCTGGAGGCGATGGCCGAAAGGCTGAAGGCGCCGGTCGGCATGCCCCTGCTCGGCAAGGGCGCGGTGCCGGACCAGAGCCCCTATGCGACCGGCGGCGTCGGCCTGCTCGGCACCCGCGCCTCGCAGGAGGCGATGGAGGCGTGCGACACCCTGCTGATCGTCGGCTCCTCCTTCCCCTATATCGAATATTATCCGAAGCCCGGCGCCGCCAGGGCGGTGCAGATCGAGCTCGATCCGAAACGGATCGGGCTCCGCTATCCGGTCGAGGCGGGGCTGGTCGGC
>JADMIO011153656.1_pt1 | contig 16051 bp, 11 predicted proteins | sample 8958161 | NCBI WGS metagenome assembly JADMIO01 (sample SAMN16585339, study PRJNA669376) | soil metagenome | isolation source: Crop rotation soil | place: USA: Cullars Rotation, Alabama | collected 2011
CCGGCCCTGCCGCGCACTTGTCGAGAGCGGCCCATTTTTTCGCCGTATCCGGCACGGTCAACATGTCGGGCGACAACCCGCCGGTGCTGTACGGAACGAGCGTGTCGTCGGTGCCATGAATGGCGAGAAGCGCAATGGGACGCGAGGGGCTGCAACCTGCCACGCCGATCTTTCCCGCGACGGGCGCGACCGCCGCGAAAAGATCGGCGGCTTCGCATCCCAGGCGGAACGACATGAAGCCGCCGTTGGACATGCCCGTCGAATAGATGCGCTTCGGGTCGACGCATGCTTTGGAAGAAATCTCCGCAACCAGCGCGCGCGCGAACCCGACGTCATTCCTCGCCGTGTTCGATCCGCAACAGGTTCCCGCGGCCCACGAAGCGTCGGGACTGTTCGGATAAACGACGATGAGCCCCTGCTCGTCGGCGGCGACGTCGAATCCGGAAAAGAATACTTGCTGGTCCGCGTTCGACGTATAGCCGTGCCAGTTGAGAACGAGCGGCGTGCGCTTCGTTCCGTCGTAGCTCGGCGGTAGGTGGACGATATATCCGTAATCCACGCCGCCAAAAGAAAGCACGAAGGTCCCCGCCGCGAGCGTGCTCGTGCCGCAGGGCTCGACGATTTCGCCCGCATCGACTCCCCCGCCGTCGCGCACCACCGATAACGATTCGCCGTCGCTGCTGCTGCACGCTGCCGCACCCAGCGCAAAAAACAGCAACGCGAGCTGGCCCGTTCGTCGAGCTTTCATGGCCGAATTCTCCTCGGACCGCGCCCCTCGGCCCGCGCCGACTATACCGCTCGATCCATCGCCGAACCAGCACGCCGGCGCCCGTTCACGTCGGGCACATCGGCGAAACCTCGCCCGAGGACGGCGCGAGTAGGCGATACTGCGCCGCCTTTCGTCGAGGGAGATCGAGCATGTCGCGGCGCGCTTACGTCACGTGGTGTCTGATTTTTTTCATGGGGCTCGCCTGCAACGGCGCGAATTCGCCGAAGCAGGCGCCGCTCGATCTGCTCATCGTGAACGCGCACGTCGTGACGATGGATCCGCGACGACCGTCGGCACAAGCGCTCGGCATTGCCGGCGACCGCATCGCGTGGGTGGGCGGCTCCGACGAAGCGCGGCAGCGCTATCCCGGCACGGCTCCGGTCGATCTCGGCGGTGCGACGATCATTCCGGGGATCATCGACGCGCACACCCACCTCCTCTCGCTCGGCGAGAGCCTCATCAAAACGAACTTGAGGGACCTGCCGAACGAAAACGCCATCGTCGAACGCATGAAGCAGCAAGCGGCGACGACGCCGCCCGGCCAGTGGATCCTCGGCTGGGGCTGGGACGAAGGGAAATGGGCCGCCCATTACCCGACCAACGCCGCGCTCAGCGCCGCCACGCCCGATCATCCCGTCTTTCTCGTCGGGCTGCACGGCTTTGCCGGGTGGGCCAACGCAAGAGCGCTCGCCATCGCCGGCGTCACCAAGGAAACCCAAGACCCGCCGAAGGGCCAGATCGTCCGCGACCCCGGCACGGGGATGCCCACCGGCATTCTCACCAATCACGCTCAGGAGCTGGTCACGCGCCACGTTCCCAAGCTCACTCCCGAGCAGACCAAGCGGGCCATCGAGCTTGCCGCAGAGGAGTGCGTGCGCCACGGCTTGACGTCCGTGCACGAGGCGCAGGTCTCGCGTTCCATGATTCAGGCCTATCGCGAGCTCGTGCAGGAAGGCCGCCTTCCGGTGCGCGTATCGGTGATGCTCGACGGCGCGGACCGCGCTCTCGTCGACGAATGGTTGGCGCGCGGACCCGAAATCGATCGGCACCATCGACTCACGATCCGCAGCATAAAGCTCTTTGCCGACGGCGCACTCGGATCGCGCGGCGCGGCGCTGCTCGAGCCCTATAGCGACGAGCCGTCGACGCGCGGCCTCTTCACGACGCCCGGCGACGTCGTGTACGACGTGACCCGCCGATCGCTGGAGCGCGGCTTTCAAGTCGCCACCCACGCCATCGGAGATGCCGCCAATCGCCAGGTGCTCGACGCCTACGAGCGCGCGATGCGCGAGACGAAGGTGGCGGACGCGCGACTCCGCATCGAGCACGCGCAGGTCGTTGCACCGGCGGACCTGCCTCGATTTGCCAAGCTCGGCGTGATTGCATCGATGCAGCCGACGCACTGCACGTCCGACATGCCCTGGGCTGAAAAGCGCATCGGATCTTCGCGCATCCAAGGCGCCTACGCGTGGCGCTCGATGCTGGCGAGCGGCGCGCACGTGCCTCTCAGCTCGGATTTTCCGGGCGAGACATGGAACCCATTTTACGGCATTTACGCTGCGATCACGCGTCAAAGCCCGGACGGCAAGCCCGAGGGCGGATGGCGGCCGGAAGAGCGCCTGACCCTCGACGAGGCGCTGCGCGGTTATACACAAGAGGCCGCATATGCAGAGTTCGAGGAACGCGACAAAGGTTCGCTCGAAGCCGGAAAATTGGCCGATTTTCTCGTGCTCTCGGCGGATATTACCAAGGTGTCCCCCCAAGAGATGCTCGAGCTACGCGCGCGGCGAACGTACGTGGGAGGAAAGCTCGTGTTTCGAGCGCCGCCGTGAAATCGGCGACTACCTCGCGTGTACGCCGGCGACATCCATGACCGCGAGGCTGAGCTTGCGGAAGGCGCCAGACTCGGGGGACGTTCGATAAACGACATGATACCGGCGGCCGGAACGGACCTCGAAGATCCATTCCGCACCATCGTAGACCGCCCGATCGAGCTCGAGGGTAGGCTCGCTCCAGAACGAAGATTCGGCGATGGCGTCGATGACCTTGCGCCGCTCGGACCCGGTGAGTGATTTGGTCGCCTGCTCCAAATGTGTGCCGGCGGTTTCATGGCCTCGCCCGTCCCACGTAGTCGCCGTCATCGTGTAGGGCTCTGCCATCGTGACACGTATGGCGAGAGGAGGCCCCCAGCTCGGCAGCATGAGAAGGCGATAGGTTTCGTCGGTCGACTGTCCGCATGAAAGGGAAGGCTCGCCAAGGCGCACGAGAGCCGAGGAGAACCACTCCCGAAGAAAGGGATCGATCTCCGATTCCGGATCAGGGGGAAAGAGCGCTCCTGCCGGGAAAAAGAGCTGCGATCCATCGGGCGTCGAACAATCGGGGCGCTCGAACGGAACCTCGTCGGGGTTCATGGAAAACCGCGCTGTCTTGCTCGGCGGCGCTTCGGCGCCCCGTGCTCGGCACTCCGCGGGAGCATCGAGCTCCGTGCATGAAGATCGTGCCGGCGATGAGTTTGCTTCCTCGTTGTCCAGCGAAGGACTCGAGCAACAGATCGAGCCAAGCGCGAGCGCCAATCGCCAGGGCAACGCGAAACCATTCCTGTTCGGCATCGTCTCCATGTCAGCAAGAAGGTCAGCAAGAAGCGGGCCCCTCGAAGATCCGCGGGGCATCGCGTGTTTCACGAAGCGATGGACCTCGAGCTTGCGTCAAAATGACAATCCCCCTGCACGATCGAGACGAGATGACGGCGCGCTCGTGCGGGATCTGTTGGATTCGGCCGGGCGGGAGAGCTTGACGTCGAGGTAGCCGCAGCGCAAGACCCAAGGAACCCGATGCGCCTACGCATTCTAGCCCCGATTCCGATGCTCCTTGCTGCTGCGCTGCCGGCCGGTTGTCACGGCGCTGCCGCCAACCCGAGCGGTGCGGCATCGACGCGCCCTCCGCCCGAAATGACGCAAGCTCAAGCCGCGGCCGCCGCGCCGAGCGACGCCGTGGGTCAGAAGTTCGAAGCTTGGGTCGCCGCCATCAACTCCGCCGATCGCGCGCGAATCGACGCCGTGTGGAGCGGAACGAAGGACGCCGAGCTCCGTGCGTCGACGGACATGACCGTCGCCGAACGAACGGGAGGATTCGAGCTGCACCGTGTGGAGGATGCGACGTCGACGGAGATGTTGGCGGTGGTGCGCGCCAAACGGACCGAGCGCTGGTTGTGCCTTTTCTTCGATGTCGACGCCGATCCGCCTCACGCGATTCACACCATCCAACTGAGGCCGACCAGCGCGCCCGACAAAGACGCAACGACGGCGCAGCCGCTCGAAGACAAGGCGCGCAGGCAGGTCGTTCAGGCGCTCGCGCGTGAGTTGAACCGCGCCTATGTCTTTCCGGAGAAAGCGCAGGCGATGGAACGCGAGCTCGATACGCGGCAGCGCCAGCACGCCTACGATACGGCGGCGAGCCGCATCGCGTTCGCACGGGCGCTCACCGAGGACATGCAGCGCGTGACGCGCGACAAGCACTTGCACGTCGAGGTAGAGTGCTCCCGCGGCGCGGCGCGGTCGGGGCGCGAGCACCGCGCCCCTGCGACGGCGCCCGATACCGACCGACCGCGCGTGTTCGGACAAACGCGGCGACTCGACGGCAATATCGCCTATCTCGACATTGCCACCTTCGGCGTGCCTGGCAACGAAGCACGCGACGAGATCCGCGATGCGATGAGCGCAGCCGCAGACGCAGCAGCGATCATCTTCGACGTGCGCCGCAACGGCGGTGGTGAGCCCGAAACGGTCGCCCTCGTGAGCAGCTATCTGTTCGGCGCCGAGCCGGTGCATTTGAATTCGCTCTACTGGCGCATTCCCGACCGCACCGACGATTTTTTCACCGATCCGCGCGTCCAGGGGGCGAAGTTCGGGCCGACCAAGCCCGTTTACGTGCTAACCAGCGGACGCACGTTTTCCGCGGCCGAGGAGTTCACCTACAATTTACAGACGCGTAAGCGCGCCGTGATCGTCGGCGAAACGACCGGGGGCGGTGCTCACCCCGGTGACATGGTCCCGTTGCCGCACGGCTTCACGGTCTTCGTTCCCAGCGGCCGCGCGATCAACCCCATCACGAACACCAACTGGGAAGGGACCGGCGTGACACCCGACGTCGCCGTGACGGCCGACGCCGCGCTGGAGACGGCACACAAGCTCGCCCTGGAAAAGACGGCGAGCGGCCGCAGCGACGAGCGGCGCGACGGCGGCGCAGCCCCGTCCAAGAAATGAAATCGCTCACCCTCGCCGCAGATCGGCGTGGAAGCTGATGCCGTGCTGCTCGAAGCCGAGCGATCGGTAAAACGCGTGAGCTCTTTCTCTTATCAAATTGCTGGACAACGTCAGCTTGTAGCAGCCGCATTCGGTGGCCACCTTCATCGCAAACTTCATCATGGCGCCTCCGATGCCTCCGCCGCGGAGCTTTTCGTCCACACAGACGTCCTCCACGACCGCTGACGGAGTGCCGCAGTGAGCGAGGTTGTCCATCACGAGGAGCGCGAAGGTCCCCACGATCTCGTTTTCGCGGACGGCGACATAGACGTGGTACCGAGGATAACGGGACATCCGACGGAAAATCTCGGTTGCGGCATCGAGGTCGAGCACTCGCCCATCGTCGACGCCCGGCTGCGCATAGAGGCGAAGAATCGCCGGAAGATCCGCCTCCACGGCTTGTCTCATCGCGACGTCGCTGTGTTTCATTTCAGGTCTCGCATCGATGAATACCCCCGAGCCATTCAAACCGCATCTCGCGCGGCGCTCGGTCTTGCTGGCCGGCCTGCCCAGGACGGCGAAGGCCGGCCCGCGGAAGACCTGCCGTCATCGCGCTGGACGTTACTCGAATTCGGCTGCGACGGTCCACTCGGGAGGGGGACGTTCGACGGCGCTTGCCCTCGAACAGGGCCTCTCGCCGGACCAATGTACCTCGCGTCAAACCATATTCCGGGCCTCCCGCTGTGCTAAGACGGCACCGCGCGGGGGGCCTCCCGCGGATCGCGAACGGAGCCACCATGACCGCCACCGCCTGCCCTGCCGTCTTCTACGCGGACGGTGTTCTATGCATCACGTTCTGGCAGAACATCGCCATCGTAGATTGTCGCGGGCTCGTCGACACCGAGCACATGTTGACGCTCGAACGCGGTTATCAGGCGCTCGCCCAGCGATTCACGGGCGGCATCGTCTCTTGCGTGGTCATCCAGCCGGGAACGCCGGTGTCGCCCCCCGACGCGCTCCGCGAGAGCGCGCGGTTCATGCGCGACCTGGGTCATGCAATGACGCGCATCGCCGTGGTGGTCGAAGACGTGGGCATTGCAGCGCAGGTGTTTCGCACGGTGATTCGCGGCATCAACGTGGTCATCAGAGAGAACAAACTGATGGTACTGTCCGATTTACCGTCGGCCATCGAGGCGCTGTCGCCGCTCATCGTTCCCGCGACCGGCGAGATGAACGTCGCGGCCGCGCTCAAAGTCGTCTTGCGCTCTGCGCGGGCGCGGTACGCTTCGATGACTCCTCCGGCGCCCGATCCCGCCGATGGACGGGTGAGGTCTTGGCCGTCGCTGCGCACTTGAGGAACACGATGAAGAGCGAGCGCGTCACATATGAGCCGTTCGGGCGCGATACCTGGCGCGACCCCTTCACCGTGTATCGGCGCCTACGCGACGAGGACCCGGTGCACAGGAGTCCGCACGGGTTCTGGGTGCTGACCCGATTTCAACACGTGCTCGATGCCGTGAAGGACACGGCGACGTTCTCGTCGGCGAGTGGTTTGACCTTTCAAAACGAGCGCGAGGCAATTGCCATCCCCCCCACCATCGTCATGATGGATCCACCCGACCATACGCGGTACCGGCGGCTCGTCGATCGCGGGTTCACGCCGCGCCGCACCACGGAGCTCGAGCCCGAGCTGCGCCGCTTCGTGATCGAGCGCATCGAGAAGCTCCGGAGCGCGGGGGAGGGCGACTTCGTCGCGGCGGTGGCGCGCAGCATTCCGAGCTGGGTCGTCGCGCACTACCTCGGCGTGCCGGAGGAGGACCGCCATCGTTTCGAGCGCTGGACGCAGGCGTTCGTGCAGGCCAATGCCATGGGCCACACCAGCGGCGCAGGTGAAGCCCTCGGCGATCTCGTTTCGTATTTTTCCGAGCTCATCGAGCGGCGCCGACGCGAGCCAGGCGACGACGTGGTTTCCGTACTCCTGCGCGCCGATGAGGAGGGCGTCGGCGTCGGTCTCGAGGGCATCCTCGGCTACGCCTTCGTGATGATCGCGGGCGGCAACGACACGACGACCGGGCTTTTGGCCGGCGCGGCGGAGCTGCTCACGAAAAACCCTGCGGAGAAGCGGCGCCTCGTATCGGACCCTTCGCTCATTCCCAACGCGGTCGAAGAGTTCTTGCGCTTGACGACCCCGGTCCAGGGTCTGTGCCGCGTGGCAACGCGCGACGTCACCATCGACGGAGGGCCGACCATCGCGGCGGGCGATCGCGTCCTTCTCTGTTATGCAGCAGCCAACCGCGATCCGCGCGAATTCGGCCCCAACGCGGAAGAGGTCGACGTCGGACGGCACATCGTTCGCCACCTTGCATTTTCGATCGGCGCCCATTTCTGCCTCGGGGCAGCCGCCGCGCGATTACAGGGACGCATCGTGCTCGAAGAGCTGCTCGCGCGCTGCCCCGACTTTGCCGCCGACGCGAACGGGGGAGTCTTCGCGGACGGCGCGTTCACGCGACGCTACGAGCGCCTGCCCATCGTCGTCGAGCGGCGCTGACGGAAGATCGAGCGCGGCACTCGTGCGCTTGGTCGGCGCGTGGTCGAGCTCGAAAGTTGCCATTCGAACACCCGTTCGGTCGGGCCAGGCCCTGTCGCCGTTGAACGCCGCCCCCTCCCGTATTAAGAAAGACGGCGATGTCCGCCGCGCACGAGCCTGCACTCATCGTCGATTTTGCGACCATCGACAGGTTGCGACCTACCCTCGGTAAGATCGTCGTCGCCTCGGGCGGTTTCGATCCCATCCACCCCGGCCACGCCAGCAACTTGGTCGAATCCAAGCGCCTCGGCGACACTTTGGTCGCGGTCGTCAACGGCGATGCCTTCTTGAGAGCCAAAAAGGGCAAGGCCTTCCAAGATCTCAAAACGCGCTGCCAGATCGTCTCTTTCGTCCGCGGCGTCGACTACGTCGTCCCCTTCGAAATCGAAAACGACCAAACGGTCTGCGAAGCCCTCCGCCAGATCCGCCCCCACATTTTCGCCAAAGGCGGCGACCGCGCCGCCGCTCACCTCGTCCCGGAAGCGCCCATCTGCGAAGAGCTCGGCATCCAAATCGTCTACGGCATCGGCGCCGCCAAAGTCTGGTCGAGCTCCGATTTTCTCGCCGAATGGGGCGAGTTCTGGCCGACCCGCCCTAAGCGGTAGCGGTCGCCGGAAATTCCCGCAACGGTCACCTACGCCTCTTCTGCCGCGCCGCTTCGGTGGCGCGGTAAGTGCGACCGCCCGTCAGCCGCGACGCAGGTCAGCTGAAGGCGTGTGCAGACGCACGCCCGCCGAATAGGCGGCGCAGGTGCCTCGAGGCGGCGGGCGGAAGCAGAGAGGCCGCCCTCGCCTCCCCAGGGCCACCCGGCCCTCGATCCGTAAGGCGCTCGCCGCGAGTCTGCTCGCTATGAATCTTTCAGACACAAACGGCCCGCGTAACGACCGCCGCAACAACAAGATGGGCGGCCGAACGCGCGACCGCCCGCCGCCTCGACGCACCTGCGCCGCCGGTGTACCGCCCGCCGCCTCGAGGCACCTGCGCCGCCGGTGTACCGCCCGCCGCCTCGAGGCACCTGCGCTGCCGGTGTCCCGAGGGCGTCAACCCCGCACGACCTGCATCCCAACGCCGCGCGGAAAGGCCGTATCAGCCGGTCGTCGGCCCGCCGATACCGCCGTGCTTCTTCGGCGGCGCCTTGCCCTTGGGCGGCGGCTTGCCCTTGCCGCCCTTCTCGCCCTTCTCGGGCTTCTCGTTGTCGGCGCTCGGCCCCGTCGGCGCCCCTTCGGGTCCGCTCAGCACGACGGCGCTCTTCGCCTCGTCCCCCGCCTTCGGCCACACCGAATCTGGCCGCAGCTGGAACAAGAAGTCGCGCACGAGCTCGACCTGGTCTTCACCGGTCTTCGGCGGCGGGTTCACGCTGACTTTGTCCCACGTCATCGCGGGCCCGAAAGGCTCGCTCCAGAGCGTGAGCATCTTCGTGTACGGCATCCAGTTCATCGGCGCTTCGAGCCACGCCTTCACCCATTCCGGGCGAAGACGCTTGCTCACGTTGCCGAGGTTGGGAGCCATCTTCTGCAAATCTTCGCGACCGCGCTGGACGGGGAAGTCGCCCACGAAGTGGCAGCTGATGCAGTTGGCATGCTGCGCCGAGTTCATGTGCGCCGCGACGTAGAGCTTCTGGTCCGTCGTGGGCGCGTGCGTCTGCGCGGTCTGGTACGGGTACTCTTGGCCGTCCCAGGCCGCGAAGTAGCGAACGACCGCCGTCGTCTGCTCGCTGGTGAAGGGGAATGTCGGCATACGCACCTGCAGCTTGTCGCCGGGGACGTTGCCTTCGCCGTACACCCATTCCGGATGCAAAAACGGCCGAATCGCGTTCTTCAGCGGGTCGCGCAGGAAGTTGAAGAGCCATTCCGGCTGCACGCGCATCCCCTCGCCGGCCAAAAACGGCGGCGCGTTCTGCTGATGTTCGACCTTGACCGCCGCAGCAAAGTCGCCGCCGCGGTCCTCGATGACGTGGCATCCACGGCAGTTGTAGTCGTCGACGATCTGCCGGCCTTCGAGGATCGAAGCGTATTCCGGTTTGGCGGTGGGGTTGAACTCCGGGAGCGGCTTGGCTTCGGCGAGCCCCATCACGAACACGGTGAGCGCCCGCATCTCGCGCGGCGACAGATCGAAATCGGCCATACGCAGCTCGATGCGATCGCGCCGATAGATGCGCGGCGAATCGAGCTTCCACGCCAAAAACGTCTCGTGCGTCTGCAGGTGGTGATCGTCGATGGCGTAGCCGTAGTCGAGCTTGGAGACGTCCTTCTTAGCCCAGCCCGTGAGCTCCGGCGCGATGGGGGCGTAGTTTTCGAATCCGGCGATGTTGTGACAACCGAAGCAGCCGTAGTAGGCGATGAGCTTCTCGCCGCACTTGTCGCGCTCGAGCTCCGCGCCCGGGCCGACCACGGCGCACGGGATCTTCTCCTTGCGCTTGGCGGCATTGGTGAGGAGGTTGATCTCGTCGGCCGTCACCTTGGCGGCGTCCTTCGGCTCGTCCTTCAGCGTCACTAGGTATTGGGCGATGCTCGCCGCTTCCACGCGCGACAGGCGCAGCTTCGGCATCCTCGTGTCGTGCCAGTAGCGCGTCGGATCTTCGACCCAGTAGGTGAGCCAGTCGGCGCTCATCTTGTTGCCGACGTTGGCGAGCGACGGCGCGACGTCGCGCTCGCGGTTCTTCCACGGAGCCGGCGGATTGTCCTCGCTGGTGGCGTGACATCCGCGGCACCCGTAGCCGTCGAAGTACTGCTTGCCCTTTTCGGCGCTCGCACCTTCGACGTTGCCATACCCCTTCAAAGTCGGACCGAGCGGCTTCTCGTTCGGCTTGGCACCGGGCCGCGTCTCCGGACGCTCGCTCCGCTCGACGAGGTAGGCGGTAATGGCGATGGATTCCGCCTTCATGTCCGCTTCCCACTTGAGGTATTCGGGCGCCGTCTCGGCGTAGGGCAGCTTGGACGCGGGGTCGATCGGCGCCGGCCAGAAATTCGGCATGCGCGTCTTGTGGCGCCACGCGCGCGGGTAACGCACCCACTTGAGGAGCCAATCGGGCGACACCTTGGCGGTGATGTCGTTGAGCTGCGGGCCCGCGTTGCGGTTACCCGGGAAGCCTTCGAGGATGTGGCAGCCGGTGCAATTCAGCTTCTTGAAGAGGTAGCGTCCCTCGGTGAGAAGCGGCACCGGGTCGACCTCCTCGGACGGGTCGGGCAACACCTCCGGCAGCTCCTCGGAGCCTTTGTGCGCCTCGCGATACGCGACCAGATCCGTCTTCTTCTCGACCTCTGCCTTCTGGCGGTCGAGCTTGGAGACGATGTACTTGGCCTTCGATTGGTGCGGGCGAAGATCGACGTCACCGCTGTGGCAGCGCAAGCACGATCCCTCGATTTCCGGGATGGCCTGAATGAATCTGTCGCGGAACTCGGGGGGCAATGTCAAACCTTTGCGCGCAGTGGGCGGGGTGTACCGCCCCTTCTTGTCCCAGCTCTCCTGGGCCTCGGAGCGCACGGGCACCGAAGGCGGCTCGGGCGCCGTGTACAGCGTGAGCCCGCGATCGACGTCGGTCGCGTTCGGGAACCCGAGCATCTCCGCCAGCTCGGGCTTGGGAAACTTGAGCTTGATCTTCGGGCGCTGTTTCGGGTCGATGACCTCGACGGGGTTGTTCTGTTCGAGGCCGATCTGAACGCGGTTGTCCGTCTTGCGAACGACGGCGTGCCAAGACTTGGCGTCGTCCTTCTCGAGCGTCGCGCCGACGAGCTCCTGGATCTTGCCGAAGAAATCCTTCTCCGACGTGTAGTCCTGCCAAGCGCGGCGGTCCTTCTCGGAGAGCACCTTGCCCTTACCGAGGGCGGCTTCCTTCTCGATCACGACCTCGGGGCTCTTGTGCGGGATTTCGATGGTCTGCCAGCCGCCCGAGCCAATCTTGATCTGGAAGGAGTCGTTCTCGTCGTCGACGACGATGTGGTTCAAGCTCCCGATGGGATAGAGGATGTCTTCCCAAAACTCGTCGCCCTCGTGGACCCAGCGCGGCCCGGTGACCGACGTCTCTTGGAAACGCGAGCGCGAGTGAGCGAGCCTGTCCGTCGACCGCCCTTGCCCCTGGTGGCAGCTGGTGCACGCGAACTTTTCGACGGGATGCGTGCCGAACAGCGTTTTGCGGAAGGGATGCGTGCGGAAATGGCGCGGCAGGTTGGCAGCGGTGTAGTTGCCGCTGTCAGAGCCCATGTGGCACGTCTGGCAGCGGTCGACCGCCTCGCGATCGACGTCGGCTTCGGCGTCCTGCCACTGGGTAACGACCTGCTCGATCTGGTACGGCCCGACCAGCGAGGCGATGAGGTTCTTCGGGTCGAGCTTGGGGTGCGCCTTGTTGTCGGCTTTGCCAAGGCGGAGCTTGGCGTCTTCGACGGGACGCTCGGCCTTGGCGATGTTGCGCTCGAGCGCGGCGACCTCGGTGTCGATGGGATCGAGGTCGATCCACTGCAGGCAATGACGCGTTTCCTTCACGCCCGCCGGCGCGCATACTTCGGCCCGCATCTTGGCCTGCAGCTTCTCGTCTTTCTCACTCGCGGCGGGGTCGGCCGGGCCGTCGATGCGCGTCATGTCGGCGACGGCTTTGTCGACGCGTTTCTGGTGCTCGACCTCGACTTTGACCTTGGCCACGACCGCGCGCTCGGTGTCGCGGGCCTTCTGCCATGCTTCGCGAACCTTGGCCGGCAGCGATCCGAGCGCTTTGTCGATCTGCTCGGCGCGCTTCGAGTTGCGCGCGATCTCTTCCTTCAGATGGAGCATGTCCGCCGTGACGCCCGGCTCGGGACGGAGCGGCGGAGGATCGGCCAGCATTTCGTCGGCTTTTTGCCGACCGTTCTGGCGATCGGCCGTCTCGAGCGCCTCACGCGCCTTTTCTTCGGCGGCGTCGCGCTCGTACTCGGCGAGCTGGCGGTAGTAATACGCCTCGTCGAGATCGCTCTTACCGAAGGTCTTGCCCTGCTCGGCCTCGGCGAAATCGCGTGTCAGCTGATTGAGCTTGGCCTTGGAAGCCGCATATTTGCCGCTCGACTGCTCGCGCTTGAGCTCGTCCTGGCGCGCTTTCAGCTTCTTGACCTCGGGCTCCGCGGTCTGGGCGTATTCGTTCTTGACCCGCTTGAGGTTCTGCGTCGCGAGCTCGTACTCCATCTGGAAGAAGGCTTCTTGTTCCTTCTGCCAAGGAACGCGGGTGACGAACTCCGCGTAACAGGCCCAGGCCGTCGAGAAAATGAACAGCCCGCCGGCGATGAGCCACCAGATGGGGTACGTGCGTTGCTCGTCCCTCTTGAATCGCGCCATCGTTCCTCGATTATCGCTTCCAGTCGGGCTTGGTCGGCGCGCGGCCGTCGTCTGAGCAGAAGAGCTTCATCGCCCTTTTGCTAGACGTTGATCATGCCCTTCCATTCCATGATGTACTTGACGTTGAACCCGAGGCGCAGAAACACCTTCAGGACGGTCCCGACCATGATCATGAACAGCTGCGCCGTGATCTGGTAACGAACCATCCCGAGCTGCTGCAGCACCTCGCTCTTCTTGATGCGCGCCTTCCAGTAGATCATCGGTATGACGCCGAGCCAGATGAACAGGCATACGGCGCCGAAGATCGTCCCCATCCCCGGATCGTGGATACCGAACTTGTCGGCCAGGTTGACGTTGGTGATGGCCACCGTCTTGTGCACGTCCCAATACTGGCCCGGCAAAAAGAGGTACCAGCCCGGGCCACGGATGAACGTACCGATGATGACCAGGCTGACCCACATCACCAAGAAGCCGAAGAGGAAGACGGAGATCGCGAACTTGCGATCCTTGAAGCAGTAGTAGCCGTTCCCGCGCGGATTGATGTCGATGTACGGGATGACCATGAGCCCGACGATGATGAGGCTCGGCAAGACGACGCCCGCGAACCAGGGATCGAAGTAGACGAGGATTTCCTGAAGGCCGAGGAAGTACCACGGCGCTTTGGAAGGGTTCGGCGTCTTGGTCGGGTTGGCCGGCTCTTCCAAGGGAGCGTCCACGACGATCGACCAGATGGTGATGAGCGCCATGACGATGGTGCCCACCAGCATCTCGAGCCGCACGAGGTACGGCCAGGTGTGGACTTTGTCGGGAACGAGCTTGGAAAGTCGCTCCGCGACCGCGGCTTTCGCCTTGACCTTGGTGGTGGCCGCCGGGGCTACGGCCGTCGTTGCTTCAGCCATGATGGTCGATCCTCCGGACGAGTTGATTCACAGAGCTCATAGGGGACCCGAGATCCCGCCGTCTTTTCGCACGCGCCAGAAGTGCACGATCATGAGCACCGCGGCGATGATGGGGATGAAGATGCAGTGCAAGACGTAAAAGCGCAGCAAGGTCGCCGCGCCGACGAGGCGGCCCGCCGTGAGAAGCGCGCGGGCGTCGTAGCGAGCGTTCACGCCGAGAAAATCGGCGAACGGACCTTCGTGTCCGAGCAGCGGCGTCGCGCGGCCCATGTTGGTGCCGACGGTGACGGCCCAGATCGACAGCTGGTCCCACGGCAGCAGGTACCCGGTGAACGAGAGCATCAGCGTCATCACGAGCAGGTTCACGCCGATGACCCAGTTGAACTCGCGCGGCGGCTTGTACGAGCCGGTCATGAACACGCGGAACATGTGCAGCCACACCGCGATGACCATCGCGTGCGCGCTCCAGCGGTGCATGTTGCGCATGATCATCCCGAAGGGGACGTCGAACTGCAGGTACTTCATGTCGTGGTACGCGTACTCGCCGGTCGGGCGGTAATAGAACATCAGGATGACGCCCGTGACCGTGAGGATGAGGAAGAGAAGGAACGTGATCCCGCCCATGCACCACGTGAAGCGAAGGCGCAGCGCGTGACGCCGGATCTTCGTCGGGTGCAGGTGCAAAAAGACGTTCGACGAGACCTGCAGAACACGATTTCGGTACGTGTCCTGGTACTCGTGGCGGAACATGCTCTTCCACACGTACGAGCTCTTGACGATGTCGAACCACCCCTTGTTCGGCTCAGCCACGGCTTCCTCCAGCGTGCATCATGAATCTCAGGCGTAAGGCAGGAAGGCGCCCGGCTTCTCGCTCTCGTCCTTGTCGAGTCGGAAGACGACGCCCTTGTCGACTTGGATTTGACCATCGTCGGCAATGGTCAGCTTGAAGCGTTCGAGCGGGCGCGGGGCGGGGCCTTCGAAGTTGGTGGCGATGACTTTCCACCCGCTCGAAAATCCGCGAAACCCCGAGCCATGGCAGGGGCACTTGAACTTGTCCTCGGTGGCCAGGTAACGCGGCGTGCAACCGAGGTGGGTGCAAAGGGCGCTCACGGCGACGAAGCGGTCGTCGAAGCGCGCGAGCCAGAAGCGGTAAGCCCGGATCCATTTGTCCGCGACCGAACGCGGCGCGTACTCCGTGGGGCGGCCGAGCTTGAACTGGGTCGGCGGCTCGAAGAGGACACGCGGGTACATGAGGCGGACCCACGCCAAAGTGCCGACGCCGATGCTGGTAAGGACTGCACCCCATCCGAGAAAGCCGACAAAGTCCCGCCGGCTCGGCGCGATGCGCCAGATATGACCTTCCGGGTTCGTTCCGTCTTCTTTATTGGCGGGCATTGGCAGGGCTTGCGGGCATCGGGGCGGGCACTTTTGGCTCGCCGCTCGGGCATGGTGCTTCTACTAGAAGGGCCGGCGTCCCGTCAACGAGCAAAGTCGCCCGAATACCCCAGAATCGCGGGGAATTTCTCGCGTATGTCCGTTCTTAGGGAAGCCTGCCACGCGAGGCAAGGCCGAAACTAACGCCGTGCTGCCTCAATGGCGCGCCGCACTGCCGCGAGCCCTTCGTCGATGGTTTCGATCGAGCACGCGTAGGAGAAGCGGAGGTACCCCGGTGCGCCGAAGGGCGTGCCCGCGACGGCCGCGACGTGAGCCGCGTCGAGCAGCCAGAAGGCGATGTCCTCGTCGCTCTTCAGCTCTTTGTCGCCGGCGCGCAGGCCGTAGAGGCCGCGCATATCCGGGAACGCGTAGAAAGCTCCGTCCGGCATGCGGCATTTCACGCCGGGCAGCGAGCGCAGTCCCTCGACCATGCGGTTGCGGCGCTCCTGGAACGTCGCGCGCATCTTCATGAAATCGTCGCGCGGGCTGGCGAGTGCGGCGATGGCGGCTTCCTGGCTGACCGCGGTCGGGTTGGTCGTGCTCTGGCCCTGGATGACGTCGAGCGCCTTGGCCACCTCGGGGGGCGAAATCGACCAGCCGATGCGCCAGCCCGTCATGGCATGCGTCTTCGAGACGCCGTCGACGACGATGATGCGATGGCGGAGGTCCGGCAAAACGAGCGCCGGTGAATGATGCTTGAAGCCGTCGTAGACGAGCTCGCCGTAGATCTCGTCGACGACGAGAAACGCGTCCGGCGACTTTTGCAGCGCGGCGCCGAGCTCGACCACGCGCTCGCGCGCATAGGCCGAGCCCGTCGGATTCG
>JADMIO010928674.1_pt1 | contig 16050 bp, 20 predicted proteins | sample 8958161 | NCBI WGS metagenome assembly JADMIO01 (sample SAMN16585339, study PRJNA669376) | soil metagenome | isolation source: Crop rotation soil | place: USA: Cullars Rotation, Alabama | collected 2011
GACCAGTACGGCCGCGATGGGATTTACTTAAACCGCAGGGAATACAATTTTATTTTCGACGGCAATGTTTTCCATGACATTGGCCGCACCGACGGACAACCCCACCTGGCTTTTGACCACGGAATTTATGGTCACGCCAGCAATATAACTGTTATAAATAATGTGTTCTATAACATGAACCGCGGTTGGCCCATTCAGTTGGCCGAGGGCGCCTCCCGTTGGCTGGTCGCCCACAACACGTTTGCTTTCGGCAGCGCCAATGGCGAGCCCGGGCATATTATGTTCTGGGGCAATAATTCCGATATCGCCATTCACAATAATATTTTCTACGCCCCCAACCGCTCGGCACTCACGCGGTCGGGAGCGACGATCTCCGGCAGCGTGTTCCATCACAACCTGGTCTACGGGGCCACCAGGGTGATGAGCGGAACCACATCGGATATCGCCATCAGCTCCAATCAGATGGGCGTGAATCCGTTGTTCGTAAACGCAACCACTCCACCCTATGACTTCCACCTGCTGCCCCGTTCGCCGGCGATTCACGCCGGGGTGGAGATCGACGTGACCAGTGACGTGGAAGGCCGGCGCCGCTCGCGCGGCTCAGTTGACCTCGGCGCGTACGCGTTCTCGAGTGGCGGCACGCAGTAGAATGGCTTAATGACGGGAGAAGGCCGCGAAGGACAAAGCCGTGATGGGATCTGGATCATTGATGCTAAGGCAAATACAATTTACGCCAACGAGCGCATGGCGGAAATCCTGGGCACAACAGTTGACGATTTGATGGGAAAGCCGTCGTTCGAATACGTGTTCCCAAAGGATAGGGACCGGGCCCAGAAATTGTTCGAGCGGAAAGAAAGCGGCGATTCCCAGCCGTTCTACTTTCACATTCGTCGCAAAGATGGAACACCCCTCGCAGTTGATATCCAGGGCACCCCGATGCATAGCACTGCTGGCGAATTCATCGGAATCGTCGGTACGTTTCGGATTGTAGAATCCATACAAGCTAGAACTCTTTAGTGCACGTCGCTGCAATGCTCGCAGCTAACGTCTAGGGCCTTCCGAACGCAACTAATCCCTCATTTGTGAACTCAATTCTTCCTGCGTGGCGGCAAGTGTGTCGGGAGCCCGGCTGCGCTCGGCACCCACGGCGGACGGCCGCCCGGGGCTGTTCTGCAGTTGCATTACAACATGATCGAAAAATCGCGCTGCCGCCGCTCCGGTAGTCAATTCCCTGTGCCATGACATGGACAGGATCGCGGACCTGCGCGCTTCGCAGCGGCCGTCTATTACCATTGCCCTTGCCGCAACTCGGCCAAATGCGAATTGCACGGGCCAGCTAGTCTTGACCGTGATGCACTCCACGCCGTATTTGGCAGGCGAAGTAAGCGCGCAACTGCCGCCGCGATAGCGCACCCACAGCTTGGGGTGCAGGCCTGTAATGCGGGCGAGTGCGACAGTAAGCGCGGCCGGAAAACGCCGCAGCCTTTGCAGCTGCGGATCGTCACCCGGAGCCGACGCCAGCTGCAATAGTTTTTGAGCAATTCCGTCCAAACCGATCTGATCCGCGTTTCGAATGATACTCGCGTAGGCAATATCCAAATCGCCCTCAACAAGCTCTGCGGCCACGGCTATGTCGATCTGCTTAAGCTGCACCCACCGGTACCCGCTCAGCCCACGGTAGACAATCCGGTTCAGCTTGGGATGATCCCGCAGAGCCCGCGCGATCGAATCGATTATGAATGCGGTATAGGTCGGCTTCGCGAGTCCGGCGGCTTTTCTACGCGACTGTTCCGATTCGACCTCCGTAAAATCCACGAGTTGGGAAAAGGTCACTACATCCTGGGTGCGCCATTCTTTTACCAGCCCGATGTGTGTGCTGAGATAATGATTTCGCTCCAGGAATTTGTAGGGAGCGTCCATAAACACGTATCCTTCCGTTGTTTCCTTGCACGAGCTGTGCGCGAGACCCCGAACAACGCGCAGGAGCCTTCAAAGGTTAGATCGCGGGCTACGAAAAACGTATCGGTACAGGCCGGAGGTGCGTACCGGCAGCGAGTTCAATGGATTGCTGCGTGAACCGTGAGCCTCTTCGGCTCACTCCTTCAGCCCTCAGCCGTGTTGGCACACAATACGTTGCGCGAGGTTCGCTTGGCGCCCCGCCCAGAGATCTTTTATAACTTGGATTATGAGCGAGCAGGAAAATAACAAAGCGGTGGTCCGCGCCTACGCGCAGGGATTCAGCCATGGCGACTTTGACGAAGTGCTCAAGCTTTTTGCTGAGGATGCTGTAGTGCAGGGTGTCTTGGGGCGCGGCGGGTTTGAAGTGGTGCTGCCGATTTGGCGCGCCCTGCACCAAGCGTTCGGCATCCAGTTGGAAATCGACGAACTTATCGCCGAACGCGATTTGGTCGCCGCGCGTTTCACCGAAAGCGGCACGTTTCGAGCTCCTTTCCGCGGTACGGCGCCGACGGGCAAAAGCTATCGGCTGGTGGCCATGGAATGGTTTCGTCTTAAAGATGGTAAGATCACCGAGCGCTGGGGGGCCCGCGACTCCGCCGCCATGCAGAAGCAGATCGAGGCGACATGGACGTAGCGCGAACCGGGAAACGCGAAAACGGGTGCAAAGCATGAAGAAATGCACCCGTGTTGGATTAGTAACGCTTACTCAGCGCAATGGCCGGGGCAATCCGCCAGCAAGCCGTTGTTGAAATCGTCAAGCCCGGATACAAGCTTGCCAACGGACGAAGTGGACAGTGAACCGGATCCAACCGTCGGAACCACCAGCGCGCCAATTGCCGCATCGGCGTCTTTTATAAGCTTAGCCACTGTCTTGCAGGTAGCTCCGTTCGCTCCATTCAGCTTCGCGGCTATCAACTGATGGGCAAGGGAAACGAGACCGTTGCCTTTTACGGGCTGGTTGAGGATGGCGAGTAATTGCGCCTGCGTGTAGGTTACGCTACCCAGAGTGAGTGAGGTAACGGCCCAATCTTCCGCGTGGTTCTTCCAAAAGCCTTGGGTGAGCGTGCAACCCGTGATGCCGCAAGGCTGATCAATGCAATCCGCAACAAATGGCGTCGTTGCCGTGGTGGATCTGGTGGGGGGATTGAGAGCTGAAGAAGTAACCGTCGTTACCACGGTATAAGTGCATCCAGCTACGGGTGTAAACGCGATGCTGTACGGCAAAGTGCCGATACTCGAGCCTGCAACTGACACTGGGCCAATTGCTTGGGACGCTCCCAGTACATCTACGCCGCTGCACTGAACTTTGATCGTCGCGTTAATATTCGCCGATCCGCTGATCAGGTTCGTTACTGATATATCACCAGAGACGCCTTTTATGTTTTGGCTTTGCACACATATCGAGAAACAGCTTGCGGTAACGCCGACCGGGAGATCGGCATCAAATGCCGATGCGATTGTCGGTAGACTGGCGATTGCCACGGCGAGCAATAAATTTGTTGTCAGTTTCTTATACATCAATAATTTCCTCCTGCACTCCAGTGAATGCGCTTAGCGCTTGTAGTGCTCATTAGAGTGTAAGTTAGGATTAGAGGGATAAGTTGCTTTTCTTTCAATAATTTAGTCCCAGTACCACCAGTACGCCCCATCGCAAGGAGGAAGCACAAAGGTAGTGAACTGGGTGAGAACAGAGTCGACGCGCGATCTGACCTCCAAACCTACTTCTTGGGTGCTGGTGGAATGCGGACTGCAGAGACGATCTTCATGATGTCTTTACAATGCCGCCCGAAGCGATAGTACCGTCGAAGGCCGTGACCTTGCCCGACCCCAGGACGACGGACGTCATTTTGTCGACGATGACGAAGGTGTGAACGTACGTAAAAAGAGGGCGGTCATTTTTCGATGAGCAGATCGGCCACGCGCCGATCCTGAACGATGGTCAGGTCCAGTCAGCGGTAGGATAGCTAATGAGCGATGGGACATCCGTTGAGAATTTCACTGCTCCGGCTTGGCATCCTAATATCTTCCGGTGCGTGTCTAATCGCGCAACAGCGCGCGCCAACTCTTGATTGGAGTGTAGTGCTCGGCTGGCTACCAGTGGACACGCAAACTCTGATAGTCGCAACCCAACCGTTCGTCATTCCTGAGGACAAAGATCCAAAAACCTCGCCAACTGAAGTGCTGCACGGATTCGTTCTGGGGCGTGTACATGAGTTCCCGGTATTGTACAGAGCATTAGCAGGACAAACGGTAAAGTTCGCATTGGCCGGAGTGCGCGACTTCCAAAGCTTTTCGGGACTGGGCTTGGGTCCCTACGACGGCTGCGCGGTAATCATGTTTGCGGAGCCACTCGCCGACCGTTTGCAAACTGCGACCTCTGGGCTAGCGAAGGAGGATTGGTCAGGTAGTACGGTCTTCTTCCTCTCCACAGTGCGAGAAGGCTCACTCCGGGCTGAGCCCGAACAGACGAATCTATTCATCACCCAACTCGCTCCGAATATCCTCGTTACCGCCACCGACACAACCTCGCTGCGTTCTCTATTGGAGCGCCGAGCACACCCGCAAACAGACAGAGCACTGGATAAGGGCCTGCCGGAATGGAAAGAAGTCGAGGTAACGTCGAAAGTCTGGGCGATGCGGCACTACAAGTACACTCACCAGTCACAACCGGAGCAATCAGTTCCTTCGCTTGGTCCCTTGGAGGAGCTCGACGACTCAAAGGCAGTTGGTCTCGTCTACAATGCTCAACCTAATGGCCCTGCCCAGAAACTGTATTACCTTTCGAGTCACCAGCAGATATCCGAAATTGCTCGACATCATTGGGAGTGGAAAGAGGAAGGTTTAATTACGCCGAGGGTAAGTCGAAAATCGAAAGGAGTGGCTCAGGTGATCATTCCAACCGTTTCAGGCGACGCCACGAGTTCGTTCATTCTTTTGTTGCTGTCCAGCTTGGGATATGAGATTGCACTATGACTCCGTGTCCAGGGGTAGACCTGAAACACGCAGGTCCGCTAATGGACGCAGTTGGACTTACGTCAGCAAAATGTGCACACGAGTGTTCCACTAGAGACCGGAAGAGAACGGCTACCACCCTACTACCTAAGTTCAGGCCAACGCTGCGGGATAATACCATATGAGTAGCCACAGGGGTTTGGAACCCTCTCAACCCCTTCTTTTTTTTGTACTTCGGCTATGCCTTTGCACACAGATGTAAGTTTGGCGTCCCCAGAGGGATTCGAACCCTCGTTACCGCCGTGAAAGGGCGATGTCCTAGGCCGGGCTAGACGATGGGGACCTGGTAACGAAGGACTTCAACTACTCTAGCATCGACGGCCGCGTTCGCGCACCAATAGCGCGGGCGTCGCCCTGATTTTCCACCGGGCCGCCCCTTAGAGTGTCTTCAGAAACGCGATGATGTTGTCTTTGTCCTCGGAACTGATGGAGTCGCCGAAGGGTGGCATGCCGCCGCTGCCCTCGGTGATCAGCGCTTTGATGTTCGCTTCATTCACCGGCTTGCCGTTCACCAGTTTTTCGCGCTTGAACAGGCCTTTCAATCCGGGCCCGATCTTGGTTTCCGTCGAGTCGGAGTTGTGGCATACCGAGCAATTTTCGAAGGCGGCTTCGCCCTTTTTAGCGTCAGCCGCGGTCAGTGGGAGTCCGGCCGTAAGGAACAGGCCTACACTTGCGAGGGTCAACAGTCCGTTTCTCATGGTTACCAGTCTACAATCATGACGTATGCCGATCCAAGTGGGTAAGCAGGCTCCTGACATTAAAACTCCTGAATTTTCGCTTTCTGCCTTCAAGGGGCAGCGCCTGGTGGTGTTTTTCTTCCCGAAGGCGGATACGCCCGGATGCACTGCTGAAGCGTGCGAATTTCGCGATGCCCAGAATACCTTTCTCGCCAGGAACGCCGTCATCGTCGGCATTTCGCCCGATAATACGGCGAGGCACCAAAAATTTGCGGCTAAATATAACCTGCCATTCATCCTGGTAGCCGATCCGGAACACGCCATCGCCGAAGCGTATGGTGTGTGGAAGGAAAAAAGTATGTACGGGCGCAAGTACATGGGCATCGAACGCACCACATTCCTGATAGACGAGCAAGGCAAGATCGCCCGGGTTTTCGCTAAGGTTAAGCCTGCCGGACACGCCGCCGAAGTCCTCGAGGCACTGGGGAAATAATTCTAGAAAACTTTAGCGTTCCGATTCCGCCTCGGCTTCGGCAGCGCCCGCGGGACCGGCAGCCAGCGCATCTGCAATTAATTGTTTCGCGCGCTCCGCGTCTTCTTCGGCTACCCGTATTTCTTCCGCGAGATTCGGCATAGGGCTGTCGCCCACCAATACGGTGTTGATGCCGTTCGATTCCAGAAGTTGCCGCACAGTCAGCACCTCCATCTCTTCGGTACCGCCCCCGGCCAGGCGAAACACCGTAACCAGCCCGGGTTCATTCATTTCGTTGTTTTCGGATTCCATTCCCTGAGCATACTCCGTAGAATGGGAGTATGAGTAGAGATAATGGTGAAAATTTCGTTTGGTTCCTGGTAGGAGCGGCCGTGGGCGCTGGTGTTGCGTTGCTGTATGCTCCGCAAGCCGGCGATAAAACCCGGCGTTTACTCGGACGGAAGATAGCCGATGGTCGCGACGCCCTGTCAGAGCAGGGAGGCGATCTCCTCGACAGGAGCAAAGAACTTTTCGAAAAAGGCCGCAAAGTTGCCGATGATGCCGCGGAGTTGTTCGAGCGCGGGCGGAGTATGGTTAGGCGTTGATACGGACAGCCCAGACTAGTTTGGCTCCATTCGTCAACGAACCTTACGCGGATTTCTCGGAGCCCGAAGTGTGGGCGAAGGCACAATCCGCGCTGGCCTTTGTGCGCTCACAGCTTGGCCAAGAGTACCCCTTATGGGTGTCCGGCGCGGCGCACACCACCGGAGATCTGCTCATCAGCGTGAACCCGGCGCGGCCTGCGGAAATTGTCGGCCGCCACCATAAAGCCACTCCCGATCTTGCGAATCGAGCCATCGAAGACGCGCATGCCTATGCGCCGGTGTGGGGCCGCACGCAACCGGTGGAACGCGCCCGATTGCTGACCAGCGCGGCCGCGCTAATCCGTAAGAGCAAATTCGAATTCGACGCTTGGCTGGTGGTCGAAGCCGGTAAGACGTGGCCTGAGGCGGAGGCAGAAGTCTCCGAAGCCATCGACTTCTGCGAGTATTATGCTCGCCAGATGGTCCGGTTCGCCGCTCCTGAATCCGTCGTGCAGCTGCCCGGCGAACGTGATGACCTGGTGTATCTGCCGCTCGGCGCGGGTGTGATCATCCCGCCCTGGAATTTCCCCCTGGCGATTCTGGCAGGTATGACGGTGGCTGCCCTTGTGGCGGGCAACACGGTGGTGATCAAGCCCTCGAGTGAGACTCCCACCATCGCGGCTAAATTTGTTGAAGTACTGCATGCCGCCGGTTTTCCGCCGCGCAGTCTGGCGCTTTCAACGGGCAGCGGAGCGGTGATCGGAGATCTGCTGGTGGAGCATCCTAAGACCCGCTTCGTTTCCTTCACAGGCTCGCGCGAAGTGGGACTGCGCATTAACGAGCTGGCGGCGAAACCTCGCAAAGGGCAGATCTGGATTAAGCGTGTGGTGGCCGAAATGGGCGGCAAGGACGCTATCATTGTCGATCGCGAAGCGGATCTGGACAGTGCAGTGGCGGGAGTAGTGCAATCCGCATTCGGGTATCAAGGACAGAAGTGCTCGGCCTGTTCGCGCGCCATCGTCGACGACCCGGTCTATGACGAGTTCATCGAAAGACTGCAAGCGAAAGTCGCGTCGATTACCGTGGGTCCTCCAGAAGACCCCGCCAACTACATGGGCCCGGTGATCAGTGAGGGCGCGCGCAAAACCATTCTGAAGTACATCGAGATCGGCAAAGATGAAGGACGGCTGATTGCGGGCGGCGAGGTGCTGCCGGGCGATGGCTATTTCGTGCAGCCGACGGTCTTCGCTGGGGTCGATTCGAAAGCGCGCATTTTTCAGGAAGAGATTTTCGGACCAGTGCTGGCCGTCTCCCGAGCCCGCGATTTCAGCCACGCGCTCGAACTCGCCAACGACACCGAATACGGACTCACCGGCGCGGTGTATTCACGCAATCCCGAGACGGTCCACCGCGCGCGCCAGGAATTCTTTGTGGGCAACTTGTATATAAATCGCAAATGCACCGGCGCCATGGTCGGCGCACACCCGTTTGGCGGATTCAATATGTCAGGCACCGATTCTAAGGCGGGCGGCCCCGATTACCTTTTGCAGTTCCTCCAAGCCAAGTCCATCGCAGAAAAGCTGTAGCCAACGGTGCACACACAAGTCGGCATCGTCGGCGCCGGGCCCGCCGGATTATTGCTGGGCCAGATGCTTCATCTGAAGGGCATCGACTCGGTAATCATCGAAAATCGCAGGCGGGATTACGTGATCGAGCGCGTTCGCGCGGGCGTTCTGGAGCAGGGCACTGTTGATCTGATGACTGAACTCGGCCTGGGCGCCCGCCTGCGCCGTGAAGGGCTGGCTCACCAGGGACTCTTTCTTAGCTTCGCCGGTGCCCGCCACCGAATCAATTTAGCCGAGTTGACGGGAGGTAAAGTCATAACCGTTTATGGCCAGAACGAACTAGTGAAGGACCTGCTTGACGGGCGCGCAGCCAGCGGAAGGCCGCTGTATTTTGAGGTGGAGCACGTCGCCATTCACGGCTTCGAATCGCAGCGTTCGAAAATCACGTTTCAAAATAACGGCAATGAGCATCAGATCGAGTGCGATTTTATAGCCGGCTGCGATGGTTTCCACGGAGTTTGCCGTCCATCCATTCCCGAAGAGGCGATCCAGACCTATGAGCGCGAGTATCCCTTCGCGTGGCTAGGGATTTTGGCGGAAGCTGCGCCCTCCTCCGAAGAACTGGTCTATACCTGTCACAAGCGTGGATTCGCGTTGTTTAGCATGCGCTCACCCAAAATCACGCGCCTGTATTTCCAAGTGCCTCAAGAAGAAGACATCGCCAACTGGTCCGACGACGCAATTTGGGATGAGATGCTGACGCGCATGACCACTCTCGACGGCTGGAAGCCCAACCGGGGGCCCATCATACAGAAAGGCATCACGCCGTTGCGCAGCTTCGTAGCTGAGCCGATGCGCTTTGGGCGCCTGTTCCTCGCAGGCGATGCGGCGCATATTGTTCCCCCGACCGGCGCCAAAGGATTGAACCTGGCCGCCAATGATGTCATGGTTCTGGCGCGCGGCTTGACGGAGTATTACACGCGGGGAACCATGCGGCTGCTCGACGCTTACTCTGCCGTCTGCCTGCGCCGGGTCTGGAAAGCGCAGCGCTTTTCCTGGTGGATGACGCAGACCCTGCACCGCTTTCCTGGCGATACCGAGTTCGACTATCGCCGCCAACTAGCGGACCTGGATTATATAACCGGCTCCCGCGCCGCCATGACCAGTCTCGCCGAAAACTACGTTGGTCTGCCGCTCGACGCGCCGCTGACATAGACTGGGCAAGAGGTGGGTGAGATGAAGTGCTACGTTATCTTGTTTTGCTTTCTGGCTGCCGGCGGCGCAGCTCAAACCAGCACTCCTGCGAATCCGGCCTCACAAGCGGCCCGGCGTTGGCGCCAGCAGCATGAGCGCGCCATCGTGGACGAGTTCGTCTCGCTGCTCTCCATCCCCAATATCGCTTCCGATCGCCCGAATATACAGCGCAATGCCGAAACCATTGCCCGCATGATGGAAAAACGGGGCATCGCCGCGAAACTGGTTTCAGTGCCGGGCGGGAACCCCATCGTGTTTGGCGAGATCAAGACTCCCGGCGCAACCCGTACTATCGCACTCTACGCGCATTATGATGGTCAGCCGCTTGACCCGAAAGAGTGGGCGACGCCGCCATTCACGCCCACTCTGCGCGATAAGCAACTGGAACGCGACGGCCAGGTGATCGCGCTGCCGGGGGAAGGGAAACCGTTTAATCCCGAATGGCGCCTGTACGCGCGCGGCGCGGCGGACGACAAAGCCCCCATCATCGCAATGCTTACCGCCGTGGATGCCATTCGCGCGGCGGGATTGCAGACCAAGTCCAACATTAAATTTGCGTTTGAAGGTGAAGAGGAGGCCAATTCAGTAAACCTGGAAAAGACCTTGGCCGCCAATAAGCAGCTTTTTGCGGCCGACCTCTGGCTGATGTGCGACGGACCGGTCCACCAGACCCGCCGCCAGCTCATCGCCTTTGGCGCCCGCGGAGGAATTCGCGTTGACGTCACGGTCTATGGAGCGCGCGGCGAACTCCACAGCGGCCATTACGGCAATTGGGCTCCGAACCCGGCCCTGCTGCTGGCCCGCTTGCTGGTGTCCATGAAGGACGAGAACGGCCGGGTCCTGGTGGATCATTTTTACGATGATGTTGAGCCGTTGAGCGATACCGAAAAACATGCCGTTGCGGAGGCCCCCGACATAGACGCGGATCTCATGCGCGAATTCTGGCTCGGCTCGACCGAAGGCGGCGGCAAGAAGCTCACCGAGCTGATCACATTGCCCTCGCTCAACATCCGTGGAATGGCGAGCTCGCGTATCGGCGCTCAGGCTTCTAATGTGATTCCAGCCTCTGCCAGCGTCACCATGGATGTCCGCCTGGTGAAGGGCATGGACCCGCGCACAACCGCGCAACGCGTCACCGATCACATCCGCAAACAAGGCTTCTTCGTTGTGGATCAGGAGCCCTCCAGCGACATCCGCATGGCCCACCCTAAAGTAGCGAGGGTGGTTGTAAGTGGAGCCGAAGCCGCGACTCGCACCCCTATGGACCTGCCCATTTCTCAGGAAGTGATTCGGGTGGTCGAGAGCGCCCGAGGCCCTGCTGTGAAACTGCCCAATATGGGCGGCGGATTACCGTTGACCAGCGTCGAGCGTCCACTGGGTACACGCACCATCGTCATTCCCATCGGCAATCACGATAACAACCAGCACAGTTATAACGAGAATCTGCGCCTGCAAAACTTGTGGGACGGAATCGAGTTAATGGCAGCCCTCATTACCATGTAGGGCGGCAGCGCCGTCTTACCTGGCCTTGAGCGCCGCTTCCACTGCGGAGATCAGTTCTTTCGACATAGGTTCGGTGGCCGCGTCGAAGCGGGCCAGCACCTTGCCGTCGCGGTCCACCAGATACTTAGTGAAGTTCCAGGGAATTTCGCCGCCGGTTTTAGGATTGGCGGTCTTATCCGTGAGGAACTGATACAAGGGCGCCTTATCCTTGCCCGCTACCGAGATCTTCGAAAACATCGGGAACGTCACGCCGAATTTGGATTTGCAGAACGCGCCGATCTCGGCATTCGAACCCGGCTCCTGACCGCCGAAATTGTTGGCCGGGAAACCGGCAACAACCAGACCCTGGTCCTTGTATTTGGTGTAGAGCGCTTGCAATCCTTCATATTGATATGTGTAGCCGCATTGGCTTGCGACATTGACCAGCAACATCACTTTGCCCTTGAAGTTCGCAAGCGGCGTAGGTGTTCCGTTGAGCGCGTCCAGCGTGAATTCGTGGACGCTGGATGCGGCGAACGCGGCACTGGACATCAGCAGAACGGCTCCAAGTAAAGATTTCATGCCCCGATTCTACTACGTCGAGCGCGCGGGGGTTTTAACGCTGGTCCCACTGCCGTGTGATCTCCTCGATCACCTCGTCAGGGCGATTTGTATACAACCAGAACAATTGGACTGCGTTGGTCCCGCGAACCTGCATCTTGAGAGCGCCGCTGGCCTTTGTAAACTTCAAGCGCTCGTCGCCGGCTTTGGTGGGCGTGATGATTCCCAGCCCAATCTTCGTCACGTGCGGACAGGCCTTTGCGGCTTCAATAGCAGGAATTGCACTGGGAATAACGGTAGAGTGCCGCCCGTTGAACTTCGCGCCTTTCAGCAGACCTTTGGCGTGGCTCATACCGCTGCTTGTAAGCAGTTTCATTATAAGCGGGGAACGAAACCTCCCATCGGATCGCCCCGTCCAATAGACACAAGCTTATGAAAGCAATAGCGGGGATTAGCTCGAAACATATGGCCCTTCTGGAGGAGTACCGCATGGCGTTAAGCCTGTGGAGCGAGACGCGCGGATTGTACTCGCCGGAAACGATGGAAGTTGCGCTAGCTACAAAGCACCTCGAAGACATCGAGCATGAATTGTCGCTGTGCCGGCCCGACGGAGAAAAAAACCCGTCCGAATCCGGCAAAACCATCGGACTTCTTCCTCCCGCGCTATAAGGAAACCCCAGAAACCCTTATTTATCACACGTCTCGGTGGTTCTTTATCAGGTTACGGGGCCAGACTCCGCTTCCTTCTTGAGGGGTTGTACCCTTCACAACATTGCCCACTATTTCATCTGTGCCCTCATTGCGTGAACCGAATACGCTATCGCCTTTAGGCTTCCCCGCGTGCGCGGCACTCGCGTCCTCCGTGCTTACAAAATCCAGTAGTATATTTGCCAATTCAGGATCAGCGGCGATTCTACGAATCTCTTGAAGCTTCTTTATCCGTTCGTCAAGTCGTTGAATATCAATTTTCATAAGCAATCTCTCGATCAAATTAGATACGCCATTTGTTCGGAGCGTTTCGAGGGCGATGATCATTCTCCTTAGCCGCTTGCCACCCTCAATAGGACCAACTAGACTTGCAGCTATGAACAGTCGGTGCGTGATGTTTTTGGGCGCTGCAATTGCTTTGCCGCTTTCCGCTCAGATCCAAGGCGCGGCTCCGCCCGGAATGTTCGGCCCGTCGGTCACCGGCGCTCCCTATTCTGCCACTCAGATATCGGAGCAAGTCCAGACACTCGCCGATGGCACTCATATCACCCAGCCGGTACGCAAGGGCTTGCTTTATCGTGATTCGGCGGGGCGAACGCGAAACGAAATGGCTTTTCCTGTACCTCCGAGAACTGGTCCGCCGCCGCCGGTCAGGATCACCATTCTAGATCCTGTAGCGGGTTTCCGATATGACATGAACTCGGTTAACAAAGTCGCGCAGAAGCTCGCGATGCCAGCAACTCGATCGCCGGTCGGGCAGTCCACGTCGGCTGCGACCTCTCCGCCGACGGCCGGAGGGCCGATTGTTGCTACCACTGGAAAGATGACGGCGTCCGTTACAACGACACCAAACGGCGCCTCCGCCAATACTCCCAAGTCAACCTATGAATCACTGGGATCGCAACTCATAGAAGGCATAACAGCTGAGGGGACGCGTGCGACAACCACTTGGCCGGTTGATTCTGTAGGCAACGACCGTGAGATCGTGGTTACGAATGAAACGTGGTTCTCGAAGCAGTTGGGGGTCGCAGTGTTGACGAAGCATTCTGATCCCCGCTCAGGCGAAACCACCACAAAATTAATCAACATCAGCCTGGTCGAGCCGGACCCGGCGTTGTTCATCCCGCCCCCCGACTACGAGATCAGAGATATGACCGGCCGAGCCGCAAATCGGTGAAGTCGTCATCTTGAACAACCAATTTGAAAGGAAATCGTGATGAGAGAATTGAACCTAGTTGCGTTCCTTCCCGCAGCGCTTTTATTAACGCTCCAGATTGCCAACGCTCAGACCAAAATGCTTCCAGCCGTCGATATACCGGCTGCGTCGATTCAGGACCGCCTGCGCCCGCGCAAGCCCGGGGAGCTTCCTAATCTGCGAGTGGTTGACGCAGGCGGCCACAATATCGGAGTTGGCGTGCTCTACCGGGCTGAAGGCGATAAACAAACTGCAGCCCTGCACTACAAAGTGTCCGAAGTCTATCACGTGATAAAAGGATCGGCGGCGTTCGTAACAGGCGGCACCTTAGTCAATGCCAAGATCAGGGACGCCGGCAGCATGGAGGTCTCGAAAGAAGACGGCCCCGGCTCTAGCGGCACGGCTATCCAGGGCGGTGTGACGCACCAGCTGAAAGCGGGCGACGTCGTCGTCATTCCCGCAGGCACTCCCCACTGGTTTAGCAAAATCGACGGATCGATTGCCTACCTCGTGGTCAGAGTAGACCCGAGCCAGGCAATCAAACTTCAGTGAATGCTTAAGCGCCGTCCGAGCCGTGCAGTTTGACCATCTTGTTATACATGCCGAGTATCAGGAGCGTCGGAGCCCATTGCCCGACGAAGTTCGCGGCTTCACTCTTTCCCGTAATGCGGAGCACAAGTGAGCCACCAATGGCTCCCAGGGCGGACCATAGGAAAGCATCGGAAGGTAATTTGGCGGTTTGCTGTTCAATGCTTCGGGCTACCCTGCCTTCGCGGTGCTCAGCGTTGGGGCGTGTGCGCGGCTCGGCGGCCACTGGGTGCGCGATCGCCTCACTCAATGCGTCTTTCATGGAATCCATGCAGGTAAAGCTCCTATTTTCGGTGTGTCTCGCTCATTAGATTCGCAATGCGCAGGAGTGTTTCCCGAGTTCCACAAAAGGGTCTTCGACGTAGCCGGTGACGTGAGCGCTGCAGCAGTCGCGGAAAAGAAACTAGCCTCAGGCGTTCAGTCGCTTCAGGTCTTCGGACGGATGCTGGTGATTGAACGCGAGCGCGGCACATTCGCGGCACTCATCGCCTTCGAGGCTTCGGATCCGCTTCCAGCTTTGCGATTGCGTTATCGTGCATCCACAGAGCGTCTTTGAGTCATCTGGTGATTCATCGACCAAAAAAAGATGGCGCCTCGCGCCTTCAGTAATGATTTTCATGTACATAGCGGGCTGCACCTTCACTGGGCGCGGAGTTTCGTGAAAGCGAGACTCCCACCCGCTAGTTTTATCGGCCTCTTCTGTCGAACACAGGAGGTTATTTATTACGAAAAATGCGCGAAGGTCAATTGGCTTTGCCTGGTGCGTTCGTCCGCGCATAGAAACGACTGCGCTTCAAGTCGCTGAATCAATGGTGGGCGGTCACAGGATCGATCTGTGTACCTCCTGCTTGTAAGCAAGCAGATTCATTGATGACAGAGAACTACGCGGCATTACGAAGTGGGAAGAAAGAGTTGAACAACACGTGTACAGCTTCCGGCAGCATCGAAACTCGTAGCTCTCGGTAGTTCGGCGTTATAGTGAACCGCCCGTGTGGACGGATAGGCGTTCCTTGGTAGGACCTAAGCGGGATGCGTGCGGCTATGCGTAAATTCATGAGTTGTGCTAGAAATAGGCACAGTGAAGTTTGTTCTAGTTCGATTAGCTGTCTGCCTTTCTGCGGTGGGCCTTCTCGCTAAGCCAATCGCTGCGTGCTCATGCTCGTTCCCAAATGTTCGGACAGCAGTGGCAAAAGCCGACCTAGTGTTCCGAGGCACGCTCATCAAGGTTGAATATCTCGACCCGCCGAAAAGTGTTCCGAACATATTGAACAAGGACCGTATGGTTGATGTACCGCGTAGATTTCTGGCCACGCTCGAAGTTAGTGGTGTTTGGAAGGGAAAACTCGGCCAGACCATCATTCTCCACACGAGGGAAGCCTCATCAGACTGCGTCGGCTTTTGGACGGATATTGGGAAAGAAGTCTTGGTATTTGCTAATCAAGGTGTGGTCACACCGGAGGAGCCTGGTGTCTGGAGAATCCCTGAATGGACTGATAAGGTGGCAGTGGGGCAGACTATAACGTTCCCTGGAATCTGCACCTTCAACGACGAAATTAAGAATGCAACCGCGATACTCAAAAAACTTGGTCGCTCGAAGGCACCTTCATCGAAGTTTTAGTCACGATAGATCGCGTCCTGTCTTTCCCAAATTTGGGGATGCACACCCGCAACACCTGTCCTGTCGGCCAGCAGTCGATTCCAATTTTTAAATTTTTAGAAATTTCGCGTCGATTTCGGCAGGGTTCCGTTCGCCTTTGTTGTAAGAAGGGATTCGGATTCCACCGCACCCACCTGAACGCGCCCTCGCCGGACGACTCAATTTGATGCATCAACTTTTTATACGCCAACTTCCGTTGCTTCGGCGGTAGTGGTAGCCGTCGCCTTGGCACCGACACTCGATCTCGCCCCCCGGTCATTGCACCCGAATCAAGGCTGAATCAATGATGCTCTGGCGAACTTCCAACCTACGTGGATCGAACGAGGTGCATCCGAG
>JADMIO011347067.1_pt1 | contig 16050 bp, 12 predicted proteins | sample 8958161 | NCBI WGS metagenome assembly JADMIO01 (sample SAMN16585339, study PRJNA669376) | soil metagenome | isolation source: Crop rotation soil | place: USA: Cullars Rotation, Alabama | collected 2011
GGTATTCAGCGCGCCGGCGTCCGTGTCTCGGCTCCCGCTCCGGTCCGCGCCGAGAACCTCGGCGGCAACCGTCGTGACGTGGGTGAGTTGGGTCAGTTCGTGCGCAGCCGCGAGTCGCAGCTCCGATTCTGCTATCAGGAGTACGGGCTCAAGGCGAATCCGTCGCTCGCCGGTACGGTAACGGTTGCCATCTCGCTCACGGGAAGCGGCGATGTCACGGGTGTGAACGTGACGAACCGTACCTGGAGCGGACCTGGGGCCTCTGAAGCCGAAAGCTGCATCCGGAACAAGATCGAGTCGTGGCGATTCCCATCGTCGGACGCGGGCGGCGGCACGTACTCGTTCCCGTTCAACTTCACGCGGTGACGACTCGTGCACACCGACAGAACGGGGCGACCGATTGGCCGCCCCGTTTTGCTGACCGATGGCCACTCGTCTCTCGAGCTCGTTAGCTTCCTGAACGTGATCACCGCACCCCTGGCCGGCCGGCCGCCATCGCGGCCTGTGTCGACTACCTAACGAGCCGCCCGGTGCCACGAATCGGTGCGATGCTGGCGGCGATCGTAGCCGCCCTTCAGGTGCAGATCGGTCAGCTGCAGATTCCCGCGCCGATCGGGTTCGTGAACGACTTCGCGAACGTGATCCCCGCGGACAACGCGGCGCGCATTCAGCGCATCATCGAGGACGTTCGCGGGAAGTCGAGAGGCGACATCGCCGTCGTCACGCTGCCGGATCTCAAGGGTCGTGATCCCGCTGACGTCGCACTCAGGATCGGTCGCGGCTGGAAGGTGGGCAGCGCGGGGAATCCAGGCGATACTGCCCGCAATCGCGGTGTGGTGATCCTCGTCGTGCCGAAGGAGACGAGCTCGGACGGTCGTGGCCATGTAGAGATCCAGACCGGTCTGGGGACCGAGGGCTTTCTCACCGACGCAACTACTGGCGCGATTCAGGACGAAGCGATTCCGCTCCTCCAGCAGCGGGATTACGGTGGTGCGATCGAGCTGATCACCCTGCGCGTTGCACAGCGGTTCGCGAGCGAATTCAACTTCCAGCTCGACACGGCGCTTCAGGCGCCGACTGCGACGTTTACGCCCCGCGGACAACGAGCGCCTGTCGGTAGCTCGCGAGGTGGCGGCATCAATCCCCTCGTTTGGCTGATCTTGTTTTTCATCATCATGTCCCTGTTGAGCTCGGGACGTCGCCGCCGCGGATGTGGACCGGGGTGCCTCTTCTTCCCGTTCCCGTTCGGCGGTGGGTGGGGCGGGGGCATGCGCGGGGGCGGATGGGGTGGCGGTGGCGGATGGGGCGGGGGAGGTGGTGGCGGCGGATTTGGTGGCTTTGGTGGGTTTGGCGGCGGTGGCGGGTTCGGTGGTGGCGGTTCCGGTCGAAGCTGGTGACACGAGGAGCGACGCATGGCGAAGATGACGCCTGAGGAACTAGTGGAGCAGCTGCGGCGCGCGTACGGGCCAGCGCTGCGAAGCGTCGTGCTCTATGGATCGGCGGCGGCTGGAGAGCACATCCCGAAGCGATCCGATTACAACGTGCTGGTCCTCGTGGACGAGCTCTCACTCGATAGGCTGTCAGCGGCGGCCTCGGTGGCGCGCGCCTGGAACGAGGGAGGGAATCCGGCGCCGATGACCCTCACGATGAGCGAGTGGCGAGGCTCCGCGGACATCTTCGCCATGGAGTACGGCGACATCCTCGAGCGGCACAAGATTCTCTATGGTGAGTCACCGTTCGATGGCATTCGCGTCGATCCGCGTGACCTGCGGCTGCAGCTCGAGCACGAAGCGATGGGAAAGCTGTTGAGGCTTCGGCAGGGCGTACTCGCCTCGGGAGGCGACAACCGGCTCGAAGCCGAGCTTCTGGCAGCCAGCTTGAGCACCATCATGGTGATCTTCAGGTCGGTGGTGCGGCTCGAGGGGGAAACGGCGCCGAAGGACAACGTGGCACTCGCCCAGACCGTGGGCCGCTATGCGGGATTCGATGCGACGCCGTTTGAACGCGTGGTACGGCACGTCCGGGGCGAGCAGCCGATCGCCGCGACCGATGTCCGGAGCGTCGTCGCTGGTTATCTCACCGGCATGGAGAAGCTGGTGGCTCATCTCGACCGACTGGGTGGATGAGTAGTTGTGAATGAGGTAGTGGGGAAACTTTCTCGAGAGGGTGGAACGACGATGAAGACCGCAGTGAAATGCCTGGCGTTCTTGCCGTTGCTCGCAATTGCGCTCGGCTGCCCGGGCGACAAGAAGAAGGATGTAGCGCAGCTGCCTGTCGACTCCATGAAGGCCGATACAACGAAGGCGGCAGCGACCGTGGACACGACGCCAGCTGACCTCGGGCAGATCAAGACCAATCTGCCCAAGGCGGCGCCCGATACGTTCCATGAGCAGAAGCTCAAGCCGTCTGGTGTCGGGGACGTTGGCGGCTCCCGGTTCGCAGATGCACCGACGCCGCTCGTGGACGCCGTGGAGCGTGAGCAGAGCGCCACTCGGTTCTGCTATACGGAATTCGGGCAGAAGGCCGATCCTTCGCTCCGGGGCAACGTCGCGATGGTGGTCACCATCGGAAACTCGGGGATCACGGATGCCAAGGTGGGCGACGCCAAATGGTCGGGAAGCGCCGGTCGCGCCGTCAACCGCTGCCTGGACCAGAAGGCGAAGCAGGCCTGGAACGTCGCCCCAGGCGCCGTGAAGCCGGGTCGGTACGTCGTGCAACTCGCCTTCAGCGGGCAGCGTTGACGGCAGACGTAGACGGTTGACGGTTGACGGTTGACCGACAACCGTTAACCGATCACCGTCCACCGACCCACCAAACACAGGGCTCTCGATGAAACGAATCTGGCTCGCGGTTCCCTTGCTCCTCATGAGTGTTGGTTGCGGGTACAATCGCATTCAGCAGTTGGACGAGCAGGCCAACGGAGCTCAGGGGCAGATCGAGGTGCAGTTGCAGCGGCGCGCCGATCTGATCCCCAATCTCGTGAGCACGGTCAAGGGCTACGCGCAACACGAATCGGACGTCTTCACGCAGGTTGCACAGGCGCGCGCTGGTGTGCTGGGCGCCGTTCAGACTCACGATCCGGCACAGATGGCCGACGCGAACGCGCAGATGACCTCCGCGCTGGGCCGGCTGATCGCCGTGGCTGAGGCGTATCCACAACTCAAGGCCGACGCGCAATTCACGCGGCTGATGGACGAGCTCTCCGGAACGGAGAACCGGATCGCGGTGGCGCGCGGCGACTACAACGGCGCGGCCCAGGAATACAACAGCTACATCCGGCAGTTTCCCCAGGCGCTGACAGCGAAAGTGACGGGCGCGAAAGCGCGCAACTACTTCAACGTCACCAACCCGGGTGCTCGTGAGGCGCCGACCGTCGATTTCTCGAAGCCTGGCGCAACGGCGCCGGCGGGTGGCGCCACACCAGCGCCGGCTGGGGCAGGCGCTGGCGCCACAACCGGAGCGAAGCGGCCCTAGCGCTCGTTAGGCGTGCGCGGAAAGAGCGCCGCGCCTTTTCGCACCTTCCACCCCGCCGCGTCGAGACCAGCGAGCCCGTCGAAGCGCTGGTCGGAGACGCGACCGGGGGCGCCAAGCTGGCGCCAGAGCTCCTCCGTTTTACCCGGAACGAACGGATGGAGGAGCACGCAGTGGCGCGCGAGAGCACGAATCACCGACGACAGGACGTCGTCGAGCGCCGCATGCTTCGCCTCGTCCTTGGCGAGCGCCCACGGCTGCGACGATTGTACGTACTCGTTTCCGCGTCCAACGCTTTCCAACGCGCGCTTGATTCCTTCCTGCAGGAGATAGCCACGCGAGCCGTCGAGGGCCGCGTGGTACTCCACGAGATCGGCGAGGTCCGCGCGATCGAGCGTCGTGCGCTCACCTGACGGCACAACGCCCTCGCGATACTTCTCGACCATGGCGATCGCGCGACTGGCGAGATTGCCCCACGCGTTGGCCAACTCCGCGTTGTATCGCTCGTCGAATCGCTCCCACGAGAAGGCGCCGTCGCCGTCGAAGGGAATCTCGCGGAGGAGGAAGTAACGCAGCGCATCCGGCCCGTGTCGGTCAATCGCCTCCTGGAGTGAGAACGCGACGCCCGCGGACTTGCTGAAGCGCTCACCGCCGAAGCTCATGAAACCGTGTGCCCAGACTTGCTGTGGCAGCGCGATCTCCGCCGCCTGCAGCATCGCCGGCCAGACGACGCAGTGGAGACGCGTGATGTCCTTGCCGATGACGTGCAGCTGGGCTGGCCAGAGCTCGCGATACGACTTGTCGGGGAAGCCGGTGGCGGTGAGATAGTTAGGCAGAGCGTCGAACCAGACCCACGTGCCCTGCTCCACGCCATCGCTGGACGCGATAGGGAAAGGAATGGCCCACGACAGCCGTGATCGCGTGATGGAGATGTCCTCGAGCCCCTGCGCCAGCAACGCGAGGATCTCGTTACGCCGCGTTTCGGGGCGGAGAAACTCGGGACGCTCGTCGAAGAGGCGCTCGAGGAACGACTGGTATCTCGTCAGGCGGAAGAACCAGTTGCGCTCCTCGGTCCATTGCAGCTCGCGCGTCGGGTGGAGCACGCACCGGCCATCGACGATCTCGTTGTCGCGCTTGAACAGCTCGCAGCCGACGCAATACCAGCCCTCGTACGTCTTCTCATAGAAGTCATCGGGGTTCTTCTCGTGGATGCGCTCGATGAGCGCCTTCACGCCGCGCTTGTGCGCGGGATCGGTGGTGCGGATGAACTGATCGTTCGAGATCTCGAGACGGCGCCAAGCGTCCTCGAAGGTCGCAGAAACGCGATCGACGAACGCTTGCGGTGAGACGCCCTGTTCGTCGGCGGCCTGCTTCACCTTCTGCCCGTGCTCGTCCATCCCCATGAGAAAGTGCACGTCGTCGCCGGCGAGGCGCCGATACCGCGCGATGGCGTCGGCGCCGATCTTCTCGAGCGCGTGACCAAGATGGGGATCGCCGTTCGCGTAGTCGATCGCCGTCGTGAGAAAGAATCTCGCCAAGTTGAACCTTGCTGGTGCCGATGGTGCCTAACGAACGGGCGTCGTCAGTTTTCCGAGGAGGGTGCGCCGCCGTTCTCGCCGCCGCTGTCGTCGCCGGCATCGCCGCCATCACCACGCTCGCGGCCGGCACGATTGCGCCTGCCACCGCGACGTCCGCGACGTCGGTGCGGCTTGCGAGCTGCTTCGGCCACGGATGCGCCGCCCGCCGGCGCGGCCGGGAGCACCGTCGTCGAAGTCGCCGACGATGGCTCTTCAGCGATGATCGTCTCGGCGGTGGTGACGAGATCGATGTCCTCGTCGACATCCCCGCGCGCGTCGACCGGTTCCGGCTCGTCGATGCGCGACGCGCCCAACGGGATGAGGCCATTCGCGCCCATTTCGGCGCGCAGCTCATCGAGCGGCAGCAGTCGCACCTCGCCGTCGTTGCCGCGGAGAGTCACCCGCTCGCGGAAGATGTCGTTCGCCACGACCTTCTCCTCGCCGCGACTCGTGCGAATGAGCTTGCCCTCCTTGGGGAAGCGCTTCCGCTGCTGCACGTAGAACTCGTGCTCGTAGCGAAGGCAGCACATCAGGCGGCCGCAGGCGCCCGAGATCTGCGACGGATTCAGCGACAGGCGCTGGTCCTTGGCCACGCCGAGATTCACAGGACGGAGCTCGGGAAGCCAGGAGCTGGAGCAGTACTGACGCCCGCAGCGGCCGATGCCGTCGAGGCGTTTGGCCTCGTCGCGAACACCGATCTGCTTCAGCTCGATGCGCGTCCGAAACATCGCCGCCAGCTCGCGCACCAGATTTCGGAAATCGACGCGCTTTTCGGCGGTGAAATAGAAGGTCAGCTTCTTCCGATCCCACTGCCACTCGGCATCGGAGATCTTCATGACGAGCTGGTTCGCCTTGACGCGCTCCATCGCCTTCCGCCGGGCGTCCTCGTCCTGGGCGCGGACTTCGGAAAAGCGACGGACGTCGTCGGCTGACGCGACGCGCCGGACCTTCTTCGACGCCTGCGCCTCGCCAAGCCCGTGCGCCGCGCCCGCGCTGCGCTTCTCCGCCAGCTCGCCCAGGGCGTGGACGTGGCCGAGGTCCTCGCCCCTGTCGGCGTCGACGATAACCGGCGCTTTGAGCGACGGCGAATCGTCGGCTTCCCAGAGGAAGAACTCCTTGCGATTGCCCTTGAAGGCGACTTCGATGAGTTGCGACATCCTGTCGTAGAGTAGGGCGAGGCAGACCGAGGCGGGAGGGGGGCGCGTAGCGCGGGACGCGGGGTGCGGGACGCGGGGTGGGACTCTGACCCAGCGGTCTTATTCCACGAACTGTCCCAATCGCTGGAATTTCTCGCGGCGACGCCTAACGAGCTTGTCGGGCTTGAAGCGCCGTAGCTCGTCCAGCTGCCGGCAGAGGGCGTCCTGAACGGACTTTGCCGTCGCCTCGTGATCGGCGTGGGCCCCGCCCAACGGCTCCGGGATGATCTCGTCGATCACCCGCAGCTCGTACAGGTCGGGCGCGGTGATCTTGAGCGCTGTTGCCGCCTTCTCGCGCATCTCCGGGCTCTTTCCGTCCTTCCAGAGGATCGCGGCGCACCCCTCCACCGTGATCACCGAGTAGACGGAATTTTCGAGCATGAGCACCCGGTCGGCGACGCCAAGCGCCAACGCTCCGCCGGAGCCCCCCTCACCGATCACGGTCGCGATGATCGGCACCTCGAGACGGCTCATCTCGAACAGGTTGCGGGCAATGGCCTCGGACTGCCCGCGTTCCTCTGCGCCGAGCCCCGCCCACGCGCCTGGCGTGTCGATGAAGGTCAGCACGGGCACGTGGAACTTCTCGGCGAGCTTCATCAGGCGGAGGGCCTTACGATAGCCCTCAGGATGCGGCATCCCGAAGTTGCGCTTGAGATTTTCCTTGGTGTCGCGCCCGCGCTGGTGCCCGATGACCATCACCGTCTCGCCGTCGAGACGGGCCCAGCCGCCCATGATCGCCGCGTCTTCGCGAAACGACCGGTCGCCGTGCAGCTCGACGAAGTCGGTGAAGCAGAGCCGGATGTAGTCGTCGCAGAGCGGCCGCTTGTTGCTCCGCGCCACCTGCACGCGCTGGAGCGGCGTGAGATTCTTATAAATCTCCTCACGCAGCTCAGTGAGCTTCTTCTCGAGCGGAGCGATCTCCTCGGTGACGTTCAGCTGCTGGTCGCCGGCGAGCCGTTTGAGCTCGTCGATCTGCTTCTCGAGCTCGGCCAACGGTTTTTCGAAGTCCAAAGTCGCAGTCGCCATCCAGAGTCCTCTCGCCTATCAGGCCCCGCGCACGAGACGAACACGCTCGCTGCCGAGGAGTGCTCGCAACTCGTTCAACGCCGACTGCGTCGCCGCCAGCCGGAGCGAGCGCGATCGCAAACGCGCGCGTCCGCCGTTGCCGTCGCTCCACTGCACCTCGAGCGAGGGCGCGCTCGACTGTGACGTCGAATGGGCTTCCACCACAGCGCGAACGTCGTGCATGACGTCCGCGGCCAGGCCATCGCCCATCGTCAGATCGATCGCAACAGCCACCTGGCCATTGAGCCGCAGCTCCGCGAAGGGGCTGACCGATTCGACGATGAACGTCGGGTTCTCGGCGTCCTGATCACGTCGCGAGTACCCGCCCTTCAACAACACTGGAACATCCGTCCGGATGCGATCAGAGAGGAGTCCCCACGCCTCCGGGAAGACCAGTACCTCGGAAGATCCCGAAAAATCCTCGACTGTCAACCGCGCAAACTCGGCGCCGGAGCGCTTGCTGATCTGCCGTTTGATCGCGGTCACCACGACGCCCAGCGCGATCTGCTGATCGTGCCAGCGGCCGAGGTCGGCGACCTTCTGGTTCGCGAAGAGCTCACATTCGAGACGATATGGCTCCAGGGGGTGCCCAGAGATGTAGAAGCCAAGGATCTCTTTCTCCTTCGTGAGCCGCTCGGAATCGGAGAGCGGAGCGAGGTTGGGCAGCACCCGAGTGGCGAGCGCGCTGCTGCCGTCGTCGACTTCGGGGCCACCGAACAGCGATACCTGTCCCGCCGCCTTCTCCTGCTGCTTGAGCGACGCTTCCTGGAGCGCGCTGTCGAGCACGGCCCAGTACTGCGCGCGATGGCCACCGAGGTTGTCGAGGGCGCCGGAGGCGATGAGCGCCTCGAAGACGCGCTTGTTGCACAGCCGCAGGTCGACGCGCTCGCAGAGATCGAAGATCGTCGTGAACGGTCCGTCCCGTCGCGCCGCGAGAATCGAGTCGATTGCCGAGCGCCCGACGTTGCGAACGGCGCCGAGCCCGAAACGAATGCGCTTCTCACCGACGACGGTGAACTTGTAGCCCGACTCGTTGACGTCAGGCGGCAGCACGTCGAGCTCGAGCTCGCGCGCCTCATTGATGAACTTGACGACGCTGTCCGTATCGCCGATCGAGGACGAGAGGAGCGCCGCCATGAACTCGGCGGGTTGATGCGCCTTGAGCCACGCCGTCTGATACGAGAGGATCGAGTACGCGACGGAGTGCGACTTGTTGAAGCCGTAGCGACCGAACGTCTCGATCTGACCCGCGAGATCCTCGATCACGTTGCGGCTGTAGCCGCGCGCCACCGACTTCTCGACGAACTTCCCGAGCTCCTGCCGAATCAGCTCGGCGTCTTTTTTCCCTACTGCCTTGCGCAGGACATCCGCTTCCGCCAGTGAGATGCCGGCGAGGATCTGCGCGATACGCATCACCTGCTCCTGGTAGGTGATGACGCCGTAGGTCGGCGACAGCACCTCCTCGAGCTCGGGGAGCGCGTAGACCACGGGCTCTTCGCCACGCTTGCGTCGCTGGTAAACGCGGTGCATTCCGGCGTCGAGCGGCCCTGGGCGCATCAGCGCGTTCGACGCCACGAGATCGTCGAAGCGGTCGCAGCGCATGCTCCGGAGCATGTCGGTCGCGAGGGGAGACTCGAACTGGAAGACGCCGGTCGTGCGCCCGGCGCGCAGCATCTGATAGACTTTCGGGTCGTCGAGCGGAATGGCGTCGATGTCGAGCGGCATCGCGCCGCGCGCGTCGATCGCCTTCACCGCGTCGTGGATGACGGTGAGCGTCGTGAGGCCGAGGAAGTCCATCTTGAGCATCCCGGCCTTCTCGAGGCAGTTCATGTCGTACTGACTGACCACGACGGTTTCGTCGTCGCCGTCGCCTCGTGAGGCACCCGATCCCTTGGACGCCTGGGTGCAAATCGGGACGTAATCGTCCACCGGGCCAGGTGCGATGACGACGCCAGCCGCGTGCACTCCCGTGTGTCGCGACAATCCCTCGAGCGCGATCGCGTAGTCGAGCAGCTGGCGATAGCGATCGTCGGTCTCGTAGAGCTTCTTGATCTCGGGGATCTGCTCGACGGCTTCGTTCACCGTGAGCGAGAAGTTCGGTTGATTCGGAATCAGCTTCGCCAGTTGATCGGTTTCCACCGGCGTGAAGCCGAGCACGCGCCCGACGTCCTTGATCGCGGCGCGCGATTTCATCGTCCCGAAGGTTACGATCTGACAGACCGACTCGCGGCCGTACTTCTGCCGCACGTAGTCGATCACCTCGCCGCGCCGCTCGAAGCAGAAGTCGACGTCGACGTCGGGCATCGACACGCGCTCCGGATTCAGAAATCGCTCGAAGAGGAGATCGAACTTGAGGGGGCAGACGTTGGTGATCTGGAGCGCGTAGGCGACGAGCGAGCCGGCGGCCGAGCCACGTCCCGGTCCGACGGGAATGCCGCGCTGCCGGGCCGCGTTTATGAAATCATAAACAATGAGGAAGTAGCCGGCGTAGCCCGTCTTCGTGATGACGCCGAGCTCGTACTCGAGGCGCTCGCGGACGTTCTCGGGCAGTGGGTCGCCGTACCGCTCCTTGGCTCCGGCGAGGGCAAGCCGCTCGAGGAGCTCGTTCTCGCTCGCCACGCCGCTGGGAAGGGGGAATGCAGGGAGATGGTACTTCTTCGAGAACTCGAAGCCGACTTCGTCGGCGATCTTTAAGGTATTCTCAACAACGTCCGGGCGGTCCGGGAAGTGGTCGCCGATCTCCTGGTGGCTCTTGAAGTACAGGCCTTCGTCGTAGCGCATCCGATCGCGGTCGCCGAGGTCCTTGCCCAGGCCGATGCAGAGCAGGACATCGTGCGCATCGTGGTCCTGCCGGCGAAGAAAGTGCGAGTCGTTCGTGGCGATGACCGGAAGGCTGAGCTCCGCCGCAAGCGCGAAGACGCGGGCGTTGAGATCGCGCTGGCCCTGAGAGTCGTGCGCCTGCACCTCGAGGTAGTAGCGATCCTTGAAGACGTTCGCGTACCATGATGCGGCCTCGACGGCGGCATCGTGCTCGTTCTTCAAGAGGTGAGTCGCAACCTCTCCAGCCATACAGGCGGACGACACGATGATACCCTCGCTGTACTTCGCGAGGAGCTCGCGGTCGACGCGCGGCTTGGTGTAGAACCCTTCGGTGTACGCGAGCGACGACAGCTTGACGAGGTTGCGATACCCCGTCATGTCCTTCGCGAGCAGGACGAGGTGATAGTACGGCTTCTGGAGCGTACCGTTTGCACGGGCGCGGGTGCGGCGATCGCCGGGAGCGACGTACGCCTCCATCCCGATGATCGGCTTGATCTTTTCTTTCCGCGCGTGCTCTTGGAACTCCCAGGCTGCGTGCAGATTACCGTGATCGGTAATCGCCAAGGCGGGCTGCTCGAATTCCTTGGCCCGTCGGATCAGATCGTCGATCCGGTTCGCGCCGTCGAGAAGGGAGTATTCGGAATGGCAGTGGAGGTGTACGAAGGACATCGCGAGGAAGATAGCGACCCACGTCACATGAGGCAAAGAAAACCTGCGGCGGCGTTCGTCGTCTAAGGACATATGAAACAAAGTCTTATGCGCCTGACGCGGATCGTCGGCCGAATCGTCGGCGTGCTTCTGCTGGCGGTGCTTCTCTACCTCCTGCTTGCACCGACGGGTCGGTATCTGGTTCGCGCAGCATGGGAGGAGGCGCGCATTCTCGCTCGGCGGCGATCGATCGCGGACATGGTTGCGGACTCGACGACCTCGGCCGCGGTTCGCCAGAAGCTGCACGTGGTTCTCGCCGCCCGTGCTTTCGCGAGCGATTCCATTGGGCTGAAGGCACGCCAGAGCTTCACCACGTTCAGTCGGTTGGAGCACGACACGCTGGTGCTCGTGCTTTCCGCGGCATATCGGGACCGCCTGGAGGCATACAGCTGGTGGTTTCCGGTCGTTGGACGCGTGCCCTACAAGGGGTTCTTCGATTTCGGCGCAGCCAAAGCCGCCGCGCGGAAGCTCGACCACGACGGCTTCGACGTCTACCTGAGACCGTCGCCGGCGTTCAGCACGCTCGGGTGGTTCAACGATCCGCTGCTTTCGACATCGCTGGGCGCCGACTCGCTGGATCTCGCGAACACCGTCGTTCACGAGCTGACGCACAACACGTTCTATGCGTCGGGTCAGGCGGTCTTCAACGAGTCGTTCGCGAACTTCGTCGGCAGTCGCGGATCGGCGTGGTTCTTCCGCTCGCGCGGTCAGTCAGACGCCGCGGAAGAAGAAGATGCGCGCTGGAGCGACGACAAGGTGATGGCGCGCTTCTGGGAGCGGCTTTATCACAGCATCGACTCGACGTACAAGTCGCACCCCGGCGACGACTCAGCGCACGTCCGCGAGCGCGTCGCAGCGCGGGATACGGTCTACCGGCGCGCGCGCACGGAGCTGGTCGAAGTGCTCGGCCCGCAGCTGCACACGATCGGGCCACGCGTGCTGGAGCGCATGCGTCTCGACAACGCGGCGTTGATGGCGCGGCGCATCTATCTCACGAACCTGGATCTCTTCGACGCGGTATGGCTGCGCGAGGATCAGGATCTGAAGAAGACGATCGCGCAGGTCATCGCGCTGGCGAAGTCGAAGCCGAAGGATCCGTTCGGCGCCTTACGAGAGTGGGTGGCGAAGACTCCGGCGCCGCCAAGTTAAATGTAATCCCGAGGAGCGAAGCGACGAGGGATCTGCTTTTTCCGCTGGTCGCAAGAGCAGATCTCTCGCTTCGCTCGGGATGACAGCCAGGCTTCGCTCGGGATGACATTCACTTCGTAAATCTCGACTTCAGGAGCGCGCGGAGGTCGAGTGGCGGCTGCTCCGGAGTCGGGACCGGCTCGGGGGCGGGATCCCCATCGTCGCCTAACACCATTTTCTGCATCTTCGCGCGGACGCCCCGATCGATGAAGCGCGAGAGCTGATCCATGGAGTAATCCGCTCCGCGCCGCGTGTTGTAGACGTTGAGCGGATACGAAACATAGAGCTCGTTGCGCGCGCGTGTGCAGGCGACGTACATGAGCCGCCGCTCCTCGTCGAGCTGGGCATCGTCGGCCGTGGCGCGAGCCAGCGGGAAATAGCCATCGACTGCCCAGACTAGAAACACGGTGTCCCACTCCTTGCCCTTCGCGCTGTGCGCCGTGCTGAGCACGAGCGCGTCGTCCTCGGCGTCGCCGCCCAGCGCGAGATCCTGCGTGCTCTGCGGCGGCTCGAGAGCAATGGCGGAGAGAAACGTCGCGCGCGTGGGATAGCCGCCGGCGATCACGCGCAGCTGCTCGAGGTCGGCGAGGCGCGCCTCCGGGCGGTCGTAGCGTTCGCGGAGGATGTCGTCATAGAGGCCGCGGATGGCCTCGATCTCCGCGCCAACGCCTGTGCCCAGCGATTCGGCTTCGTCTCGCGCCGCGCGCGCATTGAGCGCGCGGAGGAGCGCGACGAGCCGCGCGTGGGCGTCACGTGCTCGTGGAGGTGCAGGCCAGTCATAAAAGGCGTGAGCCTCCCATCCACTCTCGGCCATGGACGCGATCGCGGCGCGCGCGGTCGCGTCACCGATGCCGGGCATGAGCATGAGGATGCGATACCAGCTCACGTCGTCGCGGGGATTCTCGATCACGCGGAGAAACGCGAGCACGTCCTTCACGTGCGCCGCCTCGAGAAACTTCAACCCACCCCACTTCTCGAACGGGACGTTCCGATTGGTGAGCTCGATCTCGAGGTCGGCGGACATGTACGCGGCGCGGAAGAGTACCGCGATCTCGCGAAGCGGAGTGCCCTCCTCGTGCAGCTCGAGGACGCGATCGACGACGAACTTGGTCTGCTGCTGCTCATCGCGTGCCGCCACGAGCCAGGGCGCCTCGCCACCGGCACGGCTCGTCCAGAGGTTCTTCGTGAAGCGCTCCTGGGCGCGACTGATGAGCGTATTGGTAACATCGAGGATCGGCTGGGTGGAGCGGTAATTCTGCTCCAGCGTCACGAGCCGTGTGCCAGGAAACCGCTTCGGAAAGTCGAGGATGTTGTGGACGTTCGCGCCGCGGAAGGAGTAGATGCTCTGGGCATCGTCGCCGACGACGGTGATGTTCTGGTGCGTGCGGCACATGCCGCGCAGAATGTTCGCCTGCGTGACGTTGGTATCCTGGTACTCATCGACGAGGATGTGATCGTAGAGCGCGGCGATGCGATCGGCGAGCGGTGCCGAGTGCTCGAGCATCAACCACCAGAAGATGAGCAGATCGTCATAATCGACGAGATTCCGCTCGGTCTTGCGGCTCGTGTACTCGGCGAAAATTCGGAGGACCTCGTCCGTGTAGTCGGCGAACTGCGGCAGCTCGCCGCCGAGGATGTCCTCGACGGCGAGCTCGGTGTTGACGTTCCGGGAATAGACGTAGTGGAGCGTCTCCTTCTTCGGGAAACGCTTCTCCTGCTTGCCATAGCCGAGATTGGCGCGGGCGATGCCCATGAGATCGACGGCGTCCGCCTGATCCATGATCGAGAAGTCGCGCGGAAGACCGGCGGCCTGGCCGAACATGCGCAGGAGACGATTACCGGTACCGTGGAAGGTGCCGCCGTGGACATGGCCGCTCACGGCACCCACGAGCCGTTCGGCGCGCGTGAGCATCTCGTGCGCGGCCCGCCGTGTGAAAGTGAGCAGCAGTATGCGCTCCGGCTTCACTCCGCGCTGGAGCAAGTGGGCGACGCGATGGATCAGCGTTCGCGTCTTGCCCGTGCCTGCGCCGGCGACGATGAGCAGCGGCCCGTCCCCATACAGCGCCGCGGCGGCTTGCTCCGGATTGAGTTGTGCCGTCAGCTCGTCGAGCGAGTGTTCACCGGCAGGCACCGGCGCAGCACGTTCGCGCGGCCGGTAGATCCGCGGCCCATCCGCCATGGCTACGGGATGGCGCGCTCGGTCGCGGCAAGCTCCGCGCTCGAGACGCGTCGGGGCGTGAGATCGAAGAGACGGGAGGTGGCGTCGACGACGCGCGCGCCGACGTCGCCGAGTGTGGGCCGCGCGTCAGCGGTCTCGGCGTGGAGCGACGTCATGCGGACCGACGGGATGCCGCACGGAACGATGAGATCGAAGTAGCGCAAGTCGGTCGCGACGTTGAGCGCGAAGCCGTGCCAGGTGACCCAATCGCGCGCGTGCACGCCGATCGACGCGATCTTCCGGTCTTCGATCCACACCCCGGTGTAGGGCGGATTGCGGTCGCTCCGCAGGCCATACATCGCCAGCGCGTCGATGAGCAGTTGCTCAACCTGTCGCAGGTACCAGTGCAGATCGCGGCGATGCTGCTTGAGATCGATGATCGGATAGCCGACGAGCTGCCCCGGTCCATGAAAGGTGACGTCGCCGCCGCGTTCGACCTCGAAGAGCTCCACCCCCTGCTGGCGCAGGTACGCGGGCGAGGCGAGGAGGTGCGCATCCTTCGCCGACCGCCCTAACGTCACGACGGGCGGATGTTCGACGAGCAGGAGTACATCGTCCTCGATCTCGCCGGCGATGCGTGCACGCGCTACCTCGCGCTGAAACGCCAGCGCTTCCGCGTAGGGCTGCAGGCCGAGGTCGGCGACGAGGAGTTGGCGCACGGAGTGCACTCTAGGCGTGAATCATCATCCCCATCGAATCGAGCGCCGCCTCGGCGATCGCCTCGGACAGGGTGGGGTGCGCGTGAATCGCGAGATCGACCTCCTCGACCGTGAACTCGTTCTCACGCGCGACGGCAAGCTCGTGGATCATCTCCGTCGCGTGCGCACCGATGATGTGCGCGCCGAGGATCTCGCCGTACTTCGCGTCGCGAATGATCTTCACGAAGCCTTCGGTCTCGCCGGACGTGCGGGCGCGGCCGTTGGCGGAGAAGGGGAACCGACCGACTTTGTAGTCGAGCTTCTTCTCCTTGCACTGTTGCTCGGTGAGCCCGATCGACGCGACTTCCGGATGGCAGTAGGTCGCGCTGGGAATGTTGCCGTAGTTCACGCCGTGGGTGTGCTTGCCGGCGAGGATCTCGGCAACGGTGACGCCTTCGCGCGATCCCTTGTGCGCGAGCATCGGCGGTCCCGCGACATCTCCGATCGCGTAGATGCCAGGCGCGCTCGTGGCCATCTTCGCGTCGATCTTGATGAAGCCGCGCTCGGTGAGCTGAACGCCCTGTTCCTTGAGGCCGATGTCTTCGACGTTGGGGGCGCGTCCGGCCGCAATGAGCACTTTCTCAACCTCGAGATTCTTCTTCTCGCCGCCGACCTCGAGGGTCATGGAGACGGAGCTCTTTCCGACTTTGACGTTGCTGATCCGCGCGCCGGTCAGCACGTCGATCTTCCGCTTCTTGAACGCGCGCTCGAGCTCCTTCGAGCAATCGGAATCTTCCAGCGGCAGAATGCCCGGCAGCACCTCGATGAGGGTGACCTGGGTGCCGAAGGCATTGAAGACGTCCGCGAATTCACAACCGACAGCGCCGGCCCCGACGATCGCCATCGTTTTCGGCGCGCTGTCGAGAGTGAGCGCCTCGTCCGATGAGATGACCGTCGACTTGTTGAGCTCCAGGCCAATCTGCGGCAGACCCTTCACCCGCGAGCCCGTGGCGATCACAATGCCCTTTTTCGCCTCGTGCCGCTCCTCCTTGCCGTCGCCTGACTTCAGCGCAATGGCATTCTTGCCGACGAGCTTCGCGGCTCCCTTGAGCCCTTTCCAGCACATTGGGATCCTAAGCTTAGAATTCCACGTGGACAAGTTGTCGCGG
>JADMIO011081508.1_pt1 | contig 16047 bp, 16 predicted proteins | sample 8958161 | NCBI WGS metagenome assembly JADMIO01 (sample SAMN16585339, study PRJNA669376) | soil metagenome | isolation source: Crop rotation soil | place: USA: Cullars Rotation, Alabama | collected 2011
CGGCGGCGGTTGCCGGTGCGCCTCCGCGATAAGGCACATGCGTCATCGGCGCGCCGGTCTTGGCTTTGAACAGCTCGGCCGAGAAATACATCAGCCCGCCAAGACCACTCGACGAATAGTTAAGCCCGTTGGCATCTGATTTCGCTAGCGCAACCAACTCCGGCACCGACTTGGCCGGCAGGCTCGGATTGACCAGCAGAATCAGCGGATTGGTGTTGAGCAGGCTGATGGGCATGATGTCGTTCAGCGGGTCGTAGGGCAGTTTCTCGGTGGCCGGCGCAATGGTGATCGAGCCGATGCTGCAGACGCACAACGTGTAGCCGTCGGGCGGCGACTTGGCCGATGCGTCGGTGCCGATGATGCCGCCGGCGCCTCCCTTGTTCTCGATCACAACACTGACGCCGAGCGCCTTCTGCATGTGCGCCGCGGTGATCCGCGCCACGGCATCGGTATTGCCGCCGGCGGCGAACGGCACGATCAGCTTGATCGGCCGGTTCGGCCACCTGCTCTGCGCCAGCGCTGGCTGCACGAGTATCGTGAGCGCCGCGAATGCCACGATCAGCTTTTTCATGTTCCGCCCTATGAATGCGGTATGATGGCAACGAAACAGGTTACTCGCCCGGAGTTCGACGTTGAACCTATCAAATTCTGTCCTCGATACAAATTTTCGAGCGGCGCTCGGCCGCATGGCCGATGCCGGTCGGCTGCAAACCTACATGACGCCGACCGATCCGTATCTGGAAGTGGCCGGGCTGATGAAGAAGCTCGACGGCGGCCCGGCACTGCTGTTCTCCAAGGTCAACGGCCACGATATGCCGGTGATCGGCAACCTCCTGTCCTGCCAAGCTAACGTCGAGGCGGCCTTCGGCTGTGATTTCCGCAGCATCCGCGAATTCGTCGGCCGCGCGCTGGGCGAGCCAAAGCCACCCATGCTCGTCGCGCGGGCGCCGGCGCAGGAGAAGGTCCACACCAAGGACATCGACATCGGCAAGGCGCTGCCGGCACTGCATCACACCGCTGACGACGCCGGCCGCTACATTACCGCCGGCATCGTCATCGCCAAAGATCCCGACACCGGCGTCTACAATGCTTCCTATCATCGGCTAATGCTGGCCGGAGGCAACCGCGCCGGCATCCAGCTCGACTTCGGCCGCCATCTCCGCGTCGCGTTCGAACGCGCGCAGAAGAAAGGCCAACATCTGCCTGTGGTGGTCTGCATTGGCTCTGACCTTGCGCTGCATTACACGGCGGCGACCATGGGCTCGCAGATGCCCGAGAGCGCCGACGAGCTTGCCGTCGCCGGGGGTTTGTGCGGACGGCCGCTGCCGGTGATAAAGGCCGTCACGCAGGATCTGCTGGTACCGGCTGAAAGCGAGATCGTGCTGGAAGGCGTACTCAAGTGCAATGAAGAGGTGATGGAAGGGCCGTTCGGGGAATTCGTCGGCTATCTCGCATCCGCCGATCCGGGACCGGTGTTTGAAGTGACCGCACTGACGCATCGCACCAAGCCGATCTACCACGCCATCAATGGCTACGGCCGCGAGACTGTGGTGCTGAGAAAGTACGTGCTTGAGGCAAGCCTGCTCAAGGTGCTCCAGGGCGCAGTGCCGATCGTAACCGACGCGGAAATGACGGCGGGCGGTCTGCACCGCTTCCACGCCGTGGTTCAGGTGAAGAAGGCAAGCCCCGTCCACGATGGCTTGCAGCGCAACGCCATCCTGGCGTCGTTCGGCGCGCTGAAGGACCTAGACATGGTCATAGTGGTCGATGACGACATCGACATCCGCGATTGGGCCGATGTGGAGTATGCGCTGGCGACGCGGATGGAGGCGTCGAAGGACATCTTCATGCTGCCGGCCGCGCGCGGGCATGAATACGTGAGGGTGTCGGACCGTGGCATGCGAACCAAGCTTGGCATCGACGCTACCGTGCCCTTCGCGGAGAAGGCGCGGTTTGCCCGCTGCGAGTTCAAGCCGGTGCAGATCGATACCGCGGCGATGACGACCGATGCCGCGGTGGCGCGCAAGCGCCTGGACTTGTAGCGCTGGCGGCGGCTGGGCGTGAAATGTCGTGCCGCGCGCCGCATTGCTTTTCCAGGCCGCGGCATAGGGCACTAAGGACGGCGCTCAGATAGTGGGATGCGGACGGCCCAACTCCTCCTCTAGGCTGTAGCTCGACAGCATACGATCAACTAGCGCGCCGGCCGCGGCCCAATCGTAGGTGCGGAATGAGTGGTTCTTCACCACGAAACCCGCGCCAGCGTAGAACATTTCGTATTGCTGGTGGCGCGAGGCGAACTCGGAGCCGACCGCGTCCCAGGCGAGCTTGTAGAATTTCACCTTGTCCGTCGCATTTGCCGCCGGCGACTGCTGCGTCTTCTCGATCAGTGCCGACACCTCCTGATTGTCGAAGTCCCGTACGGACGACGGCAACATGATCATTCCTGCGCCGGCCAGTTCGCGAAGTGTGTTGAGCACGCGGGGATAGAGCTGCTGCGTCAGTGTCTGCGCCGCGTACAGCGTATGGCGGTCCGGGATGTAGTAACGCCCGTAGTGCGTACCCTTGGTTTCCATCGACTCGACCAGCGCATCCACCATCGCCGCTTCGGCGGCAAGCTGGCCGAGAATCTCGCGCACCTGCGGGAAACCTCCGATGCCGTTGATCTCTGAGATACGACGACCGATTCCAGCAAGGAACCTCATCTTCACGGACAACCGCACCATCGATTGATAGTTCTGATAGACATGCGCCGGCGTCGCGTGGAACTGCTTCTGGCACATCTCAATGCTGTCGAAGACGAACACCCGATCCCACGGCACCTTCACATCGTCGAAGAACAGTACGGCGTCGTTCTCGTCAAACCGGTAGGACAGTGGATTGTCGAACTGTCGCTGTGCCGTCTCTTCGTAGGACTTCCGCGACAGTATCTTGAGTCCCTTGGCGTTGAGCGGGATTGCGAACGATACGGCGTGCTTTTCATCGCCGGCTTGCAGGGGCTGGATGCTGGTAACGAACACCTCGTTCGCCATGATCGCAGCGGTTGCCAGCATCTTCGCGCCGCGCACCGTGATGCCGAACGGGTCGTGATCGACCACGCCGGCGGACAGGTATTCGCTGCGCTGCTGGCTTGCCGCTTTGGAGCGGTCCGCCTGCGGATTGATGATGGCGTAGGTCAGGTAGAGATCATTGTCGCGGGCGTACTTGTAGTAGTCCGAAAGTGCCGCCGCACGCTTGCGGTCATACGCCTCGAAAACATCGAGCCCCATGTACATGCCAGCGATGCACGAGGCGACGTGGTCCGGCGCCCGGCCGAGAAATCCGGCGTGAAGGCCGTTCCAAGCTTCGAGCGCGCGCCTCCGCGCTCGAAGCTTGTTGTAGCTTTCCGGCATCTCCCAGATGCGATTGGCGGTGCCACTTCCGGTCGAGAATGTCATCATCTCGCGGTTTTCCGAGCGGCATTGGAAATCGAACAGGTCGGACACCGAGCGGATCGCGTTGCGATAGGCTGGATGAACGGTGGTGTCGTCGACCCGCTGGCCGTGCAGATAGACGGCGCGCCCGTCCCGTAGCGACTCGATGTGATCCTTACCGGTCTTAAGCATCGCGGTAACCTCCGGGTTGAATGGTAATAGTGGATCGGCAGCGGCCAAAGCGACGGCAGCTCCGCGCGGATGGCGGAATAGCAACCGCGAAAAAGCCAGCAGTAGGTCGCTGCCCGGCCATGCCGGAAACCTGACAACGCGCCGACAAAGTTGATATGCCCCAGAACTTGAAGCACGCAAGCGCGAGGTCTTCAAACCGACAGGAGTGAGGAGAGCCGGCGCGCCAGATCGGCTGTCCACACCAGTCCACCCCTATCTTCTCGTAGGACGTCGAGAGATCATCCTGCCAGAAACCCTTGCCGGGGTTCAGCCTCTCACCCCCCATAGAGGTCCCATAGAGGCTGGGGGTCGGGATATTGGCCCTCTCCCCCCAACTGGCGCGCCAACGGACGTAATCAATCGTGTCATGGCTACTGAGCACTTACGCGTTTGAAACGGCAACCGACATAGTCGCCAGCGATACGGTAGTGCTACTCACGACAAATCGCAGAAAGATACCGTGCAAATTCTTCAACCAAGCCCGACTCGGGCTTTGAATTGAAATTTGGCGAACATAGTATCCGCAGCGGCGCTAAGGAATTTGATCGAAACTGATTGTATCGATTGTTCTTGGAGCCGCTTAATGAAACAACGACGCGTGACGCGCCGAGATTTGGAAGAAAATAATAATCGAGCACTTCACAGTTTGACTGGTCCAAGCGCATGGCGAGCGAGACATCATGATGCGGCGGGATGCGCGTCAATAACAACCAACTAAACGATCCATTACCGTGACCCCGCGCCGCGACCACAGCGAGCCGCACAGTGAAACTCGCGTTAACGCGGTAGAGCGAGTGGTGAACAGCATCTCTTGCGACCGCGGCGCCTACGTCCTTCATGACTGCCAGGACTACTTCCCGAAATTGCCGGCGGGCTGTGCGAAGACCCTCCGCTTCCCTCAAGCTGCTGTAATGTCGTGGCGGCGGGTGGCCGATCAACGCGTAGGCTCGCGTTAAGCTCCCAAATCGATCTTGGATGGTCACTGGAGCGGGTAGGCCGGGAGAGCGTGCAATGAGTGGTCGCGAAAGTTTGCCACGTTGTCGGTAAAGATCTGACAGCTTTTCGAGAATCTCGGCATCGGTCATTCTTGATCGGGCCGCAACAAGTTCCTGTGCTCTCTGGAAGACTTCTTTCGAGACAATAGGCGCCAGGACACCTGACGCCCGTATCCAGGCCTCGGGTGGATTTTTTTTTGATTTTGCGTGGAGCTTTCCGGAGCGGCGATTGTAAACCAAATTGCCAATGTATTTTTCGTTGGTGAGCAAGGTGTGCACCCGCGCGCGCGTCCACCTGTCATACTCCCCAGCCGAAATCGCCTCATTGTTCAATATTTCTACGATCTTTGACTTGGACTCTCGGTCCGTAACAAACAACGTGAATATCCGTCGGATGGTCTCGATTTCTGCGGCAGGTCCTAGCGTCAGGCCAATGCGCTCCGTCGTGATGCTCTTTCGTTGCCCGAAAGCGAGCTGTCGTTGTGCCAGCCCGTTCTCATCCAGTAGCAACCGGCGAAGACCGTACGGCGCCGGGCCTCCGGCGTGCAGACCGCGACGTACCAAGCTGCATTGCCCTGCGAACGTCCTAGCCGACATTTCACGGCTATACTCGGCGGCCATCGCGCGTTTCAGAAGTTTTAGAATGCCGACGGGGCTGTCATTTTCCTCGAATGGCTCGGCGCAATAGTGAACGGGTATGCCCGCGGACTTGCAGAGAAATTCGTAATGGGCGCCTTCGTCAATATCCTGAAAGCGCCCCCAACGGCTCACGTCATAGACCAAAATACCGTCGAATGGGGCGCTACCGGATTGAGCATCCTTGAGCAGCTGTCCAAGCGCCGGTCGGCCCGTCAGAGTTAGGCCGCTGCGAGCCTCATCTACGTACGTCCGCACAATCTCGATTTCGCGTGAGGCAGCGTATAAGGCGATCGCCTCCTGTTGATTTTGAAGCGAATATTTCTGCTGTTCCGTCGACACACGAATGTACTGGGCCGCTCTCGTGACCTGTGCGAATCGGCGGGAGACTGCCTCAACCGTATGCGAGGCCACGCGGGCGCGCGATGCAGTCATCGTACACGCTCCAGAAGTTGGACATCGCGGACAGCCGGTAACGCGCCAAGTGCGGCATATCATCGCGAGCAAAGCGGTAACTTGGGCCGGAGAGGACCGGGAACGGGAACACATGGCAGTCTAGCAATTGTGTGTTTGTGCGGGTCAGCCGCGCGACCAACATCACATCGCATCGTGCGACACGTTTTAATTGTAACCACCAACCGGCGCGTCCTAACCGCCCCTTTGGCCGATAAGGAAGCACGATAGTGGCGATCGTCGTGTCGCCGACATAGAGAATGGGCTTCACTAGGTCAAAGCGGACAGGCACTTCTCGCCGCCTGATTTCCATCCCGAGTTGATCGATAAGGTACCGGTCCGTCCGCCTCAGCACGGCTTCAAGCCCGACCGCGCGGTACGACCGAGTACGCCGATAACCGATGAGGCGATAAGCCTCGCCAAGCCCGCCAAACCTCGACTGATAGGTAGTCGGAGCAGGAGTGTTTGCAACGGACTTCATGTCTGCAGTCGAGAGTTGCCCCGTGACGCACCAAACCGCGGTCAAATGATTAAGCAGATCGGCATCGTTAATCGCCCAGCCGGTGTTCAACCGCAGTTGCGCCAACGCGAAGATTTTTGGATCGACAATGGGTTCGATAACTGCGTCACGGCGAACCCAGGCGTCACGGGGATTGCTGATCCGCCTACCGCCCAGCTTGATTGATGTTCGATTATACACAAGGTTGCCGATGTATCTCTCATTCCGCAGCACCCGACGCACCGTATGCTCTGACCAAGCGTTGCCGCAGCTGTTCCGCAGCTTGAGCTGGTTTAAGTTCCTTGCGATCCGGTTTTGCGCTAGGCCCTCTTCAACATAGAGCCTGAAGATTTCGCGCACGGTCCGAATTTCCCGGATCGGACCGGGAACCAACACCACGCGTTCGTGGTGGAGAGCCTTGGCCTCTCCGGCGGCGAGTATTTGTTTTGGACGCCCCTCCCGATCGAGTATGGCGCGGCGAAGTCCAAAACTCGCAAGCCCACCTTGATGAAATCCTCGTTGCGCCATCCGGAGGTGACTGGCGACTACTTTAGCAGATAGTTCGCGGCTGAATTCGCCTGCCATCGATCGCTTCAGGCCCTTTATCAAGGTGGCAACCAAGCTACCATCGTTACGAAATCCCTCCGCACAATACTCGACGCGCACGCCAGCCCTCTTGCAAATGAACTCGTAATGAGCGCTTTCGTCGATGTCCTGAAAGCGACCCCAACGACTCACGTCGTAAACCAGGATCAGCGTGAAGTCCGCACGGCCTTCGCGTACGTCTGCAAGCAGCTGCTGGAGCGCATCCCGGCGTTCAATCGTTAAACCGCTACGACCTTCGTCGGCATAGGTGCGAACGACGATGATGCTGTGCGCTCGGGCATATATCAAGATCGCCTGTATTTGAGATTCGATCGAGTATTGTTGTTCGTCGGTGGACATGCGGACGTATGCTGCCGCTTTCTGCAATGCGCTGTGAGGGAGGAGGTCATCTTTGAGTGGCGCCTGCGACGACATGGGCCCGACTCTGCCTGGTGGCTCGTACGGCCCCGATCTTCCGCCAAATTCAATGGATAAAAGCGCAAGCGAACCGGCGCAAAACGGTCTTAAGTTTCGGATTCTCTTATTCAATTATGCGAAGGCATAAAGTACGGATTTGGCGGCGAGCCGAAGGGATCGTAGTAGGGTGGGCAATGCCCATTCCCGCAGGCAATATGGGGTCGGCGTTCACAACTCGGCTTGCCATGCTCCCTAGAAGAGTAAGATTGCGGTCTGCTTCCACCCTTGGGATGTGGCTCGTTGGGCTCATCCCAGCCGCCGCGATGGTCGGGGGCGCTACGCCGGTGAACGACGTCGCGACACGTTCGGTTGTAATGATCACGAGTTCCCGGGGTAGTTTGTGCACTGGCACCGCGCTCACGCGCGACCTCATACTCACCGCGGCGCACTGTGTGGCGCCAGCCGCGAGCTACATCGTCCTTCCCGCCAAGGGGGCAGCCCCGCTGGCGAGCAAGACCATTTCACTGCATCCGCGCTATGACGCGAAAAGCTACGCCGCCAACCGAGCGACCGCCGACGTGGCCCTTATCAAGCTTGCGAATACGCTGCCAGCGCCCATCGTGCCGGCTGCTCTCGACCGCCGCGACAAGATCGCAGCCGTCGGCGACCGCTTCGTGATCTTCGGATTTGGCGTTACCAAGCCCGGCAGCGAAGACGGAATTGGTGTTGCGCGCACAGCGTCTCTGGTCGCGACCGGCCAGCCCGGCACGCTGCAGGTTCGCCTGTTCGATCCGGCGACCCGAGGTGAGGTCGGAGGTTTGGGCGCCTGCACAGGCGATTCTGGCGGACCTGCGCTGCGCTACGACGATGGTCGGCTGGTGGTTACCGGCATCGTAAGCTGGTCGACCGGCCCGAAACTAAGCGCCGGCTGTGGCGGCCTCACCGGGGTGACACCGCTCGTGCGCTACCGCGACTGGGTCGTTGAGGCAGCCAGCAAGCTCGGCTCGCCGCTGTCGCCGTGAACGCCGTGCCCCGCACCTTTTCTTTCATCGCGATCTCGATCGCGCTTGGGGCGCCGGCCGCAGCGCTTGTCGGCGGCGCAAAGCCTGCCGACGACACCCTCGCGCGGCACGTGTTGATCGTGGTTGGTGGCAGCCGCACCGGCTGTTCCGGCACGGTGATCGCGCGTGACCTCGTCCTCACCGCCGCGCATTGCGTGGAGCCCCGCGCGCGCCTGGTCGTGATCGAGCCCGGCAGCAATCCGCGGCGCACCAAGCGCTACGCCGTCACTCGCTTCGAGCGCCATCCGGATTTTGATGTCGAGAGCGGTATGGCGCGCCGTGAAACTACGGACGTGGCGCTGCTCAAGCTCGCTGAGCCACTCGCCGTAAAGATCGCGCCCGCTACGCTCGGCACGCGCGATTATTTCCCAATTGGCGACCACTTCATCGTTGCGGGTTACGGCATCACGGGACCGCGCGAAGGCGGCTTCGGCGTACTGCGTTCCGCACTGCTCGTCGTCGTGCGCCACACTGCAAGCGGCGCGGTAAGGCTCGCCGATCCGGAGAAACGTGGCGAGACGCCGGGACTTGGCGCCTGCAGCGGCGATTCCGGCGGGCCGGTCTTCGAGGCTTCGGCGAATCCCACCGCTCTCGTCGGCGTCGTGAGTTGGGCCACCGACTCGACACGCCACGCCGGCTGCGGCGGCCTCACCGGCATGACGCCGCTCGCGCGCGTACGCGAGTGGATTGTGGAAACTAGCTCCAAGTTGGGATCGAAGATTCAGCCGTAGGCCCACCTATCGTCGCATCCCTCCTCCGCAATCGCCTCCTTTCGCTCCAGCTTTAACCGCCCAGACGTAAACCATTCGCGTTAAGGCCTTTGTACCTCTGCGGGACAACTCGTTTGGCCCCCGCCTTGCAAATTCATCCGCGACCGCGAGCACGCCCCAAAGGGCGCACCGAAAAGGCACGCTACGTCCCAGAACCTATGCTCGGGTCGTGAGGAGAACAGTCGTGTTTCGAACAGCAATCACCACCTTGCTTGCCGGGCTCGTCGCACTGCCCATTCTGGATAGTGCGAAGGCGCAAGCTGACGGCGTGCGCCAAACCACCTGCGCTGGCGGCCGTTTCGCGGCGAGCTGCATCACTACCTGGCGCTACTGGGAACCCTCCGCACCTGAACCTCCAACTCAACAGGAGATCGCCGAGTCTCGCGAGCGTGACCGACAATGGCAGGCCCGGTGTCGTCCGGTTATCAAGCAGGACGAATTCGGTGTTGCTCGCTACACCTACGCCGCGTCGGGATGCGAGTATGGCAAGATTCAATAGACGGGCATGACAACTTACTGCACTGAGCTGCAGGAGGGCGTTTGAACCGACGATCGGTTAGGCTCGGATCGATCGACAGACCAACAGCCTATACACTTTCTACGAACGGACCGGCTGGTGTTTAGAGCTTGCCTAAAAGGAAAGGCCGCACACTACGGGCTTGCAGAGGCGCGAGTCGCTGCGCAGTCCGTTAAGCTTGAGATTGTCAGGATGTCCTTGCTTTTGTCAGGGCAATTCGGATCACATCGGCGGCATTACGCGCGCCGAGCTTCTTTAAAATGCGCGCGCGATGTACCTCGGCGGTGCGAGGACTGATGCCGAGCGATCGGCCGGCCTCTTTGTTGGAGGCACCTTTTGTGATTTGCAAGAGAACGTCCCTCTCGCGTGGCGTAAGCAGTTCGCAGCCATAGAAGTTGAGGTCGCCGTTGCCGTCAGATACCCGCGGGCGCGCACCCTCGATCGCTGCCCTCACCCGGTCAACGATGGCTTCGATATCGAACGGTTTTTCGATGAAATCATGCGCACCGCATTTGACGGCTTTGACGGCGAGCGGGATGTCGCTCTGCGCTGACATCACGAGAATCGGGGCCGGGTAACGGTGCGCGTCGATTTTCTTCAGGCAGGCTGGCTTAAAGATGAGATGAAGGCCGGTAAGACACCCTGGTCGGAAGCCAGCTCGTGACCGGAGACAGGTGCCCCGAAGGCCCCCATTAGCGCCCAGTCTCCAGTCGCGGAGACCAGAATGTGACGGAAATCCTGCCCTAACCCTTTGAAATCATGCAGATCTGCGCGAGTATCGCTAGAGATACACAACTTGTACGAGTATGTGGTGGAGATGGAAGGACTCGAACTGCGTGCCTACCACGCAGTCCGAGCGAACCGGTCTCTGATGTACAGGAGCGCTCAAGAAACCGCGGAATTCACGCGATTTGCCTTTCGTGGAATTCTGCCTGACGCGAAAACAGGTCGTCAGCATGGGTCACGTCGTAGCCGAGCGACCGGTAGCCGGCTTCTCGCCTGCCGGCCATTTTGGCCAGCAGAGGTTCGGACGCATCGACGTAGTCGTAGATCACGACCTCCCGTTTGGCCGCGTGTAGCCGGTGGAGCCGGCCTGCATACTGTGCGAGCGTTCCGCGCCAGGATATGGGCATGGTGAGAAACAGCGTATCGAGGCGTGCGTCGTCGAAGCCTTCACCGAGGTAGCGGCCCGTCGCTACGATAACGCGCTCCTCGCCGTCCGGCACGGACGCCAGAGCCGTGGTCGTTTGATGGCGTTGCTTTGCTCCCATCCCGCCCTTTAGAACGATAACGTTCTTAGCGAACTTAGTGAGCCGCTCTGCGATTGCCTGCAGGTGGTCCTTGCGCTCGGTGATCACGACCGGGGATCGTCCGGCTTCGAGAGCCGAGAGGATGTCATCGAAAATCATGTCATTGCGGGCCAAGAGGCCGTAGAGTTCCTGAATCGCTATCGGTGTATCGGGCTTCTGCCGTTCCGCGCGGAATGCGGTCTTCTTGGCCACCACCCGGTGTGAGAACGGCCTGGTGGCCGCCTGCTTTTTCGCGTCGACGCGATATCGGATCGGTCCGCATTGCATGAAGATGATTGGGTGATGGCCATCCTTCCTTGTCACGGTCGCGGATAGGCCGAGCACATATTTCGCCTTGGCGGCGCGAGCCACGGCCTCAAAGCTGACGGCGGACAAGTGGTGGCATTCGTCAACAACGAGTTGCCCGTATCCGGCCACAACGTCAGACACCTCGCCCTTCCTGACCAGGCTTTGGATGGTTGCAACATCGATGAAACCCGTCGGCCGCTTCCGTCCACCACGAATAACTCCAACACGATCCGCCTCGATGTCGAGGAAGGTACGCAGTCGCGCCACCCATTGATCCAGCAGTTGCTGCCGATGCACTAGGACCAGCGTGTTGGTGTTTCGCGCGGCGATCAATTTGCAGGCAACCACAGTCTTGCCAAAGGCCGTGGTAGCTGCGAGCACACCGGTGTCGTGCGCCATCAGGGCATCCACGGCCGCCTGCTGTTCCTCGGTGAGCGTACCAAGAAAGCGCCTCCCAAGGGGCGCGCCACCATATCGCTCGTCACGCAGCTCGGGGCGGATACCGTTGGAAACCAGCAGGTCCACAACAGCAGCGACACAGCCCCGCGGTAACGCAATGTGTTTGGTGAAGAGCTCCGCACAAGAAATCACGCGCGGCTTGCCAAAGGTCGGTAGCCGCATCGCTTGCGCGGCGTAGAATTCAGGATTCTGAAACGCCGCGAGACGGATCAGACGATTGACCAACGCCGGCGGCAAGACGCTCCGATCGATATACACCTGATTGCCCAGGACTACTTCGACCCTCTCCGGGATCTCGCCAACGATCGGTTGCTCGACTCTTCGCCGCGACGGCGGAGCCATCCAGGGCTCCTCATTGTCGTCATCGAGTGGCAGGCGCACGCCCAAGATCCGCCCTGCAGCCGACGCATGGTCGACTAGGTTGGCGACCTCGACTCGGCTCATACGCCTGAGGCTCGACAGGAAAGCCCATTGATCGTCGTACGGTCGTAGTTCGTCGTCTACAAAGACACTGTTGCCCATCTGTCGAGGACCGTTCTGCAACGGTAACGCAATCAGATTGCCAAACCCGCCGGCAGGCATGGTGTCCTGGCTGGGAAAAAACCGATCGTACGATTCAAACCCCAAATCGGGGCAGCGCTCCATCGTCTCGGTCACAAGATGGGCGCCAACCTTGCGCGCCTCGGATGCCGGCACCGGTTCCGAGAAGAAGATCCAGACGTGACCGCCATTGCCAGAACGGGAGCGCTCAAGGGCCGCAGGCACACTCCTTTCCCGGCATGTCGTCAGGAACGCCAACGCATCACGCTGCCAGGACTGCTTGTCAAAATCGGCGGCCAGAAACCAGCAGGTCTCGTCCGTCATTAGCGGATAGACGCCTGCAATGAACGGCTCGGCCTTTCCCGGATTGGCAACGTCCCGCCCCTGCAGATGGCTTCTTACAACGTCTTCGGCGACGGGCACGAACGCCTGGTTCGGGCAGTTACTGCATTTGATCCGTGGCTTTTCGCAGATGCCGCGAACCCATTCGTTGTGGCATGCAGGCGCGTATATCTGGCGCCATTCCGTGTGTTCGCGCCGTCGCACCCGGACCTAAGTGGAGTTCGCACCCTGGCCGGCGACTACCATGAGGGCGATCTGTCGGGTGTGATGAACAATACCCCGCTTGTCGCTGACATCGTGGATACATGGCTGCGACGAGCTAAAGAGCGATCGACGCTTTGCTTCGCGGTCGACCGTGCACACGCTAAACATCTGCAAGAAAAGTTCGCCGCAGCCGGCGTCTTAACCGGCTACATCGACGCTTACACTCCGATCAATGAGCGCAAGGAGACTGAACGAAAGTTTCACAACGGAGAAATTCGCGTGGTGTGCAACGTCGGATGCCTAACGACGGGCATCGATTGGGACGTGCGCTGTATCATCCTGGCCAGGCCAACCAAGTCCGAGATGCTGTTCGTGCAGATCATCGGTCGCGGACTGCGATTGGCAAACGGCAAGCAAGACTGCCTGATCCTTGATCACTCCGACACGCATCTGCGGCTTGGATTTGTGACAGACATCCGCCACGAGAGGCTTGACGATGGGCTCACTCGCACAAAACCGAAGGCGTCGGATCGTATTCGTCTGCCGAAAGAATGCCCGCAATGTGCATTCCTAAAACCACCGCGAATGTGTATTTGTCCCGCATGTGGTTTCAAGACGAAAGCTATTTCTACCATTGAAGCTGCCGATGGGGAGCTCATCGAGGTCACTGGGCGCAAGGAGAGCGGCGACGCGGCGTCGAAGGATGATATGGCAGCATTTTATGCCCAGTTGAGGGGGTACGCACAAACACGCGGCTACTCGAGTGGCTGGGCCGCACACAAATTCCGTGAGAAATTCGACGTTTGGCCGAACGGCTGCAAGGATGTTCCGGCGACGGAGCCTACGTCGACAGTATTGTCGTGGATCAAATCCCGTCAGATCGCATGGGCGAAGAGCAAGCAACGTCATGCTGAGCAGGCTACCGCTTAAAGATCGCGCTCAAGGGCGATGGTCTGGAATTTTGCCGGCGCTGGGTATTGGAGAATCTTTCCTCACCGGTAAACACGGCCCCTGTCCCATGTGCGGCGGCAAGGATCGCTGGCGCTGGGATAATCTCGAAGGACGAGGGACGTGGATTTGTTCACAATGCGGAGCAGGAGACGGCATTTCACTGGTGATGCAAAAGAACGGATGGGAGTTTTACGAGGCCGCCAAACAGATTGAGGCCGTAATCGGATCGGTGCGGGTAGATGCGCCAAGTCCTGTACGTAGCGACCGCGAGAAACTCGACGCAATGAACACGCTATGGCGGGCGAGCAAGGCCGTAGAGGCAAGCGATCCGGCCGGCCGTTTTCTCACCCGTCGCGTTGGCCTCATGGCCTTTCCATCCTGCCTGCGCAGCGCTTCCCATGTCCGCTATCAATCCGATCGCCCGGCGTTTTATCCCGCGATGATCGCAATGGTGACTGGGGCGGATGGTGCGCCTTCGATCCTGCACCGGACCTACCTCACAGTTGATGGGTACAAGGCACCCGTCGAAGAGCCCCGGCGTTTAATGCCAGGCACCGTTGCAAAAGGGGCGGCTATCCGCCTTGCTCCGGTCGGAGGCACACTCGGGATTGCCGAGGGCATCGAAACCGCGCTGTCCGCGTCGGCACTGATTGGTGTGCCTTGCTGGGCCGCGGTGAATGCCGGGATGCTGGCTGCATGGCGGCCGCCCCAAGAGGCGAAGCGGATCATTATCTTTGGGGACAACGATTCGGGCTATGCCGGCCAAGCCGCCGCTTATGCCCTTGCAAGACGTCTCAGGTCGGATGGACGACTGGTTGAGGTTCAAGTCCCGACCGAGGTTGGGACCGACTGGAATGATGTCCATCAGGCGCGGCTCAATCAAGCCGACCCTCAACAGCGGGACCGCGCCCAACCGTGAGGACGAGCAGCACCATCACAACTTATCCCTCGATTGGGGTCGCAACATCTACCCAGGGGATGAAAAAATTTTGAGATCAACCCATGAGGCAGACACGTAAGCGAAGGGGGGCAAGGATTGCGGCTGTCCCACCATGCGGGGCCAGGACCAGGAACGGAAGGCTGTGCCGGTGTCCACCGGTGCCCGGGCGCAAGCGCTGCCGGCTGCACGGTGGATTAAGCCCCGGCGCACCCCGCGGCGTCCGAAACGGCAACTACACGAATGGTGATTGGACTGCCGACGCCCTTGAGGAACGACGATGGGTGCGGGAGCTGGTCCGGTCCTTCAGCAAAATGGAGCAGACATCGTGACGAAGAGGCCAGGAAAAGCCGTGGCGCCAACCAGCGATTCCGGTCGCGTGGCTCCGGTCCGGGTTAGGCTGCAACGGGTGAACGCCGGTTCGGCAATCGCTCATCCACCGGACGGTGAAGGAAAGATCTGGTGGACTAGACTGAAGAAGGCCCTGGGCACCTCATCAAGCGCATTCGTCAATGTCTTCCTCTCTCATCTTCAGGGCGCGGCTCGTATGCCAGGAGGCGGCATTTCCGAACTGGCAGTCAATAGTGCACTGGCCGTAATCGAGGCCGCCGCGCCCCGGGACGAGATTGAAGGAGCGCTCGCCGTACAAATGGCCTGCACTTTCAGAGATTCGACGGCGGATTTGGCTCTGAAAGACGGACCGCGCTCTTTTGTTCGGCAGCCGCTCGATTGCTGAGAGCCTACGTGATGCAAGTGGAGGCTTTACGTCGACTTCGCCAGGGCGGCTCCCAAGTCGTCCGCGTCGAACATGTACACGTCAATGAAGGGGGCCAGGCGATTGCCGGGAACGTGACGCCAGCGATTGAGAACAAGCGCGCCCGCTAACCCACGAGCAAAGGAGATACGCCCATGGATGCATGCCGCTCTCGCGGAGCAAAGAGCGAAATCCTTTGTATTACGTCCATCTTAAATCGCTTAGACGCGATCATCAAACACCGGTTATTCGGAAAGTCGTGCCAGCGTCTGCCGGTGCGCGGGCGCAAGCGCTGCCGCCTCCATGGTGGATTGAGCCCCGGCGCCCCTCGCAGCACCCGAAACGGCAACTACGCGAACGGTGAATGGACTGCCGAAGCTCTCGAGGAACGACGATGGGTTCGTGAGCTTGTCCGAGCCTTTGGCAATATGGAGACGACGTCATGACGAAGAGACCAGGAAAGGCCGTGGCGCCAATCCACGATTCCGGTCGCGTAGCGCCGGTTCGGGTCAAACTGCAACGGCTGAACGCGAACTCGGCGATGGCTTATCCACCGGACGGTGAAGGAAAGATCTGGTGGACCAGGCTCAAGGAAGCCTTGGGCACCTCTTCAAGTGCGTTCGTCAATGTCTCCCTCTCTCATCTTCAGGGCGCGGCTCGTATGCCAGGAGGCGGCATTTCCGAACTG
>JADMIO011227324.1_pt1 | contig 16042 bp, 13 predicted proteins | sample 8958161 | NCBI WGS metagenome assembly JADMIO01 (sample SAMN16585339, study PRJNA669376) | soil metagenome | isolation source: Crop rotation soil | place: USA: Cullars Rotation, Alabama | collected 2011
GTTCTGGGGGTCGGCCGCGAGGGCCCCCATCAGCCCGCCGTAGATCTTCTCCCAGACCCGCGGCACGCCGAACAGGACGTGGGGTCGGACCTCGGCGCAGTACGCCGCGATCTTGCCCGGCTCCGGGCAGCAGCTGACCTCGTAGCCCAGCACCAGCTGCGAGTAGTGGCTCACCGTGCGCTCGGCGATGTGGGCCATCGGCAGGTAGGAGACGACGCGCTTGCCGTCCGAGTCGTCGAACGGCAGCAGCTCCCGCGTGGTCTCGGCCACGAACATGGCGTTGGCGTTCGAGATCATCACGCCCTTCGGCGGACCCGTGGTGCCCGAGGTGTAGATGACCGTGACCAGGTCGCTCGGATCGCCGGCCGCAGCCGCGGCGACCAGGTCGACCGGGTCAGCGCCCATGAGGTCGTCCCACGTGAAGTCGGCCGGCTTCTCCCCGAGATGCACGACGCCCAGCGCCTTCAGCTCGGGCAGCGCCGCCCGCACCGGCTCGAAGCGCGCCAGGAAGCTGTCGTCCTCGACGATGCCGAGCACGGCGCCCGAGTGGCCCACCAGGTACTCGACCTGGTCGGGGGCCGAGGAGTTGTAGATCGAGATCGGCGTGGCGCCCACCATGAGCGCCGCCGCGTCCAGCACGTGGAACTCCGGGCAGTTCCGCATCATCAGCACGATGCGGTCGCCCCGGCCGACGCCGAGGTCGCGCAGCCCACCAGCGGCACGCGCGACGCGGTCGGCCAGCTCGGCGAAGGTCCACTCGTTCCAGGCGTCGCCCACCTTCCACCGGAGCGCGACGGCGCTGGGCCGGCTGCTGGCGGTGTCGACGAATGCCCCGGCGACGGTCCTCCCCGCGATGCGTTCGATGATGGAGCTCATGGCAGCGTTCCGTTTCCCCTGAAGACGGCGTGTCGAGCACCTAGGACTAGCAGACCGTTGGAATCCATGGCGGTCCGAGCACCGGGCGGGGTTGCGGGCAGTGGTCATCCGGCGCTTGACTACCACTTGACCGACCGGTCAGGAACGCCACTCGGACCCCGCTGGGGCCGGAAGGGGAAGGGGCCACCATGGCTACCGCTGTCATCGTCGATGCCGTCCGCACGCCTGGAGGCAAGCGCTACGGGAAGCTGTCGGGTTGGCACGCCGCCGACCTCGCCGCCGAGACGCTCAAGGCGCTCGCCGAGCGCAACAACCTCGATCCCGCCCTCGTCGAAGACGTGATCATGGGCTGCGTCATGCAGGTCGGCAACCAGTCGGTCAACGTCGGCCGCTCCGCCGTGCTGGCCGCCGGCTGGCCCGAAGAGGTCCCGGCCACCACGATCGACCGCCAGTGCGGCTCGTCGCAGCAGTCGGTCCACTTCGCCGCCCAGGGCGTCATCGCCGGGGCCTACGACATCGTCGTCGCCGCCGGCGTCGAGGTCATGTCCACCACGCCGATGGGCGCCTCGGTCACCCCGGGCAGCTTCCCCATGGGCCCCAAGGTCATGGAGCGCTACGCCCCTCGCGGCGGCGTCGTCATGCAGGGCACCTCGGCCGAGCTCATCGCCCAGAAGTGGGACATCTCCCGCGAGGAGATGGACGCCTACTCCGTCGAGAGCCACAAGCGGGCGGCCACCGCCACCGCCGAGGGCCGGTTCGACAACGAGATCATCGCCGTCGCCGAGAAGCGCTTCGACCGCGAGACCGGCCAGGTCGTCGAGACCGGCGAGCTGGTCACCGCCGATGAGGGCATCCGCCCCGACTCCTCCATGGAGTCGCTGGCCAAGCTCAAGCCGGCGTTCGACCCCGAGAACGGCCGGGTCACCGCAGCCAACTCGTCGCAGATCACCGACGGCGCCTCCGCCATCTTGATCATGAGCGAAGAGAAGGCCAAGGAGCTGGGCCTCAAGCCCCGCGCCAAGGTCCACTCGTTCTCCGTCGTCGGCGTCGACCCGATCATGATGCTCACCGGCCCCATCCCGGCCACCAAGAAGGTGCTCGACAAGTCCGGCCTGACCCTCGACCAGATGGACCTGATCGAGATCAACGAGGCCTTCGCCTCGGTCGTCCTGGCGTGGGAGAAGGAGTACTCCCCCGACATGAGCAAGGTGAACGTCAACGGCGGCGCCATCGCGCTGGGCCACCCGCTCGGCTGCTCCGGTGCCAAACTGATGGCCACCCTGCTCAACGAGCTCGAGCGCACCGGCGGGCGCTACGGTCTGCAGACCATGTGCGAAGGCGCCGGCATGGCCAACGCCACCATCATCGAGCGCCTGGACTGATCCAGGTCCCAGCCCTTGCGGGCTGACCGCTCCCAGATCGGGCTGACCGACCCACCCTCCCTCCGGGTCATGCTCAGTCCGTGCGACGTCCCCGGCCTTCGGCCGGGGACGTCGTCGCTTTTCTGGGCGCGGGCGGCGACATCGTCGTTTTCGTCGGAGGTTCGGGGCCGTCCGTAGGCTGACGGGGTGCTGAACGCCGCGTCCCCGCCCGTCGTGCTCGCCGCCCTCAGCGGCGGCGACCTCGTGCGCATCGTGATCGCCGTGCTGGTCGCGCTGGTCCTGCTGAAGGTGGGCATGTCGGTGCTCGGCGGCTTCGCCCGACCCGTGCCCGCACCACCCGATCCGGGCGAGCTCCGGCGGGTGCGGCTCAGCTACCGGTGCAGCATCTGCTCCACCGAGGTCCGCATGACCCATGCCAACGACGAGGTGCCCGAGCCGCCGCGCCACTGCATGGAGGACATGGACCTCGTCACCTCGGTGTACGATGACTGACGATCCCGTCAGCCCCGTCGAGGCACCGCCTCGCGGATCATCCCCCGCGACCGGACCTTTTCCCCATCCTGTGGACAACCATGGGGAAGATCACACCCCTGTAACTTCCGCGCCACTTCCGACAGGAGCGGTTCACTTCCGCAAACCAACCGCAGCAAGCCCAACGTCAGCGCAACACGGGCCTGTGAGGAAGCGTCAGCGGTACTGCGTGGCCGCGATGATGCCGCCCAGGATGAAGCCGAGGCCGATCACCAGGCGGACGTTCGATGCGTCGCCGAACACGCCCATGTAGTTGGTCATGATGATCAGCGCACCCACGATGAGCAGGCCGAACATGATGGCGGGGACGTACCAGGGGCTCGGGCCCTTGGCGTAGACCTGCTGCGGGGTGGCGACCGGCGCCCGGCTGACGACGCTCTCGGTCTTCTTGGCGTCGCGGGCCTTGGACGCGGCGGCCGGCGGCGCGGACTTGGCGCTCGACTTGCTGGCGCTGGCACCGCCCTTGGGGGTCACGCGCCGGCTCTGGACGGTGCGGCGGGCGACCACCTGGCGCTCGGCCACCGTCGCGTCCGCCTTGGCCTTCGCCGCGGAGGTCGCGCCGGCCGCCGTGTCCGCGCCCTTGCCCTTGGTGCTCGTGGTGCTGGCCGGGCTGGCGGCTGCGGCTGCCGCTTCGGTGTCGGTGTCGGTGGAGGTCGTGGGCTCGTCGCCGTCCGTGCCGTCGGCGACGGTGGTGACGTCGTCTGCGGTGGTCTCCGCGCTGGCGTCGTCGGTCGGCTCGGTGGGGTCTTCGGACATGGCCGGGAGCCTACTGAACCGCCGCGGGGCGGTCGGTGGCAGGGATTCCGAGGCGGAGCGGGGCGGGTGCCAGCACTACCGTGGCCGCCCATGGGCCGCCGTGTACTGGTGATCGACAACTACGACTCGTTCGTCTACAACCTGGTCCAGTACCTCGGTGAGCTCGGGGCGGAGCCGATCGTGCACCGCAACGACGCGCTCACCCTGGAGCAGGCGATCGAGCTGGACCCCGACGGGGTGCTGATCTCCCCGGGGCCCGGCACGCCCGACGACGCCGGTCTGTCGAACGCCGCCATCGCCCACTTCACCGGGCGCAGGCCGGTCTTCGGCGTGTGCCTCGGGCACCAGTGCCTGGGCCAGGTGTTCGGCGGGACGGTGGTCCGTGCGCCGGAGATCATGCACGGCAAGACGTCGCTGATCCGCCACCGGGGCACCGGGGTGTTCACCGGTCTCCCGCAGCCCCTCGAGGCGACCCGCTACCACTCGCTGGTCGTCGACCGGGACTCGGTGCCCGACGTGCTCGAGATCACCGCCGAGACCGACGACGGCATCGTCATGGGCCTGCGCCACCGCGACGCACCCACCGAAGGGGTCCAGTTCCACCCGGAGTCCATCCTCACCGTGGGCGGCCACGACCTGGTCGGCAACTTCCTCACCCAGGTGGATGTGTTCTCGGGTACCTCTGCCTGAGGCGGAGCGTCAGAGGCCGCCGGCCGCGGTCGTGGTGGTGACGACGGCGGTGCTGGTGGTCGTGGGCGTCGTGGTCGTCGTGGTGACGGGCGCAGCTGTGGTGGTCGTCGTGGGTGGCGCGGTGGTGGTGGGCGCAGCGGTGGTGGTGGGCGAGGCGGTGGTCGTGGTCTCCAGCGGGGCACGGGCCACGTACAAGACGATCGGCCGGTCCTTCGCGTACGTCCCCGGGCCCGGATCGGTCCGCAGCACGGTCCCCGGCTCCCGATCGGAGTCCTCGAGGGTGGGCGGCGGGACGTTCGTGAACCCGGCGGCCTTGAGGACCTCGCGGGCGTCGGACTCCGTCCTGCCGCTGAGGTCGATCAGCTCGGCTTCGCCGATCCCTGCGCTGACGGTCAGCACCACCGTGGAGCCCTTCTCGGCCTCCTCGTTGCCGGCTGGGCTCTGCGAGAGGACGGTGTCCACCGGCTCGTCGCTCTCGTCGTCGGAGGTCGTGACCTTGAAGCCCTCCTGCTCGAGTGCGTCGGTCGCCGTCTCCACCGGCTGGCCGACGACGTCGGGGACCCGGACCATCGTGGTCTGCTCCTCGAAGATGCCCAGCTGCTTGCCGAACACGAACAGCAGGCCGCCGAGCACGACGAGCAGCAGGAGGATGATGACGAAGAACCACCCGGTCTTCTTCGCGGGCGGCAGCGGCTCGGGGACGTTGGTGACCGCCGCCGTGGGCGGGTCGACCACCGGCGGCACCGGAGGCCGGGCGGGCCCGGTGGGCACCGGGTTCACCGCGGCGATCGGCTTGCCGTCGCGGAACCGCAGCAGATCGGCGCGCATCGCCGCGCCGTCCGCGTACCGGTCGTCGGGGTCCTTGGCCAGTGCCCGGAGGGTGATGGCCTCGTAGTCGCGCGGGATGCCCGGGACCCGTTCGGACAGCGGTGGGATGGGCTCCTGCACGTGCTTGTACGCGATGGCGACCGGGCTGTCCGCGCTGAACGGCGGCTTCCCCGAGACCATCTCGTAGAGGACGACGCCCAGCGAGTAGAGGTCGCTGCGGGCGTCGACGGCCTTGCCCTGGGCCTGCTCGGGCGAGAAGTAGGTGGCCGTGCCCATGACCGAGCCGGTCTGGGTGAGGTTCTCCTCGCTGCTGGCGGTCATCGCCCGGGCGATGCCGAAGTCCGCGACCTTGACCTCGCCGGTCTTGGTGATCAGGACGTTGCCTGGCTTCACGTCGCGGTGCACGACGCCCTTGCGGTGGGCGAAGCCGAGGGCGGCGGCGACATCCGCGGCGATCCCGGCGGCCCGCTTCGGCTCGATGGGTCCGTCGTTGCGGATGATCTCCGAGACGGTCTGCCCGTCCACGTACTCCATGACGATGTAGTAGGTCCCGCGCTCCTTGCCCCAGTCGTAGACGCCCACGATGTTGGGGTGGTTGAGGTTGGCGGCGGCCTGCGCCTCCCGCCGGAACCGGGCCACGAACGAGGGGTCGGTGGCGAACTCCGGGAACAGGATCTTGATGGCGACCAGCCGGTCGAGCAGGCGGTCGCGAGCGAGGTACACCTCGGCCATGCCGCCGCGGCCCACGCGCCGGTGAAGTTCGTAGCGCCCGTTGAGGACGACCTGTTCACGGTTCGACATGGCTCAGGCCAGCCTACGAGACAGGTTCGCGGACGTTCGGGGACTGCGGGGTGCCATCAGTCGCCTCCGCCGGCGGGGGTCGTGGTCGATGTCGTGGTGGTGGTCTCGGCGGGGGGCGCCGGCATCGGCAGCATCGACTGCACGATCACCTGGTTGGCGATGGGTGCGGCGAGGCGGCCGCCGGTGGATTCGCTGAGGCCGTCCTGGTCCTCGACGATCACGGCGACCGCGATGGTGGCGGCCTGGCCGGGCTGGCCGGCCCAGGCGATGACCCAGGCGTGCGAGCGCAGCGGGGCCGACGGTCCGAACTGGGCGGTGCCGGTCTTGGCGCCCACGTCGAGGCCGGGGATCTGGAGCCGCCTCGCGCTGCCCCTGGTGACGACCTCGCGCATGCCCTGGCGCATCGTGTCCGCGGTCTGCGGCGTGATGGCCCGCTTCCACTGGGTGGGGTCGTGGCTCTCGACCAGGTCACCCTCGCCGTCGCGGATCTCCGAGACGACGTGGGGCTCCATGATCACGCCGCCGTTGGCGATGCCTGCGGCCACGAGCGCCATCTGCAGCGGGGTCGCCCGGGTGTCGTTCTGGCCGATGGAGGCCTGGGCGAGCGCCGGCTGGTTGCGGGTGAAGTCCGTCGGGAACCCCGAGGCGACGGCCGGGAGGTCGAAGGGGGGCGTCGAGTTGAAGCCGAACGACTGAGCGCCGGCGACCATCTTGTCGCCGCCGAGGTCGAGCCCCATCTGGGCGAACGACGTGTTGCACGACTTGGCCAGGATCGTGAAGAGGGTGCCGCCGCAGAGGGAGTGGCCGAAGTTGGGCAGCGGACGGGTGGTGCCCGGGACGTCGAGCTCGCGGATGGTGGGGTACTCCGGCTGGGTGGGCGTCACGCCCCCGCGCTCCACGCCGGTGGACCCGGTGACCACCTTGAACGTCGACCCTGGCGGGTACACCTCGCGGTACGCCTTCGGCAGCAGCGGCTTGCCCTCGGCGGCGTCGAGCAGCTTGTAGGCGGCCTCGCTGTCGTCGAAGTCGTGGTTGGCCAGCAGGTTCGGGTCGTAGGAGGGGTTGCTGTAGAGCGCGAGGATCTCGCCGGAGCGCGGGTCGAGCGCGACGACCGAGCCCTTCTGGTCGCCGAGGGCCTGCTTGGCCACCTTCTGGATGTCCGAGCGCACGGACAGCTTCAGGTTGCCGGTGCGGTCGGTCTCCACGAACAGGTCGCCGACGGATCGGATCTGCTGCCTCGCGGTCTTGCCCGACAGCTCCTCGTTGTAGCTGCGCTCGAGGCCGGTGGCGCCTCGGCTGTAGTTGAAGAAACCGGTGAGCGCGGCGTACAGCTCCCCCTCGGGGTACTGGCGCTGGTACTGGAAGCGGTCGTTGCTCGGCACCGACCGGGCGAGCAGCACCCCGTCGGCGGTCGCCATGGTGCCTCGCGGGCGACTGAACGCCTGGACCACGGACCGGTCGTTGGAGGGCTTCGTGTTGAGATCGGTCGCCCGGTACACCTGGATGAAGTTGAGCTGCACGAACAGCGCGCAGAAGCAGAGCATCAGGAACACGCCGAGCCGGCGGATCGACCGGTCCATCACGCCACCTGCGCCGAGGTCCGGCGGGCCGCGTCGCGGGCTCGCGAGTTGCCGTCAGAGATGCGGATGAGCAGCGCGAGCAGCACGTAGTTCGCGACCAGCGCAGAGCCGCCGTACGCGACGAACGGGAGCACGACGCCGGTGAGCGGCAGGAGGCGCGTGACGCCGGCGAGGATGACGAACGCCTGGAACCCGAGCAGCGCGGTCAGGCCCGCGGCGAGCAGCTTGTCGAACGAGTGCTCCGCCTCCATCGCCGTGCGGAGACCGGAGCCGACGAACAGCAGGTACGCCATCAAGACCGCGGTCGCGCCGAGCAGGCCGAGCTCCTCGGCGACGGCGACGAAGATGAAGTCGCTCGCCACGTACGGCACCCGCTCCGGCCGGCCCAGGCCGATGCCGGTCCCGGCGATCCCGCCCCAGGCCATGGCGTACCAGCCCTGCACGACCTGGTAGCCCTCGACGGGGTAGATCCACGGGTTGAGCCAGGCGTCGACGCGTGCCTGGACGTGGGAGAACTGGGTCCACGCGCCGTAGGAGGCCACGGCGAACAAGCCGGCGCCCGCCACCGGGTACGCCACCTTGCCGGTGGCCACCCACAGCATGGCGATGAAGAGGAAGAACAGCAGGAGCGACGAGCCCAGGTCCTTCTGGGCGGTCATCACGAGGATCGCGATCCCCCAGGCCAGCAGCACCGGTCCCAGGTGCTTCAGGTCCGGCAGGACCGGACGGAACTTCGGCCACGTCGCCATCGACAGCAGCTCGCGCTTCTCCACCAGGTAGGAGGCGAAGAACAGGGCGAAGGCGACCTTGGCGAACTCGCCGGGCTGGAAGCTGATCGGCCCGAGCGCCACCCAGATCCGCGCACCGTTGATGGTGACGCCGAGCCCGGGTGCCAGCGGCAGCACCAGCAGGAGCAGACCGGCAGCGAGGAACGTGTACCGGTACCGCTGGAGGTCGCGGGACCGCCGGACGAACGCCAGGGTCGCGACGAACGCGGCGATGCCGACGAAGGTCCACGTGGCCTGGTTGTCCGCCAGCTTCGGGTCGAGCCGGGCGATGAACACGTAGCCGATCCCGTTGAGCAGCGCGACCAGCGGGAACAGGAGGCCGTCCGCCTCCGGCGCCAGCCGGCGGATGGCGATGTGCGCGGCGAAGAAGAGGCCGGTGATGATGGCGAAGAACGGCCCGATGTTGGCGGGGACCGAGGACGTCTGGCCCAGCGACGCCAGCGTGTACGCACCGCCGGTGATCAGGATCGCCAGGATCAGCAGGCCGAGCTCGGCCCGTCGGCGCGACTGCGCGAGCGCGCTCGGCTCCGCCCGGCGGCGGGCTTGGGCGACCGCGCTCACGGGACGGTGGTGGTCGGGGTGGCGGGCGCCGTCGTGGCCGGCACGGTCGTCGCGGCGGCAGGCTCGGTGGTGCTGGTCGAGGTGGTGGACGTGGCGGCGTCCTCCTCCCCTTGCTGCTGGTCGATGATCGACTGCAGGGTCACGATGAACCGGGTGGCCGCCGCCTCGGAGCCGAACTCCTTGTTGCCGGCCACCATGGCGCGGGCGTCCTCGGGCAGATCGGACCGGTCGATCTGGGTGGTCTCCTGGAGCTGCGGGTCGATCCACAGGACCCCGCCGGGCTTGCCCTGGTAGACGGCCACCTTGTCGCCCTTGAAGCCGACGAAGTACGTGTTGCTCCCGGACCAGACGATGGCGCCGATCACCACGCCGACGACGGCGAGGAGGGCGATGACGAACAGGGCCACGCGCCACGTGAACCGCTTCGAGCGGGCGCGGTCGACGTTGCCGAAGAAGTCCTCGGACTCGGAGTCGAAGTCCTCCGGGGCGTCGGGGAGCGAGCTTCGCCGGTCCGCGAAGACCGGTACGTACGGGTCTGCCGGCGGCGAGCCGGCCTCGGTGGTGGCGGGCTCCTCGCCGTCGACCTCGACGGCACCCTCCGCCTCGCGCGCCGCCAGGCGGGAGGCCTCCGCGGCCAGAGCCGCCGACGCGGCCGCCGAGCGGCCGTCGTCGTCGACCACCTCGACGATGACCGCCGTGATGTTGTCCCGGCCGCCCGACTCGTTGGCCAGGCGGACCAGCTCGTCGGCGGCTTCGTCCGGATCGGAGAGGCGGCGCAGCACCGACGAGATCTGATCGCTGGTGACCTCGCCGAACAGGCCGTCGCTGCACAGCAGGAAGCGGTCGCCGTTGAACGGGATGACGGTGGAGCCGTCGACGTCGACGTCCACATCGATGCCGAGGGCGCGGGTGATGATGTTGCGCTTGGGGTGGACCGCCGCCTCATCGGGCGTGAGCTGGCCGTCGCGGAGGAGGTCCTCGACCAGGCTATGGTCGCGGCTGAGCTGGATCAGCTCGTCGTCGCGGAACAGGTACACCCGCGAGTCGCCCACGTTGATCCAGGCGATCTCGTCGCCCTCGGGGCCGGGGACCACCCGCACGGCGCACAACGTGGTGCCCATGCCGTGGAGGTCCGGGTCGTTGCCCGCCTTCTCGAAGATGGCGCGGTTGCCGATGCGAGCGGCCTGCTTCAGGTTCTCGAGGGACGGCTCACCGGCGTGCTCCTGGAGGCTCTCGACCGCCATCGCCGAGGCCACCTCGCCGCCGTTGTGGCCGCCCATGCCGTCGGCCACCCCGTACAGGTCGGCGTCGATGACGACCACGAACGAGTCCTGGTTGTTGGACCGGACCTGGCCGACGTGGGTGGCGCTCCCCGAGCGCAGCGCGGTCATACGAGCTCCAGCACGGTGTTGCCCACCTGCAGCCGGTCGCCCCGGCGCATGACCTTCGGACCCTGCACCTTCTGGCGGTTCAGGAACGTGCCGTTGGTGGAGCCGAGGTCCTCCACGAACATCTGCCCCTCCCGGACGAACACGCGGGCGTGGATCTGGGAGGCGTAGGTGTCATCGATCGTGACCTGGCACCCAGCGGCGCGGCCCACGGTGAGCTCCTCGGCCAAGGGGTAGGTGCGCCCCTTGAGGTTGGCGGGCTCGACGATGGCCAGCTGGACGGGCTGGGCCTTGCGCTCCGCCTTCTTCACGGCTCGAGCGGGAGCGGCGGGGCGCGGCGAGGCCTCCACCGCCTTGGGGCCGCGGATCTCCGCCCACACCGCTCGCAGCACCCGGAAGAAGAACAGGTAGAGCAGAGCCAGCAGGCAGAGCTTGAGGATCGTGAGCAGCTGCTCGTCCATGTCCGGGCGAGCCTAACGGCCGACCAGTTCGCGGCCTGGCGCGCCCGGTGTCAGGACGCCTCGAAGTGCAGGACGGTGTTGCCGAAGGAGATCTCGTCGCCCTCGTGCAGCTCGTGGGTGCTGATCCGGTTGCCGTTGACCCGCGAACCGTTGGTCGAACCCAGGTCGACGACCACCCAGCCGTTGCCGTGCGGGCGGATCTCGGCGTGGTTGCGGCTCACGTTGGGGTCGCCCAGCTGGATCGTGGACTCCGGCCGGCGGCCGATCGTGACCACCTGCTCGCCGAGCTGGAGGCGCTCGCCGGTGGGCATCACCAGCGCGCCGGCTCCGGAGCCGCCCTTGCCCTCGCGCATGCGCCCGACGATCTGGAACGACCCGGCGTGCTGCTTCTCCGCCTGCTCCAAGTGGACCGACACCGGGCCCATGAACACGTACGACTCGTCGCGGGCGTGCTCACGGGCAGCCTCGGCCAGCTCCCGCTCGAGGCTGTCGGACACCTCGGCGAACTGCTCGAAGTCCACCTCAGACAGCTCGACCGTGAAGTGGTTCGGCACCAGGGTGCGGCCCCGCACGTCGACGGAGCGGTTGTCATCCATCTCCCGGACGAGGCGCCTTCCGAGCTCGACGGGGCGGATGGTGGACCGGAAGATGCGCGAGAAGGTGCCCTCGACCATGCGTTCCAGACGTCGTTCGAACCCTTTGAGCGCCACGGCGAGGGAGGTTACCGGTGTGAGCCGACCACCAGCAGTGCGCTACGGTCTCCCCCGCTACTCGCGCGAGTGGCGGAATTGGCAGACGCGCTGGATTCAGGTTCCAGTGTCCTAACGGACGTGGGGGTTCAAGTCCCCCCTCGCGCACCACACGGTTCCTTCCGGAGCCGCGGAGCAGCATCGATCCCACCCCCGCCCACCAGGGCGGGGGTGGTTTCTCGTCCAGCCAGACCGCCGTGAAGCGGCTCCCGGCTGAGGCTGCGGCGGGTCGGGCACGTAGCCTGGTGCGCCCCTGGGAAGCGACCGTCAGATGTGCACGTGCCTGAAGAGAACATGAGCGACCGGTTGCGCGAGGTCACGGAGCTGCTGGAGTCGCTCGCCGAGGACCGGGGGCCGCTCGAGGCGCTCAGCGAGGCGGACCGCGCCCGCTTCCTCGCCGCCGCGGGCGACGTGTTCAGCCCCGATGTCGAGGCCCGGCGGCAGTGGGCCAAGGCCAAGCGGCGCAAGGCGCGGGCCGAGAAGATCCAGCGCGACGAGGACGTCCTCGCCGAGACGGGGATCCGGTCGCTGCGGGCCAAGCCGGTGTTCATGACGCCCAACGTCTTCGCGCCCGAGGGCGTCGTCGCGACCGGCCTCGGCGACGGCACACCTGACCCGCGCACCGCGACGCCGGTGGCCGACGAGCGCCACTGCTACGTGTGCAAGCGGCACTACCAGCACGTCCACCACTTCTACGACCAGCTCTGTCCCGCGTGCGCCGCGTTCAACGAGCTCAAGCGCACCGAGACCGCGGACCTGAGCGGGCGCGTCGCCCTGCTCACCGGCGGCCGGGTGAAGATCGGCTACCAGGCCGGGATCAAGCTGCTGCGGGCCGGGGCCGAGCTCATCGTCACCACCCGGTTCCCCCGTGACTCCGCGCTGCGCTACGCCCGCGAGCCCGACTTCGACCAGTGGGGCCACCGCCTGGAGATCTACGGGCTCGACCTCCGCCACACCCCGAGCGTCGAGGCGCTGTGCCACCACCTCGGCACCACGCGGGGGCGGCTCGACTTCATCGTCAACAACGCCTGCCAGACCGTCCGCCGGCCACCCGAGTTCTACCGCCACATGATGGAGCTCGAGTCCGGCTCGCTCGCCGGCATGCCAGCCGAGGCCCGCCGCCTGCTCGGCGGCGTCGACGGCCTCCGCGGCGCCGAGCTCCTGGAGGGCCCCGGCGAGCTGCTCGAATCCGCCGCCGAGGGGCTCGCCCGTGCCGGCGGCCCAGCGGTACCCGCGTCGTCGGCCGAGATGTCCCAGGCCGCACTGCTCCCCGAGGAGCACGAGCCGCAAGGCCACCTGTTCCCCGTCGGCCGTCTCGACCAGGACCTCCAGCAGGTCGACCTGCGGGGCCGGAACTCGTGGCGGCTCACGCTGGCGGAGGTGTCGTCGGTGGAGCTGCTCGAGACGCAGCTCGTCAACGCGGTGGCGCCGTTCGTGCTCAACGCCCGGCTGAAGCCGCTGATGCTGCGCACCCCCGAGCGCGACAAGCACATCGTCAACGTGTCCGCCGTCGAGGGCCAGTTCTACCGGCGCTTCAAGACCACCCGGCACCCGCACACGAACATGGCCAAGGCGGCGCTCAACATGATGACCCGCACGTCGGCGGCGGACTACCACGCCGACGGGATCCACATGAACAGCGTCGACACCGGCTGGGTGAGCGACGAGGACCCAGCCGAGATCGCCGTACGCAAGACCGCCGAGCACCGGTTCCACCCGCCGCTCGACATCGTCGACGGCGCCGCCCGCATCGTCGACCCGATCATCGACGGCTTCAACACCGGTTCCCACACCTGGGGCCAGTTCCTCAAGGACTACACCCCCACCGACTGGTAGCGCTCCCCGGCCGCGAGCCCCTGACCTGCGGTCCTGCTCGATTGAGTAGTCACTACTCTCGCCGGATCCTTGTGCCTGCCCGATGCTGGCCGACAGGCAGGTGGAAACCTGCAACCTCCCGCCACGACGCGGCCCGCTACCCCCTTTGCGGACCGATCACGTTCACCCCTGGCGGGGTGCCCGACAGCCGGCCAGCGGGAGGCCGGCTGCCGGCGCGTCCGGGCGCAAACCCAGGCCGCGGCCCGCCGCCAGCGCGGCCAGGATCATGCGGACCGGCTGACGAGGAGCCTCCGTGACCACACCCGCCCACCTGCTCGACGACGGACAGCTCACCGCCGCCTGCCACGGCAACTTCGTCGAGTTCGCCCGGGAGAAGGCCCGCTGGTCCGGGAACCGGGGCGAGCTCGCCGAGCGCGGCGGCGTGGTGCTGTTCGCCAGCGGCTCCGACTTCCCCGTCGAGTCGAACGGTGCCGTCCGCATCGACCCGGCGACGGACCCCGACGACGTGATCGACCTGGCCGACGCCTGGTTCTCCGACCGCGGCACGGGCTGGTCGCTCGCCACCTCCTCCGCCATCGACGGCGACGGCGCGCTCGCGGGCCGCGCCGAGGACCGCGGTCTGCTGCGGATCCTCGACTCGCCCGCGATGGTGTGCGACGCGCCGCTCGCACCGGTCGTCGTCCCCGACGGCACGGCCCTCCGCATCGTGGACGATGCCGCCGGGGTGGCCGACCTGGTCGCCATCTGCGATGCCGCGTACCAGTCGCTCGGCATGCCGGCGGGCGTGATCGCCGACATGGTGACGGCGCCCGAGCGCGTGCTCGTGCCCCAGGTCAAGACGGTGATCGCCACCGACGGCGACACCCCGGTGGCCTGCGCCCAGCTGCTGCTCAGCAACGGTGTGGCCGGCGTGTACTACGTGGGGACCGTCGCGGCCGCGCGCGGCCGGGGCCTCGCTGAGCTGGTCACCCGGTACCTCACGAACCTCGGCTTCGAGCTCGGCGCACCGGTCGTCACGCTGCAGGCCTCGTCGATGGGCGAACCGATCTACCGACGCATGGGCTACCGCGAGGTCTACCGGTACACGACCCACACCCGCTTCGTCTGACGCAGGTGCGCGCCGGGCTGGCGGTCGAGCCCTCGGACGTCTCAGGCGGCGCGCACCTCGTAGGCGCAGTGCTGGTCCCCGGCCACCATGTGCTTGACCCGCTGGATCGTGGTGCCGGGCAGGACGGCGCGCAGGAAGTCGATCTCGCTCGAACAGGCCTGGCCGTAGCGGCGGGCGACGGCGGCGATCGCGCAGTTGTGCTCGACCACGCGGTAGGTGCCGGTACCCGTGCGCTCGGCGGTGGCGAGGTAGCCGTCCTCGTCGAGGATCTGGGCGACCTCCCGGACCTTGGCACCGAGCGTCCTCTTGGCCTCAACCCGGTCCCGGCCGCGCCGGATCCGCTCGTCGCGGCGGCGGCAGAAGATCCGGTCGACCACCGATGCATCCTCGTCGTCGAGGTAGCCGAGCAGCTCGTTGGTGAGGGCGCCGTAGGCCTTCGGGAACAGGGCGTCGCCCAGCTCGGTGACCCGGTAGGTGAGCCGGGGACGCCCCCGCTCGCCCGCTGCACGCGGGACCTCGGAGGTCTCGACCAGGCCCTGCTCGGTCAGCGCCACCAGGTGCTGGCGGGCGCCGCTCACGGTCATGTCGAGCAGCTCAGCCACCTCGTCGACGGTGGCATCGTCGAGACGGCGCACGCCGTAGAGGACGACGCGGCGCCCGGCAGGGAGCGGCGGCGCCACCGTCACCTCACCGGGCGACGATGCCGCCGGCCGGGAGGTGCGCGTCGGGCTCATCGCTGGTCAGCGTAGGGAAGCAGCAGGTGGCTGTCGCCGAACTCGTGCCAGAGGTACCCGGCGTCGAACGCCTCGCGGTACGCGAGCAGCAGCGCCTCGCGGCCGGCGACCGCCTCGAGCATTGCGAGGTGGGTGGCCTCCGGCTCGTGCCAGCCGGTGATGAGCCCGTCGACGGCGCGGACCCCTCGGCCTGGGGTGATGACCTCGTCGGTCCACCCGTCGGCGGGGTGCACGTGGCCCTGGCGGTCCGCGGCGGTCTCGAGCGCCCGCACCACCGTGGTCCCGGCGGCGATGACGCGCCCACCCGAAGCGTGGACGGCGTTCACGATCGCGGCGGTGGTCGCGGGGACCTCGAACCGCTCGGCGTAGGGCAGCTCGTCGCCCTCGAGCGAGGACACCCCCGTGTGCAGGGTGACGGTGGCGATGCCGATGCCGGCAGCGACCAGCCGGGACACGACGTGATCGGTGAACGGGCGGGACGCGCTGGGCATCTCGGCGCTGCCCGGCGTGGCGGCGAACACCGTCTGGTACGCCTCGAGCGGCCAGTCGTGCGGGACGTACGAGTACCGGATGGGGCGACCGTGGCGGCGCAGCGTCGCGGGGACGTCGGTGCGGTCGCCGGCGATCGCCAGCCACAGCCGGTCGGACCCGGGAGCGGGCCGGAGCAGCTCGAACCGGGCGCCTGCCGGGTCGCCGTCGACGCGGGCGACCGTGGGCCGCGGGTCGATCCGGAGCGGACGGGTGGAGCCCGACGGCCGCAGCTGGCGGGGCTCGACCATCCAGAGCCCGCCGGGCAGCTCGGTCGAGACGTGCAGGACGATCGAGGCGCCGTCGCTGAGGGTCACGTCGACCGAGGCCGCCACCGTGCCGGAGGTGTTGACCACGAGGAGGTCACCGGGCTCGAGCATCGCCGGCAGGTCGGCGAACGTCGTGTGGGTCGGCGGCTCGGTGCCGCGGGACACCATCAGTCGCA
>JADMIO012771116.1_pt1 | contig 16041 bp, 9 predicted proteins | sample 8958161 | NCBI WGS metagenome assembly JADMIO01 (sample SAMN16585339, study PRJNA669376) | soil metagenome | isolation source: Crop rotation soil | place: USA: Cullars Rotation, Alabama | collected 2011
ATTTATTATTGCAATTTAAATCAATATACATTATACATTATACGAAGTTATATTCGATGCGGCCGATCTAGCAGAAAGTCAAAAGCCTCCGACCGGAGGCTTTTAACTTCTGTCACCTAGGTTACGCCCCGCCCTGCCACTCATCGCAGTACTGTTGTAATTCATTAAGCATTCTGCCGACATGGAAGCCATCACAAACGGCATGATGAACCTGAATCGCCAGCGGCATCAGCACCTTGTCGCCTTGCGTATAATATTTGCCCATGGTGAAAACGGGGGCGAAGAAGTTGTCCATATTGGCCACGTTTAAATCAAAACTGGTGAAACTCACCCAGGGATTGGCTGAGACGAAAAACATATTCTCAATAAACCCTTTAGGGAAATAGGCCAGGTTTTCACCGTAACACGCCACATCTTGCGAATATATGTGTAGAAACTGCCGGAAATCGTCGTGGTATTCACTCCAGAGCGATGAAAACGTTTCAGTTTGCTCATGGAAAACGGTGTAACAAGGGTGAACACTATCCCATATCACCAGCTCACCGTCTTTCATTGCCATACGAAATTCCGGATGAGCATTCATCAGGCGGGCAAGAATGTGAATAAAGGCCGGATAAAACTTGTGCTTATTTTTCTTTACGGTCTTTAAAAAGGCCGTAATATCCAGCTGAACGGTCTGGTTATAGGTACATTGAGCAACTGACTGAAATGCCTCAAAATGTTCTTTACGATGCCATTGGGATATATCAACGGTGGTATATCCAGTGATTTTTTTCTCCATTTTAGCTTCCTTAGCTCCTGAAAATCTCGATAACTCAAAAAATACGCCCGGTAGTGATCTTATTTCATTATGGTGAAAGTTGGAACCTCTTACGTGCCGATCAGATTAAAACGAAAGGCCCAGTCTTTCGACTGAGCCTTTCGTTTTATTTGACCATGTTGGTATGATTTAAATTAATACGACTCACTATAGGGTCAGTGCGGCCGCGACTTCAAGTCACGTGAATTCCAAGCTTCGGATCCCACTGTGCTGGAAAGCGGATTGGCCGTCGACAATGGCAATGAGTTCGCCATCCAGTTGAGCCGACTCGAGCCCCAGATCCTCCACGGCCTGCTTGATCTCGGGAAGCTTGTCTGTCCATGGCAACGCGTTGCGCGACCAGAAGGTGACCTCGCCGCGGTTGATCGACGTGAGGATGCGGTAGCCATCCCACTTCACCTCGTTCAGCCAGTTGTCGCCCGTAGGAGGCGTCTCGCGCAGGGTGGCGAGTTCGGGTTTGAAGAAGCCGCTGGGCGCGGCTCGTTTCTTTGCGCCCTCGATCTTGGCAACCCAGGCCATCGATGGCGGGCGTCGCTTCTTCGCCGCGGGTGTCGTCTTGCGCTTCGTTCGCGTGAGCTTCTCCGCCACCTCCTTGGCGCCACCGCTTTTCCCTGCCGCTCGCCGAGTGCTGTCGATCATCCTGGCATCGAGCAGGTCGTCCGCCTCCAGTTTGGACGTATAGGCGTCCTCATCCTTGATCAGGAACCAGACGGGTTTCTTCTCCTGGCGGTGACCGCGCACCAGGTGCCAGCTTCCTTTCAACCGCTCGCCGAAAAGCTGGAACCGAAGATGGCCTTTCTCCAGTTGGGCCTCTGCATCGCCCGAAGTCGCCCACACACCCGTGTCGAACGTATCCACGTGCCCCGCGCCATAGCCATCCGGAATATCACCCTGGAACGCGGCATACGACACAGGATGATCTTCCACCTCCACGGCAAGCCGCTTCACCTTGGGATCGTAACTTGGGCCCTTGGGGCACGCCCAACTCTTCAGCACATCGCCCACCTGCAGCCGGAAGTCGTAATGGCGACGACGCGCGTGATGAAGCTGCACCACGAAGAGTTCGCGCGCGGCCTTGCCCGCGGACTTCTCAGGGCGAGGCTCCGGCGTCCGGTCGAACCGTCTCTTCTTGGCGTAATCGCGCAGCGACACTTGCACACCTCGACAGTCCTGATGGGATCGCTCAGCGGCATGACTCGATAGCTCGCCGCATCATGAGGGAACGATTCTCATGAATGGAGTGAATCGACCGTCAACCTTGTGCTAATGACATACATGAAGACCAGAAAAAAGCTCGCTGCGCCCGTGGCACGGTGCGCTGATCCTTGTGCGGCACGAGATCGATGAAGGCGGATCGCTCCGCCGCAATGTCGCCCTGAGCTGCTGCAACTGAACTGTTCGTCGGGGCGGGGCAGGGAAGAGCTGTATGCGACGTAGCGGGTGCAGGGAGGTCATCGCTACGCAGGCCTCGCGCATCCCGATCCTGTTCTGATGTAGAAAAAAACGCAGTGACGTTCGGCACACGCGAAATGCAAGTCATACGGTTGTAATTTTCTACGAGCGTGTCCAGCTGTCGCCGCGACGATGGTGTTCGCTTGAATCCACGGAACCCGGGCAAATGCTTGGTGGGTTGCCGTGTGCCTCCCGTATTCGAGATGGTTCGGCGATTGTCGCCGGCCCCTGACGCACGAGCGCGCATTTCATGCAAAGAATCAAAGTTCCGGCGACTTGGCGTGCCATCGTTTTGACCGGCCTCGTCGGCATCTGCTTTACCTCCATCGCGTTAGCACAAACCGATGCCGCACCTCGGCCGCGCAATCGAGCGGAAGCGACGGAAGTCGTCCGCGGCTTGCGGAGGATCGTGACACCCAACGGCATCGAAGAGGCCAAGATGCTGCGGATCGGCGGCATTGATCAATACGTCACGATCCGGGGCAGGGATCGACGCAACCCGGTGCTGCTGGTCCTGCATGGCGGACCCGGTTACGTCGAGACGCCGATGTCCTGGTGGTATGCGCACGAATGGGAAGAGTATTTCACGGTCGTCGAATGGGATCAGCGCGGCGCGGGCCGCACCTATCTCGATAACGATCCCAGGGCTGTGGCGCCCACCATGACCCCGCAGCGCTTCAACGACGATGTCGACGAGATGGTCCAATGGCTTCGCAAGAATCTCGGCAAGTCGAAGATCTTCGTGATTGGCCACTCCTGGGGCAGCTATCTTGGCGAAGCATTGGCGCAGCGCCATCCGGAATGGCTTTACGCCTATATCGGCGTGGGGCAGGCCGCGAACGTGCCGGAAAGCGAGCGACGAGGTTGGGCCTTCGCCATGGCGGCGGCGACGGCGGCCCACAACGAGGAGGCGATCACCGAACTTCGCGCCATCGCTCCTTATCCGAAGACGCCATCGCCGTTCAAGGAGATGGCGGTAATGCATCGCTGGGTGGATTACTACGGCGGCGTCATGGCCTATCGCCACGACCAGGAAGACGAGAGCCACGCAGGCCGACTCTCGCCCGACTACACAGACGCCCGGTCGTCGACGACACCCAAAAAGACATATATTTGCCTCTTGCGCCAGCCTGTCGGGGGTGCTGATGCCAATGGGGGAATCCAGTGAACCGCGTATACCAACTCGTTTGGAACGGCGCCTTGCGCGTCGTCCAGGTCGCGTCCGAGCTTTCGTCGTCGAACCATGGTGTTGCTGCCGCGGGGGGCGAATCCACCGCGCCACGCTTGCGGCCACTATGGGGTGCCATGCTTGCCACGGGCCTCTGGGCCGTCGGGACGCCGGCCCTGGCCCAGGTGTGCCAGCCGACGGACACCCGCGCATGCAGCGCGCAAGGCGGTGCGCCGACGGCCGATTCTCGGGCCGGCGCGGGCGGTGCCGGTAACGGGCAGGGCGGCGGCGCGGTCAATATCTCTGGATTCGCGCCAATACCGGGCGGCTTGTCGAGCATTGGCAATGGCGGTGCGGGTGCGAGCGGCGCAGACGCGACCAACGGTGGCGCGGGCGGTGGCGGCGGTGCCCTTGGCACGAATGCTTCGGGTATCTGGGCAGGAGGTCGCGGCGTCGATGGCGCGGATGCGTTACGGACACCCGGCGGCGGTGGCGGCGGCGGCGCGGGCATGTGGATGGCCGCGACGTCCCTCGATCTCGTCGCAGGCAATGTGGTCACCGGCGGAGATGGCGGTAACGGCGGCAACCCGGCCGCCAGCAGCGCAGCCGGCGGTGGCGGCGGCGGCGGTGGTGGCGCCGGCCTGGCCAACACCGCGGACGGATTCACGTCAACGATCCAGTCGGGTGCCTCGATCGTTGGAGGTGCCGGTGGCACGGGCGGTTTCCAGTCCACCGGCCCGGCCATCGGTGGCGGCGGCGGTGGCGGTGGCGATGGCTTGCTGCTCTTCGGTGCCAACGCGAATATCGATAATTCGGGCACGATCCGCGGTGGCGCCGGCGGCGCCGGGGGCGTGAGCACGATCAGCGGCAACGCCGGTGACGCTGGAGCCGGCATCAATGCATTGAACGCCGGCCTCATCGTGACCAACAGGACCGGCGGCACCATCCAGGGCGGTGTCGGCACCGGCAATGGCGCGGCGGGCATCGGCATCATCACGCGTGGCGACGCGATATTGACGAACGCGGGCACGATTGCCGGTGGCCTGGCCGCCGGTTTGCCCGCGTCCGCCGTGCTGTTCAACGGTACCGGGAACGAGCTGCATCTGCAGACCGGATCAATCATCCAGGGCGCCCTCGAAGTGGCCGACGGCGGCGCGGCGACGGTCATCTCGGCGGCCAGCAATTCCATCGATGCCGTGAAGCTCGATGGCAATACCGTTGGTGCGCAGGTCACGTTCGAGACGGATGTCAGCAGCCCGGGCGCGCTGGAGGTCAAATCGATCACCGGCACCGGCGACGTCAACAGCCAAGGTAACAATGCGCCGTTCACATATGACCATATCGACATCGATGGCTCGGTGACCTTGAACCATGCGGGTGTCACGGGACTCGACGGATCGATCATCTCCACGGGGTCGCAGGCGTTCGTCGCGCGACTCACGTTGCTGGGTGACAGCTCCCTGCAGAGCCAGTCGACCATCGGGGTCTCGAGCACGATCGACGGTGCGCATTCGCTGGTCATCTCCACACCAGCCGCGTTGACGTTGAATGGCAACGTCGGTTCCCTGGCGAGGTTGACGAACCTGTCGAGCAATTCCGCCACGCTTGCCATCAAGGGAGTGCGCGCCGGTGCTATCGACCTAACCACGACTGGCGGCGCCATCACGCAGAGTGGCGTGTTCGACATCACGGGAACGAGTGCCTTCGACGCTGGCACCCACGACGTGCTGTTGTCGAACGCGAACAGCTTCGGCGGGAATGTCACGGCGACGGGTAACAACATCGCCATCCACGCCGCGAGCGACCTGTCGATCGGAGGCATCACCAACGGGTCGGCGGGCAACATCAGCCTCACCAGCGACGGTATCCTCATCCTGCCCACGAACCTGGCGACCACAGGGAGCATCTCGCTCGCTTCGAACGGAGGGGTGCTCGCGCCGACCGCGCAACTCCAGGGCGGATCGATCACCCTTGCCGGCAGTGCCGGTGTCACCTTGTTGAATGGCATCATCACGCCGGGCACGCTGACGCTCGATGCGGGGACCAACGGCAACGTGTTCCAGGTCGGCAGCGGCGTCAGCGCGGGCGAGCTTGTCGCAAATACGACCGCCACACTGGACCTCGCCTCCGCCTCGAACGCGATCCAGACGCTGGGCAACATTTCGGCGAATACCTTCGTGTTCACCAATGCGATCGCCTCGACGGTGACGGGCGACGTGTCCGCTCAGTCCATCCAGTTCAACGCGCCGCAGGGCCTCACGGTGACCGGCTCGGTCAACGGCGGCACGGGCGCGGGCACGCTTCTCGGCTTGTCGACCTCGTTGACCGTGGGCAATGGCGGCACCACCGGCATCTTGAGCGGCAACGTGACGGACAATGGCGTCCTGGCCTTCGATCGCTCGGACACGGTCAGCTTCGCCGATACCCTCGCAGGTTCGGGGCAACTGCTGCAGAAGGGCAGTGGCACGCTGCTGTTTGACGGCAACGGTTCGACGTTCGCCGGCAGCACGCTAGTGCAGGCAGGCACGCTGATCGTCGGCAGTGCGGCCGGCAGCACCGCGGAGCTCGCCGGGAACGTCGACGTGGCTGCCGGCGCGGCTCTGGGTGGACATGGCAGCATCGATGGCAACGCGAGCATGGCCAACGGTTCGGTGTTGTCGCCGGGCCACTCCGTCGGCACGCTCAGCGTGAACGGCGATCTCTCGATGGCGCAGGGTAGCTCGATGGACGTCGAGCTGGGCGCGGCCGGCGTAGGTGACAAGGTCGCCGTGAATGGAAACCTCGCCTTGAACGGCGTGACGGTCAATGTCAGCAACGTCGGCGGGATGGGGCCGGGTGTGTACACGATCTTCTCTTACACCGGCGCCTTGACCGAAACCAACGGCGGCCTGGCGTTCGGGGCGACGCCCACGGGGCACACCCTGCAGCTGCTCACGCTCCTCGGGAGCAAGCAGATCAATATCCTGGACGTCTCGAACACCACACTGAACTTCTGGAACGCCAACGGTCTCGCCAGCGGCGCGCAGATGGGTGGCGGCGACGGTACCTGGTCCACCTCCTCGCCACACTGGACCGACGCGGTCGGCAGCATCACGGGTGCGATGTCGCCGCAGCCGGGTTTCGCGGTATTCGGCGGCGCGGCTGGTACGGTCACACTGGACGACACTAGCGGCGCGGTATCGGCGACCGGCGTGCAGTTCATGAGCGACGGTTATCATTTGACGGGCGACGCGCTCACGCTCACCGGCGTGAGTGGTGCAGCACCTGTGCTGCGCGTCAGCGGTGGTGCCACGGCCATCGTCGACAACGTGATCGATAGCGTCAATGGTATAGACAAGACCGATGCCGGTACGTTGGTGCTGACGGGACAGAACATCTATCGCGGCAACACCGTGTTGAGTGGTGGCGAGCTTTCGGTGTCGTCGGACGGCAATTTGGGAGCGGCCGCCAACGCGCTGGATTTCGAAGGCGGCACGCTGCAGGTCACCGGTACCGGCTATCACGCCACCAATCGCAACATCATCTGGGGCAGCGGCGGCGGCTTCGACATCGCCGATGCGGGCAACACGTTCACCGTATCGCAGAACCTCGTCGGTTCGGGCGGCCTCTACAAGACCGGCGCAGGCACGCTGGTACTCACCGGCACCAACAGCTACACCGGCGGTACCGTCATTGGGCAGGGCACGCTTCAGGTCGACGCCACCAGCCTCGGCGGCAACATCACCAACAACGCAATGCTGGTGTTTGACCAGTCGACCGATGGCACGTTCAACGGCGCGATCGGCGGCATGGGTCAATTGATCAAGAACGGTACCGGAAACCTGGTGTTGAGCGGAACCAGCACGTACACCGGCGGCACGCTGGTCAATGCGGGCAATCTGCAGGGAGACACCGCCAGCCTGCAAGGCGCCATCGTGGACAACGCGACAGTGACCTTTGTGCAGGACACGGACGCCACCTTTAACGGCAACCTCTCTGGCAGCGGCCAACTGGTGAAGGCCGGCGCGGGTGCCTTGACGTTGGCCGCGGGCAATACCTATAGCGGCGGCACGGTGATCGACGGCGGCGCGCTGCAAGGCGATACGAGCTCACTGCACGGCGCCATCACCGACAACGCCAAACTGATCTTTGCGCAACAGACGGATGGCACGTTCAACGGCGCAATCAGCGGCACCGGTCAGTTGATCAAGAACGGCGCCGGAACCTTGGTGTTGAGCGGAGCTAGCGCGTACACCGGCGGTACGCTGGTCAATGCGGGCAACCTGCAGGGCGACACCGGCAGCCTGCAAGGCGCCATCGTGGACAATGCGACGGTGACCTTTGCGGAGGACGCGGACGCCACCTTCAACGGCAACCTCTCCGGCAGCGGCCAACTGGTGAAGGCCGGTGTGGGTACCTTGACGTTGGCCGCGGGCAATACCTATAGCGGCGGCACGGTGATCGACGGCGGCGCGCTGCAAGGCGATACGAGCTCACTGCATGGCGCCATCACCGACAACGCCAGGCTGATCTTTGCGCAACAGACGGACGGTGTGTTCGATGGAGCGATCAGCGGCACCGGTCAATTGATCAAGAACGGTGCCGGTACGCTGACGTTCAACGGCACCGACGCTATCAGCGGTGGCACTGAAGTAAGTGCGGGCAAGCTGGTGGTGGGGGATGATGCGCATGCGAACGCGTCACTGGGCGGCACGGTAACAGTCGATCAAGGCGCAACGCTGGGGGGTATCGGCAGCATCGGCGGACTCGATCTGTCCGGCACGCTGGCACCAGGCAATTCCATCGGCACGCTCACGGTGAACGGCAATGCTGTGTTCCGTTCCGGTTCGAGCTACCAGTTCGAAGTGTCGCCCGACGGCACAAGCGATCGCCTGGCGTCAACGGGCCATGTTTCCATTCTCGGCGGCTCGGCCCTGGCGCTCGCCAGCAACGGCAACTGGGCGCCGCAGACACGGTTCCAGGTGATCACGGCCGGCGGTGGCGTGAGCGGCACGTTCGACAGTGTGACCTCGAACCTGGCCTTCCTCAAGCCGCAACTGATCTATAGTATTCAAGACGTAACCTTGCAGCTTGAGCGCAACGACGTGAGCTTTGCTTCGGTGGCGCAAACGCGCAACCAGCGCGCGGTGGCCGCGACGGTGGAGTCGCTAGGCATGACCAATCCGCTTTATCGCGCATTGGTTGGCCTGGATGCCGGCACGGCACGACAGGGATTCGACGCGCTTTCGGGCGAGCAATTTGCGAGCACCCGCAGCGCGCTTATCGACGATAGCCGTTATGTGCGCGATGCCATCAATCGTCATCTGCTTGGCCTGCAAGACGAAGGCGCACAAGCCATCGACGCCCACGGCGTGACGGCATGGACAAGCGCCTGGGGGCATTGGGGCGACAATAATAGCGATGGCAATGCCGCACGCCTGCAGGCCAACGGCAGCGGTCTGCTGGTGGGCGCGGACCTCGGTGTAGGCAGCGATGCACGCCTGGGCGCTGTGGTCGATCATCGCCAGGCGAGCATGCGCGTGGACGATCGCGGCTCCAATGCGCATGCCACCGCCACGGACGTCGGCATCTACGGCGACGTGGCGTTCGGTGCGTTCGCGCTGCGCGGCGGCCTGGCCTATGCGTGGCAGCAAATCGACGAATCGCGCCAGGCTTCGTTCGGCACTTTCGCCGAGCGACTGGACACGCGCTACGACGCCAATGTCGCACACGGTTTCATCGAAGGCGGCTATCGCTTCCAGCCCAGCGCAGGACAGCAGCTTGAACCCTTCCTCAATATCTCACGCGTGCAACTGCACACCGACGGCGTACACGAAAACAGTGGCGTGGCGGCATTGGCCGTGGCCGGCAACAGCGATGCCGTGAACTTCGCGACGCTCGGTCTGCGCGACTCCTGGTCTCTTGTCGCGCAAGGCGGCCTCAATGCACACATCGCCATCGGTTGGCAGCAAGCCTGGGGCGATGTGTCGCCGGTAAGCAGCGTGCGTTTTGCCGGCAGCAACAGCTTCGATGTCGCAGGCACTCCCATCGCCCGTCACGCGGGCGTGGTGGATGCGGGCCTATCGTTCGCGGCCACGCGTAACGTGTGGTTCGACGCCAGCTATGTCGGCCGCTACGGCGACGGCAGCAAGGATCAGGGCGCGCGACTGGGTGTGACGGTCCAGTGGTAGTGGTGTGGCTGTATACGAAGGTCAGCGCCAGCGCAAAAAAAAATCGGGGCGGCAACATGCCGCCCCAAATTGCCATGGGGTGAAACGGACCGGCAACCGAGTTAATGGGTCTTTCTTTTACGCCGTCTGGTTCTGGAGGCGGCGCGGCTCAGCCTTGGCGTTGTCGTCCTTTCCGATGGGTATCTGGCGTGGCTTCAGGGCCTCGGGGATCTCTCGTTTGAGTTCGATCACCAGAAGCCCATCGCGCAGATCCGCGGCCACGACTTGCATGTGTTCGGCAAGTTCGAAGCGGCGCGTAAAGGGGCGGTTGGCAACGCCGCGTGGCGAAGCACTGGCACAGCATAAATCAGATATCTTCATGCACCTTTTTTTCGCCCGCGTTTACGCGCAGCGTAAGGCGATTCTCGGGATGGCTATAGGGCAATTCGGGAACGGCATGAACGCGCAAGGAGGATTGATGGCCTTATTAAAATCCAGGACGATTTTTCCATCTTTGGTCGCAGGGGTCAGCAAGAAGCGGGCGCCGCCAATTCAAAATGGCGTACGGCGTTACCTCCGATAAGCATGCATGCTCAGCGACTCCATGCTGACGCAGCTTCCCGCGCAAAGGCGCGGTATGAACGGGGAGTTCGGCTGAGGGCTCGGGTGAACTTCGCGAGTTCTGCGTCCGTTGCTGCTGCACCGTCCGATTGATAGCGGTCCAGCATCAGACGCATGTCTAACGCATACCAAGCGGGCATGATGGTCTTCATGCGTTGCTCGACACTGATGGTGTCGTTGCCACCGTAGCGGATCGGCTTGCCCAGCACCTCGCTCCAGATGCCGGCGATGGCCTCGCCGGTGAGCACATCCGGCCCGACCACATCGAAGGTCTTTCGCGGAAGGGGTTCTGCCGCGCGCTCGCGACGCATCAACTCGCTGGCGGCGATGTCGCCAATATCGCGGACATCCACCATGGAGATGCCCTTGTCGCCGATGGGCATGGCGTAGACGCCTGCATTTGCCAGTGGATCCTTTTGGCGCAAATCGTTCTGTATGAAGTACGCGGGGCGCAGCACAGTCGCAGGAAGGGCGAGCGCGTCAATCATGTTTTCTACAGTGTTCTTGCCGGCAAAATGTGGCACATCAGCGTAGGCCGCGCCCTTGTATACGGAAAGGTAGACGATGCCTTTGACGCCGACCTCCCTGGCGATGATGAGCGCTTGCATGGTCTGAGTCAGTTCGTCGGCAACGTTGGGGGCCAACAGGAACAGCGTGGAGACGCCGTCCAGCGCCGCACGAAAGCTGTCCAAGTCGCTCAGATCGCCAGGCACTGCCGCGACACCCGCGGGCAACTGCGCCTGGGCGGGTGACCGCGTCAATCCACGGATATCAAAACCTGGCGCACTCAACTGCTTCAGGACCTGGGAACCCACGGTTCCCGTACTACCGGTGACCAAGATGCTCATGATGGAAATCCTCGTGATGGGGCGCGGAAGAGCGCCGTGGAATCACGGTAAGGGGTTCCATACTTGCTCGGAAGCCACCAATATCTAGACATCTCGTCTCAAAATCGGAACAGCCATGGACCTCAAAGCCCTGACCGATTTCGCCCTGGTGGCTTCGCACGGCGGGTTTGGGCGCGCCAGTCGCATCAGCGGGCGCTCAAAGGCCACCTTGTCGCGTCGCGTGACCGAACTGGAACAAAGCCTGGGTGTGCGCCTGATCGAACGTGGCATCCAAAGCCTGCGACTGACCGAAGAAGGTCGCGCGCTGTTCGAGCGCACGCAGGGACCGCTTGCGGAAATCGCCGAGGCCCAGGAGGTCGTCACGCTTGGCGCATCCACGCCACGCGGGCGACTTCGTGTCAGCGCGCCGGTCGTGCTGGCACATGTCGCCTTGGGGCAAGTGGCAGCGCGTTTTGCGTTGGCTTACCCGGATGTGCAACTGGAAATCGATGCCGACGACCGCAAAAGGGATCCCGTCGAAGATGGCTTTGATCTGGTCATACGCGTCAATCCATCGCCTGACGAACGGCTCGTGGGGCGGCGCATCCTTGATGACCAGCGGTGGGTCGTGGCGCATCCGCAGATATCCATGCCCGCCGTCAACGCGGATACCGGCGTGCCGGGCATCATCTACTCACGCACGCCCGACGATCTTGCATGGCAATTCCATTCGCCCGCCGGAGAGCCATTGAACCTGAGCGTGCGCGAAGCCTTGCGGCTTTCGTCATTGCTGATGGTTCACCAGGCCGTGCGGGCTGGCGTGGGCGTCGCCATATTGCCAAAGCTGCTGGTCGAAGAGGATGTCCGTTCGGGCAAGTTGGTCCACTGGGGAACCGATGACCGACCACCGGTGGAGATCTGGGCGCTTCGCAACTCGCGCCGCCTAGTTGGTGCCAAAGTGCGGGCATTTCTTGACGTGCTGGAGCAAGCCTTTCCGAGACGCGCGTTTGTACAGGCCGAGTAGGCGCTGCGACCATTGGGCCGGGAGGAAGCGGGGTCCGCTTTCGACCCGAAGTGAACACTGCAAAGCGCTGGTCAGCTTTATGAAGGCGCAACTGCCGCCCTATTTTTACCTAGGACAGACCTGCGCAAATTCGCTTGATAGCCTTGTCTGGGCGCGTGATAGTTATGCTCGTCCTACAAATGCATACCGAGACTGGAACGTGAGCTACACGAGAGAGCAGCTGACAGCAATTTTCGAGCAATTGGACTTGGAATTGCGGTGTCTCAAGTCAGACGGCCGGCCGGAAGAGGACCTCTGGGATGCCTTCGAACGTCACGTCCATGTTCCATCGATCGCTATAGACCACCGCGACAGCCTCTGGTGGTGGGAACAGGTGTACGCCGCAATGGAGCTCCATGGACTGACGGAGCTCAGCCGCGAGCACCTCGCCCGAGAGTTTCCCTGACAGCCGAGGCCGCCTCGGGAGGTTCGATAGTCAGCGGCGTGCGGAGTACTAGTCGAAGCGAGCCGCAGATCAAGGCTACGGGCCCGACGTGGGACGCGTTGACCGGCTGAAGCCGCAACCCATAGCGGACGTAGCCGATTGCAAGGACAGGGCCCGATGTCAACTCGCATCGATAAGGTCGAGTTATCGCGGGTGTGCGATTCCTTCGCGCGAGGGTAGTCGGCACTGATCCGTCAGCTCATAGATGCACGCTTGTTGGCCGGTCGTCGATGGTGCACCGTTCAATGAATTAGAATTGAAACCGATGTCAAATCGGCATCGGCCAAGGGCTCCCGGAACGGCGAAGACCTCGCGCCATCCAAGACTATAGATCTCGCAACCACGTGCTCATCTTTGTTGCTTCGAGCGAAATGATTTGTTTCGCCGGCCGCGATGTTCGTTTTGAACTGCGATTTTAGCCACGGCCATTAGACAGACGGGACGACGCTATCTTTCCCGTCGATATGTATGCGCAAGATACGTGCGCAAATCCGGTGTGGGCGCCGCACATGCATCGCAATCGTCGTACTGGCGCGCCCGATTTCAACGGTTGCGACGGTTTAGACGCACTTTATTCTGCGTGTTATCTCTTTACGCAAAATGCCCAACCGGTCACAGAAGCTGTTCACGTGCTGCTATGCAAGGTTGCCCAAAGCTCATTGGAAAGCTACCGTTGGGTGTCGTGGCAGTAAGTGATCCCATTCGCCGAGGGGTCGGCCAGCTCTTGAGCTTGGTGCCGCGCACGTGCTGTTGCACATGGACTCAGCTGACGAGGGCGTCATGGAACTTGAGGTGATGCAGGCATTTTGCTCGAGTCGGCTCACGCCCAAACAGGCGTACCCACGGCAGCTGGCATTGGGACTGATAGGGCCGGGGAAGGTGGGCAAGGCTCTGCTGAGTCAGTTGACTGTCACTCGGCAGCACTTGCTGCAATCGCTGAATCTCGATATCCGTATACGAGGCATAGCCTCCAGCCGAACCATGTGGTTCGACGATAGTGATGCATGGCCCAAATGGATGCGAGGCGAGGCCGGCGATCAAGTCGACCTGATTCGTTTTGCGCGCAATATACGTGCGAGCGATAAGCCAAGCGTGATGATCGATTGCACGGCATCCAACGATGTTGCTGAGAACTATGCGACGTGGATGCGGGACGGCATGCATGTCATTACGCCAAATAAGCTGATGGGCAGCGGTCCATGGAATCGCTGGCAGGCATTGCCTCGCGCGTCATCCGGAGTTCGATTTCGCCACGAGGCAACCGTGTGCGCGGGTCTGCCTGTAGTCCAGACGCTCAAGGATCTGGTCAATACCGGCGATGAGCTGCTCTCCATCGATGGCATGTTTTCCGGAACCCTGGCCTGGCTGTTTCATCACTACGACGGCACACATGCTTTTTCCGCGCTGTTGCGCAGCGCTCGCAACATGGGCTATACCGAGCCCGATCCGCGCGAAGATCTTTCAGGCGCCGATGTAGCCCGCAAACTGGTGATTCTGGCGCGCGAGGCGGGCATGCTCATCTCGATGGATCAGGTGCAGGTGGAGAACCTTGTTCCCGAGCAGTTGCGCGCGTTGACTACCGACGATTTCATGAGCCGTGCGCAAGAGCTGGACCAGCAGATGGCGGCCAAGTTGCGGCTTGCACAAGACCAGGGCGGCGTCCTCCGTCATGTCGGCCATCTCGATGCTCGCGGCGTCGCCACCGTTTCGGTTTGCGTGCTGCCTCGTACGCATGCCTTTGCGCAGACTCACGCGACCGACAACATGGTGCAGATCGCGACCCGTCGATATTCGGAGAACCCGATGCAGATTCGAGGGCCCGGAGCGGGGCCTGACGTAACGGCGGGAGGAGTTTTCGCGGATCTGCTCCGCGTGGCTGAAAGTTTATAGCGCGAACGGTTTCGGTGTCGGTCCGTAGTCGGATGCCGCAAGCTGGAAAATGGATGACTTTGATTCACTCAAGGGACAAGGCATCAGATGAGTGCTGTTGATCGGGGTGCAGGGGACAATTGGCAACGCATGTCGGCCAGCCAGAGAGGCCGCTGGTTCTTGTACCAACTCGATCCAGCCAGCCAGTCGACTCACAACATCAGCTTCTCAGCACGCTTGCACGGCCCCATTAATGCAGCCAAGTTCGAGCAGGCCTTCCAGCGGCTGCTGGACGCCCACCCCATGTTGCGCACAACCTTTGAGTGGCGCGACGGCGAACCTCGACTGCATATAGCGTCGCATGCGGTCGCCAAAGTGCTTGCCAAGGACATATCCGGGCTCACCGATACGCAAACCATCGAGCTCATCCGCGCGGACAGCGCGCTGGCCCTCGATCTTCGCACGGCCCCGCTTATGCGAATCGTGCTTTACCAGCGCAGCCCCGTTGAAGGTTTCGTGCTTTTTTCCTTCGACCATCTGATTGGCGATGGATGGTCGTATTGGCGCTTCATGCACCGGTTCGGTGAAGTGCTTTGCAGCATCGACATCGAGCCGCAGCAAGGGCGCCCCCCGGCCGACGACGAGCAAGCGAGTTACGTCGACTATGTCGACTGGCAGGCGTCATGGCTCAAAAGCGAGGAGGGTCGCGAGCAGTTGGAGTACTGGTCCGGCATCGTGAAGCCCGAACCGATGCCGAGGCACTTTCCCGGGACGCAGGCGGGCGCTACTTCGGGTGGTCCGTACTTGTCGCGCCATTTTTCCTTTCGCAAGGAGGCGTTTCAAAGGCTGGCCGCATTCTGCAGTGATCGCTCGGTCAGTCCGTTCGCGCTGCTGCTATCGGTGTTCCAGGTGTTGCTCGCGCGCCATTTCGACGCTGAAGATATCGTCATCGGATCGATGATGCCCGCGCGTCGGCGACGCTGGCGAAAGACGTTTGGCGACTTCGCCAACCCCGTTGTTTTGCGGTCACAAGTGCGCATGGAGGCAAGTTTCGCTTCCATCCTCGATGACTCGCGACGCACGGCGCGGCGCGCCATGCTTCATCAGGATCTGCCGTTTTCTGCACTGGTGGAGCAACTCGGTGGTGGGCGGATCTCCACGCAACATCCGTTGTTTCAGATCGCCTACGTCTTCCAACGCGCTCGCGATGCGGGCAGCGTCTCGACACTCTGGGGCGACGATCCGGAAGGTGGCGCAGCCGACTGGGGTGGGCTGAAACTGACCTCGTGTCCGGTCTATCGCAGCGGCGGAAACGCGGGAGTGGATCTGATTCTGGAAGCGCTGGAACTGGACGATCACCTCCGCTGCTCCTTCAATTACGACAGCAGCATCTTTGACGAGTCGGCCATTTCACGGCTGGTCGAACGCTTCGATTGCCTGCTGTGGTCAGCACTGGATAGCCCGAACGAGCCGGTGGGCCGCCTTCCGATGCTGGGAGAGTCCGAGCGCAAGGCCATCCTGAATAGTTTCAATGCCACTACGACAGCGCGATCGGCAGATCTGATTCACACGCTGTTCGAAGCACAGGTATGGCGCACACCCGATGCGCCGGCACTGGTCTACGAGG
>JADMIO010909341.1_pt1 | contig 16039 bp, 4 predicted proteins | sample 8958161 | NCBI WGS metagenome assembly JADMIO01 (sample SAMN16585339, study PRJNA669376) | soil metagenome | isolation source: Crop rotation soil | place: USA: Cullars Rotation, Alabama | collected 2011
ATCGCGCTGTTGCGCTCTTTCTCCAGACGTTTCAAGGATTCGCGCAAGGCACCCAACTGCTCCTGGGCCTCGACATTCTGTTTTTCTAAAAGATGAATTTCGGCCTGTTGCGCCGCAACTTTGCGGGAAGCTTCGTCCTTTTGAGTGCTCAAGGATTCCGAAAGACTTTGGCGAACCGCCTCTAACTCCTCGATTTTGGCATTCAGCTGCTGGCGCAAGTCCGCTATCTGACCCTGATTGTCACCGGCGCGTTTTTGATTGTCGGCCTGAAGGTCGTGCAATTTTTTATGCAGTGCCTGAATCTCTTGGGCCGAGTTTAGGAGATTCTTTTCCATATCGCTGACCGTGCCCTGGTGGGACGAAATATCCTGTCGTGCTTTGGCCAGGTGCGCTTCCAGCTCCTGTCGCGCATTCATCCATGCCAGCTCTTTCGCCGCTAAATCCGATTCGAACTCTTTTTCCTTCAAGGTCAGGGCATCTGTGGCGCCGTTGCGTTCTCTTTCCAGCTGCTTGAGGGCGTCTCGCAGGGAGCCGAGCTGCGATTTGGCTTCGGCGTTCTGTTTTTCTAACAGTTGGATTTCCGCCTGCTGCTTTTCCGACGCGCGAGTGCTTTCCTGCTGCACGGCCGCGAGACGTGCCTGCAGCGCTTCCTGGGCGGCCGTCCAGGTGTGCTCTTTTTCGATCAACGTGTTGCGCAACTCGGCTTCACGCTGCCCCAGGGCCTCTTCTGTCGCGGTGCGTTCCTGACCGACGGCCTGCAGTTTATCGCGCAGCGCGGAGACCTGGCTTTCCGCTTCCGACGCCCGCTTCTCATAAGTCATCAGAAGCGCCTGTTGGGCAGCTGCTTTGCGAGCGGCTTCTTCTTTGACATTAATCAGGCGATCTTCCAGCATCCGCTGAACGGCTTCCATCTCCTGCTTTTTGTCGTCCAGCTGTTTGCGCAGCGAAACCGCCTCGGCATCCGCGTTGTCTGCGAGTTTTTTCCGATCCGATTCAATCAACTGCAATCGCTGACGCAACGACTGAACTTCCGACTCCGCTTCGGCGCTGCGTTTTTCCAGATCCTTGATCCTGGCGCTTTGCGTCTTGGACTGTTGCGACGCTTCCGCCATCCGAGATTCGTATTTCTCTCGCGCTTCCACCCAGGCCCGTTCTTTTTCGATCAATTGGCTGCGAAGTTCCGCTTCCCGCTGGTTCAAAGTTTGCTCGGTGGCCGTCCGTTCCGACCCCACCGCCTGCAAACGTTCGCGCAGCGATTGCACCTGACTTTCAGCTTCCGCGGCACGCTTCTCGAGTGTTTCGATCGCGGATTGCTGGCTGGCGGCCTTCCGGGCAGCCTCTTCCTTCAAATTCATCAACCGGTCTGAAAGCGTTTGCCGGGCCGCCTCAAATTCCTGCTTACGAGCATCGAGTTCCTGCCGCAGCGATTGGACCTGGGCTTCCAGATCCTCGGAACGCTTCTTCTGATCGGCTTCCAATCCCTGAACCTTGCGGCGGGCGTTCTCCAGCGCGGCGTCCCGTTGGCGTTCCAGTTCCGTGAGCGTGGATTCCAGCGTCCGGATTTGAACCAGCGCTTCCTTCTGTCGCGCTTCGAGGTCATCGATCAGGGACTTCTGGGCCTGTTGCAGCTCGCTGGCTTCGCGAGTCTGCACATTCAGCCGTTCTTCTAAAGCGTCTTTCGCCTGCGTCCAGGCACGTTCCTTCTCCGCCAAATCGTTCAGCAGGCCCTGCTCTCGCGATTGAAGTGAGAGCGTCACCGCGGCTCGTTCCTTTTCCCCGCGCTGCAGCTTTGCGCGGAGGGATTCCACCTGAGCTTCGGCTTCCTGACTGCGTTTTTCCAGATCGGCGATGCGGGCATGAGACTTCGCCGTTGCGGTCGCGGACGTCTGCTTCAAGATGGCTACCTGCTCTTCGAGCGCGGTTTTCGTCGATGCAGCCGTCTGCTGGTGGGTTTCCAAATCCTTCTTCAGCGCCGCTTCCCGGAGACGTAAGGTTTCGGTCAACGAGTCCCGTTCCTTGCTCAGGGATTCCACTTTGGCATGCAGCTCCTGCATCTGCAGGCCCGCGACTTTCAACCGTCCTTCGAGTTCCGAGATTGAAGCGCCCTGGGCCTTCTCGGTCTGCGCGGCCTCGCGCGAAAGCGCTGTCAATTTCTCCTGCAATGTTTCCCGGGCAGCGGTCCATTCTCGCTCGCGATCGACCAGCTGCTGCTGCAGATCCGATTCGCGGGACTGAAGGGTGGCCGAGAGGTTGGCCCGATCGCTGTCGAGATGCTGCAGCTTTTCTTTAAGCACCTGCACCTGGCTTTCAGCGTCTTCGCTGCGCTTTTCCAACTCACTGATGCGCAGCTTATGGCTCGCAGCTTCCTGGGTATAGACCTTCTTTAAATTGGTTAGTTGCTCTTCCAACATGGATTTGGCTGTATCCGCCGCCTGCTCTTTATCCTTAAGCTCCTTGCGCAGGGCGGTTTCGCGGGTGCGCAAGGCCTCGGCTACAGATTCGCGATCCGCCGTCACCGCCGTAAGCTTATCCTGCAGGGATTGAATCTGGGTGGCGGCATCACGCTTGTTTGCTTCCAATTCAGCGATCGACGATTTCTGGGACTGATCGCGTTCCGACGTTTCGCGGGAAAGCGCGTTCAGACGAGCCTCGAGAGCCTCTTTGGCCACCGTCCAGACCCGTTCCTTTTCGGCCAGCTGCTGAAGCAGTTCGGCTTCGCGGACCTGGGCCGAAGACGCCGCCGTGGTGCGATCTTTATCCAGCTGACGGAGCTTATCCCGGTATTGATTAACCTGGGTTTCCGCATCCTGGCTGCGGCGTTCCAGATCCGCAATTTTGCCCTGGAATCCGGTGGCGGCTTCCGCGGTCGCTTTCCGATGAAGCGCGAGTTGTTCTTCTAAGGCCGATTGCGTGGCTGCAGACGTTCGTTGTTTGTCCTCCAACTCCTTGCGTAGGGACAACTCTCGGCTATGGAAGGCGTCTTCCATGGTCATCCGCTCTTTGCTCAAGTTCTCCAGCTTCGCCTGGAGGCTCTGAATCAGAACGGCCGCCTCTTTATGCCGAGTCTCCAGATCCGCGATCACCGCACCCTGGCTTTTCTGCGTCTGTCCCGCTTCCTGCTCTAGCGACGCGAGTTTTTCTTGAAGCGCTTCTTTCGCGACGGTCCATTCGCGTTCGCGATCGGAAAGCTGCTTCAGCAAGTCCGACTCCCGACCCTGGAAATTGGCGGATACGGTGGCGCGATCCTGCTCCACCCGTTGAAGTTTTTCGCGCAGTGACTGAATTCGCTGGGCTGCGTCCGCCCCTTGTTTTTCCAGCTCATCGATGCGGCTCTTTAAGGTGGAAACTTCCTGCGACGCGGCTTGCGTTTGGGTCGCCAGCTGGGTCTCCAAGGCCGCTTGGGTGGTCGCCGCGACTCGCTGTTTATCATCCAGTTCTTTGCGCAAGGACAATTCCTGCGTGCGGAAGGCATCTTCCATCGTCATCCGCTCTTTGCTCAAATTCTCCAGCTTGCTCTGCAAGCTTTGGATGAGAACAGCCGCTTCTTTCTGGCGAGTCTCCAAATCCGCGATCACGGCGCCTTGGGCCTTTTGTGTCTGCCCTGCTGCGTGCTCGAGTGACGCCAGTTTATCCTCGAGTGCCCCTTTCGACTTCGTCCATTCCCGCTCGCGGTCCGAAAGCTGCTGCAGCAGATCCGCTTCGCGGGTCTGGAGGGTGGTCGAAAGGACCGAGCGATCTTTTTCCAGGTGATGTAATTTGTCTTTCAGCACCTGAACTTGGGTCTCCGCCTCGGCGCTTCTCTTTTCCAATTCGGCAAGGCGGGTCTGGTAGGCGCTGGAGGCCTCGCTGGATGTTTTCTTCAACAGAGAAACTTGTTCTTGGAGCGCTGCCTGGGTGGCGGCCGCCGCTTGCTGTTTATCATCCAGTTCTTTGCGCAGTGAAAGTTCCTGGGCACGATAGGCATCTTCCATCGCTACCCGTTCCTTGGTCACACCGTCCAGTTTGCTCTGGAGTCCCTGGATCTGGACAGCGGCTTCCTTCTGACGCACTTCGAGATCGGCGATGATCGCACTTTGCGCTTTCTGGGTCTGGCCGGATTCCCGCTCCAGCGCAGAGAGTTTCTGGACCAGCGTCTCTTTGGCGGCGAGCCATTCGCGCTCACGATCGGTTAGCTGCTTCTGCAAATCGGCTTCTCGCGACTGCAGTGTGGCCGATATCGAAGTACGGTCCTTTTCCAGTTGCTGTAATTTTTCCCGCAGTGACTTCACCAGGGCCTCGGCCTCTCCAGCGCGTTTGTCTAGATCGACGATCCGACCCTTGAGGCTGCCGGTTTCGACTGCATGACTCTGGATCTGGGCTGCCAGCTGCTCTTCCAAAGCGGCTTTCGCGATCGCCGCCGCCTGCTCTTTCTCCTTCAATTCCTTACGCAGCGCGGCATCGCGAGCACGCAGAGAATCCGACGCGGTATCGCGTTCCGAAGTCACGGAAGCCAGTTTTTCCTGCAAGGTTTGGATATAGGCCAGGGCTTCGCGCTGGCGGGTTTCCAGATCGACAATGGCGGCCTGCTGACCTTTCTGTTTCTGGGACGCCTCGGTAATAATCGCCGAGAGCTTCTCTTCCAGAGCTTCTTTGGCCAGGCCCCAGGCGCGTTCCTTATCCCCCAATTGCTGCAGCAGTTCCTGTTCACGGGTTTGCAGTGACAGAGAGACAGCGGCTCGCTCTTTCTCCAGCGCCTGCAGCTTCTCCTTCAATGTCTGGATATACCCTTCGGCATCCAGCCCACGACGTTCCAGTTCGGAAATTTTTCCCTGTAAGGCCGTCTGCTTCTGCTGCGATTCTCGCTGGAAGGCCGTGGCCTGCGTCGTCATTGCTTCTTTCGCAGCGGCCCACGCTTGCTCCCGCTCCGCTAGCTCCTGCTTTAAAGCGGTTTCGCGACTTTCCAGCGTTCCAGCCAGCTGGCCGCGATCTTTGTCCAGTGCCTGGACCTGTTCGCGCAGCTCGCGTACCTGGATCTCGGCCTCGGAGGCGCGCTTTTCCAGCGCGCCCATCTGCGTCTGCTGATAGGTGTTCCGGCGGGATGTCTCCAGGCTCATCGTTTCAATGCGGTCCTGAAGTTCCTTGCGTTCCGTGGCCCAGTCGCGCTGCCGAGCAGCCAGATCATCCCGAAGGACCCGTTCGCGGGCATGGAGCGTATCGGTCAACGCTTGACGTTCCGTCTCCAAGGCCTGCAGTTTATCCTGAAGCGTCTTGACCCGCGCTTCGGCTTCGGCGTGGCGCTTACTCAAATCGGTAATTCGTGCGTTCTGGTCTTCCTGCATCCGGACGGCGTCGCCGGAAACCGCGGCTAGCCGGTCCTGCAGTTCGCGCTGGGTCTTGTCCCAAGCGACCTGTTTTTCAGCCAACTCGCTCCGCAGCGCCTTTTCGCGTGTGCGCAGAGACTCGGAAAGCGCATCCCGCTGAGCCGAAACACTTTGCAGTTTCTGCCGTAGTCCTTCAATCTCCTCGGCCGCGGTACTCGCGGTTTTCCGCATATCGGCGATTAAGGTCTGGTCGACGGCCTTCTGCTCCAGCTCCTTGCGCAGCGCTACCTCGCGCTGGCGCAACGCCTCCAGCGCATCGTCCCGCTCACGAACGACATCCGCCAGCCGGCTCTGCAGCGTTGAAATTTGGACACCCGCTTCTTTCTGACGACCTTCCAGCTCGGTAATTGTGGCTTTCTGGAGGGTCTGGGCTTGGGCGGCCTCCCGGATGGCGGAGGCGAGTTTTTCCTCCAGGCCTTCCTTGAGCTGCGTCCAAGCGCGGGTTTTGTCTTCGATCTGCTGATGGAGGTCCAGCTCGCGGTTCTGCAGGGTCGTGGCGATCGTCACGCGTTCTTTTTCCAGAGCCTGCAATTTGGCTTTCAGGCCCGCGGTGTACTTCTCCGCTTCGATGCTTTGTTTTTCCAGATCGGCGATTCGCCCCTGCTGGGTCGAACTTTCCAAAGAGGATGACTTCTTCAGGAGGGCTAACTGCTCCTGCAGATCCTGCTGAACCTTCGTCCAGGCTTGCTCTTTGGTGGTCAGCTCTTTGAGCAGCGATGCTTCCCGGGTCCGTAAGGTCTCGGTTGACGTGTCACGCTGTTTACCGACTTCGGCCAGCTTCTCTTGCAGGGCGACAATCTGGGTGGCGGAGTCTTTGGCTCTCGCCTGAAGGTCGAGAATGAGATCGTGCTGAGCCTGCAGCTTTTGAGCCGCTTCGCGGGAGGCCGAGGCCAGCTTTTCTTCCAAAGCCTCTTTCATCTGTGCGCTCTGGCGGGTTTTTTCGTCCAGCTGCTGGAGGAGCTCATGCTCGCGGGTCTGCAGAGTCATCGATAGAGCCGCGCGTTCCTTATCCAGGGTGTCTAGCTTTTCCTTAAGACTTAAGATCGTGCGCTCAGACTCTCCACCCAGTTTCTCCAACTCAGCGATACGCGCCTCTTGAGCCGCGCTTTCCAGAGAGAAAGTCTGCTTTTGCGCCGCAAGCTGCTCCTGCAACGCTTCCTGCGTCGCTTTCCAGGAGCGCTCTTTATCGATGAGCTCCAGGCGATACGTCTTTTCCTGGGCTTCCAGCTTATCGAGCGCTTCATGGCGTTGTTTTTCGGCGTTGTTTAACCGCTCACGCGTCATCATCCACTGTCCACGCACGTCGGCGATCTGTTTCTCCAAATGGGCGATCTGACCGAGCTGGTCCTGTTCTTTTTTGCCAGTATCGCGTTTCAGCACATCGATCTGGCGCTCCAAGGCTTCCTTGGCGACCTCCCAGGTGCGGCGTGATTCTTCCAGCTGCTTCTGAAAGGCCGCCTCGCGGCCATGCAGCGACTCAATCAGCGAAGCTCGTTCTTGTTCCAGCCCGGCCAGGCGTTGTTCGGCGGCGAGCAGATGGGACTTGGCTTCGGCATTCAGACGTTCGAGGTCAGAAACCTGACCCTTCAGGCCTTCCTGTTTATGAATCGATTCCTGGGAGAATCCCTTGAGCTGCGTCTGGAGAGCATCCTGGGCGGCGAGCCAGTCTTTACGGGCTTCTTCAAATTCGATTTTGAACTGCGCCTCGCGGGATTCCATGCGTTGCAACAGCTCGGTGCGTTCCGCCTGCATTTGGTCGAGTTTTTGCTGGAGGACCTTGGCGTCGGAGCGGGCCTGGAGATTGAGTGTTTCCAGATCAACGATTCGGCCCATCTGGACTTCATTGCGCTTGCCCGATTCGGACGTGACTTTCTTCAGCTGCTCTTCCAGAGCTTCGCGGACCGTCGTCCACTCCGCCTGTTTCACATCGCGTTCTTTTTCCAGCGCGGAAATCCGGGAGCGCAACGAATCCGAGACTTGGAGATTTTCGCGTTGCAGGGTGCGGACCTGATCTTCCAACGCGTTGGCGTGAGCGGTGATCTCAACTTTCTGTTTCTCCAGCGTCGCCGCTAAGACCTGGAGCGTTTCGATTTTTTGAGAGGTCTCCTGCGTCAGTTGCGCCAGTTGATTGCGCAAGGTGGCGTTCAGCGCGGTCCATTCCTGCTCGCGCGCTTCCATCTCCTTGCGGAACTCGACCTCGTGGGCCTGGAGGGTCTGGCTCAGGCTGGTTCGTTCTTTCTCCAACCCTTGGAGCTTCTGCTGCAAAATCTTGACCTGGGACTCAGCGTCGAGAACCTGGCGTTCCAGCTCGGTGATCCGTGCGCGCTGCAACTCGTTGGTCTTGCTGCTGTCGGAGGTTAAGGTGGTCAACTGCGCCTGCAAGGTTTGCTGTAGGCCTTTCCACTCCTTTTCCTTGACCTGGAGTTCGGTGACCAGCGCGCTTTCACGGGTCTTAAACGCGTGTTCCAATTGGGAGCGGTCGCGACCCAGTTGGATATGCGCGTCATTCAGCGCCTTAAATTGGGCGTCCTGTTGTTCGCAGCGCTTCTCGAGCTCAGCGATCTGGCCTTTTTGGAGTTCGCTGCGCTGCAGCGATTCCGAGGTCTGCATAGAAATCTGTGTCCGAAGCGCTTCGATCGCGGCCGACCATTCCCGCTCTTTGAGATCAAGTTCACTATGCAGAGCGGTTTCCCGATTCTGGAGGGTTTCGGTGAGCGTTTTGCGTTCCTTCTCCAGCCCATAGATCCGTTCCTGCTGGGCCTGCCCCTGGGTGGACAGATCGAACGCCTGTTTCTCTAAATCGGTGATCCGCAGCTTCTGCGCCTCGCTCTTTTCCGCGGCGTCCCTCGCGGCATCCAACGCTTGCTTGCGCAGGGTCTCGTTGGTCGCGGTCCACTGGATTTCTTTTTGCTCGATCAGCTTCTGGAGCGACGTTTCGCGTTCTTCCAGGGTCGCCGTGAGGTGGGCTTTGTCTTTTTCCGCAGCAGACAGCCGGGTCTGCAGGCTGCGCACGTCAGATTCCTGTTCCTGACGCTTGGCGTCCAAAGCGGCCAGTTGATTGCGTAGAGATTCCACCTGGACGGTGTAGTCCGCGGAGGCGGCGCTGAGCTTCTCGTGCATTGTCTGATACAGCGCGTCTTGGGTCTTCTTCATCTCCGCGGCGTGGTTAAGGGTCAGTTCCTGCTCGCGTTTCCCCCACAAGTCACGCAGCTCTTTTTCCAGGTTCTGATGGCGCTGGCGGAGCTCGGCTTCTTTCGCGTGAAATTCGGCGTCGCGGGTGACCTGCCAGGACTGGGTCTGCTCTTTGTTTAAACGAAGGTCTTCCTGCAGGCGTGCGCGTTCTGCATCGATCGCTTTACGATGCGCATCGGTGAGCTTCTTCTCCCGCACATTCCACTGCATCTCCAATTGCGCAGTACGTTCGCGGAAACTTTGCTCGGTGGCCTCGGTCTTCTTGGTGAAGGCTTCTTTGAGGGATGCTTCGAGGTGTTCGATCTCGGTATGTAAGTCGAGGTCTTTGGCCTGGAGCGCCATCTGCTCCTGGGCCAGATGCTCTTTCATCTGCGCCGTTTTCTGCTCAAACTCGTTAGTGAGGTCCTTCAGCCGGCCTTCCCAGCGTTCCTTCAGACCGGCTTCCATCGCCGCCTTGGCTTCTTCTGCACGCTGCCAGATCTCCTGCTCGCGCTTTACCCAGAATTCGGAAAGCTCCTTCTGGCGCTCGTGGAATTTGACCGCAATCCGCTCATCGGACGCCTGGGCTTCGGCTTCTTTAATCTGGATCTGTTTGGCCAAATCCTGGATCTTGGCGGAAAGTTGCTCCCGAACCTTTTCGACTTGCGAGTCCTTCTCCGCGATGATCGCTTCGACCGCCAACTTCAGATCGGAGCGCGCCTTGGCCAGCGTGTTGGCCAGCTCCTGGTTGGCTTTCCCCTGGAGTATGACCTTTTCCTTCTGCAGCGCGGAGATCGATTCTTCCCGCTCCAGCAGAACTTCCTTCAAACGGACAAGTTCGGCTTCTTTCTGCTCCTGGGCGAGCTTCCACATTTCCAGGTTTTGGCGGAGGCCCGCAAACTCGGCTTGCCAACGCTGGTTTTCTTCAATCGTGACTTCCTGGCGGATGCTGCGGCGGAGGGCGTTTTCCTTCTTTTCAAAAATCTGGTCTTGCTGATCAAGCTTGGTGCGTGCGGTGTTGAGCTCGGTCTGGAGCTCAATCATGCGGGAATCCAGCATCTTGTTCCGGTTGGAGTAATCCTGCATCTCCCCCTTCAGGCGCTGGTTAACTTCCTGGAGCGAACGCAGTGATTCCACCGCACCCCGCAGCGCGAGGCGGGCGGTATCAAGATCGGTGACTTCCTGGGGTTCGTTGTCCGGGTTCGGTTGGGGCAGTCCCATCTTCCTTATTTACGCCCTTTCTTAGGCATCACCAGCAGCTGGCCGGTCCGCAAGGAGCCGCCGCGGCCGAGTCGATCTTCGTTGAGAATATAGATGTCCCTCCATCGGTTATAGTCTCCGTAATACCGCTTTGCAAGGCTTAAAAGTGTGTCGCCTTCCTTGACCTTATATAGCCATTCTCCGTCGGCAAGCTGCCGGCCGATGGACCCAGTTTGAGCCTTTTCCAGCTCTGTAACGCGGGTCGCCGGTTTCTTAGCCGGAACCGGCGTTTTGGACGGTTTTATCGGGCTGACAGCCGGGGTTTCCGGGGCCACGGGGGTGACTTTGGGCGTAACCGGGGTCACCACGGGGGCAACCGGGGTGACGGTCGGGGTGACAGAGGCAGCCGGGACTACAGGAGTCGCCGGGGCAATCGGGGCCACAGGAAGGACAGCCGGTGTCGGGACCGGGGTCGGGGCCATCAGCTCACTGGGCATGGACTCGAATTCCTGGGCCTTCCGGGCCACATGGCCCCAATACAACAACCGCGCGTGGGCCTTCACACCGGTATTGCGCATCTGAACGCCCTGGGCCAAAGTCTGATCCAGCCACGTCTTATACCGCACATCGCGCTGATCATTCATGTTCCAAACGCGGTCTTTAAGCGCCGGGATCAGCGTGGTTTCCAACGCCTGCGTCAGGTGCTCCAGACGTGCCTGCGCCGATTCACCGTTCCAGGTCATCGCGTCATACTTGCGGGCCGAGCGGTCGATCGCGTCACTCAGATCCAATTGATCGAGCAATTCGCCACCCTGTACATAGCCTTTCAAGGTCGGATACATCGGTGCAAGCGCCTTCAGGCGTTCCTGTGCCGAGCGCTGGTGACCGGTACGCTGAGCGTACTCGGTGACCATCTGGCCGACTTGCGCCAGGAACTGTTCCCGGTTCAGCGGTTCCACCACGGAGGCGTCGAGCTCCTGCGCTTCTTCTTCCGCCGGCACCGCCACCACGCTGTCGCGCGGCACTTCGACCGATTCCACCGTCGGTTCCGGCGTGGCAGCCGGCACTTGGACGGTCAGACCGGGACCCTTCTGCGGCGATGCGGTTTCGACCTCTGGCTTACCGGTAATCATCTGCGCCGTTTCTTCGGTTTCCGATGCCGGCTTCTGGATCCTGCGCTGGCCAGCCATCGGAGCAGTGGCGCCTGATCGCTGTGCAGCCGGCATATTTTCCAGTTCGGGAACATCTTCCATGCGCAGTCTGGGTTTCTCCGCATGGCGTGCGGCCGACTTCTTAGCGGATTTGCCGGTCTTCAGGCGAGCCGTTTCCTGCTCTTGCGGACCGAACCGATAGCTGAAGGAGAAGCGATGCGTACCCATCGTGTCACCGATCGCGACACCTCCCATGTTGAATACAAAGGCATAGTCAATCTGATACTGAGTGATGCGATAGCTAGCGCCCATCGCCATCTGATGGAAGGATCGACTGCCGGTCGCCAGCGAGCTGCGGGCCGCGAAGTCGCCCATGTCGCGGGTCCTCCACCATTTTTCCGCCGCACCGGTCCAAGTCGTATCGCGTTGGTTCGCCAGGCTTTCTTTAGTCGTCAAGCTGCCGGCCAGCGTCAGGCCGCGGCGTCCTCGATGGGAAAGACCCGCACGGAGGGTGCGCGGGACGATTTCGTGATCCGCCGGGTTCAAGGCCACGTTCGGTTCATTTACATCCTGGATCGACAAGCCCAGGGTATCGCGCGATGTCCAGCGATACAGCATGCCAAGGTCGACGCTGTACGCCGTGCTGGCGTTGCCGTAGCGCGTGAAGAACGACGGCGATTGATTGGTGATATTGCCATTGTCATCCACGCTGATCGACGGCGGTTCGAAGGAATGATGCAGTTGTTTGACCGCCAAACCGGCGGCCACGGTCTCGGTGACCCATTCGCCGTAGCCCAGCGAGAGCGTGCGTTCGGTATAGAGGTTATCCAGGCTTAATTGTTTCCAGCCGGCCGCCAGCGTTCCACCCAGTGGCTTCACCGGTTGTCCGTAGCCGACAAAGTACTGGCCGATGTTCGAACCATCCGTCAATCCCGTGTAGAGACGACTGTATTCCGATGTCAGCTCATGCCGATGCAGCTGCGCCAGACCCGCCGGGTTGTACATCAGGGATTGCACATCGTCTCCGACCGCGACATACGTTCCGCCCATGACCGTCGGCCGCGCGCCTGTGCCGGTATCTTCGAATGCTGCGTGCGCCGTGCGCAGCGCGCCGAACGCCGAAAGCATCGTGAGGACAAGCGACATCGGGATAACCCGCAGAAGAGTTATCCAGAAGTACTTGCGGCGCACGGCGATCAGCGCACTGCGCACAGTCATCATCTCGCCACCACCACGGTGCCTGTGACCTTTTCTTCCGTCGTGGAAATCTTGTAGAGGTAAATACCGCTGGGCACGATCGCGCCTTGATCATCCCGACCATCCCAGACCAGGGAGTTCGGCGTCGGGGACATCCCGTTGACCTGCAGATTTCGAACATGCGCACCGCGGATATCGAAGATTTCGCCCTTAATCGTGTCGCCTGACGGGTTGTCGTAGAACCAGAAGACACGGCGGTTCTCCGCTCCGTTTGGCGTAATTACGCGCGGATACGGCGATCCTTGCGTCAGGCGGAAGCGAGTGCCCAGCGAGACCGCACGGATCTGGTAGATACCGAGATTACGGACCGTGACAGAGATGGATTGATCGATCGTCAGGATCGGGCTACCGACACGGACGTAGGACCCACCGTTGAACCAGTAGACCGAGATGACCTGGGCGAGCGTCGCGGCATTGATCTTGTTCGGGGAATTGAGCGTGATCTGACCCGTCGGGGAAATCACCGCGGCGTAACCAATCTGCACATCAATGTTGTTCAGCGGGAAGCTGAAGCCGGGAATGATCACACCGGTCGCGGCGCGGACGACTTTGATGTCGTACGACCGCAGGGTGACATTGACCTCGTCCTGCGGGCGATGCGTCAGCGTGACCTGCAAGTCTTCCGCGTACGGGTTATTGGCGGCGATCAGATAACTCGCAGCGTCGCGCGGCATCACTACACGCGTGGCCGGATCATCACTGGCGACCGCGATGCGGTTTTGGGCGTTCGAAGAGTCGAGGTAATCGGAGAGCGCCGACAGTTGGCCTCCGGCGCTGACTGCTTGGATGCGGTAGTAGTACACCGAGCCGTTGGTCGTATCGGTATACGAGGACGCCGAGCCGGCCGCCGTAATGCTGGTGGTCGCGGTCGATCCCACCGCGTCATAGCGGTAAATCGTGTAATGGTCGATGCTGACGGTGCTGCCCGTGGTATCGATCGAGACGGGTGTCCAGGAGAGCGTGACCTGAGCCCCATTCGAAGCCAGAGTACTGAGCAGCCCGTTGGGCATCTGCGGAACGTTGGTGCCGCTGCCCGACGAGAGTGTTGTGACTGTCGCCACCACCGAATCGCTGGAGGTGATCACACCATCGGTGGCGCGCACCTTGCGGCTGTACGCGGTATTGGCCGCCAGCCCGGTTTCGATCCAGCTCGATGTGGGCGCCGCAAGGGTCTGCAGCAGGACATTCGCCGGATGGCTATAAACCTGATACGCCGTGGCGCTGGACACCTGCGTCCAGGTCCAGCGGATGGAATAGGAGCTTAGCGCGACTCCGCTGAAGCTGGTCGGCGGCGGAATCGGGTTGTAGGACGCGATCGCTTTGGCTTGCTGCGTCGGCGTTGCGGCGTTCGTGTCGATCGGTGAGAGAACGCCAAACGGACTGAGGCTGCGGAGGGCGAAGTAATACGTGCCGCCAGGTGTGAGACCGCTGAAGGTATAGCCTTCCAGAGAACCCGGAGGTTGCGGCGCGTTAGCCGGAGCCTGCAAGGTCGTACTGCTGGCCATCGTGGCGTTCCACCAGGCCGTCGTGTCCCCTAACAGACTATCGATGCTATAGGTCGCGTAGTGAACGCTATAGTTCTCGACGGTCAGATTATTGATCGGAGTTCCGCCGGCGTTTCCTTGCGGTGCGGTCCAGGTTAGGGAGATCTGTCCAGGAACGCTCAGGTTCGGAGAAGCCAGCAGATCCACAACTGCGGCAGGCGGCTTGGGACTGGTCGCCCGCATTCCGATCGTGAAGGTATCGGGGTTCGCGGCATACGCCGGTGTTGACGTCCAGGGCGTAAGCAGTCCCTGGAGCGCCCACGCGAGTATCGCGAAAGCCCTCAAATACTTTGGCCTACGATTTTTCAATCGTTCAGCCATATCGACCCTTCATGCAACGGTGTCCTTTTTCATCGTTATGAACTCATGGGGACAGACCCCTCCCAGGGGCCGGTAAGCCCTGCAGGCTCGTGTCCTCCCGGATTTTTTCCGGTGGACGCGCTCTCGCGTTCGAGGCTGTCATGCCATACGTTCTGTCTGCGCAGAGCCTCCTTTAGCTCGCTTGTCCGGCGACATAGAGCGTCATCGTTTGAGCTCCACCGTTACCAGCGTTCAAGTTCGTGGGCATCAGCAATTGCATCCAGAGATACGAAGTGGCATTGACCGCCGTTCGCGAGCTGCCCTGGTTGTATTTGTTCTGCCCTGTCGGATTGAACCCGGCCAGAATTGCATCCGCGAAGCTGGCGTCATCCGGCTGTGTCGGGTTGAAGTACCCGCGCAGGCGGAACTGGTCAGTTGTCGGAGCTCCTGCGACGGGCGCCCAGTTGTCTGGGTTGGAATTGCCGACTTTCATCACGAAGTACTCGCTGATTGTGCCGACGTTCTTTACGCCGATCGCCGCCGTCGAGCCCGTGGTGGCGCCGAGCGCGATGGATCCGAACGAATAGCTCGAACCATCGGTCGGCGAGGTGATCTGCACGGCGTAGCTCACACCGCTCGGCGTGACCGAGAGCGTGATCGTGTCCGTGCTCGCCGCGTGTACTTTCTGTGCCAATCCCAATCCCAGGACGAGCAGCCCTGCGGCGATACTGCCGTGCAGCATGCGTTTCAGTAGCGTCTTCATGTGTGTCCTCCTTGTGACCGGACGATACGTAGACCCCCTCCCTAACAAGAGGTCATCGCGTACTCCTTTCGTCCGTGTAGCTATCCATAAAATCGGTTCATGCGCTCATGGGGACAGACCTCTCCCAGGGGCCGGTAAGCCCTGAAGACTCGTGTCCTCCCGGATTTTTCCCGGTGGACCCGCTCTGGAGTTACAAATGGTCATCCCGATCCTTTCATGGCGTCATGGGGACAGACCCCTCCCAGGGGCCGGTAAGCCCTGAAGACTCGTGTCCTCCCGGATTTTTCCCGGTGGACCCGCTCTGGAGTTACAAATGGTCATCCCGATCCTTTCATGGCGTCATGGGGACAGACCCCTCCCAGGGGCTGGTAAACCCTGAATACAGGAGTCCTTGTCGCCTGCGGCGACCGGACCCGCTCTGATTTCGGAGGATGTCATGCCATTGCCTGTTCCTTTCTGAATGGCAGACCGAATGAACGATCAGGCGAATCGGGACGTACGACTCCCGATCTCGCCGCGATAGCGGACTGTCTAAGCCGCGTTCATACCGTTCTCCGTTCTGCCCGCGCCTCCTTAGCCCGCTTGTCCAGCGACGTAGAGCGTCATCGTCTGCGCTCCACCGGTGCCGGCGTTCAGGTCGGACGGCATCTTCAGCTGCAGCCAGAGATACGAAGTGGCGTTGACCGCCGTCTTCGAGCTGCCCTGGTTGTATTTGTTCTGTCCTGTCGGGTTGAACCCGGCCAGAACCGCGTCCGCGAAGCTCGCGTCATCCGGCTGATCGGGGCTGAACCATCCCCGTAACCGGAACTGGTCGGTTGCCGGATTTCCCGCGACCGGCGCCCAGTTGTCTGGGTTGGTGTTGCCCACTTTCATCACGAAGTACTCACCGATGGTGCCGATGTTTTTCACACCGATCGCCGCCGTCGAGCCCGTGGTCGCGCCGAGCGCGATGGATCCGAACGAATAGCTCGAACCATCGGTCGGCGACGTGATCTGCACGGCGTAACTGATCCCGCTCGGGGTGACCGAGAGCGTGATCGTGTCCGTGCTGGCCGCTTCTACTTTCTGCACCAGTCCCAAACCCAGGACGAACAGTCCTGTAGCCAGGGCTATTTTCGCGACGTTTTTAATGAACGACTTCATGTGTGTCCTCCTTGTGGGGACGCACGCGTAGATGGCTTCATGATCAAGCCTTCATCGCTAACTCCTCATATGTGCGTCCCTCGCTTTCGCGTGGCTTAGCTCCCTTGTCCAGCGATGTAGAGCGTCATCGTCTGCGCTCCACCCGTACCG
>JADMIO010792841.1_pt1 | contig 16037 bp, 10 predicted proteins | sample 8958161 | NCBI WGS metagenome assembly JADMIO01 (sample SAMN16585339, study PRJNA669376) | soil metagenome | isolation source: Crop rotation soil | place: USA: Cullars Rotation, Alabama | collected 2011
CTTTCCCGCTCGCCGCGCTCGCCGACGCGGTCACGCCGCGCCGCACCGCGGAGGACGGCTGGGGCTCCGTCGCGGCCCGCGCGGTCCCCGAGGCCGTCGTCCGATCGCTCGCGGCGGATCGTGCCCCGATCTACGGGTTCTTCCGCGACCTGCGGGCCGCGATGCCGCGCGACGTCATCACGGTCCACGACGCCGCGACGATCAATGGCTGGAGCGGCTGGTTCTGGCCCACGTACGTGCCCGAGGGGAACATCTGGCCCTGGGGCTCTGCCGCCCTGGGCTTCGCCCTGCCGATCGGCAACGGCGCGGCGGTCGCGGCACCCGACCGGCGGGTCATCGCCTTCATGGGCGATGGCGGGTTCGGCTTCACGGCGATGGAGCTCGCGACCGCGGTCCGCTACGGCCTCAACGTGACCGTGGTCATCCACAACGACAACGCGTTCAGCTCGATCGCGAACTACCAGCGCGTCGTCCACGGCCGGACGTACGAGTGCGAGCTCACCAACCCCGACTTCGTCCAATTCGCCCGCTCCTTCGGGGCGCGGGCGCGGCGGGTCGAGCGCTGGGAGGACGCTGCCCGCGCCACGATCGAGCTGTCCTCGGAGCCCGGGCCGGCCTTCGTCGAGATCGCAGCCCCGATCATGTACCCGTGGGACCGGTGACGGCGTGACGCGACCGGTCGATCCATTGCCGGACGGCGCAGTCGTCCTCGTGCTCGAGCTGCTCGTGAAGCCCGAGCATCGCGAGGAGTTCCTTGACGCGCTCATGGAGGACGCCAACGGTGCGCTCGACCAGGAGGTGGGCTGCCTCCGGTTCGACGTGACGGTCGACTCGACCGACCCCAACCGGTTCATGCTCTACGAGGTCTATCGCAGCGCCGAGGCGCGCCAGATCCACCGGGCGGCGCCGTACCTCAAGCGGGTCGGCGCCGGCCTCGAAATCTGGCTCGAAGAGCCCGCGAAGATGGTGGTCGCGCAACCACTGTGACCTTGGCCGCTACGTCGCGGCGAGGCGATGACGCGGCCGACGCGCTCTGACGCGTGACCGACGACCGGTCGCGGCGCGTCTAGACTCTCCGCTCACCGCGCTCTCGCCCGCGATCGCAGGAGGCCTTCCATGCCGGTCACGCGTCGGCCCCGCGTCCTGGTTCTCCTGGTGGCCGTGGCCGTGACGATCGGCTGGTCGCTGACGAGCCCGGGAGCGAATGTCCACGCGGCCGACCCGACCCTCGGGATCGACGACGTCTCGATGGACGAGGGCAACGCCGGCACCACCGTGTTCACGTTCACCGTGAGCCTGTCGGCGCCCGCCGGCGCCGGAGGCGTCACGTTCGACATCGCCACCGCCGACAACACGGCCCAGGACGATAACCCGGTGGCCGAGGACAACGACTACGTCGCGAACTCCCTGACCGGACAGACGATCGCGCAGAACTCCTCAACATCCACGTTCACCGTGGACGTCAACGGGGATACGAGCGTCGAGAGCAGCGAAACCTTCTTCGTCAACGTCACGAATGTGAGCGGGGCGACCCCGGCCGACGGGCAGGGACTCGGCACCATCGCGAATGACGACTTCCTCATCACCCCGATCCACGACATCCAGGGCAACGACAGCGCGTCGCCGTTCGCCGGTTCGACCGTCGCGACGACGGGGATCGTCACCGGACGGTTCCAGGCCGCGAACCAGCTCAACGGCTTCTTCCTCCAGGATCCGACCGCCGATGCCGACCCGAACACCTCCGAAGGCATCTTCGTGTTCTGCGACACGTGTCCGAGCGTCGCGGCGGTCGGCGATTCGGTCCGCGTCCAAGGCCTCGTTTCGGAGGTCGACGGCCGCACGACGATCAGTGCGACCACTGCGGGCGCGATCGCGGTGCTGAGTTCGGGAAACCCTCCGCCGCCAGCCGTGTCCCTCGGCAGTTCTGTGTTTCCGATCACCGGGGACGTCGATGACTTCTACGAGAAGTACGAATCGATGCGCCTGACATACGCAGACACGCTGACGGTGGCGGATCTGAGCCAGCTCGACAGGTTGGGCCAGATCACGCTCGTCGCGGGCTCCCGCCCACGCCAGTTCACCGAGGCCAATGCGCCAAGCGCCGCGGGCAATGCGGCCGCCGCCGACGCGCTCGCGAAGCGCCAGGTGGTCCTGGACGACGAGAACAACACCGTCGCCTGGTATCTCGCCACGTCGACGCCGCCGGGTCCGGCTGACGGCATGCAGTTCGTGCTCCATCCGCGGGCGAACGGCGGCTTCTCCGTCGGGACGCACGGCACCGATTTCTTCCGGGCCGGAGACGTCGTCAACAGCCTGGCCGGCATCCTGGACTGGTCGTCCCCGGGTGAGGGGACGGCAACGTGGCGCCTCCGACCCGACCCCGCGGCGCCGGCCGCATTCACGGTGGCCAATCCGCGCCCCGCGGCACCGACGGCCGTCGGCGGCGCGATCACGGCAGCGAGCGTTCCACTCGGCGGGTACTTCACCACCCTCGACACCACGACCAGTTCCATGTCGGGCCCATGTGGCCCTGCGATGACGGCGGACTGCGCCGGCGCGGACAGCGTCGCGGAGCTGAATCGCCAGCGCGAACGGCTATCGATGGTGATCTGCGACCTCGGCGCCGGGATCGTCGCGATGACCGGGCTCGAGAACACCGCGACCGCGACCATCGACGACCTCCTCGGTGCCGTCAACACGCTCTGTGGCGGGGCGCAGCCGTACGCATCCGTCAACACCGGCGGAACGCTCGGGACCGACATCACGCGCGTTGCACTGGTCTACCGAACGGGCGTCGTGGCACCGGTCGGGTCGCCGCTGGTCGATCTCGACCCGATCCACTCCCGCCCGCCCACGGCCCAGACGTTCGACGTGGTCGATCCCGCCAACGCCGCGTTCGGTGAGCGCCTGACGGTGATCGCCAACGACTTCCGCTCACGGGAATGCGCAGGAGCGACGGGCCCGAACGCCGATGCGGGCGATGGCCAGGGGTGCTTCAACGGGACGCGGACAGCCCAGGCCAGTCGACTCCTGAGCTGGATCAGCGGCACGGTGGTGCCCGCGGCAGGTGACCCCGACACCCTGCTTCTGGGCACCTTCAACGCGTTCGCGCAGGAAGACCCGATCACGACGCTGCAGACCGGCGGTTACACCGACCTGCCCGCGGCGCTGCAGGGCTCCGCCGCGTACTCGGACATCGTCGACGGGCAGCTCGGCCGCCTCAATGGCGCGCTCGCAAGCAGCAGTTTCGCGCCTGCGGTCACCGGCGTCGACGAATGGCACATCAACGCCGACGAGTCCTCCCTGTTTGACTACAACGACGAGGTGAAGGACGTCGGCGAGGCCGCGACCGAAGAGAAGCCCGACGGCTCTGCGCTCGTGCCACCACGAGTCGTCTTCCAGCCCGCTTCGCGGTATCGCGCCGCCGACACCGACCCGCTTCTCGTCGGCCTCTTCGCCCAGGCCGACCTCTCGATCACCAAGACCGACGGCGTCACCAGCGCCACCCCGGGCGGCTCGGTGACCTACACCATCACCGCCTCGAACGCGGGCCCGAGCGGCGTCACCGGCGCCACGGTCACCGACACCTTCCCCGCAAGCCTGACCGTCACCTGGACCTGCGTCGGCGCGGGCGGCGGCACCTGCACCGCGTCAGGCGCGGGCAACATCAACGACACCGTCAACCTGCCCGCCGGCGGTTCGGTGACGTACACCGCCAGCGCCAGCATCAGCGCCGCCGCCACCGGCACGCTGTCCAACACCGCCACCGTCAGCGCCCCGGGCGGCGTGACCGATCCCGACCCCGCCAACAACAACGCCACCGACAGCGACACGCTGAGCAGCCAGGCCGACCTCAGCATCACCAAGACCGACGGCGTGACGACCGCCATGGCCGGGGGCTCGGTGACGTACACGATCACGGCCTCGAACGCCGGACCGAGCAACGCGACCGGCGCCACCGTCGCCGACACCTTCCCCGCAAGCCTGACCGTCACCTGGACCTGCGTCGGCGCGGGCGGCGGCACCTGCACCGCGTCAGGCGCGGGCAACATCAACGACACCGTCAACCTGCCCGCCGGCGGTTCGGTGACGTACACCGCCAGCGCCAGCATCAGCGCCGCCGCCACCGGCACGCTGTCCAACACCGCCACCGTCAGCGCCCCGGGCGGCGTGACCGATCCCGACCCCGCCAACAACAACGCCACCGACAGCGACACGCTCCAAAGTGCGCTATCCGCTGACCTCTCGATCACCAAGACCGACAGCCCGGATCCCGTCGCCCCGGGCGCCAACCTCGTCTACACGATCACCCTGACCAACGGCGGGCCCGATGCGGCGACATCGGCCTCGATGACCGACAACGTGCCCGCGAACACCACCTTCGTCTCACTGTCCGCGCCCGGCGGGTGGTCATGCGTCACGCCCGTCGTCGGTGCCACGGGCACCATCACCTGCACCAATCCGAGCATGGCCGTCGGATCGGCGACGTTCACCCTCACGGTCATGGTCAACCCCGGGGTGCCCGACGCCACCGTCATCTCGAACACCGCTGTGGCCGACTCGTCGACCCCCGATCCCGACAGCCCGGACCGGACCGCCACTGCCACGACCACCGTGCATGCACCGGTGGTCGTCCTGAGGCCCGATCTCGCGATCTCGAAGACCCGCTCGGGTCCGTTCGTCCGCGGGGGGTTCGGCACGTACCTGATCACGGTGAGGAACGTGGGCGCGGGAGCCTCGAGTGGCACCGTGAAGGTGCTGGACGTGCTGTTGCCGGGCCTCTCGGATCCAACCGTGACGGCGCCGGGTTGGACGTGTCACGTCATCTTGCGAGTCCTGAGCTGCACCACCAGCGCATCGCTTGCGCGCGGATCGAGCTATCCACCGATCAGCCTCCGGGTTCGGGTCGGGCGCTTGACGCTGTTCGTCCTGAACGTCGCCCGCGTGTCCGGCGGCGCCGATGTCAACACCCGGAACAACCAAGCCCTGAACATTCTGTTCACGTCGCCATGACGACCCACCGTGCCGCGTGGTCAGGCCGGCCGGCACCAATTCGATCACGAGCAGGGGGATGAGATGACCGTCGGGGTCGGGATCATCGGGACCGGGATGATGGGCCGGACCTACTCGGCCGGCATCACCCGCCAGGCGAAGGACGCCCGGCTCGTCGCGGTGGCCGGCGGCCGGCGCGCGACCCAGCTCGGGGCGGAGTTCGGGGTGCCTGCCGACGCGGACGTCGATGCGCTCCTCGCCCGCCGGGACGTGGACGTGGTCGTCATCGCCACGCCGCACACCACGCACCTGCCCCTCGCGCTCAAGGCCGTCGAGGCGGGCAAGCACGTGTACATGGAAAAGCCGATGGCGCTCAACGTGGAGGAGTGCGACCAGATCGTCGCCGCCACGCGCAACGCCGGGCTGCTCTGCGCCGTGGCGAGTCAGGCGCGCTACAACGAGATCAGCATCCGGGCCAAGCAGCTCATCGACGATGGCACGATCGGGCCCATCCGCTTCTTCCGCGTCACGAGCCCGACGGTCGGGTGGGACGTGCCGGCCGACGGCTGGTTCGTGGACCCCAGGGAGGGCGGCGCCTACCTCGACTGGGGCCCGCACGGCTGCGACACGCTGCGCTGGTTCACCGGCACCGACGCGACGCTCGCGTTCGGGATGTTCGACAACTTCGGCGCAATCCCGGCGATGGACCCCTCGGCGATGGTCAGCTACCGCCTTGGCAGCGGCGCGATGGCGCAGTTCTGGATGAGCTACGAGATCCCCGCGCCGGGACTCGGGTCGTACATGCAGTGGCTCGCCGTCGGCGAGAACGGGATGCTCGACTTCGACCGCGACAACCTCCGAGTCGGGCAGGGCGACTCGTGGCGCGATGAGCTCACGTTGCCGGCGTGGAACTGGCTCGTCGACCCGCTCGCCGATCGCCGGATCGCGATGACCAGCCGCCAGGTCGATCAGTTCGCTCGCGCCCTCGAGCGGGGCGAGCCGCTCGACATCACCGGCGAGGACGGCCTCGCGGCGATCGAGATGGTCGAGGCCGCGATCCGCTCGGCGCGGACGGGGCAGGCGGTCGCGATCCCGCTCGAGCGGGCCGCGGCGCAGCAGCCGGTGGGCGTCGTCGGCTAGGGCGCAGGCGCTTTGCCCGCGGACGTCTTCGGGACCTCGGGCAGGATCTCGACCTCCACCGGCGTCGGCCGGACGCCGTGCTCGAGCAGCACCTGCTCGACGGCGCGGGCGGCTGCGCCCACGTCGAGCCCCGGGGGGACGCCCGCCACGCGCAGGACGATGCGGTCGCCTTCCTGGAACAGCCGCCTCCACACCACGGGCAGATCCCCGATGGGATGGAACGCCTGTCCGCTGATGGTCACCTCGCCAGCGCCATCGGCGCGCGGCAGCCGCAGCATCCGACCGGTCTTGCCCCGGATCCCGTCGAAGACGGGGAACGGGCGGCCGCAGGGGCACGGTTCCGGCGACATCCGAACGGCGTCGTGGACCTCGAACCGGATCAGCGGCTGCGTCCGCCGGAACAGCGGCGTCACGAGGATCTTCGCGCCCCACTCGCCGGGCGGCACGGGCCGGTTCTGCTCGTCGACGACCTCGAGGACGAGCAGGTCGTCGAGCAGGTGCATTCGCCGGCCTTCGCGGCATTCGACCGCGATGGTCCCCGCCTCGACGGCGCCGTAGTAGTCGAACGGCGCCTGGTCCCATGCGTCGCGAATGAGCCGGAGCACCTCGGGCGTCATGGTCTCGCCGCCCGAGCCGACGTAGCGCGGATGGATCTGCAGCCGGCCCTCGATCTGCTCGCGCGCCAGGATGCCCAGGGTGGTCGTGTAGCCCTCGAGCAGCTCGGGTTGCCACGCATTCAGCGGCGGCACGATCTGCTCGACCGGATCGGCGGCGTTGAGGTGGAGCACCGGCGCAAACCGGCTCCGCTCGGTCCGAGCGGACTGGCCCGATGCCGACCAATGCAGGGTTGACACCACCTCGGCGACGCGACGGGGCCGGAACGGATTCCACGGGACGCCCGCGAATGCCCGCGCCCGGCTGGCCGCCGCAAGCCCGTAGACGTGCTCGAACGGGTCCGTGAGGATGATCGCGACCTCGCCGGTCGAACCGGACGACGTGACCGGCGTGTACCGCCCCAGGTAGGGACGGGGATCGGGCGAGTCGCGCATGTGCCGCCGAAGGTCGTCGAATCGGATGCGGCGGTCGGTCACCACGTCGTCGAAGCGCGACATCATCGTGACCTTGCCCACCGTCGGCAGCGCCTCGAACGGCGCGTCCTCCAGGCCGCGGTGCAGTTCGCGGTAGAACGGCGAGCGGGCGACGGCGTCGGTGCGCAGGCTCGCCAGCCGGCGCTGCTGGAACTGCACGATCCGTTCGCGGGGCCAGCGTTCGCGGGCACGGATCCGCAGCAGGTCGCGCAGGAACACCGGGATCATCCGCGTCTGCATGGCGCCTACGCGGTGCCCCCGCCGATGGTGTTCGCAGGGGCTCCGGACGTGGCGAGCACGGCCTTTCCGGCCGCAGTCCGCGGGACCTCCGGGAGGATCTCGACCTCGACGCGGATCGGCCGTGCCCCGAGCTCCAGCAGCGACTGCTCCACGCCGCGCGCGGCCGCCGGCACATCCGCCTCGGGCAGCACGCCCGCGAGCCGCAGGACCAGGTGGTCGCCTTCATGCGAGAGGCGCCGCCAGATGACCGGCAGCGCGGCGATCGATGGCAGCATGAGCCAGTCCACCTCGACCTCGCCGGCGCCGTCGGCTCGCGCGAAGCGCATCGGGACGGGCGAGCGGCCGATCAGGCCATCGATGACCGGGAACGGCCGCCCGCAGGCGCACGGCTCGTCGGACAACCGGACCTGGTCGTCGATCTCGAATCGGATCAGCGGCTGGGTGCGCCGCCAGAGCGGCGTCACCAGGACTCTCGCGCCCCACTCGCCGACCGGCACGGGACGGTTCTCCGCGTCCACCACCTCCACGATCGCCAGGTCGTCCTGCAGGTGGAGGCGCCTGCCCTCCCGGCACTCCACCCCGTGCGTGCCGCCCTCGATCGTGCCGTAGTAGTCGAAAGGATCCTGCTTCCACGCCCGGTGGATCAGGGCGCGGACCTCGGGCGTCATCGTCTCGCCGCCCGCCCCGATGTACGCCGGCGCGATCTGGAGCCGGCCGTCGATCTGCTCCTTCGCCAGGATGCCCAGCGTCGTCGCGAAGCTCTCCAGCAGCTCGGGCTGCCACGCGTTCAGCTGCGGGACCAGCTTGTCCATCGGCGCTCCCGCGTCCAGGTGGAGCACGGGCGCGAACCGGCTCTTCTCCATGCGCGCGAACTGGTTCGACGGCGTCCACGTCAACGTCGCGACGACCTCGGCCGCGCGGCGCGGCCGCAACGGGTTCCAGGCGAATCCCGCGAAGGCCCGGGAACGGCTCGCCCCGGCGAGGTTGTAGGCGATCTCGGACCGGTTCGAGAGGGTGATCGAGACCTCGCCGGATGATCCGGACGAAGAGCCGATCATGTAGCCCCGGTACGGCAGTGGACCGTCCGCCTCGCGCATGTGCCGGCGGACGTCGACCAGGCGCACGGCCGGGTCCGTCACGATCTCGTCGAACCGCTCGAGCATGGTGGTCTTGGCGACGGGCGGGAGTGCGTCGAGCGGCGCGTGCTCCAGTCCCCGATGCAGCTCGCGATAGAACGGCGACTGCGCGACGGCATGCGCCCGGAGGCGCTGGAGCTGGCGTTCCCGGAATGCCTCGAGGCGTTCTCGCGGCCATCGCTCGCGCGCCCGGATCCGGGCCAGGTGGGCCAGGAAGATCGGAATCATCGCCGCTTGCATCGCGTCAGTGTCGTGCTTCGGCCGCCCGGCGGGGACGCCCCGCGCCCAGTCGGTATGAGAGGATGAGCGCCCGTCCGCACGCGTTGCGTGAGTGCCTTGGAGGAGCCCGATGACCGCGCCTGTTCGTGAGGAGTCCTTTCGGGGCGTGGCCGTCGGCAAGTCCTGGCCGCGCCTCGATTCGCGCGAGAAGATCACGGGCGCGCTGCGCTACGTCGCCGACGTCCCGGTCCCCGGACTCCTCCATGCGCGGCTCGTCCTGAGCCTGTACGCGCACGCACGCATCAACTCGATCGAGACGCAGGAAGCGCTCGACATCCCCGGCGTGGTCGCGGTCCTGACCGCGGCGGACCTGCCGATCGTCGGCTCCGGCGACATGCGGATGTTCCAGCCGCTCGCGACCCGCGAGGTCGTGTTCGCCAACCAGCCGATCGCGATCGTGGTCGCGGAGAGCGAGGCCGCCGCCGAGGACGGCGTCATGGCGGTGATGGTCGATTACACGCCGCTCGACGCGGCGATCGACGTTGAGGAGGCGATGGAGGTCGGCGCGCCCGTCGCCCGCCCGCATCGACATGTCAGCAGCCAGGACGGGGAGAGCGCCTCGCCGCACGCCGCCGTGGGTCACGGCGATGACAACGTCGCGGTGGGCGAGGTCGAGATCGGCAACATCGCCGCCAACGAGGCGTCCGCCTCGCCGCATGCCGCGGTCGGCGGCGCGAACAAGCCGAAGCTCACGGAAGAGCTCTCGCCCAACGTGATCGGCCGCCACTGGCACCGCCACGGCGACGTCGAGTCGGCGCTTGCGGGGTCGGACGCGCGGGTCAGCGGCAAGTTCTTCACGGAGTGGGTCTACCAGGGCTACATGGAGCCCCACGCCGCGACCGCCTGGACCGATCCGGCGACCGGCCATCTCGTCGTGAACAGCAACACCCAGGGCATCTTCTACACCCGCTCGCAGACCGCGAAGATCTTCGGCATCCCGGTCACGAAGGTGCGTGCGATCGGCGCGCAGCCCGGTGGCGCGTTCGGCAGCAAGATCATGCTGACCGAGCCGCTCGCGGTCGCGGCGTCGCTGGTGCTGAAGCGCCCCGTCCGTCTCGCGCTCACCCGGCGCGAGGACATCACGATGACGAACCCCGCGTCGGCGACGCGGATCGAGCTCGAGATCGGCGGCACGCGCGACGGGCGGCTCACCGGCCTCCGCTCGCGGCTCGTGTTCGACTCGGGCGCCTTCTCCGAGTGGACCGTCGAGAGCATCGGCGCCGTCCTCGTCGCCGGCCCGTACCGGTGGAGCGCGTACGACATCCGCGCCTACGGCGTCGAGACCAACCGCGTCGGGACGGGGTCGTACCGCGGTCCCGGGGGCCCGCAGGCATCGTTCGCGCTTGAGTCCCTGATGGACGAGCTCGCGGACAAGCTCGGAATCGATCCGCTCGAGCTGCGCCACCGCAACGCCGTCACGCCGGGCGACCGGATGGTCGACGGTGAGGCCTGGGTCCGCATCGGCACCCGCGAGGTCCTCGAGGAGATCCAGGCGCATCCGCTCTGGCAGCGCCGCCACAGCCTGCCCGACGGCGAGGGCGTCGGGATCGCCGTCGGCGTCTGGCCGGGCGGCAAGGAACCGGCCGCGGCGCTCTGCCGCCTCGAGCCGGACGGCTCCATCACGATCATCACGGGCGTCGTCGACATGAGCGGCGTCGCGTCGGGCTTCGCGACGATCGCGGCCGAGGCGTTCGGCGTCACGATCGACCAGGTCAACATCATCACCTCCGACACCCAGAGCGCACCGCGCTCGCCGATGAGCGGCGGCTCGGTCGTGACGTATTCCTCGGGCCGCGCGGTCCAGAAGGCGGTCGAAGCGACGCGCGAGAAGCTGCTCCGCTACGCCAGCGAGGAGCTGGAGATCGATCCGTCGGACCTCGAGATCGCGAACGGAAACGTCCAGCCGAAGGGCGCCCCGGGCCGTGGCAAGAGCATCGCGGAGCTCGCCGAGAAGCTCGACGGGTTCGGCGGTGCATTCGAGCCGGTCGAGGGGCACGGTGGCGCGCTGCCGCCGAGCCTCGCGCCGTCCGTCTCCGCCCACCTGGCGCACGTGAAGGTCGACCGGGAGAGCGGCGAGATCAAGATCCTCAACTTCGTCATCGCGCAGGACGTCGGGCGTGCGCTGAACCCCGCGCTCGTCGAGGGTCAGATGCGCGGCGGCGTCGCGCAGGGCATCGGCTGGGCGCTCCTCGAGGCGATGCCGTTCGACGACCAGGGCCAGCTCCTCTCGGGCTCGTTCATGGACTACGCCATGCCCAACTCGATCAACGTGCCAGACATCGAAACACGCATCGTCGAGGTGCCCGCTCCGGACGGACCGTTCGGGGCGAAGGGGATCGGCGAGGCGCCGGTCTGCGGGTCGCCCGCGGCCGTTGCCAACGCCGTCGCGAATGCGGCGGGTGCGCGGGTGTACCAGCTGCCGATCACGGCGTCGCGCCTCTGGGCGGCAACCAGCGGCAACGGGCACGGGAACGGCCACCGGCGCTAGTCGCCGCGTCATCGGCCCCGGCCGACCCCGATGGTGACCGCGGCGCGGCCCGCGCACCTGTTCGCGCTCGATCCCGATCGGGCGTACCCGGTGCTCGCCCGCGCTGACGGCGTCCACGTCTGGGACACCGCCGGCAACCGCTACCTCGATGCGATCGCGGGGATCGCGGTCACCAACATCGGCTACGGCCGGCGCGAGGTCGCCGACGCGATCGCGGAGCAGGCCGCGAAGCTGCCGTTCGCCGTCGGCAACATCTTCGCCAACGAGCCCGCGATCCGGCTCGCCAGGATCGTCTCGGAGATCACGCCGGGCGACCTCGACTGGGTCCACTTCTGCACCGGCGGCTCGGAGGCCGTCGAGATCGCGCTCAAGCTCGCGCGCCAGTACCACGTGGAACGGGGCGAGCCCGGCCGCGACCACATCGTGAGCCGCTGGATCAGCTACCACGGCGCGACGCTCGGCGGCCTGTCGGTCGGCGGCAGCGTCCTGCGCCGGCGCAAGTACGAGCCGATGCTCGTGGCCAACACCCCCCATGTGCGCGGGCCGTACGAGTACCGCTGTCCGTGGCCCGAGACGCATCCCGATTGCGGTCCCGCGGCCGCGGCCGAGGTCGAGGAGGCGATCGTCCGCGCGGGCCCCGACCGGGTCGCCGCGTTCATCGCGGAGCCGGTCGTCGCCTCGGTCGGCGGCGCGATCCAGCCCCAGCCCGACTATTTCGAACGCGTGCGCGAGATCTGCGACCGCTACGGCGTGCTGCTGATCGTCGACGAGGTCGTGACGGGCTTCGGACGAACGGGGACGAACTTCGCGATCGAGCACTATGGCGTCGTGCCCGACATCCTCGTGATGGGGAAGGGCATCAGTGGCGGCTACGCGCCGCTTGCGGCGGTCGCGGTCCGCGACCACGTCCACGCGGTCTTCGCCGACCAGCACGTGCCGTTCGAGCACATCTTCACGTTCGGCGGCAACCCGGTCTCGTCGGCGGCGGGTCTGGCGGTCCTCGACATCTGGCGCCGAGAGCGGCTCGTCGAGAACGCCGCGCGTCTCGGCCCGGCGTTTGCCGCCGCGCTCGAGCCGCTGCGCGAATTCCCCTTCGTCGGCGACATCCGCACGATCGGGCTGATGGCGGGCATCGAGTTCGTCGCGGACCAGGCGACGAAGGAGCCGTTCCCGCCGGCGCGCCGCGTCGGCGCGATGGTCCGCGAGGCAGGCCTGCGCAACGGCGTCGTGACCTACCCCGGCAGCGGCATGGCCGACGGCACCCGCGGCGACATCATCTCGCTCTACCCGCCGCTGACGTTCACGCAGGAGCACCTCGACGACCTTTCGACCCGGCTCGTCGGGGCCTTCCGCGATGTGGCGCCGCAACTGCGGTCGGGGGCCTGATGGCCGCACGCGTCCACCCGGGCGAAGTGATCCTCGTCATGCATCATTCGGTGATCACCCTGCACGACGGCGGGACGCCGGACGGCGCCGAGACGGCGTTCCTCAGCCTGTACGACGTCGCGTACTCGGTCGAGATCGGCGGCGGCTACGTCGCTCTCCTGCGCGTGCCGTCGATGGGCATCGACACGGTGCTCGCCGACACCGACGACCGCGGGCGGCGGATGCAGGCGCGGCTCAAGGGCATCGGCACGAAGATGGCCATGCTCGACGGCCCGGTGCGCCGGTTGCGGTCCGTCACGCGCGGACCCTGGGAGGGCGACGGGTTCGCCTACCGCCTGTCCGGCGACGGCCTGGAGATCGAGGCGCGCTGGGACGACTGCGAGCCGCCGTTCTACGCGGAGGGCCCGTCGCCCTCGTTCTCGGAGCGCGAGGACATCTGGTCGGTCTTCGTCGCGGCGCGCCGCGCCTCGATCACGATCAACGGCGTCACCGCGCCGGGCGAGCCATACGACGATGACTCGTGGAAGCCGCGCCTGCCGCGCTCGGTCTCGTCGGCGCACTCGGCGCTGGGTGAAACGCGGCTCAGGCCGAGTCCCGCACGGGTTCCGGGCTGACGGGTTCCGGCTCTCGCAGAGATCGCGCGGTTCGGCGGTCCAGCACGATCGCTCCGTCCTGGTCGATGTCCAGCTGGGGCAGCGTGCGCGCCGTGAGCAGCGCCAGACCAGCCCCGGTCACCGTCGCGGCGGCGAACGCCACGATCACGGTCGGGGCGCCGAACCCGTCCGCGAGCGTTCCCGCGGCGAGGGTTCCGATCGGGTAGATCCCCCAGAACGACAGTTCGAACACCGCCAGCACTCGCCCGCGCATCCGCGCCGGCGCGAGGTGCTGGAGCAGCAGCTGCGACGTGACGCGGTAGATGCCGAGCAGCACCGTCATCGCGGTGGTGAACGCGATCGAGAGCGGTAGCCAGTTCGACAGCCCGAGGCCGGCGAAGGCAGCCGCCGCGATCACCAGCGACACGACGACGGCCCGTCCGCGCCCGAAGCGCCGGCCGACGATATCCGTCATGAGCGACGCGATGAGGATCCCCGCGCCGCCGGCGCTGGTCAGGAGGCCCAGGCCCTGGGCGCCGGCGCCGAGCACGTCCCGCGCCACGATCGGCAGCAGCGTGAAGTAGCTGTAGACAAACAGCGCGGCCGAGATGCCGAGGGTCATCAGCGCCAGGCTCGATGGCGAGTTGCGGAACCAGCGGATCGCCGTCGTGAGGTCGCCGAGTCCCGCCCGGCCCGGCGACGTCTCGAGGCGCGGCAGGCTGGGCAGGGTCGAGACGAGCACGGCGGCGACCGCGAGCAGGCCGCCGGCGACGGCGATCGTGGGGCCCGCGCCGATGAGCGCGATGGCACCGCCCGTCAGCAGCCCGCCCGTGATGCGCCCGACGCCGTACTGGAGCGACGAGAGCCCGATCGCACCGGCCATGAGCTTCGGGTCGACGAGGCGTCCGACGAACACCATCGCGGGTACGTTCGTGAACGAATCGAACAGGCCCATCGCGAACATTGCGGCCATGCCCGCGAGCAGGCTCATGTGCCCCGACGCGGTCGTGATCGCCGTTGCCGTGAGCACGACCGCGCCGAAGAACTGGCCCACGAGCATCATGCGGCGCAGGTCGTAGCGATCGGCGAGCACGCCCGCCGGGAGCGACCACAGCAGCCACGCGACCGTCAGGCTGATCAGCAGCAGCGACACCGAGCTGCCGGCGCCGGTCTGATCGAGCACGACCCAGATCAGCACCGTCTGGAACGTCCACATCGCGACGCTCTGGCAGATCGCCGCCGCGAGGAATCGCCGGTACGTCGGGAGGCGCAAGACGGCGTAGCTGCCGGGTCGCGGCGACGTCGTCACTGGCCGAGCAGGCCGGTGCGGATCCGATCGCCGGCCTTCAGTCCGGAGCCGGTCAGCGCGACGACGACGCGCTCGCCATCGCGCAGGTCGCCAGAGGCCCGGAGCCGCCGTGCCGCCGCGGGAGCGACCGCCGACGTCGGCTCGATGTACACGCCCAGCCGGGCGAGGCCACCGAGCGCCGACCACACCTCGGCATCGTCGACCGACACGATCGAGCCGCCGCTCTCGCGGACCCGGCGCAGGATCTCGCGACCCCGCGGCGGGCGGGCGAGCATGACGCCTTCGGCGGCGCTCGGGACCTGCGTGACCGGCGCCGGATCCGGCGATCCGTTCGCGAATGCGATCGCCAGCGGCGCGCAGCCGGCGCTCTGCGCACCGTAGATCCGGGGCACGCGATCGATCATCCCGACGTCGCGCATCCGCTCGAACGCGCGGCCCGCGCCGAGGAGCAGGGTGCCCGCGCCCAGCGGCGTCACGATCGCGCCCGGCACATCGCCCAGCTGCTCCACGACCTCGAACGCCCACGAGGCCGTGCCGGCGAGACACAACGGGTTCCACAGGTGCGTCGCGTAGACGACGCCCTCGCCGGTCGCGCCGGACGCTGCGTCGGTCGCGGCCTGGCGCGGCCCCTCGACCGCGATCACGCGCGCGCCGTACGCCGCGATCTGGGTGAGCTTGCCCGGCGAGGCGGTCGCCGGCACGTAGACGTCGGCCGCGATGCCGGCTCGCGCCGCGTATGCCGCGATGGACGCTCCGGCGTTTCCGGACGAGTCCTCGGAGATCCGCCGCACGCCCCGGGTGAGCAGCCAGCCGGCGAGGAACGCGCTGCCGCGATCCTTGAACGAGCCCGTCGGTTCGGCGGCCTCAAGCTTGAAGGTCGTCGACGCGCCGGCCCACTCCAGCTCGACCAGCGGCGTCGTGGGTTCGCCCAGCGAGACGCGCTCGACGGGCGGCATCCACGAGGCGTACCGCCAGACGCCGGCGCCGCTCAGGGTGCCGTGGCCGGGGTTGAGTGCTTCGCCCGCGATCTCGAGCGGTTCGCCGCAATCGGGGCAGCGCCACGCCAGCGGGTCGTCCGGGGCCGCCCCGCAGGCGGCGCAGGCGAGCTGGATCTCCGCGGCGGTCACGCGCGCGGCCCTTCCTCGATCTCGTCGGACCCTGCGGACCGGAGCGCATACGCCATCGCCGGCGTGTTCCACGCCACGCCGGCGCGGCCGCTCCGGTCCAGGACGATGTGGCCGCCCTTCGCGCCCAGGCGATCCAGGAGTCGCAGCGCCTCGCGGGCTGCCTCCGGCGCACCTGCGCCGCGCGCCACGATGTCGGCTGTCTCCTTCGCCCAGACCAGCGGGATGATCAGCTCTCCGTGCCCGGTCGTCGACGGGAAAG
>JADMIO011449863.1_pt1 | contig 16037 bp, 13 predicted proteins | sample 8958161 | NCBI WGS metagenome assembly JADMIO01 (sample SAMN16585339, study PRJNA669376) | soil metagenome | isolation source: Crop rotation soil | place: USA: Cullars Rotation, Alabama | collected 2011
CCGTGGACCCACGGTTGGTTTTCTGAAGCAAAGCTTCAGACCAACCGGGGCCCGCGACCCCACCGCTTTTAAATGCAAATGCGATCATACTTGATCTTTTCTTAAATAGTTTGATTTTTTTCTCCAGCCTCATTGCATCTGACCTTGAATCGAGTGTTATCAAAATAGCTAGAGTCCACGGAATGAACGGTTTTGTTGACTTTTCCCGACCAGCATTGTGACGTTCCAGCCTTTTCAGATAGTCCTGTGTTTGTCCAGTGTAAAGGCGATTTTTTTCGACTGAATAAAGAATATATACATAATACATAACTGCTAAATAAAAAAAGCACCTTAGAATCTAAGATGCTTCAGACCAACCGGGGCCCGCAACCCCAGCATTTTTAGCACCCTGAATCGGTCTTATCTCTAAAACTCACTGCTAAATAAAAAAAGCATCTTAGAACCTAAGATGCTTCAGAGCGAAAGACGGGATTCGAACCCGCGACCCCGACCTTGGCAAGGTCGTGCTCTACCAACTGAGCTACTTTCGCATTGGGGTTGCAAAACTAACACAAAATCGTTTTCTCCAAAATTTTTTTCCTGTTTTATCTGAATGCATTTTACTGCATTAGAATTCAATGAATTCGGCAATACGGTTAATCGGTTAATTTTTAAATTCCTTCTCCGACATTTTCAGAATCAGCTCAAATTCTTCCTTTTTTACAGGCGACACACTTAAACGGGATAGTTTAATAAGGGCCATATCCATTAATGCCGGCGTAGCTTTGATTTCTTTTAATGTAACCGGTCTTTTCAAAGCTTTTTCCGGAGCCAGATCAACCGCCACCCACCGCGGATCTTCAGCCGTTGCATCCGGATAACTTTCTTTTATCACTTTCGCTATTCCCACGATTTCCATTCCGTCGTTGCTGTGATAGAAAAATGCAAGATCCCCTTTTTTCATTGCAAGAAGATGCAGCCGGGCTGCATAATTCCTTACTCCATCCCAAACCGCTTTTTTTTCTTTAATCAGTTGTGACCAGCTGAATACTGAAGGTTCGGATTTTACAAGCCAGTAATTCATCAGTGTATTATTTTAAAGGTAAGTTCCTTTAGTAATTCGCCGTTGTCGGTATCACTGTTAAATCCCTTTGAACGCAGATCGTAATCTCTCAGATGCTGCATGATGCGCATCAGCTTTGCCGGTGAATAATTACGGGCTGCCGTTTCATAATCCCGGATAAAAAAAGGAGGAACGCCCATCGCTGACGCAAAATTCGTTTCATTTCTGCTCTTCAACCAATGGTAATGCAGGATCTTACTGAAGAAAGTAAAAAGAAAACCCAGCGTCATTTGTATCGGGTGGTTTTTCGGATTACCCGCCATAAAGAAAGCAATCTTATTCGCCTTCAGAATGTTTTTTGAACCCAGTGCCTTTTGAAATTCAAAGACATTGTATTCTTTACTTATCCCAACCTGTTGCTCAACATCAACTTCCCTGATCTCTGATCCCGCTGGAAAATTGGTGATGAGCTTATTCACCTCATTCACTATTTTCTCCAATTCGTTTCCAACATATTCGGCAACCATGATCGCAGCCTGCGCAGTGATTCTGTAAGATTTACGCTGCAAATAGGTACTTACCCATTCCGGAATTTTCTCATCCTTGAGCCGGTCACTTTTGTAGTACACAGCGTGTTTTTCGATGTTTTTGCTAAACGATTTCCGCTTATCCGGTTCTTTTCCCCGCCATGAAATTACCAGGATGGTGCTTTTCTGGGGATTTAAGATGTACTTCTCCAGCTCTTCGTATTTCTTCAGCAACTGAGCTTCCTTCACGATTACTACCTGGAATTCACTCATCATTGGAAAGCGTTTCGCTGTTCCCACGATATCGTCCGGCGTTACATCGATTCCGTAAAGCACAGTCTGGTTGAATTCCCGTTCGTCATCCGACAAAACGTTCTGTTCAATATATTGTGTAAGCTGATCGGTGTAGTATGGCTCTTCTCCACAGAAAAAATAGACCGGAGAAAATTTCCTGGCCTTTAAATCCTTGTAAATGGCGTCAAGCGTCACGTTATTGTTCAAACATTAAATTGGTCAGCATCAACTCTTCACCATTCATTGTCACCGTTTCAGAATTTGAGATGCTTAACCGTATCGCCTTTATTAATTAATTGATTAAGCGACTGGATGCCGATTTTAATATGATCATCCACATAATTTTTCGTCACTTCAATGTCGCTGACTTCAGTTTTTACTCCTGTTGCAACCATCGGTTGATCGCTTACCAACAATAAAGCTCCTGTTGGAATTTTATTATAAAAACCGACACTGAAAATGGTAGCAGTTTCCATATCAATGGCCATGGCCCTTATTTTTTCAAGGTATTTTTTAAAATCTGCGTCGTGTTCCCAAACCCGGCGATTGGTCGTATAAACCGTACCTGTCCAGTAATCCCTTCCGAAATCCCTGATGGAAGTTGAAACAGCTTTTTGAAGGCTGAATGCCGGTAAAGACGGCACTTCTGCCGGAAGGTAATCATTTGAGGTTCCTTCTCCCCGAATGGCTGCGATTGGGAGAATCAGATCGCCCACGGAATTTTTCTTTTTTAGTCCCCCGCATTTACCGAGGAATAAAGCCGCTTTCGGCTGAATTGCACTGAGAAGATCCATGATGATTGCCGCATTCGGACTTCCCATTCCGAATTTGATCATCGTAATTCCACCTGCAGTAGCAGTAGGCATCGGGCGGTCATGGCCGTCGACTTCCGTTCCCATAAATTCGGCGAACTTCTCCACATAATTGGTGAAATTGGTCAGGAGAATATATTTGCCGAACTTTTCGAGCGGCAATCCTGTGTAACGGGGTAACCAATTGGCGACTATTTCTTCTTTACTTTTCATGAAGCCTGAATCAGATTTACCGGGATCACTCAACCTGCCTTCGTTTGAAGTGAAAACCCGGGTGCTTGGGCAAAGAACGCAAATTCTTGATGTTTTCCGAAATAAATACATCGCCTTAACACCGGAAGAATGGGTAAGGCAACATGTTTTACATTATCTGGTAAACCAGCATGGTTACCCGCAAAACCTGATGGCCGTTGAAATTCCACTCAACGTAAATGGCCTGTTTAAACGGGCAGATATTGTCGTCTATACCAAAAGTATGAAGCCGTGGATGATCATCGAATGTAAAAGTCCTTCCGTTGCATTAAACCAAAAAGTCTATGATCAGGCCGCAAGGTATAACCTGAGTTTGCAGGTGCCATATCTTCTTGTAACTAATGGTATGAAGCTGTTTGCTGCAGAGATCGATCTTGCAGGAAAATCAGTAAAGACTTTGAAATCCCTGCCGGTCTACAGCTTCGAAATCTAAATAAAATCCTGGTCGAGCACATCTATATCGACCTGGGAAACCACTTCTTTCGACCAGCGGTTTTTCAGGATCCGGTAAAACATCCAGCAGCAAAAGATTCCGAAGGGCAATGCAAGTAAACTTATTCCGAAATTATTGCTCGATTCAATGTCTGTTTCAAGAACCAGCGCGTAAAAGAGACCAATGAATATTCCTCCAAGGAATATTCCGGCATAATAGGAGATCACACCTAGTATTGCAAAGGCCCACTTGCTTTTATTATGGTCTTCGGCAAGTTTATAAAAATACCTGCCGATAAAATAAATCAGAAACAACCCTAACATGCCAGCGGAATCAATTTGAGTAAATATGTATTCGATCAAAGATAAGTTAGTGGAGGGGAATTTTCAAATCGGTCTGAAAGTTGTCGCGGTGTGGATTAATAACCAAAATTCATTTTATGAAAAGCAGAAAAATTGTATCCGCATTCATCGTCGGCTTATTATTTTCTTTTACAGGACTTAATGCACAGCTCGACCAGGCGCAGAATGAATCGAAATTCAAACATTCATTGGGTGCCGGAGCAGGCTTCACGACAGGATATGGATTATCATACAGGTACATGCCTAAAAAATTCGGTGCACAGGTAAATTTTGCCCCATATAAAACTTCCAGTTACGAACGATATAGTCTCGGCGTCACTTTACTTTACAATCTGATCGAAACACGTGCAGCAGATCTTTATGTGTACCAGGGAAATCATTTTTATTCCTATTCCCAGGATATTTATATTCTAGAACCCGGCGGCGTTAACGGAATTACGGTGCGGGACAAAGATTCCTATTTTAATAACGGGCTAGGGTTAGGAATTGAATTTATCATCGCAAAAAGAATCGGCCTAAATTTAATGGGCGGTTACGCCTACTACAGAAATTTCACAGAAATTAATTTTACAGGTGAAGCCGGCTTATATTTTAAATTCTGATATACGTAAGTGATGGAACGCCGGCACGAAACCGGCGTTTTTTTTATCCTCTTGATTTCGCAGATTAAAACCAGCCTTTTCTCCGGAACCAGATCAGCATACTGCCTGCAATAATCAACATTACGGCCCAGGTGGCATGATAACCATATCTTGAATGTAATTCCGGCATAAAGTCGAAATTCATTCCGTATACACCTACAATAAATGTAAGCGGAATAAATATCGTAGCAATAATTGTTAATGTTTTCATTACCATATTCATCTTATTGCTGAGCGTGCTAAGGTAAACGTCCATCAAGCCGGACGACAGATCCCTGAAGGTTTCCAACGTATCAATTGCCTGAACGCAATGGTCGTAAACGTCCCTTAAATAAATTGCCGTATTGCCTTTAATCTGTAGTGCTTCGGTTTTACTCAGCAGGCTTACGACTTCACGCATCGGCCAGATAAACTTCCGGAAATAAATCAATTCCCTTTTCATGCCGTGCAATTCCTGCACATCTGCGGCACGTGCGTGCGTTAGCAGGCGGATTTCCAGGCCTTCCAGCTTATCGCCTATTTTCTCAAGAACAATAAAATAATTGTCAACGATCGTATCCAGTATTGAATAAAGCAGATAGTCCGCTCCCGAATTACGTATCTTCTGATTTCCTTTGCGGATGCGTTCCCGCAGATTTCCAAACAGATCGCCTTCGTCTTCAATAAACGTTAATACCGTATTTCCTTTTATTATTATGCTTAATTGTTCCGTATGTACATCCCTCGATTTCTGATCGATACCAATCATTTTTACAACGAGGTACAGGTATTCCTGATAATCCTCAAGTTTGGCGCGCTGCTCTGAATGTACGATGTCTTCGAGCACCAGGGCGTGCAAATCGTATTTCTTTCCAATTGATTTTATTACCTCAATTTCGTGGATGCCCGTTACATTTATCCAACGGATCAAATCCGAATTTTCTTCGCCGGGACAATTATCAGGTTGAATTTTAACGTTTTCATTAAACGTTGCCGGGCCGTATTCAATCAGATCTACCCAGGGTGTGAAATCGCGTTGTTCTCCTACATAGGCAATAGTTCCCGGAGCCATTCCGGCCTTTTTCCCAAGCTCGGAACGCTTGTTTTGTTTTGCTCCAGGTAATCGTATCATTCTGATCTTTTTATTTAATTCAACCAATTACGCGTCCCTTTTGAATGACAAATTAATTAATAGAATTATTTTTTCCGGACCAGATCTACTGAACCGTAAACAACATTTCCATCGGGCAGTTTTAATTCAAATTTATAATTCCCCGCAGCAAGTCCTTCGCCTTCCCAATCGTTTTTATAATTCTCATTTTTATAAACAACAATTCCTGATTTGTCCATTACCGTTAAAGAGGCATAACGCGGAAGATTTTCAATGAAGAAAATATCATTAAAACGATCGCCATTGGGGGTAATGATATTTGGAATATGCATCCTTCCGGCTGGCATTACCGAACTTACTAGAGGATCTGCAACGGGATTTTCAACGATGTTTTCACAGTTTCCAAGATAGACATCATCAATATATAAATAAGCAACCCTTGAAAATGAAATTCCGTCATTCACCCGATATACGGTCGATCCATCGTTTCTGAAATTTCCGATCGCAAGAAAACGTTCTCCTCCTTTTGCAATAAATTTATATTCAATCTGCTTCCATACCCCGGTATCAGCAAGAGGCGCATATTTCGGCGTTTTCCACGTAGGCTCAAGGTTTAAAGGACTCCAGTCTTTTGATAGTATACTGTCGTTTGATAACAACACTCCCAGCTGATCCGTAAATGCATAGGAGTTTTTTCCGGGTGAGACTTTAAAACGCAGACAATATTCTTTTCCGGTAATAAGCTGCTGTGTGAATTTTATTTCCAGATACTCCCTGAAATCCGTGTTTTGCAGATCGAGTAAAATAATTCCGGCGTATTTATTCCCTTCCGAAGCCGTCATTTTACCAAAGAAATTTTCTCCTTGCCGGATGAGATCCGGACTGCCTTTTCCAGGTGCAAACCAAGGACTGGCCTGGTCTATCGAACCAGGAATTTTTGAAGAAAGTGGTTTAAATGCAGATTCAAAACTTCCATTTGGAATAAGGTTCTGAGCGTTGCAACACGATGACAACAGAATAAAAAAGCTGAAAATAAATTTCACCTGCCAAATGTAATGGAGGAATTTCAACGGGTATTCAATGAATAGGTTGCAGATGCCTTTTTTATTGACAAGCAATAATAAAATCAGAAAGTGAATCGGATTCGCCTTAATGCCGGAGATAATAACGATATAAATATTTCAATAAAGTCCGGTAATTCCGGAACCTTATTGAAATAAAAAAACAGTCCTGTAAGCCGGGTTCTGTATCAATTTTCATTGACCCCTGTCATTTATCTGGGCGTACCGTCACCGGTACGCTCGAGCGACCTACCCACAACAGCTGAATCGCAATTAAGAGATTCAAGAGACGAGCAGCCTCGCCTGTTGCCTATTTGGTCTTTCAACCCCTGAGGTTTACCTGCATCGCTGTTGCCAACAATGCCGTGGGCTCTTACCCCGCGTTTTCACCCTTTCCGGTGACAAACTCGCGCTTATCACGGTGGTATTTTCTCTGTGGCACTTTCTGTAAACAACCGGTTGCCCGATTGCCCCCTTCCCGTTAGGAAGCAAGGTGCTCTGTGTTGCCCGGACTTTCCTCGCAAAAGCGTAAAGCTTCGACGCGACAAGGCGGACTGTTCTGTGGGCAAAGATATGCGATGTGCGATATACGATATAAAAATTACGAGTTTTTGATGTTTTACCCTCGATAAAAGAAGTACGAAACTATCATTAGCAATTCCATAAATTTTTAATCTAATTATCATCATTCTGATCATAGATTAATGAAAATAATGACGATCCGGCAACTGCTTTCGCCTCTATTTTACTGAAAAAAACTTTGGAGAAACAGCTGAAACGATTGCAAATACTGCTTTTCCAGTCATTGTCGACAGCCAATCATCAATCGCCCATTATTTCCCTACCTTTGCGGCTCAAATAAAATAATGACCACTTTTTCAGAATTAGGGCTTCGTCCTGAAGTCCAGGCAGCAATCTCCGAAATGGGATTTACGCAGCCAACACCCATTCAGCAACAAACAATCCCGCTACTTACAGAATCAATTACAGATCTTGTTGCGCTTGCTCAGACCGGTACCGGAAAAACCGCAGCATTCGGTCTTCCGTTAATGAATATCATCGACGAGGAACGTCGTACCCCGCAGGCACTCATCCTTTGCCCGACACGCGAACTTTGCATGCAGATCGCCAAAGATCTTCAGGCTTATGCAGCCAATTTACCATCCGTTAAAATTGTTCCCGTATTTGGCGGAGCCGCAATTTCAACACAGATCACAGCGATAAAACGTGGCGTTCAGATCATCGTTGCCACACCTGGCAGATTAAAAGATCTTATCGATCGTAAAGCAATCAGCCTTGGTGAGGTGGAAACGCTCGTTCTGGATGAAGCAGATGAAATGCTCAACATGGGATTCCGTGAAGACATTGATTACATCCTCGCTACCACACCTGAAGAAAAGCAAACCTGGTTGTTTTCTGCAACCATGCCACCTGAAGTCGCTTCGATTTCACGGAAATACATGCTTAACCCGGTTGAAATTGCCGTAGATAAAAAGAACTCAGGTGCAGTTAACATTGAGCATCGTTACTACCTTGTTGGCAATCATAACCGGTACAATGCACTGAAGCGTATTGCAGATTATCACCCGGATATCTACGGGATCATTTTCTGCCGCACGAAGATTGAGACGCAGGAAATTGCCGAAAAACTCATCAAAGACGGTTACAACGCCGATTCGTTGCACGGCGATCTTAGCCAGGCACAGCGTGATGCTGTAATGCGGAAATTCCGCAATAAAAACATCCAGATGCTGGTTGCTACTGACGTGGCTGCACGAGGTATCGATGTAGATAGCATTACTCACGTGATACATTACAATCTTCCTGAAGATTCCGAAAGCTATACGCACCGAAGCGGAAGAACAGCCCGTGCCGGACGGTCCGGAATTTCACTTGCCATCATTACGCCAAGGGAAATGGAGAAGGTAAGGCAGATAGAACGTAGGATCGGTACACAGTTTACCCAGACTTCCGTTCCAACCGGAATCGAAGTTTGCGAGAGCCAGCTTGTACACCTTGCGAATAAATCTCATGATGTTGAGGTAAACCCCGACATCGAAACCTATTTGTCTGCAATCCTTGAAAAATTCGAGGACCTTACGAAGGAAGAAGTGATCAAACGCTTCCTTTCCCTGGAGTTCAACCGTTTCCTTGAGTATTACCGGAATGCACCCGATCTTAATGAAACACGCGGTTCTTCCCGGGAAGGTGGACGTATCAGCGGCATTCCAATGACGCGCTATTTCATCGGTGTTGGTGAAATGGATGGCATGGATAAATCAGGAATGGTGCGTCTTCTATGCGATTCAACAGGCCTGCCAAATGCAAAGCTGGGTAAGATCGAGCTTAGAAGAAGCTTTTCATTCTTCGAAGTGCCTGTTCAGTTCGAACACATGGTGGAAAGTAAGATGACAGAGATGGTGGTGAACGGCCGCCCTGTTAAACTTGAAAAAACTGAAGGTGGCGGACGATCTGAAAAAGAAAGGCCTGTAAGACGAAATGGTTTCCGCGACAGTGGTGGCAGTGGCGGTTACAGGAGAAGTTCCGGTTCCTCAAACGGAAGCTCCGGCGGTGGAGGCTACAAGGGAAAGAAGAAGCCCTGGTAACCGCTTTACGCTTATTTCTTTAGACGATCCAGCACAACCAGTTTATCCTGGGTAAATGTTCCGGATTCCTGAGCACCAAGATGGAAGTCGAAGCTGTAAGGCTTAAAACGAGCGTCTTTGATGGCTAATACGTAGTCTTTATTGCCTTCAAGTGTAATGAAGTACTGACCGTTTTCATCGCTGCTCACCGAATTCACCTTACCTGTCGATTTATCGGTGATTTCCATTTCAGTTTCGATCACCTCGCCCGCGTTGGAATCAATCACTTTTCCTGTGAAAATTGAGATCGGAGGACCTTTGGGCACCTGTGGCATTTTTACATCCGGCGCTTCCGGATTTTTCTGAGCTACTGAAAAGTCAATTTCCCAGATATCAAGGTCACCTGCACCGCTGTCCCTGTTGCTGCTGAACCAGGCCGTTTTTGCATCCGTACTCATCACAAAGAAACGCTCATCCCCAAGTGTATTGATCGGATAGCCAAGATTTTCTGGAGTTGTCCACTTGCCTTTATCATCCATGCTGGATTTGAAAATGTCATATCCACCAAGGCTTTTCGGATTATTGGAAGCAAAATAAAGGGTTTTGCCATCCGGGTGAATAAACACACCGATCTGGTCGTATTCATCATTGATCACCGGCCCAAGGTTAACGGCTTTTCCCCATGAGGTTTTGCCTTCGCGTTTACTCACATAGATATCGGCAAGGCCAAAACCGCCTTTAGGCCTTTCACTTACGAAATAAAGGAGCTTTCCATCCGGTGAAAGGCAGGCGGAACTTTCAAAATAGCTGGTATTCACATCGCCTTCTACAGGTTTTGCTTCCCCCCATTTACCTGTTCGTCCTTGTTTGGAAACCAGGATAGCACCAGATCCTAAAAAGCCCAGGTTCCGGTAGATATAGATCTGTTTTCCATCAGGCGACAGGGAAGTATTGGCATCGTGGGCATCCGTATTCAATTGACCGGGAATTATTTCAGCTTCCTTCCATTTACCGGTCAGACTATCTTTTTTCGAAATATAAATGTCTTCGAAAAATTTACCATCATTCGGATCAACAAGCTTTCCTGTTGACTCAGGCCGCCTCGAAGTAAAGATCATCACTTTTCCATCCGCAGAAACGGAAGGATAATATTCAGGATATTCGGAATTGATCGCTTCGCCTACATTCCGTATTTTCACATCCACCGGGTGTTGAAGCATCTCTGTTGCTTTGCGGCTTTGTTCCATCCAGGCAACTGCATCATTATGATCCTCGTCCTTTTTCGGATACTTTTCAATAAACTTCTGATATTGGGCAATCGCCTCATTCAGTTTTGACTGCTGCTGATAGGTTCTTGCCAGATACAGATATTTTTTTGGATCTTCATCCGCATTCAATGCAATGGAACGTTCAAGTTTTTCAGCCGCATCCTCCCAGTTCTGAAGGAAATAATTGCAGGCGCCGCTTAAATAGTACAATTCGGCAGTGGTACTGTCCTTTTTTTCAAGTTCACGCAAAACACGTAAAGCACCTGCGTAATCTTCTCCGTTGATCATGTTTTTGACCCTGAGGAGTTGAGCTTTACCTGTCCCGTTATCGTACACAGCCGCAGAGGCATTCAAAACAGAAACGGAAATGATCAAAGCCAGCAAAAGATGCTTCATGCCTGTATAATTTGAAAAATAAAGATAAAAAAATCAGCTTTCTGAATCATGTGATTTACTTAACAGGCTTAAAAAAGTTTCCAGCCCTTCCCGTTTACGCTCGTCAAATGTGTAAGAAATACTCTCGGTAAGATACTTCTCTACATTAAAATGTAAAGGATAATCCTTCAAAACCTTTTTTGCAGCCTCTGCCGCATACTGCACACCCCATTCAAGTGCAGCACTGAATTTGTCTTCGAACCGCTGAGAAAAAGGCCCTGTGGAAACCCAAACGGCAAAGACGAAAGGCAGACCGGTCAGCTCTTTCCACGCTTCCGCCAGATCATAAACATAGCGGAACTCCGCACTTCGGTCCAATGCACGGTCACCGATTACAACCGCTGCTTTATCGTTTTCAATCTTTTCAAGGAAATCAGCAGGCGCATCGTGAAATCTAACATCGATCTTCCACAGACGTGATGCAAGGATCCGGCATAAATTCACAGAAGTACGGCTCTGATAATCCAGGTAGATTTCAGAAATGCGGTTTAGCGGAACATGACTCAAAAGAAGCACCGAATCCACTTTCCCATCTGCACCGATACACGTATTCCCAATAATATGATACTGTTTTAGTTGTGGTAAAACTGCAACCGGAATAAGGCCGATTTCCGCGTCGCCATTTAAAACCTTCGCTGCACAGGTAGCAGGATTATCCAACCAGAGCGTGAACTTCTCCTGATCAAGAAAGCCTGAATGTTTAATTCCGTATAAAAATGGAGCAGTGTTGAGGTATGAGACAACGGATATATTGGGCATCGGCGGCAAATGTAATCTCAGTGCATGTTAAAATTGAAAAGATGTTACTAATCATCTGAACAATATGTTTCCATGTTAGTTTACAATGCAAACCATTTCAACCCGAACTAATAACACGTGGAACGACTCCCGTACTCTGAATTGCCTCTTGGGCTTCACCTCGCAGTATTATCGAAGCTTTATTTCGCGCGGCTTTATCAGAAGCTGGCTCACCTTGATATTGACCGTTACTATTCAGTGCTCGTCTTCGTTCACAAAAGCAGGCAGGCTGTTAGTCAGCAGGATATCGGTGATTTCCTCGAAATCGATAAAGCAACCATGGTTCGGGTAATTGATGGTTTTGTAGAGAAGGAATATTTATCCCGTACAATAAATCCCGAAGACCGGCGCAGTTACCTCATTCAACTCACTGAAAAAGGAAAATCGGTCATGCCGCTTATTCAAAATGCAATCGACGGATTGAAAGAAGAAATAATGCTTGGAGCCAGCGAAGAGGAGCAGGAAGCATTTAAAAAAGTGACGTGTTTACTCACGCAAAACCTTAAAAAAACAATCAGCATCGCAGAATGAAAACAGTATTAGTTGTTATTGGGATTGCAGCTGCTTTGCTGCTAGTGAAATTTACCCTCTTGTCTGATAAAAACGAAATGCCGCCGTCAAAAGCTGCTGCCGGAAATACTCCTGCTTCCGTTTCTGCGATCATTGTTGAGTCTGCCCGTTTAAGTAATAATGCACAAGCTACGGGCAGTTTGCTTGCGAATGAAGAAGTGATTCTCAGCCCGGAAGTTCCGGGAAAGATCACACAACTGAATTTCCGGGAAGGGCAGCTGGTCTCAAAAGGACAGTTGCTTATTAAATTAAACGATAATGACCTGCAGGCCCAGAAAAAGAAACTGGAGCTCCAGAAAAAACTCGCTTCGGAACGCGCTGAACGACTTAAAAAACTGGTTACAATTAACGCAACCAGCCGTGAAGAAGCAGATGTGGCATTGAGTTCTGTGATGGAAATTCAGGCAGACATTGAAAATCTCGATGCTCAGATCCGCAAGACGGAAATACGGGCCCCCTTCAATGGTACTGTTGGTTTCAGGGCAGTGAGCGAAGGCGCTTTTGTTGCCACTGGCACCAGGATCGCTGTGTTGCAGCAGACCAATCCTTTGAAACTTGAATTCTCATTGCCGGAACAATATTTTTCGCTGCTGAAGCTGAATTCCGAAGTCGAGTTTACACTACAGGGTTCGGAAACCATATTTAAAGGAAAAACCTACGCCATCGAACCGCAGATCGATGCATCCACACGTTCGGTCCGGGTTCGGGCGCATGTAGAAAACTCCGGAAATAAAGCTTTACCCGGAACTTTTGTGGAAGTAAAGGTTCCCCTGGAAGAAACACCGGACGCACTTATGATCCCGACCGAAGCAATCATCCCTATTCTGAAAGGGCAGAAAGTATTTGTAAGCCGGAACGGGAAAGCAGAAGAAGTACAGGTAAAAACCGGACTTAGAACCGATACGGATATTGAGATCATTGACGGACTTCAGGCCGGAGATACCGTGATCACTACCGGGATCATGTCGCTGAAAAAAGGAACACCATTGAAAGTCACAATTGCAGGGAAAAGCGGGAAGGAATCGAAACAATGAGCAGCCTGTCAACCATAAGTATTAAAAGACCGGTCCTGGCCATCGTCATGAGCCTGGTGATCGTATTATTCGGAATCCTGGGATTTATAAATCTGGGTGTAAGGGAATTTCCATCGATCGACCCGCCGGTAATTACTGTAAGTACAAATTATACCGGTGCAAGTGCCGATGTGGTTGAATCGCAGATCACCGAACCGCTTGAAAAGATACTGAACGGAATTGAAGGCATCCGCACGATCTCATCCGAAAGTAACCTTGGAAGCAGTCGGGTTACTGTTGAATTCAACCTTGAGGCAAATCTTGAAGCAGCGGCGAATGACGTGCGCGACAAAGTTTCGCAGGCAGTCCGGAACCTACCACAGGACATTGACGCGCTTCCCACCGTTACAAAAGCGGATGCAAATTCGGATGCGATCATAAGCCTGACCGTTCAGAGTGACACGAAGAATCAGCTGCAGGTAAGTGAGTATGCCGAAAACGTCATCGGTGAACGTTTGCAAACAATTCCCGGCGTGAGTACCCTGCAGATCTGGGGACAAAAACGCTATGCGATGCGTATTAGGATGGACCCGGTTAAGATGAATTCATATGGAATCACCGCAGGTGACATCAGGACAGCGCTCGAACAACAGAATGTCGAATTGCCCGGTGGGAAGATCGCAGGTAATAAAACGGAGCTCAGCGTCAAGACGATGGGTAAACTTCGTGGGGAAGACGATTTCAATAACCTGATCCTACGTGAAGATTCAGGAGGAATAGTAAGGATAAAAGACATCGGCCGCGCAGAACTGGGAGCGGAAAACGAAGAAACCATTCTCCGCCAGAGCGGAACACCGATGATTGGCCTTGGACTGGTTCCACAGCCGGGCGCAAATTACCTGGATATTGCCGACGAATTCTACAAAAGGGTAGAAGAGATCAAGAAAGAACTCCCGGAAGATTACAAGCTGGGAATTGCACTCGATAACACAAAATTTATTCGTCAGAGCGTTGAAGAAGTAGGGGAGACGCTGATCATCGCGATTATCCTGGTGATTCTGATTATCTATTTGTTTTTCAGGGATTGGTTGATTGCCTTCCGGCCATTGATCGATATCCCCGTTTCCCTGATAGGGGCATTTTTTATCATGTATCTGATGGGGTATTCAATCAATGTACTCACGCTTCTGGCAATTGTACTGGCAACAGGGCTTGTGGTGGATGACGGCATTGTGGTCACTGAAAATATTTATAAGAAAATCGAAGACGGCATGTCCCCGATGGAAGCCGCCATTAAAGGTTCCAACGAAATATTCTTTGCCGTTATCTCCACTTCGGTTACGCTTGCGGCCGTGTTTATGCCGGTTATATTTCTTGAAGGATTTGTGGGGAGGCTCTTCCGGGAATTCGGGGTTGTGATTGCCGGAGCGGTGCTGATCTCCGCCTTTGTTTCATTAACGCTCACTCCGATGCTGAACGCGCGGATGGTAAAGAAAAACCATAAGAAAAGCCGGTTCTATGAAATGACCGAACCATTTTTCCAGAAACTGGAAACGAATTACCTTAATTCTCTAACCGGTTTCCTGAAGAAACGTTGGCAGGCTTTGGTTATCCTTGCCTGCACAGCAGGAATGGTTGTTGGAATTATGCCTCTGCTGAAAAGCGAGCTTGCCCCGCTTGACGACCGTTCCTGGTTCCGGATGCAGATCACAGCTCCTGAAGGGGCGTCGTATGAATACACAGACGCATTCATGCAGCGCTTCACACAATTTGTAAATGATTCGGTACCGGAAAAGACCGTTCTGCTAACCGTTACAGCACCATCGTTTGCCGGATCCGGTGCGGTGAACACAGGTTTTGTAAGAATGGTATTTTCTGAACCTGCTGAACGTGATCGCACACAGCAACAGCTTCAGAACTACATTATGAAATCTGCGAGGTATTTCCCGGAAGTCAGAATGGTCGTGATTCCGCAGCAAACCATTTCAACCGGTGGCCGGGGCGGGCTTCCGATACAATATGTGTTGCAGGCGCCGACTTTTGAAAAGTTGAAGGCGATATTACCGAAATTCCTGGACGAGGCGAATAAGAATCCTGTATTCCAGGGTGTGGACGCGAACCTGAAGTTCAACAAGCCGGAACTTTATGTAAATATTAACCGTGAACGGGCTGCAGATCTTGGTGTTTCGGTGAAGGATGTTGCGCAAACGGTTCAGTTAGCTTTGAGTGGCAGCCGCATCGCCTATTTTAACATGGAAGGCGAGCAATACCAGGTGATCGGCCAGGTGGACCGGAGAAACCGGGATGAACCGATGGACCTTACGTCTCTCTATGTGCGCAGTAACACCGGTGCGCAGGTGAGGCTTGACAACCTTGTCGACGTGAAAGAGGAAAGCAGTCCGCCTCAGTTGTATCATTACGACCGGTATTCTTCTGCTACGGTTCAGGCAGGTCTTGCACCGGGTAAAACCATTGGCGATGGCCTCAAGGCGATGGATGAAATTGCTGACCGCCTGCTGGACGATTCATTTTCAACAGCCGTTAGCGGTGCTTCCCGGGATTATGCAGAGAGTTCGTCGAATATTCTTTTTGCATTCTGCCTTGCTCTGTTGTTGATCTACCTTGTACTGGCAGCACAGTTCGAAAGCTTCGTTGATCCGGTGATTATTATCCTCACGGTTCCGCTGGCCTTGGCCGGAGCGCTGTTCTCACTCTGGTTTTTTAATCAGACACTTAATATTTTCAGTGAGATCGGGATTATTATGCTTATCGGACTGGTAACTAAAAACGGGATCCTGATCGTTGAATTTGCTAATCAGTTGCGTGAACAGGGCCTTGAAAAAACGGAGGCAAT
>JADMIO010930519.1_pt1 | contig 16036 bp, 15 predicted proteins | sample 8958161 | NCBI WGS metagenome assembly JADMIO01 (sample SAMN16585339, study PRJNA669376) | soil metagenome | isolation source: Crop rotation soil | place: USA: Cullars Rotation, Alabama | collected 2011
CAGCTTCGTGACCGCCGATCTCTGGGTGAAGCTGATGGACCGGCTCGGCTATGGCCGCTTCGCGACCCAGGGCGGCGACATCGGCGCCTTCGTCTCGGCCCAGCTCGGCCACAAATATCCCGAGCGGGTGATCGGCGCCCACCTCCACCTCATCCTCCCGGTCAAGGATCCGCAAGTGGCGCCTGACGATTACGGGCCCGGCGAGGAGGACTGGCCCGCCCAGTTCCAGAAATTCTGGACCCAGGGCAGCGGCTATATGGAGATCCAGCGCACCCGCCCGCAGACCATCGCCTTCGCCATGCACGATTCACCGGTCGGCCTCGCCGCCTGGCTGATCGACAAGCGCCACGCCTGGGCCGATGTCCGCAAGGGGCTCGAGACGGTGTTCAGCAAGGACGACCTGATCACCACCGCGATGCTCTACTGGCTGACCGAAACCTATGTGAGCTCGGCCCATCATTATTATTCGGGCCGCCCCGCCGAGGGCGCCTTCGTCCATGACCGCCAGCCGGTGGTCGAGGCGCCGACCGGCATCCTCCAGTTCCGCGAGGACGTCTGGTGCCTGCCGCGCAAATGGGCGGAAAAGTACTACAACCTCAAGCGCTGGAACGTCTCCGAGGTCGGTGGTCACTTCGCTCCGGCCGAAGTGCCGGAGATCATGGTCGACGATATAAGGGCATTCTTTGCGGAGTTGCGGTAGCGCCTCAACCTAGCCGTCATCCCAGCGAAAGCTGGGATCTCATTGCCTTGATCGCCGGCCGTTTGCGACACGAAGAAAAAGGGAGATCCCAGCTTTCGCTGGGATGACGGGTTGGACTCACCCGATCACCGCCCCCACCCTCTCCCCCGGCGTGAACACCGCCGGCAGATGGATCCACCCGTTGATCACCGCGATGTTGGGGTAATGCGCGATCCCCACCTCCTCGACCCGATAATCGGGCATCCGGGTCAGCACCTCGCTCAGCATCGCATCGACCATGTCGCGCGCGAGGAACGAGCCCAGGCAGCGGTGCATCCCGATCCCGAACCCGACATGCCGGTTCGGAAAGCGGTCGATGATCAGCTCGTCGGGACGCTCGAACACATCGGGATCGCGGTTCGCGGAAGCGAAGCTCAGCAGCACCCGCTCGCCTTTCCGGAACGCCCAGCCATTGGTGACATGGTCGTCGCGGACATTGCGCGCGAGGCTCTGCACCGGTCCGAAATAGCGGATGAACTCCTCGATCGCGTAGGGCAGCAGCCCCGGCTCGTCGATCAGCCGCTGGCGGTCGGCAGGGTTGCGCGACAGATGGAGCAGCGCGTTCGAGCTGAGCGCGGTCGTGGTGTCGACCCCCGCGGTCAATATGTTGAACGCCATCGTCTGGATCTGGTCGTGGCTCAGCGGCTCGCCGTTCATCCGCCCATTGGCGAGATGGCAGAGCAGATCGCCGCGCGAGCGCTTGCGCCGCTCGGCCACCTCCTCGTCGACCCGGTCGCGGAACGGCCCGAGCCAGGCGACCGTGTCGGCAAAGGCCGGGTCGGCCTTCGAGGTGTAGATCATCCGGTGGACCCCGTCGGCGAACGGCCGCCACTCCTCGAGCGGGAAGCCGAAGCTGTCCATCGTCACCAAGGCAGGCAGCGGGTTGGTGAGGTCGTCGACGATGTCGAAGCGGCCCTTCTCGATCACCGCATCGATCAGCGCCGCCGCGAACCGCCGGATCGTCGCCCGCCGCTCCTTGACCGCGCGCGGCGAGAAGGTCGGGTTGAGGAAGGTCCGCACCGCCTCCCACTCGGGAGACTCGGATTCGTTCGGTATCCCGCGCGGCGTCGGAAAGGGCGGGATGGTGTTCCCGCCGGTCGCGATCCCGGTCGCCGGATCATAATCCTTGTGCGTCGTGAAATGCTCCGGCGACTGCGAGATCGCGACCAGATCGGCATGCCGCGTCGCCACCCAATACCCGCCATGCCGCTCGGTCCACGGCCGCGGATTGTTCGCGCGCAGATCGGCATAGATCGCCGCCCAATTCTCGGCATGCCCTGGCGAGTCATGATCGAAATCGCTGGCGGCGCGGGCGGGAGGATCGGACAGGCCGTCGAGCATCGGGCACCCCTTGGCAAGGCGTTCGGCCCCTGGCTATCCGGCCGGGCGGTGATGCGCTTGATCTTCTTTGCCAGCCGCTACGCCTGGCGGGGAAGCGCCCCCTGCAGGAAGATTTCCACCCGCTGGCGCAGCAGCTTCTCCACCGCGGCATCGTCGAGCTGCTCGCCCCAGGCGTTGAGACGTGCCGGCACCATGATCATGTTCAGATAGACCATCGCCAGATCGTCCAGGTCGGGTACGCGGCCGGGCGCAAAAGCGATGCGCCGGCGCAGCAGGTCGCCCAGAAAGACGAGCATCGGTTCCCGGCCGCGTTGGCGCATATAGGCGCCGAGCTCGGGAAAGCGGTGCGACTCGGCGTTGCTGATGCGGAGCAGGCGCGATCCCTCGGGGCTCATCAGCCGGGTGACGAGCAGGCGCGCGATATCGAGCAGCGTGGATGCGAGATCGTCGGTTTCGAGCGCCTTGAGGTCTTCGACCGGCAGCACCCAATCATCGACCGCGCGTTGCAGCGCCGCCCTGAAAAGCCCCAGCTTGTCGCCATAGCGCGAATAGACCGTGCGCTTGGTCATCCGCAGCGGCGTGGTGATCGCCTCCACCGTCGCCCCTTCGAAACCATGTTCGAGGAATTCGTCGAGGGCCCGGGCGAGCAGGTCGTGATTCATCTGCTCGATATCGTCGCGCCTGGGCCGGCCGCGAATGGGTCGCGAACGAGGATGCTCCCGCGCCGCCGCGCTGTGGGCCGGCGCGTCTGCAATCCTTTCGGGATCGGGGGCTGTCGTAGCGCGGGTTCGCAGGGGCATGGCGCGGTTTTAGCAGCCTGCGTTGAAAAAGAAACCCACCAGTGTCTTTTTTTGTTGAACGACGGCCCCGGCCCGGCTACCCGAATCGCACAGGCGGCCCTCGGCTTCGGTCGGTTTCGCCGAGACATGGGCACGGAGAGACACGCATGGCCGCCAAATCGCTCTATGCTTCCCAGGCGCAGTCATTCCATGTGTCGACGCTGGCCGACGCGACGTTCGAGCCGCTGCCCTACAAACCGATATCCGCGGACTCGCATGTCACCGAGCCGCCGAACTGCTATCTCGACAATATCGAGGCCCGATATCGGGACGTGGCGCCGCGCGTCGTCCAGGGGCCGCGCGGCGGCGACATGTACCATATCGATGGCATGGCGCTCCGGCCGACGGTCGGCGGCATTGCCTGCGCCGGCCTCACGCCGGCGATGATGGGCGGCCGCCTGCTCGACCAGACCACCTTCGACGATCTGCATCGCGGCGGATATGACGCGACCGCCCGGGTTTCGGATCAGGACCGCGACGGCGTCGGCGGCGAGGTCGTCTACCCGTCGGTCGGCATGATCATCTGCAACCATCCCGATCTGGATTACAAAAAGGCCTGCATGGATGCTTACAACCGATGGTTGCAGCAATATCAGGCAAGCGCTCCCGATCGCATCTTCGGCGTCGGCCAGATCGCCATCCGGTCGGTGAAGGAAGGCATCGCCGAGCTGGAGCAAGTCAAGGCGATGGGCTTTCGCGGCGTCATGATGCCCGGCGAAGCCGGTACCGAGTTCGACTATGACGATCCCGCCTTCGATCCCTTCTGGGAAGCGGCGGTCGATCTGCAACTGCCGCTCAGCTGGCACATCCTGACATCGTCACGCGACATGAAGGCGATGACCGGCGGCACCCGCGGCAAGGCCAAGGTGAACTATCACCACAATCTGATCAGGGCGAACCAGGACATCATCGCGATGTTCATCTGGGGGAAGGTGTTCGAGCGCTTTCCGAAGCTCCGGATCGTCTGCGTCGAGGCCGATGCCGGCTGGGTGCCGCATTTCATGTACCGGATGGACCATGTCTACAACCGCAAGCGGATCTGGTCCGAGGTCGAGCAGATGGAGCGCATGCCGAGCGACTATTTCTCGGAGAATGTCTATCTGACCTTCCAGGATGATTTCATCGCGCTCCGCACCACCGACCTGATGAACGACAAAAGGCTGTTGTGGGCCAGCGATTTCCCGCACAGCGATTCGACTTGGCCCTGGAGCCAGCAGCTCATCGCGAAGCAGGCGGAGCATCTCGACGATCAACAGAAGCGCTCGATCCTGCGCGACAATGTCGTGGAGCTGTACAACCTTCCGGTCGCCTAGCGGCCGCGGCCGGTTTCGGCCCTCGCACCGGCCACCGGCGGCCGGCACGGAAGACGTGTTCGAAAGGGGAGTTCGATGGCGGGTCGAGTGAGCGGCAAGATCGCGATCGTCACCGGCGCCGGCTCGAGCGGCCACGGCGTCGGCATCGGCGCGGCGATCTCCATCGTCCTCGCGCGCGAAGGCGCTTCGGTGCTGCTGGTCGATCGCGTCACCGAACGCGCCGGGGAGACACGGCGGCTGATCGAGGAGGCCGGGGGCCGGGCCGAGCTGTTCACCGGCGACATCGGCAACCCGCAGGATTGCGAGGCGATGGTGCAGCATGCGGTCGACCGCTTCGGCCGCCTCGACATGCTGGTGAACAACGCCGCGATCAGCGAGCATGTATCGATCCTGGATGCTCCGCCCGAACTGCTCGAGCGGGCCATCTCGGTCAATCTCACCGGCTCCTTCATGGCGTGCAAGTTCGCGATTCCGGTCCTGATCGGCGGCGGCGGAGGTTCGATCATCAACATCGGCTCGATCGCCAGCGTCCGCGACACCGGTTCGAGCCATCCGGCCTATAGCGCCACCAAGGCGGCGCTGCTCGGGCTTACGGTGGATCTGGCCGGCGCCTATGGCCGCGACAATATCCGCGTCAACACGGTCCTGCCCGGCATCATCGACAGCCCCATGCTGCGGGCCGTCGCCGCCGAGCGGTCCACCGACACCAAATCGCTCGACGGCGTCAACCTGCTCTGGAGGAAAGGCAGCACCTGGGACATCGCCAACGCGGTGCTGTTCCTGTGCAGCGACGAAGCCGCCTACATCACCGGGGTCGTCCTCCCGGTCGACGGGGGCGCGGTGATGGCCATGCCCTCTTCCCGGCTGCTGCGCATGGGGGCGTGATCTATGGCTGAATTGCGTTTCGACGGACGCGTCGCGGTGGTCACCGGCGGGGCCAGAGGACTCGGCAAGGCCTATGCGATGTTGCTCGGCTCTCGGGGCGCCAGGGTTGTCGTGAACGATAGCGGGACGAGTCAGAGCGGCGAAGGCTTCGATCCCGGGCCGGCCGAGGAGGTTGCGCGCAGCATCCGCGAAGCCGGTGGTGAAGCCGTCGCCTGCGCCGCCTCGGTCGCGACCGCGGAAGGCGGACGCGCCGTCATCGACGCCGCGATGTCGCACTATGGCCGGATCGACAGTCTCGTGCACAGCGCGGGCATCAGCCGCCCGGCTCTGCTCCGCGACATGCGCGCGGAGGACTTCGAGGCGGTGGTGTCGGCGCAGCTTCACGGCGCCTTTCACGTGGTGCGCGCGGCTTTCCCGATCATGTGCGACGCGGGATTCGGCCGAATCGTGCTGACCTCGTCGATCGGCGGCATCTACGGGAAGCCCAGGGTCGCCGGCTATGGCGTGGCGAATGCGGGCGTTATCGGCCTCGCCAATGTCGCCGCCCTGGAGGGTGCGACGGCGGGGGTGAAGTGCAATATCATCCTCCCCGGCGCCCTGACCCGCTTCGCCGAGGGCACCGACACGTCGGGCCACCCGCCGATGAGCACCGATATGGTGGCGCCGATGGTGGCCTGGCTGGCCCATGAAGCCTGTTCGATCTCGGGCGAACTGCTCGTTTCGATAGCCGGCCGCTATGCACGGGCGTTCATCGGCGAAACCCCGGGCATTTTCCGCGAGCATTGGTCGATCGAGGAGGTGGATGCCGCAATCGACGCCATCCGCGACGTCGCCGAGCCCATGATCTTCCCGGTGGTCCCGTTGGCCTCGGATCAGTTGTCGGCGCGCGATGCCCACATCCGCTACAGCTTCGCGAAGGCGCGCGCTGGCGAGCCATGACCGGTATCGGGAACCCGATGCCCCGATCGGCGTTGCGTCACCCAATCGGGACAATTCCGGTGTCGTGAACTCGCCGAAGGCCGCTGATTGGGGGACGCACGATGGGTGCCATGTTGAATATGCGGACCTGGCCTCTCGGGGCCGAGCTCCCCGCGAAGGCAGCAGCCCCCTTCGATCATGACGAACGTCTCGGAACGATCCGCGAAGAGGTCGGCCAGCGCCTTGCTGCGATCAATCTCGCCGCCCGCGCCATCGAGCAGGGTGCCGATCACACCGAAGCGGTTGCCGTCATCCGCATGGCCGTCAGCGAAGCCATGGCGGAATTGCGCGAAGCCCGCTAACCGCCTCCGTTCTAGGGCATGTCGGCATTCCGTTCAGACCGAGCCGAAAATGGTGGTTTTCGGTGGCCCGGAGCGCAGCGTACTGAAATGCCCGTGAGCACCGGAAGCGCCGGAAACCGCCATTTGCAGGCCGGTATGGGCGGAATGGCGATGCGCCCTAGAGGGCCATCAGGGCGGCGCGTAGCTGCTCGTCCTTGAACGGCTTCACCAGCCGCGGAGCCTTGCGTACCGCCGCCGGCTCCTCCTCGGTTGATGCGCCGCTGATGATGACGAAGGGAATGCCGCGCTGGGCCAGGATATCGCCCACCGAATAGGACGCGACATCGCCCAGCCACAGGTCGAGCAAGGCCGCGTCGGCCTCCGCCGTGGAAGCCAGCGCCAATGCCTCGCCGAGCGACGACGCCATGCCCGCCACCACCGCGCCCATATCGTCCAGGGCAGCCTCGATCGCCATGGCGATGACCGGCTGGTCCTCGACGATGAGTATCCGCGAGCCCTCTAATCCCTGCATAAACGATCGCTTCTGTGTCCACCGCCCCGACGAGCATTCAGCTTCGGGCGGCCTTCGGATCATATGTGACGGCGTCGAGCGCCCTGAGCAGCGCATCCAGTTCGTCCGTGCCTTGAGGCGGTTCGAACCGCGCGCGGAATGCCTCACCGACAGCGCGCAGCCGCACCGCCTGCTGCGGAGACTCTGTCAGGTTCCTTGGCCGATCCGGCACGCCTCTCCCCCTTGCGGGGCGGACAACCGCCAGCCGTGCCTAAGGTTCCGCATCGGCAATGATGGTGAGCAATCCGTCCGGAAAAGTGGTCGACGTCGCCTCGCTCAAGGCGTGTCGTCGAGCGGATTGGGGCCGTAGCCCGGCGGATATTGCTGCCAGGGATAGCCCTTCACCGCTGCGTCATGCCCCCTTGCGAACAACTGGCTCATATAGTCGGGGTCGAATTGCGACTTGCTGACCATGGTGAAGTCCGACGGAATATAGGCGAGATTATAATCGAGGGCGTCGCGGGTGGCGGTGAGGTAGAGGCGGTTGAGATCGCCATTGCCCTGGGTATGGATGAGCGAGCTGATCGCCTTCGAAGCGATGCTCAGGGTTCGCCGGTCGACATTGGCCCAGCCCGGATCGAGCCGCGCATTGCGGATGATGTACAAGGTCCGCTTGCGGTCGAAGCCATTCTCCGCGGCGATCTCGCGCAGATGAAAGTGCGGCGGATAGATGAACACCTGTGCGGTCGTGCCGCCGTCGACATGCATCTCCTGATAGGCTTTGCCGTCGACGGTGACGTCGATCATGACCGGCGGAAACGCCCCGGGGATCGATGCCGAGGCCAGCAGGATCTTGCGGAACAGCTCGAGCGCATGGGGATCGCTGCTCGCCGCCAGCGCGGTCATGTTCCACATATATTCGCGCTCGGCATCGAGTTCGGTCGTGCCGATCAGCAGCAGCCGGCCCTTCCCATATTCGGCGGCGATCTCGGCCAGGAGAGCCGGCGTGATCAGCCTCTCCACCGTCTTCTGGAGCGGCAGCGTATCGGCCATCGCATCGCTCATGAACGCCTTGATCAGCCCGCGCTTCCGGAAGATCGCGTCGTCGGCGGTCTGCGTGTACATCTGCCGCAGCACCGGATCATATTTGGGTCCGAGGAAGGCGAAGGGCGCGATCAGCGCGCCGGTGCTGATCCCCGTCACCACCTTGAACACCGGCCGGTCCGCGCTGGTCCAGCCGACGATCAGCCCCGCCCCATAGGCCCCGTCGCCGCCGCCGCCGGAGATGGCGAGGAAGGAGGATGGCGGAAACTCCCCCGCATGGCCCGTGCCCGCCAGCCAGGCCTGCTCGCGCCGCAGCGACTCCAGATATTCGGCGGCGAACTCGGCATGATTGACCCCGACGACATAGCGCACCTTGTCGACCGCCGGCCGGGCGTCGGCGAGCCGCGCCGATGGCACCGCCGCCAGCCGGTGCGGCGTCGAGCAGGCGATGAGGAGAAGCGGCAGCGCGATCGCGACAAGCTGCCGGATCCAGCGGGCGGGAAGCATCCCGGCTCGGTAACGGGTGCACACCGAAGACTTCATGCCCGCGACGATATCGCCGCGCACCCGGGGCTATATCGGGTGTTGACCTGACGCGCGGGTGAGCGAGACCCAAGGGCTGTGGCCTGTATATGTTCTCTTTTTGTTCTTTACAATCGGGCCCTGCTCTGATATGACCCCCGGCTCCTATGCGCCGTTCATTCCACCTTCTTCTCCAGGCGAATGCTCGCGCCTCGAAGCGCTACGGAACTGAAGCCCCCTACCCCCCATCGAATTCGACAATCAACCCCATGCACCCGGCAAACCGTCACTTATATGATGACAATTCGCGCGATGCCTCGGCGCGCACAATGCAAGCGATCGTCGGGTGGGTCCGCAGAAAGTTTCGAAAGATTCGGCGTTCAACCCCATGCAACCGGGAAAAATTCCTCCGAACGCCCTCAAACCGCCCTGGCATGGTCGCGCTTGATCTTCTTGGCGAGGCTCCATTTGTGGACCTCGGTCGGCCCGTCATAGATGCGGAACGCCCTTATCTCGCGGAAGACCTGCTCGACCACCGTGTCCCCCGAGACGCCGGTGCCGCCCATCACCTGGACGCAGCGGTCGGCGACCCGGTAGAGCGCCTCGGACACCGCGACCTTGGCCATCGAGCTTTCGACCGTGCCGAGCGAGCCGCCGTCGAGGACATCGGCGCACCAGTCGATCATCAGCTCGGCTTGCTTGAGGTCGATCATATTCTCGGCGAGCATGAAGCCGACCCCCTCATGGTCGACCAGCTTCTTGCCGAACGCCTCCCGCCTACAGGCATAGTCGCTGGCGATCTCCTGCGCCCGGGTCGCGCAGCCATGCCACCGCATGCAGTGCGACAGCCGCGCGGGGCTCAGCCGCACCTGCGCATATTTGAACCCCTCGCCCGCCGCGCCCAGCATCTGGTCGGCCGGCACGCGGAGATTGTCGATCGTCACGATCGAATGGCCGCCCGGCATCGAGCTGTCGATCGTCTCGAGCACCCGCTCGATCCGGATCGCCGGATCGGGCAGGTCGACCAGGAACATGCACGCCCCCTCCTCGGCCTTCGCCATGACGATGCCGACCTTGGCCCCTTCCGCCCCGGTGATGAACGCCTTGCGCCCGTCGATCACCCAATGATTGCCGTCGGGCCGGCAGGTGGTGCGCATCATCGACGGGTCCGAGCCCGCCCCGCCCTCGCTCGCCGGCTCGGTCATGAAGAAGGCCGACCGGCTCTCGCCCGAGACGAGCTGGTCGAGGAAGCGCCGCTTCTGCTCGGCCGTGCCGACCTTGCCGATCAGGTACATATTGCCCTCGTCGGGCGCCATCGTGTTGACCGCGACCGGACCGAGCGGCGACAGGCCCGAGGCCTTCAGCACGATCGCCGTCTCGCGCTGGTTGAGGTGCGATCCGTCGGCGAAGATATGCGGGGTCAGCACGCCGGCCGCCTTGGCCTTCGCCCGCATCTCGCGGACCAGATCGTCGGTCGGCCCGTGCGAACTCGCGCGCGGGTCCGCCTCAAAGGGGAAGATCGCCTCGCGAACGAACGCCTCCACCTTCGCGGCAATCGCGTGTGCCCGTTCGCTCATCTCTCGTCTCCCCTGGGATCGCGCCCGCCTATCGCCGATCGCTTCGTTACGGAAGGAAGAAAAAGCCGGTTTACGCAAGGCGATGAGAGGATCATGATCGCCGGCATGCGGGGTCGTATCGCAGCGATGATGACAGCCTTGGCCGCGCTGGCCCCGGCCGCGGCTTATGCCGGGGAGGATGCGGAGAAGCCCGCCCTCTCGATCGAGTATAACGCCGCCATCGTCTCCGATTACCGGTTCCGCGGGATCAGCTACACCAACCGCGACCCCGCCATCCAGGCCGGCTTCGACGTCACCCACCGCTCGGGCCTGTTCTTCGGCACCTGGTTCAGCTCGATCTCCGACTATGGCGGCAGCGAGGTCGAGGCCGATATCTATGGCGGCTATGGCGGGTCGGTCGCGGGGTTCGAATACACCGCCGGCGTCTATGGCTATCTCTATCCGGGCGGCAAGGGCGTGAACTATGTCGAGCTGCAATCGACCGTCGCGCGGACCTTCGGGCCGGTCACCACGACGCTGACCGCCGCCTATATTCCGAGCCAGAAGAACAGCGAGGACAATCTCTATCTGAGCGCCGATGCGCTGGTCGCGATCGTCGGCACGCCGCTGTCCGCGACCGCCAGCTTCGGCCGCGAAAATGGCGCCTACGACCATAAATATGACTGGTCGGCGGGGCTGATCTACAAGCTTGACGCCTTCGACATTTCCGCCACCTATGTCGACAGCAACTATGGCAGCGCGCTGGAGGAGGGCCATAACGGCCGCGCCGGCGTCGTCCTGTCGGTCAAGGCGGTATTCTAGCCGGAGAGCTCCGATGGTGCGGTTGTTCCTGTCGGTCGATATGGCCGGCTCCACCCAGTTCAAGGCGCGCTTCTCGGACGGCGGCAGCTGGCTCGAGACCTTCCGCAGCTTCTTCACCAACTTCCCGCTGATGCTCGCGGGCCAGGTCGGCTTCGCCTTCCTCGAAGAGGGCGAGACGCCGTCGGTCGAGGTGTGGAAGGTGATGGGCGACGAGGTGATCTTCGTCGCCACCCCGGGCAGCGCCGAGGAGCTGGTCAACCTGCTGCTCGCCCTGCTTCGCACGATGGACGCCTATGAGACGCGCTTCCTCGAGGATCTGCCGCTGCGCCTGAAGGGCACCGCCTGGCTCGCCGAGTTCGGCACCCGCAACATCGAGCTCGAGATCCCCGAGCTGTCGGGCGGCGAAGGCAAGGTGATGGATTTCATCGGCCCCGATCTCGATCTCGGCTTCCGCGTCTCGAAATTCGCGCGGCCCGCCTGCCTCGCTCTGTCGTTCGACGTCGCCGACCTCCTCCTCACCGCGGCGAACAGTGGCGAGGTCGCGCTCTACCTGATCGGCGCCGAGGAGCTGAAGGGCGTCATGTTCGGCCGCCCCTATCCGATCATCTGGATGCTCGAGGCCGGCGGCGACTTCAACTTCATGCCGTGGGAGCAGGAGGCCGATCCGCATATGGCCCGGGCCAGCGCAATGCCGCCCTCGCCCAGCTCGGACATCGAAAGGGCGATCGCCAATATGCGGCTCTACCTCCACAAGATGCACGGCATCCAGCGGCCGCGGCTGGAGCTGAGCGGCGCGTCATAATGTACATACAATAAAGCGAGAGGGCTGAACGGGTGGCGGATCGCAAGACAGTGGTGTTGACGGGAGCCGCCGGGGGAATCGGCGAGGCGGCGGTCAGGCGGCTATCAAGCAACGGCTGGAACGTCGTCGCGGTCGATCGCGACACCGCCCGGCTCGATCCGCTCGCCGCGCTGCCCCATGTCGAGACCTTCGCCGCCGACGTCACCTCCGAAGCCGACAATGCCCGGATGATCGCGCTCGCCGAGGAGAAGTTCGGCGGCGTCGACGCGCTGATCGTCAACGCCGCGATCACCGGCGGCGGCGGTTTCGAGGCGATCCCGTTCGACCGCTTCCGCCAGATCATCGAGGTCAATCTGTTCGGCGCCGTCCTCGGCATCCGCGCCGCCCTGCCTGCGCTCCGCAAGAGCGGCAAGGGCGCCTCGATCGTCGTCACCTCCTCGACCATGGGGCTCGGCGGCGAGTCCGAGAACTGGGCCTATGGCGCCAGCAAGCACGCGCTGATCGGCATCGTCCACAGCCTTTCGCGCGAGATCGGCTGGGAAGGCCTGCGGATCAACGCGCTCTGCCCGGGCCCGACCCGCGGCACCGGAATGACCCGGATTGTCGAGGAGGGCGCGCCGGCGCATTTCGAGATGCTGGCGCACAATGTCCCGCTCCAGCGCTGGGCCGATCCCGACGAGATGGCGGCGGTGATGGAGTTCCTGATCTCGCCCGCCGCCTCCTATGTGAACGGCCATGCGATGGTCGCCGACGGCGGCACGATCAACGGCACGGGGCTGGCGCCGCCCGCCAGCGGACGGGGCAGGGTGATGCCCGACCATTGAAGCTCGGCAGGAGAACCAGCATGGCCAATGAGCAGCAGACCGAAAAGTTCACCTTCGTGCCGCCCATCGTCCCGACCGACGTCGCGATGGCGCCGGTGCGCGTCGGCAATGCCGAGATCCGCCAGGTCGCCGAGATCGGCTTCAAGCTGCCCATCTCGCTGCTGACCCAGGATCAGGCGCTGCTCGACGCCAATGCCGACTGGCTGCGCCCGCGCTTCGTCGACGCCGACGGCAATTGGGACATGATCGTCCAGAGCTGGCTGCTGATCGTCGAGGGCAAGGTGATCCTGATCGATCCCTGCACCGGCGACGGCCGCCACAACCCCGCCCTTCCCATGCAGCACATGCTCGACACTCCCTATATCGAGCGCTTCGCCGCTTCGGGCTTCCGCCCCGAGGATGTCGACTATGTGTTCTGCACCCATCTCCACGGCGATCATTGTGGCTGGAACACGGTGCTGCGCGACGGCAAATATGTCCCGACCTTCCCCAATGCCCGCTACGTCATGGTCCAGCGCGAGTTCGACCGCTGGGACACGCGACGGCCCGATCACCAGGCGGTCGAGGTCAACCAGGGCGTGTTCGAGAACAGTGTTCTGCCGGTCCTCGAAGCCGGCCTCGCCGACATCGTCCCCGACAAGCATTTCATCTGTCACGGGGTGATGGTCGAGCCCGCCTATGGCCACACCGCCGGCCATTCGATGCTGAGCCTCCATTCGCACGGCGCCGACGCCTTGTTCGTCGGCGACGCTTTCCACCATGCGCTCGAGGTCAAATATCCCGAGCTCGACATGGGCGCCTGCGAGAATTTCACGACCGGTCTCGCCACCCGCCGCCGGATCATCAAGCGCTGCATCGACGACAAGGCGCTGTTCGTCCCCGGCCATTTCCCGGCGCCGCATCTCGGCTGGATCAAGTCGGTCGGCGGTGAGACCAGGTTCGAGCCCTATGGCTGCTGAGGCCGTTCCCGACAGCTACCGACTCTGGACCTACGCCCGGCCGATCGAGGCAGGGTTCGGGCCCGCCAATCTGGCCATGCAGACGCTGCCACTCCCTGCCCTGCAGGACGGCGATGCGCTGGTCCGCGTCAGGCTGCTCAACCCCCACCCCGGCGCGCGCTTCCGGATGCAGATCGGCCTCGTCCCGCTCGGCGCCACCGACGAGAGCAATTTCGCCTATGGCGAGGTGATCGCCTCGCGCAATCCGGTCTTCCGGGTCGGCGACATGGTCGCCTGCCAGGCGGGCTGGCAGGACTATGCGATCATCCGCAGCGACCAGGAATCGGTCGGCTATGGACCTGCAAGCGGCGCGGTCTGCGCGCTCAACCGCACCCGGTCCCAATGGACCTATGTGATGCGGCCCGAGCTCGTCGCCGCCCACCCGCTCGATACGCTCAAGGAGGTGTTCGGCACCTCGGGGATGACCGCCTGGTTCGGCCTGCGCGCCTGCGCGCCGATGGGTCCGGGCGTGAACGTCGCGGTCGCGGGGATGACCGGATCGGTCGGCCATCTCGTCGCCCAGATCGCCAGCGCCGCCGGCTGCAACGTCGTCGGCTTCGGCGGCGGCCCGGAGCGCTGCCGGCGGATCAGCGATCTGATCGGGGTCGACTGCCTCGACTATCGCGCTCCCGATTTCCTCGACCAGCTCCGCGCCGCCTTCCCCGACGGGATCGACATCTTCTCCGACGGGATCGGCGGGCCGATGACCGAGGCGATCGTGCCGTTGATGAAGCGCGGCGGCCGGCTGCTGGCCTATGGCTGCGCCGACGATCTCCACGCCAGCGGCAATCCCGGCGAGCGCGGCCCGACCTTGCGCCAGCAGTTCGGCGTTTCCGACACGGTCGAAGCGATCGTCGCCGAGCGCGACATCCGCGTCGAATGCTGGATCGTCCACGATTTCTACCACGAGCGGATCGAGGCCGAGGACGCGCTCGATACGCTGCTCCGCGCCGGGGCGATCAAACCGGTCGTCACCGTCGTCGAAGGGTTCGAGCAACTGCCGCAGGCGATCATGGCGCTCTATGATCCCGCGGCCTTGAGCAAGGTGCAGGCATGGTTTTGAGACGGCTCATCATGGCCGCGGCCTTGCTGGCGGCGCCGGTCGCCGCGGCGCCGTTCAAGACCATCTTCGACGGCAAATCGCTCGACGGCTGGACCGCGATCGGCGGCGCCGACTGGGTGCTCAAGGACGGCACGGTCTCCGCCGACAAGGGCAGCACCGGTTTCCTGATGTCGAAGCAGCGCTATGGCGACTTCGAGCTGCGCGCCGAATTCTGGGTCAGCGAGGACGCCAACTCAGGCATCTTCATCCGCTGCGGCGATCCGACCGCGATCAGCCTCGACACCGCCTATGAGGTCAACATCTGGGACCAGCGCCCCGACCAGAGCTACGCCACCGGCGCGATCGTCAACGTCGCCAAGGTCTCGCCTGTGCCGAAGGCCGGCGGCCACTGGAACGTCATGCTGATCCGCGCCCAGGGCGACCGCTTCACCGTCACCCTCAACGGCCGGCGCACCGTCGACAACGCCCGCGACGCCCGCCTGCGCGAAGGGCATATCGGGCTGCAATATGGCATGGGCACGGTCAGATTCCGCAAGGTCGAGATTCGGCCGCTGTGAGGCTCACTCCACCGGCATGATGATCCCGGGATTGAGGATGTTCTTCGGGTCCATCGCCTTCTTGATCGTCCGCATCAGCTCGATCTCCTCGGGCGTGCGGGTGATGGTGATGAAGGGCTGCTTCTCGCGGCCGACGCCGAGCTCGGCGGCGATCGATCCGTTCACCCTGGCGAGCGCGCCATAGACGATGTCATCGACCAGCTTCTCGGTGTCATGGTCACCCTTCCCCACGCAGACATTGACGTGGAGATTGCCGTCGCCGGCATGTCCGAAATGGAAGATCCTGCCGTCGGGCCAATGCCTGGCGATCCCCGCCTCGGTCTCGGCGACGAAGCCGGCCATGTCGGCCTGGGCCATGCTCAGGTCCATCGCGAAGAAGGGCCACATCGGCATGAAGGCGTCGACCAGATCGTCGCGCAGCGCCCAGAGATTGGCGCGCTCGCGCTCGGATTGGGTGATCACCGCGTCGGCAACCAGCCCCGTCTCGATCGCCTCGGCGAGCGCCTCCTGGAAGCTCGCCTCGTCGCGCTCGGGATCATTGCCCATCCGCTCGATCAGCGCATAGACCGGGTAGGTCTGCGGCAGCGGCGGCTGGCGCTTGGCGCGCTGGGTCTCGCTCATCAGCGTGTAGAAGTTGTTCCACATCAGCTCGAAGCTCGACATCTGCCCGCCGAGTTGCGCGTCGAGCTTGCGGAGCAACCGGATCGCGTCGTCGAAGCTCGGGAAGGCGACCAGAGCGGTCTGGGTCGATCGGGGCAGCGGCCGCAGCCGCAGCACCGCCTTGGTGACGATACCGAGCGAGCCTTCGCTGCCGATCAGCAGATGCTTCCAGTTATAGCCGGCATTGTCCTTGATGAACTTGCCGAGCGAGCTGACGATCGTGCCGTTGGCGAGCACCGCCTCCATCCCCAGCACCATGTCGCGCATCATCCCCCAGCGCAGCACGCGGACGCCGCCGGCG